>Ga0160423_10003514_pt1 | contig 13023 bp, 26 predicted proteins | sample CRUFie14St8metaG_FD_108191 | JGI IMG/M metagenome (GOLD analysis project Ga0160423, IMG submission 108191) | Marine microbial communities from the Costa Rica Dome - CRUD Field 142mm St8 metaG | ecosystem: Environmental > Aquatic > Marine > Oceanic > Photic zone | place: Costa Rica: the Eastern...
TACACAACATTTTATTTTCTTTAATATGAAATGCCTCATTTGCTTGACAAACTTTTCCGCAAGCATCACAAGTTTCTTGATAGTATCTCCATTTGTTGGCACAAGGCGCACAGAGTTGATATTTGTTTTGCCAAATAGCGTTCAGTTCATTACAACCACCACGACAAATGCCTAAACCTTTGTTTTTGATGCGTTGCTCTTTGGGAACTTCAGTTAAAGGACAGTTCCTCCACGCTACCATGATACTATTAAAGTGTATCACTTACTTAAACTATCTTCGGGCGCACAGCCTTCGCAACAATACAGATAACCACCTTGCATAATATCAAACTCATTATCGCAGACCCGACATACACGATGTCGCCAACGCAAAGCATAGCAAACCACAATTCGGGCTTCTTCAAGGCTTACTGCGTCCTTGTTTTGAATTAGACCGCCTTCTAATGTCAAGCCTTTTACCTGACACCACGATTCCAGCATAGTTGTCATAGGTCGTCAGACCTACATAAAACTAACGACTACTTAAATCTATTCATCCCAGCGTGATTCCACATAGGATTCAGAATCTCTGTCCCAAAACATCAATGATAGAGTCGGAGGATTAGGTCGGTGCATATACACCACATCATAAGATTTCAAAAAGGCAACGGTGCATTGAGTTAGACCCGTGATAAACAACCTGATATGATTTTGTTTCTTACCCAAACGGTTGAACCAACCCAACGCTGTGGACTCTAACCATTCCATATCAAGCACACGGTCATTGGGAATAGATTCCCAGACCGCTTCGCTTACCGCCGCATCTTGCCAGACGATTTCATGTCGTCCTTGAATCAATGCTACATTTATTTCTTCACTCATAATACATTCCTCCACCTTCAATATCCATGAATCCACACTTCGGACAATACCATACCTCATGTCGTTCAATGCGTGTTGGGGACAACACCATATCACTACGACACATGGGACACGGAGGACCCGTAGGCCGCCGATAGGTCATCATGGTTTATCACTTCAGTTATAGCGGTTGTTGTATTCCGCATACAGTTCATCAGTCAGGTCAAAGATTCTCTGAACGAGATTTTGAGGCTGATTCTCTGCATCAATCTCTGCGGCAATCAAAGCCGTAGCGTTGTTGAGGCACATACCCAGAGTAATGCGTTGCTGTGTGGACATAACTCCTGCGTTAGCATCACCAATGTAAATCTTTTCACCACTTGGAGAAATCAGCGTAATCTTTGCGTGTTCAGACTTGCTAACCAAAGCAAACTGCACCTTAGAACCTTCAGCAGCCTTAAACTTACCTGCATATCGTCCCTTCAGGTCAAACATTCCAATCTCGCCCTTTGGATTTGAAACACCGCTTGGCCCCTTGAAGTAATATCTTAGGGTATCTCCTCGTTCAAATCTTTTGGCATCGTATCCGTCTTCGCATTCAATTTCTATATTTACGCTCATCTTATCATCTCCTAACCATTCTGGTCGGTTCTTAAATCTCATAGAGCATAAGACCCTAATAAAGTTTCAGTCCAAACGGATTTCTCGCCACTCTACACGACCTGCTTTGATTAAATCACGAATCCTGCGTTGCTTAGTAGTTAGTTGTGATTTAGCAGCCTTTACATCAAGTAGCACCACTTTACCTTCAGCCAGATTCTTTTCCTTATCTTGATACCATTCCCAAACCACATAATCTAATGGATTTCCCAGAAAACTCCAATCTTCTGGTTTCCATGCCTCGTCAATTTGTTCATGGGTCAAGAATGGAGTCCACTTCTCAAGGATTTGTCCTTTGCTACTGTGTGCCGATTGCGCTCTACCTTTCTGATGACGAACTTCCTTTTTCAAAGTTTCAATTTCTTGCCTTTGTTCATCTAAGTCGTCCTGAAGTTGGTCTCGCACCAGTAATAAAGTTTTAACATCGTCCAACATACGCTCGCTGGCTTCTTCTAAATGTTTCCGGGCTTCCACAGCCACAGCCAATTCTAATGATTCTTGAGTGCGGGCTTCGGCTTCTTGCTTTAGTTGCAGTTCTAAACCTTTAACTTTTTTCAAGTAGAACCAAATACCTGCAATAACGCTGGCAATTTCCGCAATTATCACAATCCAAAGCCAAAGCATTAGTTAAGAATGTCAGAGGAAGTATTTCAATCTTCCTTTCTTGCTCTGGCTTCTTGCATCAACACAGAAACCATCTGACCGATTTTCTGGCTGTATGTGGTAGGTGAAAGTTTCTCAAACAATTCTAAACTACCCGCACTACTGGGCCACTCTCCAAGTCCAGATACCGAAATAGGATAACCAAAGACCATCAAGGCTACCCAATCAGGAATACGAGCATACATCAAAGTTTCAATCATCCAATCTCTGCTGGCTCGCAATTGTTGTATCATTTGTAAAGCCGTTTCGTGGTTTTCTCCGACTGTGATATTAGCAGGATATTCGCCTTCTAATTCATCAATGCTGTTTTCTAAAGCAAACAACATGGACAAGTCTAACCTAAACCTTTCCTCATCACTAAGTTCATCGGTTCGTTCTTCTTGTATGAGGCTATTCATAAAATCCATATCATACGGAACAAACAACCAATCTGTTTTAGTAATTGGCGATAGCCATAATACAGCATTAACCATGTTGTTGGCACACCAATTCAGAGGTAGCATATTTATCCCTGTGCAACACGACTACTTAATCATTCACTTGTGGGGTTGTCAGGGTTCAAACCCAAAACACCACACATTTCTTTGAAACGATTACGAATAGTCACTTCGGTTACACCTGCAACATCAGCCACTTCACGCTGGGTTCGGCGGTTCTCCATCAGGATACCTGCCAAGTAAATACTGGCTGCGGCAATACCTGTTGGTCCACGACCAGCCATAGCAGAATGATTCTGGGTTTTGTCCAAAAGTTCCATAGCCTTTGATTGAACCTTGGTCGGTAGGTTCAAATCTGTGCAGAAACGAGGCACATACTCAATAGGCATGGTTGGTGGAACACGAACCTTCAAGGCTTTGCAGAGCGCACGATAGGTGCGTCCAATTTCCTTGCGTCCTGTCTTGCTGTAAGCCCCGACTTCATCTAAAGTGCGAGCATTACCACTACGGCGACAAGCGGTAAAGATACACGCTGCGACCATACCTTCAATACTACGCCCACGAACCAACTTGGCTTCTACGGCTTTACGATAAATGTAAGCAGCCTCTTCACGAACAGAAGTAGGAAGTCCCATGCGACCAGCCAAACGCTCAAGTTCACCCAGAGCCAAAACAAGGTTTCGTTCTGTGCTGTTGCGAACACGAGTTCGGGAATGCTGACGACGCATACGATTCATACGCTTGGCAGCCTCTCCAGAAATACGACCACCTGCGTAGTCTTTGTTCTCCCACCCAATATCAGTAGTCAAACCTTTGTCGTGTAGCAAATTGGTAGAGGGCATACCTGTGCGTTCTTGAGAAGCACCTTCACCATCAGAGAAAACACGCCAGTCCTTACCGTAGTCAATTTCATAGTCTTGACGAACCATACCACATAGTTTGCACCATGTTTCACCTCGTCCTTCGTCCTTGTGCCAATCTTTTGCACCACATTCCTCGCAAGGTTGGTCGTCTGGGTGCGTATAGTCCTCTGTATCTTTTCTTTCTTTCATATTTATCACTCCTTTCCCTCGGTTTCACCGTTAGGTGATATAAACATCACCGGGAATATCTGTGGGCTATCGTTTTCCAACTGGTTCATAAACATACCCCTCACTAACTGTATAACTGCACCACCCTTATTAAGTTGTAGGTTTCTTTCATATACCTACTTGCCGTCCTCATCAGCAACTACGATAATAACATTTCCGTCTTTCCAATACTCAATGGCTTTGTAAAACTTGTCAAAGTCTGCACCATGTTTGTTTTGAAAGAATAAGTATTCATCGGCTCGTCCAACAATCCATTGTCCTAAGTCTTCAATTTCTTCTTTGGTTAAAATATCCTCACTACAATAAATAATAACCCACACGCCTCGGTGTTTTTTAGCATACGCTTGTGCGCCTCGCTTGGTTTTGTAGTGCCTCCAATAATTCCACCATTTTTTGTTGGCGGTGTCCTCCCTTACACTCATACTATTACAATATGGGGTTTCCCCTATTTAAGTATTACGGTTAATCCCACTGTTTGAGCATGGCCTTCACTAATGGATAATCGGCATACAGAGGATTGAAACGATATTCTTTAGACTTGCTTGAACCCGTTTGGCGGGACTCTAACAAATGTCGGAACATACTTAGATTAGAAGAAACTGAACTGGTAGTCAAAGTCCATAAAGTTATTCTGTCGTCCAGAAACTTTGCGATGTCTCCTGCCGACCACCATTCTTTAGGACTATCTCGCAATAATCTAAAAATCATATACCGTAGAAAACCTTTGCTACCCTTAAGTTTTTTACGAGCATCATTATGACAACTACGATTACAAAAACTTCTGTTAGACTTGCCATGATAATACTTTAGTTCCGTAGATTTTCCGCAACTATCACAATGACTTTCAATCACAGGATATTTTACTTGATTGCGATGATGTTTATTATCACTTTTGGGAACAAGTTTGTAGCCATCAATCACATAACGATAACAATACAAACTACAAAAATTATGTTGAGTTAAGTTATGTGGATTACAGGAACTAAATACGCTTCTATCGCAAGCAGGATTAGCGCACTTCATACCAACACAGCCCGACGAATCATAGTAAAAAGAACTTCGTCAGTATTTTCAAGTTCCATAGCGTGTCGCTCGGCATCGTTGCGATTATCATACAATAATTCGCTCACATCACGGCGACCATCTACAAACTCAAGTAGAATAACATATCGTTGCTTAGACTCGCTCATACGGATACCCCTCTGCATACCTCATACCTGATAGACCCAAAATGGCTACCAGATGACTCTTACTCTTTAACAAAGAAGAATTGTGAGTCGTTCCTACCTTAACAAATCGGCTATCGCCATTCAAAGCAGCAGTAATACTGCGTGCTGATGGTGCATGGCGGAAACGAGCCGAAAGTTCTTGCTCAATATCTACACTTCTCATGGCTCGCATCTCTAACATTCCCCGAACCGCAGGAATCCATTTCTTTTGCTTTGTCATCTAATCACCCGTTATGGCGAGCGATGTCCAACATTTTTCTAACTGCATTTGTGTGCTTACAATTTTTGTAATGGCGGAATCCTAAACAATCGCACTTCAATTCGTCAGACCAACGAATCACCGTGTATTGCTTTGTGCCATCACTGCTTTTGACAGTCCAAACATCGTTGCCCTTTCTTTCAACGCTGTTGTTCATAATCACAGTCCATGCTCTCATTTCTTTGTTGTCCATCTGCTCACCTATGCTAACATAGTGGAAGCACTGATATAAACTTTATGCAAACACAGCGAATAAAGCGAAAAACAGAATCGCAGATAACATCAGATAAGGTAGAATCTTAATAGGTTTGGTATTAGGTTCTGGTTCATAAAGTCCCCAACCGCCTCCTAATCCTTTCATGTCATTCATGCCCACTCTCTCCTGAAATCTTTAGTAAAAAAGTTTGTTTGTAATACGCTGTTCGTCTTGAGCAAGACTCCAGAAGATTTATCGGAAACTTTTAGCCCGGGTTTCATCTTTAGATAGTTAGTGCTTCGTCTACCGTTTTTAATATCTTCAAATAAAGTTTCCATATCGTATTCAGTTTCCAGATTTACCAAAATAGTAGCCTTATGATAATTTAACATGATTTCACAAATACAATCTAAACCATCTCCCAAGTCCATGACTGTATCTACCCAATCAATCAATGCGTCAGGCAAGTCGTCTTCTATACCAAAGAGATACAATCCATCTTGTTTGCGAGGTGTTCCATACATAGCCACCCCAATAAGTTTTGGTTCATTCATTAGTTCGGCATCATAACCAATTACAGGAAATAAGTCAGCATTTCGCCAGTTTCTTAGATAAGTTTTACCCAAGCCTCTAATGTGCTGTTCCCAAGTTTCTTGCTCATCATAGGAACTTTTCAAGAAAGTTTCCCACTCGGAAGCACTACTCCACACGGTCATGTAACTACTATGTAATTTCAGTGATATAAAACTATGCAGACTCAATATAGCCGCCATAACGCTTACCACCCAATGTCATTAGTGGCACAACGCCGTAGCCTCCTTCTTTCTTAGCATCTGCGTATTTCCAACCGCTTGGTCGCATTCGGTCAAAACCGCCGCCGCTTGGCACGGTAATATCATACCATGCACCTTTGATAAAACCTTTCCACTTGATTCGGTCTCCCGGTTTTAGGTCAGCGAACTCTTTGGCTTCTTTTCCTTGTAGCATAGCCAAAGCAATAGTTTGTCCATCACCTGCTAATCCCACTGGGAACAACAAAGTATCAGAACTTACAGTATATGGACCTTTAATGTCCTTAAACTTTTCAAATGCACGGCATTCTGGACAAGTTTTTCCAGCCTTGCTATCTTTCCATCGGTCGTCAGTAGTCCATTTGTTTCCACAGTTGGTGCATTGTCTATCCAGCATCACATAATCAATAACGGTATTGTAAGGTCCTGATTCAAACGCCGTAGTAGACTTTCTTTTAGTTCCCACTCGCAAGTCTAAACCTTTAGTCACTACAAAAGTTAAGTCATCTTTTCCTGCGGAACGCTGCGCTCTGGTAGGAATGTTTTCTTTACCATTGGCTTTGTTCATAGCCGAAACCACTTCCCAAAAGTTTCCCCATTTCTTGTTAGTGATAGGATATTTGGCTTGTGGTGATTTTACTGAATGTCCTGCGTAAGAACTTTTGGCTTTTCTGGCTCCACTACTGGTTCTGGTAGTAGTTCGGGTCATCTTGGAACTGGCTTCTTCATCACGAGTTGCTGCTAACAATTCATCAAAGAAAGCATCTGGCGCATCGTTAGTATCATGCCAAAAATTGATAATAGGTGTGTCTGCCCACTGCTTACGAGCCTCAATAAGTTCCTGTTCTTCTTTGGAAACCATGACTAATGATGCGTCTTACTGCTACTTAAAGACTCTGCCAGACTTGTCTTGGAACTCCCATCAAACCTTCCTTTTCTTTGAATTGCTTTTTCTTCGCAATTTCTAAAAAGTTTCGGTTATTGAGTCCATATCCACTACCTGCTACCAACACAGCAGGTGCAAGGTTTAACTTTTCACGGTGCGCTCTGATGACTACTTGGAATAAAGATTGATAGTCCTCGGATTCTAACCAGAAATATCCTTCTTCATAATGTGCTTCACCAATCCATTCGTGTTCGGTTCGGTGGTCTTCACCCACAGCACGCAAACTTTCTAACTCTTGGTCTAACTTAGGAGGTGTAGACATCTCGTGCTTACAGTTTAGACAATGACCTTTAGTTTTAGTTTTATCATAAACAATACCGAAACAATAATCTCGCTGTTGCATTTTTCTTTTGAGTTCAACTTTTCCCGTGCGAGGATTATGTTCTCTTAGTTCACTGCATTCTGGACAAAATACAGCACTGGGAACAAAAGTTTCAGTCTTGCCAAACTTGTGGCGATAACCAGCAGACTCAACTACTGGTTCATAATAATCAAAGCCCGTAATGGCTTGACCAACTTCAACTTGTTTCATTTCACCACTTACCTAATGGGCAAGATTCAGAACTTCTTTGCGCTTTGAGTCTTAGAATACAACCACAGAGCCGACAATAACTTCCAGTGAGTTTCTTTGCCATTTCAGGACAATCCCGACAAATCTCCATTCGCTTGGTGAACTCTTTAACGCCCATACTATCACATTAGGTTATCTCTTACTTAAACTTAGAGTCCAAACAGGTTTCGCAACGAATCTGTCGTTTTCCAATTTAGTAGCGAATCAAAGTCCGTAAGTTGAAACTCTAAAAAGATAGGCAAATTATCTTTTGTGTCCACACCTCCAATAGACTCATTGACGAACTTACTCCAAGGTGTATATGCCCAATCATCATCACCATCAAACCACGACCCTCCGACCACCTTAAAATCTTTAGGTAATTCTTGAATAGGTTTCACTCCTACAAGATTTTCAATTTCAGTAAAACCTACTTGTAATAAATCTCCTACATTCCATTCGGCTTTACTACTCAATGTGGCTAATCCCTTGAAGTTAGTCAAACGCAAAGGCGTTCCTTCTAACACAATAAATGCCTCACCCATACGAGTCATAATAACTCCCTTTCCATCTACCCATGCTTCCAGACACTCTATAAAAGGATTACCTCTTTCATTTACCCAAGTATTAAAGTCCTCGGCATCTTCTGTATTACCCGCAAGGTTCACTGTGAAAAAACCCTTGTTAGCGTCGCCAAACTTTACCCATGCAGACTTAGTTGGGTCGCCTTTGTATTTCAAATAAAAATCGGCTACTTCTTGAAAACTTACCATTTTATCACCTGCGGTCGTTTTGCAGTTTCTTCTTTAGTCCCGGAATGTTCCAAAAGTTTGCTACTTGTTCAGCACTAATTTCATCTGCTGCTACTGGCGACTTCGGTGCGCCCATGTTTTTATTTCCTGCAATCTTTTGTTGTCCTCGTCCTGCGTTGGCTTGTTCGTGCATATCTCTAACAATATCTTCCGCAGTAATTGGTGGAGGTGGAGTCACCGTAGAACTCAAAAGTTTGTTTCTTTCGGCGGCAATTGCTTTCAAAATATCTTCTTTACTGCTCATTTTAATCACCCTAATAAAATCTCCAAGTTAGCGTTAGACCAGTTCAAAGTTTTACTCATCAATTGTTCCATAGTAAAACTTGTTTTCCAAAGATTTAATCCCGTAGCGCAATTTGCCCACTCTAAACCAATTTCGTCAGGTAATGCGCCATCCCAATCACTCGTGAACTCTAACATTTTAGCGGCAACTTGTTCTGTCAGGTCGCTTAAATTAAATCCATTCCAATTACAAGTTTCTATCTTTGTCACACCCAATTCATCATCGTAAAACTCGCCACTTAGCAACCAAGAAGCACTTTCAAACAATCCTCGGTTTTTGTTAAAACCAATATACCACCAAACATAAGGATAAACATTATCAGTATCTTTAGACCACATCAAAATAATTCCATTACCTTTTTTAATCCAATCATAATGGTCAGTTTCCCATAAGGTTTGAAACTTTTTCCAACTATCTGGCGCATCAAAGTTTTCTGGAGTCCACCTTTCAACGGTTTCTATCTTTGACCCTCCATCATTTACTTTAATCATAAATTGTTCTATGCGGTCTTCTACAATTTCTTCATCATCATTACCATTTATTTCATTAAGAAACATTTCAACCTGTAATGGATTCATAGAAATCAGTTAATCATTAAGCGTCTTTGATACTTAAAGATTCCACATAGGCATTCCTCTTTGCCACACTTCAGTAGCAGGGTGAATCCCCATTTCAGGAAACTCTGGACGCTCGTATTCGTTTTTCGTCGTCCATGGGTGAATAGTAGTTACGATGTCCCAGAGGCTTACCTCAAAGTTTTCATCTACCAGTTTTTCTAAGGCAGTTCTTTCTTCTGCATCTAAAGGCCAAACCACTTGACCTGTTTTTGGGTGTAGACTATATGGACAACGAATCACACCTTGTCTTTGAATCGGTGCTAAATCCAAATAGTTAATTGGCGTATCGGCAGCCTCCTCATAAATTGTTTCGGTGACTGTTCTGAAAAGTTTGGCTTGGTATCTTAGTGGGTCATTCTGCGTCGCATAGGTTTTCTTCCAATGAGGACTTATTTTAGTGACTAAAGTTTCGGCTTCCTCTGCGTGCAACCAAACATGGAAACCTTTGCTACCTGAAAAAACAATTTGAGGTTTGAGACCGTGCTTGGTTTCCAAAAACTTTGCGATGTCATTTGCTACTCCAAAGGCTGCGCCCGGGTGGTCAGGATAATCTACATCCCAAACTAAATCTTTTCCTTGATAGATAGTTTCAAAGTTAATCTGGAGTTCCTCACAGCCTTGTCTGGTTAAAGTTTTCTTCCAGAAAGTTCTAAACTCTTTCATAGCATCTTTGTTAAAACCAGAAACACCTCGCTCTCGCAAAGGAGGTGGTAATCTTAACATTGTCCACTCTACCCGATTTGTTCCCACGAACAAACTTATTCTACGCTCTGGGTGTCCCACAAGTTTCAAAGTTTTGCCCACCGAATCTGATTTCTGAAATCTTTGCTGTCGGAAACCAAAATCTTCTGCACGGTCGTCGGAACGATGAATCGTAAGTTTTACTTCTCTGGGTCTGGCGAAATCGGCAATAGCACCTTGAACAGCCTGTGAATCTAACCAACCCATAGTATCTTATCAGTGTATCACTTACATAAACATTAAGTATCAGCATCAGTCTATGAATTATGTGGCACGAACTTACATAGACAACAAAGAGGATTTGTTTTCCACTTTAGTAAAGTGGAATCTTCTTTCTCGTAATGACTATGGAGTTCCTTTAGAACATGATATTGATGAATTGCCCTACTCGGTCTATGTCAGTGACGAAGAGTTTCGGGACAATTTTTGGAGTTCATTTGATACTCACGAGGTTAGTATGGGTAGAGTAGATACACTGGACGACGAACCCGGTTTGAATAACCCTTCTTCTTGGAATCAAGGAATCATCTATTCAGTAGTTGATAAAGAAAATGGCATCACGGCTTGGTTTGTCCCTTCTGAAACTTACCCAGAATATGTTATGGTAGGACCAGTTAGATACAGTTATCTTACAGGAACAAAAAGATTAAGTTATCAACATCATATTACCAATGAGGATTTGCAGACGGATGCTAAGATTCTTTATCAAGAGTTAGTTCAGACCATAGACGCATGGAATATCTTAGACCGAGGACAGCGTGAAAACTGGTCTTTCTACCGCTATGAACCTGACCGCACCGTTGGTTATATGAAAGTTATGAACTGGAGGGATTTCCCCGATGAAATACTCACCTAAACTAAATTGTCCAGATTGCGGGGTTGCACTTGACCCAGATTTTCAAGCCGCAGTTTTTCAAGAAATAATGAAAAATCCCCAGTATGGAAAGTGGTGGAGAGCCAACAAATGCGTTCCCTGCAATACAAAACACATAACGGAAATGATAAAGTTTGAAAATCAGATTAGTCAGATGATGGGTTGGGATTGTTTGAATTGGCAGAACTTTCCTGACGGTTTGCTTTGACCTCTGAATACTTGCGTCCAAACTTTTCTTCGTAAGCGGTTTCGCACGCCTCACAAACTGGTAAAGTTTGAGCGAACTCATCACTCATACAGCGTTCAGGCCACCATTCTTTTTCTGCATCACAAAGGTAAGGTTGTTCCCAACCACTAATATGGATTTTAGTTGGTGTCTCCAAAGTTTTTTGATGTTCTGCCCAGCGTCGGTCTTCTTCTTTCATAGGACAGTTGCGTGCCGTGTGTCCTGCATCTCCACAAAGTCCACATTTTCTTTTAGTTGCCATGGTTATCACTCCAAGTAGGTTGTTGATGAGCGCACTCAATACAAATTAAAGTTTCTTTACTAACCATTCGTAGACTGTGTGGGTGACCGCAGGCTTCACAAACTGTGGCTAAACTTTTTTCCCGGTGTTCCAGAAGTTCTCCCAGTGTCATTCCACCTGTTCCTGCAATTGGTTGATTAAGGTTAATTTCATTTGAAACCTTTGTGGTCTTAATTTTATTCCAAATCCACATCAAATAGTAAGTGGCAATCGCACCGATACTCACATATACTATTTCATTCATTTCAATTCCTCTTTTCAATAATCCATTCTTCGTAAATAAACTCTTCAGTTTCAATTCTAATCTTTAGTTTGTCCATAGTTATCACTCCATAAATCCAAAGATATGGGCGACTACATCTACTGTCCAGCCGTTGCCAATCATTTTGTATCTTTCATACTTACTTACACCTGCGGTATAATTTTCAGGTAAAGTTTGTAATCGTTCTGCTTCTACTGGACTCAAAGCCTCAATCTTGTCTTTGTGATAGTCTCCAAAGTTGTGAGGTAAAACTTTTGCAGGTCTACCATCACCATTGACACCTTTAGAATAACTTGCCGTAATACAGTTGAACTTATCACTGGCTGTGCGAACAATCTGGCGAGGTTTTCCGCCCGAAGGTTTTCGGGTCGTCGCAATCTCGTATCTGGGGTCGTCTAACAGCGACTTACCTGTTATCCCTTTGTCGGCAGGTTGCACCACATTGGGAATGTTAGTCCAATACAGCCTTAATCTTTTTTGACCAGATACTAAAGCCGAATCAATCTTAATCGGCTCGCAACCCAGCAACTTGCTAATCTCGTCCTCTACTGCTTTTGCCATTTTGACATTTTCCAACATCCAGTATTTTGGTTTTATTTCTTTTAGCAATCTCACAAAGTCAAAGAACAACTTACTGCGCTCGTCGTCAAAGTTTAATTTCTTGCCAATCATACTAAATCCCTGACAAGGACTTCCACCAATCATCAAATCTATGTCCTCTGGCAAGTCTTTGGCTGAAAGTTTAGTAATGTCACCTACTTGAATAGTTTCTGGATAATTCTTTTGAGCGATTTCCATAGCAGGTTCATCAATTTCGCTGGCATAATAAGTTTCGTATTCAATCCCAGCACGCTGAAGGGCAATTTGCCCGCAACTCATACCATCAAAAAGTCCTAAAACACTACGCAACTTCATTGTTTATTCACTCACCTTTCTGTGCGCCACATTGTAGACAGTGGATTTCATAAGTTTCTCCATTCTTTATCACTTGCTTCAAGTGACATGGGCATTCTTCAGGGGCATAAGTTTTCATTCCTTGCATATTTACTCCTCCATATAACTAAAGATGTGAGCAATAACTTTTACCGTCCAACCATTTCCAATCGCACGGCGACGCTGGGTTTCCGCAATTCCTTCGGTGTAGTTATCTGGTAAAGTTTGTAGTCTTTCGGCTTCAACATTAGTCAAGTTTCGCCAATCATCTGCATGAACGCCATAAGCATCGGGATAACGACCGTGCGGTAA
>Ga0160423_10003515_pt1 | contig 13020 bp, 29 predicted proteins | sample CRUFie14St8metaG_FD_108191 | JGI IMG/M metagenome (GOLD analysis project Ga0160423, IMG submission 108191) | Marine microbial communities from the Costa Rica Dome - CRUD Field 142mm St8 metaG | ecosystem: Environmental > Aquatic > Marine > Oceanic > Photic zone | place: Costa Rica: the Eastern...
AGCTGAAATGAAAGCTAAACTTGATGCACAGATAGAAGCAGAAAAAAATCCAGTTACTGTGTCTAAAACTAAGGAGTGGTAATGAACTTTAAATTTGACGATAAAGATTACGATAGCGATAAGTTATCTGATAATGGCAAATTATATTTAGGTAAATTACAAAATATTAGTGTCAAAGAACAACAGCTTACTTTAGAAGCTCAAGACTTAGCAATATTAAAAGGTAAATATACTGAGTTGCTAAAAGCTGAACTTCCTAAAGATGAGGAAGTTGAAGATAAAAAAGACTAATGCCTAAAAAGTCTGCTTCATCAATTACTCAACAAAGTTTGGGTATAAGACTTAGTTCACATGAACGTCTATGTTCGGAACGGATGGAAAGTTTATTAAAATCAATCCAAAGATTAGAGAAAAAAGTAGATACACTTTCCGATAGTGTATCAAAAGGCAAAGGCATAGTAGCAGTATTAGTATTCTTAGGAACTATTGCTGCAACTTGCATCGGTTATTTCAACATAAAATAGGAACTTAAATGACAATGATTAGAGAGCCAAGCGATTGGCAAGAGAATTGGTGTAACTTTAAACCAGATGAATTTAGATGTAGTTGTTGCAACAGATTAGAGATTGCATCTGAGCTTGTAGATATGCTTCAGACCGCCAGAGAAGCTCTAGGACCATTGATGATTACTTCAGCTTATAGATGCAGCGATCATAACAGTAAAGTCTCCTCTACTGGCATCTCTGGACCTCATACGACTGGATATGCGGTTGATATACATGTTTCTAACTCTCAACATAGAAAACAAATCTTATCTTATTTTGCAGACAAAGTAACTGGATTAGGAATTGCTAAAACTTTTATCCATATCGATTTATTAAATAATGATCTTGGCTTTGATGCAAGACCTAACTGTTGGTTATATTCATGATTTGGTTTTCACTTGCAAAAATGGCTCTTAAAACTGGAGCTGAAGTTTATAAAAATAAAAAAGAAGCTGAACAATTACAAAGTGTAGCTGCTAAAAACCACATGGCAAAGATGGCAGCTGGAGAAATTGAATATCAAACTGCTGTTAGAAAATCGAATGACCAAGGAATAAAAGACGACATAGTTTTATTAGTTGTTATTTTGCCGATAGTAGTTTTAGCCTGGAGTGTTTTTTCTGGAGATCCACAAGCTAAAGATAAATTAGATTTGTTCTTTGAATATTTTAATAATTTTCCAGAATTTTATAAATGGTTAGTTCTTGGGATATTTGGATCTATCTATGGATTAAAACCAGGAATGGATCTTATTCGTAAAAAGTAATGGCAAGAAAGTTCAAGGATTTTGTCGTTAGAGACAAGCCTAAAAAAAGAGGACCTGGACAACATAAAAAATCAAAAAATAAATCAGAAAAACGACAACAAAAAAATACTAGATACAAAGGACAAGGAAGATGAGAACTCTATTAAAAATCATTGTAAGGCTGCGTATGGCTTATGCTGATATTAGAGGTCATCATGGTAAGAGATGGAACTATGAGCCATCTAAGCATTATCTAAGAGGTAAGAATAGATGAAAGATCAAATATCTGTCTCTGATAAAACTAGATTAAATATACCTATCGCTAATTTTGTTGTCATAATCTCTATAATTATTTCAACAGTATATGCTTTTAGTAATCTTCAAAACAGAATAACAAGCTTAGAAACTCAAGATCAATTAATGAGTTCAGACCTACTAAAAAAGGCTGAACAAACTCCAAAAAATTTAGAGATTTTTATGCTTTTGGAAGAGTTATTTAAACAGACAGATAAGCAACAAGAAAGTATAGACCAAAATATTCACACACAAATTAAACTAGATCATCTTGAAGAGCAGCTATCTAAGGCTCTGAGAGACATAGAAAAACTCAAAGACAAGGTAAGAGAAAATGGAAATAGTCATAGCTCTAATGATGTATCTGGGTAATCCACCAGAATTAAAAGAACATTTGCTTATGCCTAACTTTAAGACTTGTTTATCAAAAAAACGAATTGCAACCAGAAACTCTAATGCTGACTATAAATGCAGCAAAGTAAAAGCTGTTGTTAAAGATGGCAAAATTATCAGCATCTCAAGTTTAAATTAAATCAAATAAAAATGCGAAAAAGCAGAAAGCTAGTCATAGCTGTTAAGTGCGATTATTGCGGAACTTTAACCGAAAGCTTTGTATGTGATGCTAAAGGTTTTAGATTTTGCAGATTACAAACTCCAGGCTATCCACCAGATAAAGATTGCCAGGCTAAACATACAAGGAATAAAAATGTATAAAAAAAAGAAAAAAGCTAAGAAGGCTAAAAAGCAAAATAAGAAAAAAAAATACTAATACACCTCTAAAAAGAATCTAAAATAGCGGTGCAAAAGAGCTATAAGATTTTCCTATTTCATGTTATAGAGTAAATAACTTGGAGCTGTGATTTGGTTTTATAGTTTAAAACTTGCACCATTTTTGCACCGAAAGTTTTTGACAAAAATAATTATTTGAAATAAGTATTGCTTGTCTTGAACATTCCTCGGTAGCTCAGTTGGTAGAGCAGTTGACTGTTAACTTCGCCAAAAGATCAGCCTCAAGTTGTTAAATTAAACAACTAACAATGAAAGGCTAAATGTTCAGATTTTATAGGATCAACTCTAGGTTTTTATATTCTTGCACCATTGCTGCACCACCATTTGCGGTGCAACAACTACTGCTAGTTATATTTAGAGTAGTTGACCTTGATTAATTAGCTCTGAACTTTAGAAGAATATATATGTCAATATATAGAGTAACACCAAAAAGAGGTAAATGGATTGTTCTTAGAAAGGAAGATCGTAAAACTATGAGCAATTTTCCATTTGCTACTAAGACGGAAGCAAAGCAGTTTATGGCAAATCTTGATGCTGCTGAAGCTGTAAAGAACAACAAGGTTAATCAAGTTGCTGTTGGAGGTCTAAGATTTGTCGATGCTTTTGCTAATTTTGCAGAGGCTAAAAAGAATGAAAATTCTGCTGACAAAGGTATTAGACAAGCATCTGCTAATAGATACGACACCACATACAGATTGCGTATTAAGAAATATATGGATCATAATATCTTGCTATCTGAGTTTGGCAATAAGCACATGAAGGAATTTCTTATCGCTGCTAGTGATGATGGAGTTCCATATAAATCTCTAATTAATACTGTTAAAGATATTAAGTATTTTTTAAGAGAAGCTAATGCTGATGGATTAAATCCTAACATGAGTATGACTACTTTCCAGGCTCATAAATTTGGTTACATAAAGCCAAAAGATGATGATGCTAGATATACAAAAGAAGTAGAAATACTTGATGATGCAAAGATCCTTCAGATGTTGCTCCAATTAAAATCAGAGTTTGGCAAAAATACAAGCAGCACAAATACTTTTGCTATTGTTTGTTTGTTGTTTCTGTTTGGATTAAGAGCCTCTGAATTATCTGCATTAAAGAAAGCAAATGTAGATCTGGATAATATGTTGCTGCATATTAAAGGTGTATATATTCCATCTGAAGGTGGTTATCTAAATCAAACTAAAAATAGAGGTAGTAGAAGATCAATTCCTATTGATGCTAATGCTGCTAAATTTTTAACTGAATGGTTAGAGTATTTAGAAAAAAATTATAAATATTCTATCTGGTTATTACCAAGCGACAGAGGTAATGGACCATTAGGTTATAAATATATTAATGCTCATATTTGGAAAGCTTATGCTGCTATGGGTTTAGCTGATATAACTTGTAGAAGAGATGGTCATGTAGTGATTAATTCTTCTCCATTAAAAGGTTCTCCAACTAAAATGTTTAGGCATAGATTAGCATCACACTTGATTGCTGCTATGAATAAATTCGGAGTTCTAAGTCAAAACCAAGTTAAGAGCATTGTTGGTCATACACAATTCTCAACAACTGCTGGAATTTATGGTAACAAACTTGTTGCTATGAGTAACCAGGCAAGATCGGAAGTTGCTGCTGCAAAAGAAACTGCAACTAATGCTGATCTAATTTCTCAAGTAATTTCAAAAAATAACTAGGTATGTAAGGTCATGGAGGCTGCAAGATCGCAGTCTCTGTGGCTCTATGGAGCTAATTTTTTTTCAATTTCTTATAAATTTCGTCTAATCTCTTATTAAACCTAATTAAGCCTTGTATAGAAGTCATAAACATTATGTTTTTATTGTTCTTTCTAACTAATGGCTCTGCTGTTTTTACAGTTTCGGTCATATCATCATTTAATTTTTTAATCTGATCGATAAGATTTACACTATAAATACCCAAATAATCGTTACCTTCTCTTATTATTTGGTTTTCTTTTTTTAGCTGCTCATTTTCTTTTGTATATTTTTCAACATCTTTACGCAGTAATCCATTTATTCTTTGATGATTTTTTTCTATATTTTTTATTTCTTTTAGCTCTGTCTCAAGCTTATCAATAGTTTTATCAAGCTCAGTAATAATCTTTTGCTGCTCTTTATCTAATATTATTTTTTCTTTAATTTTCGTCTGGTTCATCTTTTGGATAATTAGTTCTATGTGGTAAGTCGTTATCTGCATCTTCCAAAACCTCATCCATGACTAAGTCATACATGCCATTAGGATTTTCAATAAATGCAATTTCGGCTTTAGTTTCTTTTATTATCTGTTTGCAATGATCTTTTGCTTGTTCCAATACTGTTGTTAAATTTGGATAATTAGAAGGATAAACACCATAAATATATAGATCATTAATAGCTGCTGCTACTCTACTCAATCCTTGATACCTTCTTTTTAATCTCTGAACTTTACTATCTATTGGTAGATCATAAGGAACTTTATTCATTATTTTTTCTCCATTTAGTATTTTCAATTTTTACTTCCAGGTCTTTAACCTCTTGGGAGATAGGCTCTGTTCCTTCAGTTGCTTTCTCTTCAGTTTCAAAAGTTTCCTCAAGAACAAAAGCTGCTTCTCCAGTTGTTGTTTTAATTATTTTTGCCATGTGAAATAATTGTCTTTCCGATAAATTCTTCTTCTTCATCTTTTTTTGTTGGAAATGTTATGTCATGAGGTCTAGTAACACTTTCAACAACATTACCTTTATTTCTTGTAGATTGTAGAATTGGAACATTGTCACTTAAACAAACAGCGATAAGTTCTCTACTTTTACCTACTTTTGGCTCATGCCATAATGTAATTGAATATTTACAATCAGCATCTGGATAATCTTGTTTTTCAATATCGATGTGAAAAAATGGAGATTTATATACAGCCATTATTTGTCCTCCAATATTGCATCATAAGTTGCTTGCATCTTAGGATCATTTTCTAAAGCACCAGATCCAGGCGGATATTCATCATCAAATTGCTCATACCTAGTTGCATCAAATCCTGGCGCAGCATCTAAAACTTCATTTGATTTTGTAGATCTATGAATGAAAGTTGGATCAACTAAATCATTCATCGTAACTTTATAAAATTTAGCAATTTGTTTTAATCTATATGCTGATGGAACTATATCTCCAGCTTCATATTTTTGTACATTCTGATGACTAACATCTAAAAAATAAGCTAAAGATTTTTGCGGCATGCCAAGTTTTAATCTGCAATACCTCATGTTGCCTCCAAGCATCTGACAAAAACTTGTATACTTTTGATCTTTAATTACTTTCATTATGGACCTCCATAAATTTAGCAATTTGCATTTTAATTTCTGGTACGTTTAATTCTGGTGTTCTCTCAGCTGTTGCTGCAAAACATGTATTAGGCATCTCTTGAAATTTAGTGTGCATATTTAGAAAATATCCAACTTCACCATTGTTAGTCATTTTCTTTTTTAAATACCAAGCTGTGTTATCTAGTCTTTGAACTGGACCAGTTTTTTCATTTAGAAATGCTTCCTTATCATAGGAAATATAACATTCTCTTTTTTTTCTCATAAATATTCCTCCATAAATGAGTGTTGATTAATTGTTGTAGCAAGTACCGAAATTAGTCTTGCCGCTATGTATTTGGGAAACTCTATTGTTTCTCCATGATTTGATAGCAACTTCACCTCATCTTCTAATAAAGGCAGTTGATCGAATTTTTCATGATCCATTTTTTGACAAATGGTTTGAATTAATTTTGCATGTTGAAGGCGTTGCTCCACCAGATCTTGATTTTCTTTTACATTTGGAAACTTAATTATATTTGTTTGTATTTTAACTTCCTGGCTTTGGTCTTTTTCTATACTCATTTTTTAAATATTCTTTGTATTCAGTTCTAAATTTTTCGTCTTTTTCAAAAGTTGCTCTACCATTTAGTTCTTGGTTTAGTTTCCATTCGTAATAACTTATCGGTAGCTTCCGATTTTTTCTTGTGCATGTCATGTGCTTGAACGATGTAAGCTAAAGCATCATCGTAACTATCCTCTTTAAATTTATGGGTAGATCTAATTAATTTTGCTTGAGCATAAAGTAATGGTACTAGATGACCTGGAATATCTCGGACCAGATATTCATCCAGCAGTATAGACCATGAGATGGCAATCTTATCCATATTGTCCTCAAATGATCCATACTGATCTTCTCTGGATTTTTCTAAGTCAGCTAATCTTTTATGAAGATCTCTTTTTGGCATCTTTACCTTTAAAATCTTCATGACCTTTTTGAACATAGAACTCAACAGTCTTTGACATACTTATCGGTAACTCAAATCGCTTTTGCGAAAGTTCTTCAAGCAATTGATAAGTTTTAATATTGATGGCAACACTTTTGAATTTATCTGGGTTCATTATGCCTCCAACTCCGCTGGATTAAAGCTTGTATCAGCAGCACCATTAGCATCATCAGCTTTTTCTACTCTATAGAAAGTATAGAAAACTGTTCCTTCAGCTAATTTTCCACCAGCTTTAGCTTTTTGCTGATAAGCACCAAATCGATGCTTAACTCCATCAACAACAATAGTTCCAGACATATCGTAGCTTTGTGGAGATTTTTTATTTGTTGCTATAAAAGCAGCTCCAAGATCTGGTCTGTCTTTTTTAGCTTCGGTATTAAAATCATCTGACATTATATTACTCCTTTGGTTTGCAGATTGGTTTTATGTACTTGGAAATCTTCCATAAATGTGGTGTAAGCGATTGGATTTTTAATCTTTAATTCGCTTAACATTGGTTTATTTTTAGATAACCATTCTTGATAAGATCCTCTGTGAGACACAGCTTCTAAATCTTTCAAAGCTTGTTGGATCTTTTTGTCTTGCTGCATTATTGCAGCGGAAACTTCTTCAGCTGAAGCTATGCCATCTGAAATAAATGAACAGAAAGCTAATGCTCGACCTACACAACTCGTTTCGGCATTTTCCAAAGCTGAAGTTTGATTAATTCTGGAGGCGGTTCGTTTCTCCTCAGAGTGTCCAGTAGATACATGTTTTCCATCAACATATATATCTGCTTGCATAACAACAGTATCAGCATCAATACTTACTATTTTTGTTACTATATCTAATGCAGTTCCAAGAACTCTTCTTGCTATTGCAACTCTTAATGCAACAGTCGCATAATTTTTTCCATGTATAGAAATTGTTTGTCCATCTAATGATTTCTTAAATTCATTAACAGCCTGGACTAGCTTATCTTTTATATCAGCCATAAAGTTATTACTCCTATTGTTATAATTAAAAGAGCTGATAAAATTCTTCTTTTAATTTGGTTATTACGTTGGTCCAATTTTCTTTGGATATAAAAATCTTTTAAGTTCATGATAGTTTCCATAAAAGTTTAGCTTCTTTCATTAATTCTGTTGGAATACCATTCCATGCAAATGGATGATCCAGGTTCATATCCATCATACCAGCAGCTTCTTCTATTATTTCGTCTTTAGTTAAATGCTGATGTAATGCTAAAATTTTTTCTCTTCTTCTAAAAGTGTTAAACATTATTTGTAGATTTTTTTTCATTCCATCTACTGTTAGATGATGACAATTTGAACTATCAAAAATTACATGACCATCTTTTGTTGCATAAAGTAAATATACTGGAATTTTAAAATCATAGTGAGCTGCATAAGTTGCAACTTGAACACAATGATTAAAACTAGCGGTAGCTGGAACGGAGGAAACAAGAAAACTCCGATTACCATCCTTCTTAACTTTGCCAAGCCTTGACCATTTAGTTTTTAGTTCAATAATCTTATGTGGAGGCTCATCCGAAACTAACAAATCGGATGTCGGATTACTCTCTTTTGGAGGATCACCGATAACATGACTATTGATACCAAAATCAAAATCAATTCGACCTACAGTTGGGAGGACAGGAGATACAAAACCATCTGGTTGATCGACTGATATTTGCCTTTCGCAAGTTATAGGACTTGCCACCGCTAGCTCTTTTAATCCAGCTACTGCATGTCTAACTACTGCTGGAATTTCTTCTAAATATTTTTGCTTCTTATCGCTATCTTTCTCATCATTAGGAACATATTCTTTTAATTTTTCTATTTCTTCTTGAAGAGCAGCATCTATTGAAACATTTTTTATGTTTGTAGTTGGTGCAACTTTTTTTGTAGTTGGATGTAATTTGTAAATAGTGTCTGCGTAAACTTTTTGTAAAACTTCACCAACAATTTTTCCAGCTTCCATTGCTGAATTAGATGGAAGTAATTCTCTTCTCATCTTTTGGTCCATCCATACATACTTGAATAACCAAGCTGCATCTGGAATTACAAATTGTGTTGGTGAGAAATGATTGATGTTTAATTTTTGTGCAAAGAGAGGAAGTGTTTTCTCAAGCTCTATTGCTAACGGATCTGGTAACTCGTTTGTTGGATTAGATTTTATAATCATATAAAACGACATATAATTATCTTGTCTATCTAATCAACAGAAAATAGACCAGTAGTCTATATTGGGAAATTACTTCTTCTTCTCAGCGAAAGGAATTACTTCAGCTGTTTCAGCTTTTTCATCTACTTTTTTCTTGTTACGTCTAGTTTCTCCGATGTTATTATTCTTGTAATGTTCTAAATCGGATAACCAAAAGCCACCTATTCCATGTAGATAAGTTTTTTTAGGTATTGAACTTTCATGAAATGCAGATTTATCTGAGTATCTATGTTTTAACTGACCAATAGTCATATATAAATAATCAGCAGCTTCTTGAAGATTGCATCTATATTCTTCTTTACCAGTTGCTGGATTTATTTTTTTCTTCATGCTCTATTTTTTTTACTTTCATTAAAAAATTTTTCAAATCTATCTACATTTTTTTTATTTACTGGATTGTCTGCTTTATAAAAAAGATCCATAATTCCATTACTTATATTTTTTTTATTTTGTTCATCTATTTTTTTTTGTAATTCTAAAATATGTTTTTCTTGCTTCTTAATTTCTTGTTGAAGTTTTCTTTTTAATTTATCTTCAATCTGATCTTTCTCTTTTTGTAATCTAGCTTCTTTTAATTCTAATTCTTGTCTGTAAAGTTGTTCATCTAATCTTGTTGTTTTAAAAACTTCTTCATTAGCTTTAAATAATTTTGAACTATGTTTATCTTTTTTAATTTGACTTGGATTTACAATACCAACTATTGGAGATGCAAAATTTGGAGTTATATTATTTATAATTATATCTCCTTGTTCTTTTGGCAAATTTTCTTTTGCATAAGGATCTGGATTTAATAATTTTGTCTTACCTTTATACTGTTCTAAAATTCCAACAAAATATCTTTGCTTCTCTCCAAATCTTAATTCTTTCATTAATTCATCATCAAGATCATCTTCATCACCAACAATAGATAATCTTCCATAACAATCTTGTTTTACATCTGATGTTGCGTAATAAAATAAAACCATTCCATCTAAATAAGATCCTGGCGAACTAACTTTAACAGCTTTAATATCTGGTCTGTATATATCTCTTGGAACTACAACTTGCTCTCTTTCACCAGTAATTGCAACGCATTCTCCAGGATTAAATGGCATATCATGTTCAGTATAATCTAAAAAATTTACTGTGGACCAAATTGGAATTTGTGGAGCTGCAAATAAAATATCTGCTGGATCACAACCAAAAAATTTTGCGTATCTGAAAGCATGATCTCTAGTTATATCTCTTAAACCTTTTATTTGTTTTGACACCATCGTAACATGCAGTCCAACTCCATCTGCAATTTCAGAAATATCTTTATTGGATGATCTAACTTTATCTGCAAGTATTTGGTTTTCGTTTTTGTAATTAAAATAACCTAGATCAATAACTTCTTTTTTTTCTCTATTAACTTTTATTTCAACTTGTTTATTTCCAACAACAAGATCTGGTTTTGCTTTTGATTTATTTTGATCTTTTATTGCTTTACCTAAAATTGTTAAATCTTCTCCATAAATAAAATCTAGTTTTGCATTGGTCCATTTAGCATTAAAATTAACTAATTCTTTGTCTGGTAATATTTTTAAAACTTCCGAATAAACTAAATCTTCATCACCTTGAAAGGTTCTTGAAATAACATTATCATGCTCAACATACTGATCTTTAAATTTTAATGGTTCAGTTTTATTTTCTTTTAAACGATATAATTTATTTAAACCATTCGTCTTTTTTTTAACTTTATAATATACGAAACATTTTACTGGTTCTTTTGCATTTACTTTTGCATCTCTAAAATAAATTGAATAATCTAAAATATCAAAAGGCTCTCCTCTATTTAATGGTCTTGGCGACCATTCCTGGGAAATTTTTTTTGTCTGTATCTCTGCTTTTAAACTCATATTTTATATAAGAAACTTATATAACAACTATGTCTTGAATTTCAACATAATATAGACCATTGGTCTTGACTTCTTATCTGAACAGTTTAGTGAGGTTTTATGGCTAGAAATGAGCAATATTTAAAGGTTTTAAAGACACCATACAGTAAATGGCATAGATCCTTGCATAATGGCATCGCCATGACTGATATTGATAAGATTGCTCAATGTCCAGCTTGCGGAAAATGCCTATTTATTGGTGATTTAATATTTAACAAATACGACCAATATAAAACCAAGGCTTTTTTTACAAAGAAAGCTTATTTGGAAATCTCTATAGCTCTTCAGATACCTTATTTTGAGATCTATTACACAACTGTAGGTAAAGCAGATAATGCACCTTTAGAAAGGCTCTCTGTAAGAAGAATAGCACCATCTCAAGGAGACTTATATCACATTAGTTTAGATAAATGGTTGCAGTATTTAGAATTTAAGGTCCAGGAACATATTCCAGTTTGTCAATCTAAGTCTTACCTACTTGAAAGGATTTTAGAAGATAACGAACACAACAAAAATTTTACAAGGAGAAATGACTATGTCAAACTTTTATCTAACAGATCCTAATATTTTAACAGCACCATTAACAGATCAAGAATTTAAAATTTATCATTATCTTTGTAAAAATTATAATGTTCAAAAACATACCGCATTTGTAAAGCTAGTAAATATTGCTGGTCTATACCAATTAACAGTACATGAAGTTGAAACAATTTTAGTTAAATTTTGTACGATTAAAGTTAATGGTTTGCCATTAATGAGCATCAAAGAAGATAAATACAAAATATTCGGTATGCCAAGTCATAAAAAATTTTTAGAAGAAATTGGTTTTAAACAGAATAGTTCTTACAAAGGATATAGAGCAATAAATGGTTACTTAAAACAGCTTGGTGAACAAGAGCAAGAAACTTTAAAAAGATATATTTATCCAACATTGGACCAATACGAATTGCAAGATAAGTTAGAAGAATTGCCAACTGAAGAACTTAAAAAAATAAAAAAATCACAATTAAAATATCCATGGAAACTAGATGAAGTTATCAAAAATAGACCATGATCTAAATCAATATCTTTATGTAAGAAGTAACATAATTAATATTCTTGCAGATGCAGCAATAGCCGAAAGATTTATAAGAGCTCCATCAAATAAAAGATGTCCTAGCATGTATCAGATGTTGGAAACTTATTATGATAAAAAAGACTGGGGTTATCATTTAGAACCTAAATTAAAATTAAGAGGTACGCCAAAGCAGATGCAAAATTATGATACTGCAATAGATTTACTTTTAATGATTGATAAAGATATTTCTGATGAGCCAGTATTGATGCGTAAGATTTCCTGGATGAGAGCTAATAGAAATAAATGGACTGTAATTGGAAAGTATTTCGGTATTAATAGAACAAGTGTAAAGAGAATGTATGATAAAGTATTGGACAAGCTATCAAATAAAATTATTTCAGAAAGTGTTGACATACTAATCAAAAAGTTTAGTTAATTAACTTATCCTCAAATATTTTTTAAAAATAAATCACATAAGATAAAATATTAAAACATCATAGTTGCAAAGTTATCTTGGAGCTGTAAAATAATAAGAACTGTTTTTAAAACAGAATAATAGAAACTGTTTTAATTATTTTTTTTTCTCTTTTTTTTTTTAATACAGATTTTAGCAACAATGAAATTAAGACTGGTTTGCCAAACATTAACAAAGCAAGGCAAGAGACAATGCCTAGCACCTGGAATACTTATGAAGAATGGCAACATAAGATGTAAGGTCCATGGAGGTTATTCTACTGGTCCTAAAACCGCAAAAGGTAAGGCTAAATCTGCCAATAATATAATTAAATACAATGAGCAAAGAGCTAGTATTAACAGACAAAATATCAAATAAGATCTGCCATCTTTTGATGACTGGATTACCTTTGGCTAGAATAGTTAAAGAGAAGGATATGCCAAGTCTGACTAAGGTTTATAAATGGATTGCTGAACACAAAGACTTCTCTGCTTCAATACAAGAAGCTAGACGTATTGGTGCACAATCTTATATTGAGAAAGCAATGGATGAGTTAGAGCATTGCACTAACAAAGACATCATGATTGTTAGAGAGAAAGTACAGTTAGCCAAGTGGTTAGCTTCTAAATTAATTCCAGTTTATGGAGAGAGACAAGAAGTTAAGACTGATACTACTATTGAGATTAAATGGAATACTGCTGTAATTCCAACTGATAAGAATGTTGTTGAT
>Ga0160423_10003516_pt1 | contig 13013 bp, 3 predicted proteins | sample CRUFie14St8metaG_FD_108191 | JGI IMG/M metagenome (GOLD analysis project Ga0160423, IMG submission 108191) | Marine microbial communities from the Costa Rica Dome - CRUD Field 142mm St8 metaG | ecosystem: Environmental > Aquatic > Marine > Oceanic > Photic zone | place: Costa Rica: the Eastern...
CATAATGAGCCTCATCCTTGTTACGCATAGCGAGCAAACATCGGTGTGGCCGCACTGGAAGACCCCAGCGAACTGGATGGGCTCCGCGCATATCAGGCAGAAGTCGTCGCTCATCGCTCCCTTCCCCCTCCTCGGCTTCCTACTCCACCCCGACCCTCGCCGCCCGTGCTGCCGGCCCACGCTGGCCTCACAGCTCCAGCCGTAGGATCTCACCGCTTCATCTTCTTGCGAAATTTCCGGGCGAACGAATTCCCGCGATTTTCCCCCGAGTTTGAGCTTTGTTTGACTTTTGCACACGAAAATCAATTCTCCCGCAATTCTTCCAGGCTGCGTCATTCCAAGAATTTTCCAAGATCGGGGAATTGGGGTCGGTGTAGAAACGACGTCTTGGGCCGCCTCGCTGCGCGACTGACGGACGACGGGAAAGTCAGTTGTTTAATTGAAGTTCAAACCCACCTTGAGGCTTCCAGCCGGGGGGGTTCACGGGCGGAAGCGAAGCAGTGTCCTCAGAGAGAGACCGAGAGGAAGAGGGTCACATGTGGTCGCACCTGGAGTGCCACGGGCTTCAGTAAGCGGCCCAAGACGCGACCTTTGCTGAAGGGGAGGGCGGGAGAGAGATAAGAGAGCCCGCCCGCCCGCCACCCCCTCGCCACCTCGCCTCGCCTCGCGAGTGCCTGCGCCCAACATGGGTTCTATAGAAGGCGCCAATGGGGCAGAGGGCGGTGAGCAGTACGCAGAGGAGGTCGGCTGGATCAAAACGAAGATCAGGCTCATTTGCCCGCTCGGCAACGATGAGAGCGACAAGTGGTTGGACGAGGCCTGGACCGAGGACCACAAGTCCGCAGTCATCAACTTTTTTACGGAAATCAAGGCGCCGAGGCTTTTCGCGTATCTGGACGCCGGCAAGAGCGACGGCCTCGCCGTGTCGTCCGCACCGTCCTCGAACTGCAAGAAGCTGCTGTACTTCATCAGGGATCCAGCCAAGTTCCTGACGCCGGAGAACCTGTCGGAGTCCGTTCAGTACGGAGTGCTCCAGTCCAACTTGGTGGAGTCCATTTACGGGATCATGTCGAACGTCTACCTGCCGTCGATGCTCAAGGAGGAGAGCTGGCCAGACACCGTGAAGAAGCAGTTCACGGGCCAGCTGCACAAGTTCATGGCCTCGCTGACGGAGGTCACGTACGAGAGGAAGGGAAAGACGCTGCTTTACATCCCTCAGGAGACCACGGACAAGAAGAAGGACAAGGACCTCATCCAGAGGCTGGAGTCTATCTTGATCCACTGGACCAGGCAGGTCAAGAGGTGGTGAACAACCAGGACAACTCGGAGCTCGGGGAGGACGCGGGACCCCTCGCGGAGATTGAATTCTGGAGGAGCAGGAGCGTGGATCTCGGTGGAATCAGGGAGCAGCTGGAGTACGACAAGGTCAAGGACATCGTGAAAATCCTGGAGTCCAGCAAGTCCTCGTACCTCGCGCCGTTCCTCAGCCTTTCCAACAACATCCAGAGGCAGACCATGGCGGCCGAGGACAACCTCAAGTTCCTGCTCTCGCTGGAGAAGCCCTGCCAGCTTCTGGCGAAGGCCTCCCCCAAGGAGATTCCTCACCTCCTGCCCAAGCTCCTGCATTGCATCAGGATGATCTGGAACATCAGTAGGTTCTACAACACGCCCGAGAGGCTAACGGGACTCCTGAGAAAGGTCAGTAACGAGATCATCCAGAGGTGCTGCGCCAAGATCAGCCTGGCCGAAATTTTCGAGGGAGATGTGGAAAATTGCATGGTCCTGCTGCAGGAGTCCATCAAGGCCGGAGAGGAGTGGAAGCAGGCCTACCTGGAGACGGCCAATGCGGTCAGCAAGAGCGAGGCCAAGCCTTGGGACTTTGACGTGAGCTCCATCTTTGCCCATACAGACGCCTTTGTCCAGAGGTGCAGGGACATGCTGGAGGTCTGCGAGGCACAGCTTCAGTTCGCGCCCAAGACGGACCTGCCTTCCTTCGGGGGAACGCACGGCCCCGAGGTCACCAAGAGCCTGCAGGACATTCAGCTTTCGTTCCAGAAGCTTGTGGCCTCGCTCAAGTCCCTCAAGTACAACATATTGGATGTTAAAGCCACCAGCTGGCATGACGACTACAACATCTTCAAGTCCGGAGTCAAGGACCTCGAGGTGATGCTCACCAACGTGATCGTGATGGCCTTCGAGAGCGTGTCCACCCTTGTGGGGAGGATCGAGCTCTTGCTGGCCTTCCAGTCCATCGCCAAGAGGGAGTCCATCAAGCGCTGCGTGGAGAAGAAGACCGCAGAATCCTTCTCGGCTTTCTTGCAGGAGCTGAACGTCGTCAAGAAGCACTTTGACCAAACCAGGACCAAGCCGCCGACGAGCCCACACCTTCCAAAGTACGCTGGCGCGGCCATGTGGTCCCTGTCCCTGTCCCAGAGGCTGGGCAGGCCCATGGACCTGCTCATGAGGGTGAAGGATTACCTGCCGCAGGTTCCAGAGTTCAAGGAGCTTCACCAGTCGTATACCCTGACGACGAGCTCGATGGAGCAGTACATGAAGAACCAGCACCTGGAGTGGTTCAACTCGATCGACACCACCATCTCGCTCAAGCTTGAGGCCAACTTGATTGTCCAGGAGAAGGATGAGTCCGGTCTGCTCAGGGTCAACTTTGACAAGGTCCTTCTCAGCCTCTTTCACGAGGTGCAGTACTGGGAGCGGCTCAGGCTTGAGATCCCCTACATCGCGATGGAGATCCAGTCCCAGCGCGAGAGGTTCAGGATACTGCAGGAGCACGTCCTGCTCGTGGTCAAGGACTACAACGCCATCTTGACCTCGCTGGATGCAGAGGAGAGGCTCCTGTTCGCGGACAGGATTCACTACCTTGACCGGAAGGTGAGCCCCGGAATCAACAAGCTGCTTTGGGTTTCCGCGGCCAACCAGCTCGACTACTTCATCAAGGAGGCAAGGAAGTTCTGCAAGGAGGTCATGTCCACAGTGGACTACTTCAAGAGCTCCCACCGCAGGATCGAGTCCTACTGTAGGGTGACCAGCAGGATGACGCTTATCTCCATAGAGAAGAAGCGCGTGTACGAGAACGACGACTTCACGGAGAGGCAGGTCGCTCACAGGAACTGGGTCAAGGACTCCTTTGACAAGGCCTTTAAGGACATTAGCGACACGATGACCTCAACGTTCGAGATCTTTGCCAACGACTCTGACGAGGTCAAGGAGAAGTGGGTGCAGTACACTCAGAAGATCGACAAGAGGATGGAGGACTCCCTGCGGCTCACGGTCAAGAGGTCCCTTCAGGACCTGTCCAGGTCCCTCAACGGGGACGCCAAGACCGAGGTCATCCCCATGTTTGGCACCAATCTCATCTTGGGCAAGAACGACCTCGTGGAGCTCAAGCCGTCCTTGCAGGACCTGTACAACATGGTCCTTAATGTCTCGAACGAGCTCATCTCGACGGTCAAGAACATGCCGAGGCTGTACAGGGATCGCACAGTGGAGGAGATGGTCTCCTTCTTCAACCTCATCTCGAACGACGAGGACACTACCCTCAAGACTGTGTCCCTGATCGCCAACGGGGTGACGTCCCTGGCCGGACAGGTCCAGCAGTTCCTCAAGTACTGGGAGAAGAAGTACTCGCACATCTGGGACGTGGACAAGGACTCATTCATCGAGGGCTACCGCAAGGCCAACCACCCGCTGTCGGTGTTCGAGGCGGAGATCAACAAGTACAAGGAGCTCCAGGAGCAGGTGCTTTCGGAGGACAGCACAAGCAACATGGCATCCCTCAGGATCGACTGCACGCCCCTGAAGCAGACCCTCGTGCACCACTGCGAGACTTGGGTGACCAAGCTCACGCAGCTCCTGAACGACATTGCCAGGCAGGAGCTGGAGTCTGTGCACGATTACTTCAAGAGCAACACGGAAATCCTGAAGAAGCCGGTGCTGAGCTTGGACATGCTGGCGGACACAGTCAACCTGCAGAAGAAGCTCCTCAGCGAGAAGAGCAAGGTCCAGGGAAGCTTTGCGCCAATTCTCGAGAAGTACGCCTCGCTGGAGTCCTTCGAGGTCACCATCACTCCGGAGGAGGTTCAGATGAAGGAGCTCCTGCCTATCGTATGGAACCAGTTCGAGAAGGACCTGGACGAGACCGCTGTGGAGCTGGAGAACGCCAAGGAGAACTTCAGGGACAAGCTCTCCAAGATGGTGGAGAACTTTGCCAAGGAGGTCACAGACGACAGGGAAGTTTTTACAGAGGCCGCTCCATTCGAGTACGCCGGCGAGGAGTCCGTGGATGCCGCCTTCAAGTACATCGAGGAGAGCAAGCAGAAGGTCGCCGACTCGAGAAAGACCATTGCAGAGCTCAAGTCCGGCCTGGACATCTTCGGCATGCAGCAGCCTCAGTTCAGCGAGCTCAACAAGTCCGAGAAGGACCTGGACCTGCTGACGACAATTTGGGGGATCGTCAAGGACTGGAACAGCAGGTACAACACCTGGAAGGACGGCATGTTCCGCGACCTGGAGGTCGAAAACATGGAGGAGGAGGCCATCCGCATCAACAAGCGCATCGTCAAGATCGGAAGGGAGATCAAGAGCTGGTCGATATGGAAGCACATCAAGGAGACTGTGCATGCCTTCAAGCGCACCATGCCTCTAATCGTCGATCTGAGGAACCCAGCGATGAGGGAGAGGCACTGGGGGCAACTCATGGACACGGTTGGCGAGAAGTTCGACCCCCATGGCTCAGACTTCACCCTCGGGAGCGTCATCCGCATGCAGCTCGAGCAGCACGCCGACGCCATCCGGGATATGTCTGGAAACGCCAGCAAGGAGCTCGCCATCGAGCAGTCGCTCGAACAGATCGAGGAGACCTGGAAGACCCTGGACCTCGACATGGTGCCGTACAAGGATGAGAAGGCCGGCATCTTCAAGCTGCGTAGCACGGAAGACCTGTTTACCGCTCTGGAGGACAACACCGTCACGCTCTCTACCATGAAGGCCAGCAAGTTCTTCTTGGTCTTTGAGAAGCAGATCACGCAGTGGGAGAAGAGCCTCAGCCTCGTGAGTGAGACCATCGAAGTGATCTTGCAGGTCCAGCGCAACTGGATGTACCTTGAGAACATCTTCATCGGGTCTGACAGCATCCACAGGGAGCTCCCTCAGGAGTCTGCCATGTTCGAGGCGGTGCACTTCAACTTCATCGCCAAAATGAAGGAGATTCACGACATCAACAACGTCCTGAATGCCGCCCTCGCGCCTGGCATGCTGGACAATTTCATGGACATGGACACCAAGCTGGAGAAGATCCAGAAGTCCTTGGACAACTACCTGGAGAGCAAGCGCCAGCAGTTTCCAAGGTTTTACTTTTTGTCGAGCGACGACCTGCTGGAGATTCTCGGGCAGGCAAAGGACCCTCTCAACGTGCAGCCCCACCTCAAGAAGTGTTTTGAGGGCGTTGCCAAGCTCGACATGAAGACGCCAGACTCCACGCACAGGTTCTACGAGGCCCACGGCATCCACGCCAAGGACAAGGAGTACCTCCCCTTCATCTCGCCCATCGTGACGCAGGGAAGGCCCGAGGACTGGCTGAATGACATTGAGGCAGGAATGTTTGCCACGACCAAGAAACACCTTTTGAAGACCCTGGAGGACTCCAAGGGCATGAAGAAGGAGAAGTGGGTCAAGGAGTACCACGGGCAGATGCTCATCACTGCGGGGCAGATTATCTGGACCGCAGAGTGCGAGAAGGCCCTCGGCGACTCTGAGGGTTTCGGTGGAGGTGGCAAGGCCGGGCTCAAGCTGCTGAAGAAGAAGTGGGTCAGTTACCTGAACAAGCTCACGTTTGTCACCAGGAGTAGGCTGAACAAGATCGAGAGGAACAAGGTTGTTGCTCTTATTACAATCGAGGTTCACGCCAGAGACGTCATCGAGAAGCTCGCCAAGATGGGTTGCCAGGGGAGCTCCGACTTCAACTGGGTGTCTCAGCTGAGGTTCTACTGGGACAGGGAGCAGAATGACTGCGTTGTCAAGCAGGTTCTGAGCGTTTTCACGTATGGATATGAATATCAGGGAAACAATGGAAGGCTCGTCATCACGCCCCTGACTGATAGGTGTTACATGACCCTCGGTGCGGCAATGTTCACCAGGAGGGGAGGAAACCCCTTGGGGCCCGCTGGTACGGGCAAGACGGAGACCGTCAAGGATTTCGGAAAGGCTTTGGCCAGGTACGTCATTGTTTTCAATTGTTCAGATGGTGTGGACTACAAGATGACTGGAAAGATGTTCTCTGGTCTTGCTCAGACCGGAGCCTGGGCGTGCCTAGATGAGTTCAACCGTATCGAGGTTGAGGTCTTGTCGGTTGTTGCGACCCAGATTTCTCTCGTCATGCAGGCCATCAAGGAGAGGAAGACGAGGTTCAACTTTTTGGGCACGGAGATTAGGCTGATTCCCACCTGCGGTATTTTTGTCACTATGAACCCAGGGTATGCCGGGAGGAGTGAGCTCCCTGATAACCTGAAGGCCATTGTGCGTCCCGTGTCGATGATGGTTCCAGACTTTGCACTGATTGCCGAGATCATGATGTACTCGGAGGGATTCAACAGCGCGAAGAACCTTGCGAAGAAGATGATTGCCATCATGGAGCTGTCCCAGCAACAGCTCTCCAAGCAGGATCATTATGACTACGGTCTGCGTAGTTTCGTCATCCCTATCGCCAGGGCAGCGGGAGCGCTGAAGCGCGCAGACCCCGACGTCCCTGAGGAGGTCATCATGTACAGGACTATGATCGACCTGATCAAGCCTAAGCTGGTGTTCCTTGACCTCCCACTCTTCATGGCTCTGCTGTCTGATCTTTTCCCAGGAGTCGAGCTTCCCCAGAACGACGGGGGGGCCCTGAGGGAGACCATCGTGAACGAGCTGAAGGCCCACAACCTGCAGCCAGTCCCAGAGTTTATCACCAAAATCATCCAGGTGTATGACTGCAAGGTGGCCAGGCACGGAAACATGATCGTCGGAAAGACTGGTGCGGGAAAGAGCGAGGCCTGGAAGTGCCTCCAGAGGACCCTGAGAAAGCTCCACGCCCAGTTCCCGAAGGAGGAGCACTACGCCAAGGTCCATGTCCACACCATCAACCCGCTGGCCCTCTCCAACGACGAGATGTATGGCTGCTTTGATGCCGCCACCCACGAGTGGCAGGACGGAATCCTCGCGCGGCTGATGAGAAACGTGTGCAAGGACGAGAGCCTGGACCAGAAATGGATCCTCTTTGACGGCCCCGTAGACACACTGTGGATTGAGTCGATGAACACCCTCCTGGACGACAACAAGCTTCTAACGCTGCTGAGTGGTGAGAGAATTTCCATGGTCCAGCAGGTCTCGGTGCTCTTCGAGGTGGAGGACCTCTCGCAGGCCTCCCCCGCCACGGTCAGTAGGGCCGGCATGATCTACCTCAACGTCGAAGACCTGAGCTGGCGGCCCTTCATCAAGTCGTGGCTCAGGAACAAGAGCAAGGACTCGGAGGAGAGCAAACTGGTGGAGCCCCTGAAGAAGCTGACGGAGCGCTACATTGACCCCATCCTGGACTTCAAGAGGCGGCAGTGCAAAGAGCACGTGCCCGTGGACCCCCTGTCGGGAGTCCGGTCGCTCACCATCCTCTTTGACTCGCTGTGCAGAAAGAACAGGGACAACGTCAACAACGAGAACATGGCCCAGATGATCGACATGTGGTTCCTCTTCTCCCTTACGTGGTCTTTGGGCGGCAGCCTAGGCACAGAGGACAGAAAGAAGTTCGACTCTCTTCTGAGGGAGATGGACGCCCTCTTCCCGCCAACAGACACCGTCTTCGAATACACCATCGACTACAAGAAATCTGCGTGGATGATGTGGGAGGAGAAGCTCCCGCAGCAGACCTACCGCCCACCTGCGGACACGCCCTTCTTCAAGATCTTGGTGCCCACCATCGACACGCTGAGGACGCAGATGGTTTCCAAGGTGTACGTCAGCGAGAGCCAGCACCTGCTGCTGATGGGAGAGGTCGGTGTGGGTAAGACCATGGTCGCCCAGAGCGTCCTGGACGACATCAACGAGCAGCAGTCGTGCATGTTCGTCAACTTCAGTGCCCAAACGTCAAGCAACTCCTTGCAGGACACGATCGAGGGAAGGTTGGAAAAGAGGACCAAGGGAGTCTTCGCGCCCGCGGGAGGCAAGCACCTTATCACCTTCATTGACGATTTGAACATGCCCCAGAAGAGCAAGTTCGGGTTCATCCCTCCCCTTGAGCTGCTGAAGCTTTGGGTTGACAACGGGTTCTGGTACGATAGGCAGAAGTGCGAGCTGAAGCACGTGAAGGACATGCAGCTCATGGCCGCGATGGACCACCGGGAGGAGGGCGCAATGCCTTCAGCCAGCGCATCTTGGCTTGCTTCAACGTAGTGAACATGACGCCTCCAAGTGAGTCTCAGCTGAAGAGGATCTACAGCACGTTCCTGACAAACAAGCTGATGGACTTTGACGATGAGATCAAGCCCATGGCTGATTCCTTGACCCAGGCCAGCATCCAGATCTACTCTTCGATTTGCAGGGAGCTTCTCCCCACGCCCAGCAAGTGCCACTACCTGTTCAACACCAGGGATCTTGCCAAGGTAGTTCAGGGAGTGATGCAGGCCACCAAGCAGTACTACGACAACCCCGAGTCCATGATTCAGCTGTGGGTCCACGAGACCTTTAGAATCTACGGCGACAGGATGTGGGACCCCGCGGACAAGGAGTGGCTCAAGTCCAAGTCAGATGAATGCCTGAACAGCCTCTTTGGTACCTCGTGGAACTCACTGTTTGACACCGGGGAGTGCCCTCCGTTTGTCAGCTTCATGCAGACAATCGACAACCCTCCCTACGAGGCAGTCACGGACGAGCCTGCGCTCAAGGCCTTCTTGGTCGAGAAACTCGAGGACTACGCCCTCGAGCCAGGCAAGAGCGCCATGGACCTCGTGCTCTTCAGGGACGCCCTCTTCCACGTCTGCAAGATTCACAGAATTCTGATGCAGCCACGAGGAAACGCCCTGCTTGTGGGTGTGGGAGGAAGTGGAAGGAAGAGTCTGGCCAAGCTCGCCTCATACGTCGCAGAGCTCAAGTGCTTCCAGATCGAGATCAGCAAGAACTACAGGCTCTTTGAGTTCAGGGAGGACGTGAAGAACTTGTACAGGCTTGCGGGTTGCTCCAACAAGCCAACCGTCTTTTTGTTTGATGAGACCCAGATCGTCTCGGAGGTCTTTTTGGAGGACATCAACAACATTCTGACCTCGGGAGAGGTCCCCAACCTCTTTCCCAAGGACGAGATCACTGGCGTGCTCGACGCTGTGCGGCCGGACGCCAAGAAAGTTGGGATGGGAGACACCCAGGATCAACTCTATGCGTTCTTCCAGGAGAGGGTTAGGAACAACCTCCACATCATCCTTTGCCTCAGTCCAGTCGGGGAATCCTTCAGAGAGAGGGTCAGGATGTTCCCTGGCCTGGTAAACTGCACCACCATCGACTGGTTCACGGAGTGGCCTGAGGACGCCCTGTATGAGGTTGCGACCAAGCAGCTCGAGGAGGAAAACCTGGGAAGCGACGAGGTCAAGGAGGCCATCTGCCAGGTCTTTGTCACTGTCCACTCTTCCACGAGCACGACCTCGACCCAGATGCTGCAGCAGCTCAAGAGGCACAACTACGTGACACCGACCAACTACCTCGAGTTTGTCAGTGGGTACTCGACTTTGCTGAAGGAGAAGCGAATGGAGATTGGAGACAAGGCCAACAAGCTCAAGGGAGGTCTGCAGAAGCTGGACGAGACGGCGGTTCAGGTCACGGAGATGCAGGTCCTGTGCCAGGAGAAGAAGATCGTCGTGGCCCAGGCAAAGAGGGACTGCGAGGAACTGCTGGTTGAGATTGTCCAGGACAAGAGAACTGCAGACGAGCAGGAGAAGCAGGTGAACGCCGAGGCCCAGAAGATTGCTGGGGAGGCGGAGGAGGCCAACAAGATCGCCGAGGAGTGCCAGGCGGGTCTGGACAAGGCCCTGCCTGCCCTGAGGGCGGCCGAGGAGGCCCTCAACGTGCTGACTAAAAAGGACATGTCCGAGCTTAAGGCTTACTCGAAGCCGCCAGCTCTGGTCGAGGTGACCATGAGCGCTGTGCTGTGCACGCTGAAGCGCCCGACCAACTGGGATGAGGCCAAGAAGCAGCTCGGAGACACCAACTTTTTGCAGAAGCTGATTGGCTTTGACAAGGACAAGCTCGACAGCACCCTTCTCAAGAAGATTGGCAAGTACACCACCAACAAGGACTTCACCCCCGACAATGTCGGCAGGGTGAGTCTGGCTGCCAAGGGCCTTTGCCTCTGGGTGTACGCCATGGAGGTGTACGGCCACGTGGCAAAGGAGATCGCCCCAAAGCGGGCGAAGCTGAAGAACGCTCAGGACCAGCTCGCAAAGAAGCAGGCCCAGCTCGCAAAGGCCCAGGACGCCCTCGCGGAAGTCCTTGCCAAGGTTCAGGCGCTGCGAGACAAGTACGACGAGTCCACAGCTTCCAAGGAGGCCCTGCAGAAGGAGTCGGACGAGCTCGAGATCAAGCTGCAGAGGGCGGAGAAGCTCGTGACCGGCCTTGCGGGAGAGAAGTCCCGCTGGGAGTCCTCCATCACGGAGTACGAGCAGCAGCTTGAGTACATTCCTGGTGATGTCGTGCTTGCGTCAGCCTTTTTGTCGTACGCTGGTCCTTTCCCCAGTGAGTACCGCGACATCCTCGTGCAGGACACGTGGTACAAGCAGGTGAAGGAGCTGAACATCCCATCGAGTCCGAACTTCAACTTCGCTCTCTTCCTCGCCAACCCGAGTGACGTGAGGGACTGGAACATCCAGGGCTTGCCAAGCGACTCGTTCTCGACAGAGAATGGAGTGCTTGTCACGAGAGGAAACAGGTGGCCCTTGATGGTGGACCCCCAGGGCCAGGCCAAGAAGTGGATTAAGAACATGGAGGGCCCTAGGGGTTGCAAGCTGCTGAGCCAGAACATGGGAGACATGATGATGAGGACCATGGAGAGCTCTCTGCAGTTCGGAAACCCCGTGCTGTTGCAGGACATTCTGGAGGAGATCGACCCCGCGCTTGAGCCAGTCCTCGCAAAATCCTTCATCAAGAAGGGCAACTCCATCATCATCAAGCTTGGAGAGAAGGAAATTGACTACAACCCCGAGTTCAAGCTGTACATCACGACCAAGCTGAGCAATCCTCACTACACCCCGGAAATTTCGACGAAGTCGACCATTGTCAACTTTGCCGTGAAGGAGCAGGGCCTTGAGGCTCAGCTGCTGAACATCGTGGTGCAGAAGGAGAGGCCCGATTTGGACAAGCAGAAGAACGACCTGATCGTCAAGGTCGCGCAGGGAAAGAGGACGCAGAGCGAGCTTGAGGACAAGATCCTCTACATGCTCTCCACCGCGGAGGGCTCCTTGCTCGACAACGTCGAACTGATCAACACCCTGGACGAGTCGAAGACGACCTGGGAGGAAGTCAGCGAATCCCTCAAGATCGCCGAGGTCACCTCCAAGGAGATCTTCCAGGCCTCGCAGGAGTACAGGCCGTGCTCCATCAGGGCTGCCATCCTGTACTTTGTTCTCTACGACCTTTCACTGATCGACCCGATGTACCAGTTTTCGCTGGAGGCGTACACAACTCTCTTCGTGCAGTCCATCGCGAGGTCCACAAAGAGCGAGACGCTGAGTGAGAGGATCAAGCACCTGAACGACTACCACACATACGCTGTGTACAAGTACACAAGCAGGGGACTCTTCGAGAAGCACAAGATGCTTTTGTCGCTGCAGATCTGCGTCAGGATTTTGCAAAAGTCGAACCAGATCAACAACGACGAGTGGCAGTTCTTCCTCAAGGGAGGCCAGGTGCTGGACAGGGCCGAGCAGGTGGAGAACCCCGCGCCCACGTGGATCAGCGAGGAGGCCTGGGACAACATCACCGAGCTGGAGAACCTGCCGAGCTTCAAGGACATCGTGTCCTCCTTCCAGCAGAACCCGATGATCTGGGAGGAGTGGTACAGGAACTCGGAGCTCGAGGTCTGCGAGCTGCCGGGAGAGTGGGAGTCCAAGTGCTCCGAGCTGCAGAAGATGATCCTGATCCGTTCGCTCAGGCCGGACAGGGTCATCTTTGCCGCGACCACTTTTGTGGCCAACTCTCTTGGCAGGAAGTTTGTGGAACCCCCGGTGCTTGACCTGCAGAACGTGTACAACGAGTCAGACAACAAAAATCCCCTTATCTTCGTCCTCTCGCCTGGTGTTGACCCAACCGACAACCTCAGGAGGCTCGCTGCGGAGAACGACTTGGGAGGCAAGTTCTTCTCCGTGGCCCTCGGGCAGGGACAGGCCCCTGTGGCCACCAAGCTCATCGAGGATGGCCTTGTGGAGGGATTCTGGGTCTTCCTGGCCAACTGCCATCTCATGACCTCTTGGTTGCCAAAGCTGGACAAGATGATTGAGGACTTCGAGAAGAAGGACGTCCACCCCAACTTCAGGCTGTGGCTGAGCTCGAGCCCCAACCCTCACTTCCCCATCGCAATCCTGCAGCGCGGGCTGAAGATGACCACGGAGCCCCCTAAGGGCCTCCGCGCTAACCTGTTGAAGCTCTACAACAACATCACGGAGGAAAGCTTCCAGGAGTGCAAGACAGGCGACAAGTACTGCAAGCTGCTCTTCACCTTGTGCTACTTCCACGCTGTGCTTCTTGAGAGGAGGAAGTTCAGAACCTTGGGTCTGAACATTGCGTACGACTTCAACGATACGGACTTCAAGGTCTCTGACGATTTGCTGAAGACCTACCTGGACGAGTATGTCGAGACCCCATGGGACGCCCTCAAGTACCTCATCGCGGAAGCCAACTATGGAGGCCGTGTCACCGACGAGCTCGACAGGAGGATCCTGCACGCCTACCTCAACCAGTTCTACTGCGAGGACGTGCTGACGGTGCAAAAC
>Ga0160423_10003518_pt1 | contig 13010 bp, 14 predicted proteins | sample CRUFie14St8metaG_FD_108191 | JGI IMG/M metagenome (GOLD analysis project Ga0160423, IMG submission 108191) | Marine microbial communities from the Costa Rica Dome - CRUD Field 142mm St8 metaG | ecosystem: Environmental > Aquatic > Marine > Oceanic > Photic zone | place: Costa Rica: the Eastern...
ATATACATATCTTTAACATCTTTCCAATTAATATCTCCTAACAAGTGTTCTGGTTTGTGTCTCATCATACCTCTGACTTTACCTGGTTTGAAGTCTCTACTATGTGGAACAACATCAATTCCTCTATCATCTACCTGATTAGCGTGGAAACGATTGTATCCATCTTTTTTTGATTTTGTAATCACTACAAAACCATCACCTCTTGTTACCAAGTTATCTAATTTTTTAGAGATTTTCTTATCCATTCTACCACTTTTTACTTTAGATAATAATTGTTTTAAACTTTTCATTGAAAAAACTCCTTATTAATCTCAATATATTTTGTCCACTCTTCTGGTAGTTCATCTTCATCATAAATAGCTTCTACAGGACATTCAGGTTCACATGCACCACAATCAATACATTCCTCTGGGTCAATGTATAATTGTAATCCATCTACTGATTCTAATCCCTCTACCTCTGCACCTGCACCTGTTTTCTCTATTGGCCCATGGATACAATCCACAGGACAAACTGCAACACATGCTGTATCACAAGTGCTTACACAAGGTTCTGCTATTACAAATGACATAATTTCTTAACTCAATAGTTTAACTATCGTTCCTGCACCTGTCACAACTTTCTTTAATGCCACATTGTAAACTTGTCCTGTTACTAATCCGGCAGTTAAATCACCACCATCAATTGGTGATAATGTGTAGTTAGTTCCTGCCTCAATTAAAAATGCGGAATTAAGATTTGAACCTGTTGGTTCGTATGTTGTTGATGCTGCAACCTCATAACTTCTTTTGAAAGAGTTAGAAGTATCTATTGATTTGGTTCTACTTACGAAAGAACCTTGAACTGGTGTTGCCATTTTTATCTCCTATACTGAAAGTGCTCGTTTAAACCAACCGAACAAAAATCTTTCTTGTTCTGGTTTTCTGTTTACTAAATCATAGTAATGTTTTAATCTATAACAACGAACTCTATGGTCTGATGGTTTATAAGTCTCGACAGCACTTTTTGTTCCTGGCCCAAATCCACCATCGACTGCCAAGTCTGCACCTTTTGCATTACAAGCTCGTTGTAAAATCTTTACTGCGGTTCCTCTACCTTGATTAACACACATATCAAAAAAGATATGTTTCAAATCATCTGGTAAATCATCCACTTTGTTTTTATCCCAATAGTCTTTTCTGTAGATTTCTTTTGCATCCTCTTTAGTAAGATTCTTAATATCTACATCTGGATAAAATCTTTTAGCGATTCCAAAATTAGTTTCTCCACCCAAGTCTTTTGGGTCGTGAACATAACCGCCTTCATGTTCTAATGTAATTTCAATTATTTCATCAAAAGTAGTTAACATTTTATTTTCTCCTTTTAAGTAATTTTTGTTTTTCAACCCACTTTTTTCCAAGTTTATTTTTGATTGGTAGGTTAACAAACTTTCTAACAACTTTAGTAACCAATGGAACAAATTTTGCCTCCGCTTCTTTATCACTTAAATGTTTTGAGTTATCCACAATCACAAAATTATTTTTAAATAATGCCTGAAAAGCACCAATGTTCTTCTGAACATCTTTCCAACTCTTCTCTAATAATTTTGGTGGTAACACTCTATCTCTTATTGTATTTCTATGTTGTGCCACCTCTAATGATGTGTTTACGAATATCATATAAGTATCATATCCAACATCTTCTAATTCTTTTTTATGAGATTGTATCTTTTGGAATTTATGACCTGTTCCATCAATAATCATTCCTAATCTACCCTCACGATATAATCTTTCTCTTTCTTTTGTAAGTTCTTTTGAATACCCTCTAAATCCACTATAATCGTCATCATCAGGGTCTGTTAGTTGTTTGAATAATTCATCTGGTAAGATATCTAAATCAGTTCCAAATCCATATTTTTTCAATAAGAACTTTAACTCTTTATCAGAGTTTACCATTTTCATACCACTCATACTGATATTAAACTTATCAGGTATTCCAAATATTTGTTTAACTACATAAGTCTTTCCACTACCTGGCCCACCTGCAAGGAATACTGCCTTCAATATACCTTTATCTTGAACACCCTCTGCAAGTGTCAACTTAAGTTTTTTAGCAAGGTCTTTTTTATAAGATTCAAAGTCTTCAGGTTTAACAAATCCCTTAAATCCACCATAAGATTCAGTATTTGCACTTTTTCCTGTTACATTTGACTCTAATAAGTCTTTTAATTTTATCATTGGAACTCCAAAAATATAGTTATACAACTATAAATATAAGTTATGTGGAAAAACAAAAATTAAATATACTATCTAAAATATCGTCTTCATCACAACATATTTCTGAAGCAATACGATTATTTTCAACAAATCTATCATAATTATCTAACCACAACTTATGTAAATCTTCGATATCCATTGTAACAAGTTTTTTAAACTCTGAATAACATTTTTGGAATCTTTCTTTTGGGTCACGAATAGTATCATATGAATTATCAATAATATCGTCAAAGAAGTCAAACCCAAGTTCTCTGTATTGTGGTTGAATCAATGGGCCTGCAAATATGATTGGAAAGTTAAAACAAAAGAATGGTTTAGGTGTCTTTTCAGTAGTGTTGTAGTCTAAATGATATGCAGTAGTTTCGGTAACAAAATCAACATAACAATCTAATTGATGTTTTGGAAAGTCTGCATAATTATGATGGTCAAAAGTCAATGCGTTATCAAATTCTATAGGTAAGGATTTAAGTAGAGTTTCACTATTAGTTTCAAAATCATTATCATAAGAATACCATTCTTTTGACACTTCATGTAATTCTACATCGTTTCTTAAATTCTCTACATCATCAAGTCCATTTGGTAACTTTCTATGTAGTAGTGAAACATAACCATCGTGTAGTAAATTATCATGTAATATATTTAATAATAATACCCATCTCCATGTAGTAATTCTACCATTCTTTGTAATAAATTTTTTACTTTTTAACTTTTTATCTCCCTCTATTGTAGTATAATGTGTAAATATATCAAAAGTTCTATGATTATCAAGATAAAAATTTAATCTTAAGTCTGTATAAACATTAACTTTAGTATCTTTAAAATCTTTCCACACATCACCTATACTACATAATAAATTAAAATTTTCTTCAGGTATATTGTATTTTTCTACATGAGGCTTCACATTATTATCATACCACGCAAACACTCCTGCACACTCTTGTAAGAAATTAAAAATAACCTTTGTATCTTTATTGAAAAGTTTTTCAGTAAAACATCTTTCTATTTCTTCAAGTGTAAAGTTAGAACATATAATATAATCAAACTTTACATCTGTATATTTAAATAACTCACTACCTATTCCTGAAATTATTTTTACATCCTTTGGTATTTCATGGTCTACCCATATTTCATATAAATTTAGTATTTGGTCATCCATATAAACTACCATATTTCTAACTCCTTAATAGTTTGTTTGACAATTTTTTTCCTATCATGAAATGTATTCATTACAATATTTTTATTAGATTCAATTTTATCTATATTTTTTTCATATAATTCTAATATTTTCTCATCATCATATTTTAATATTTCCTTTACATATTCCATATAAATTATAAATCTATCTGCAGTTTGTCGTATATTATCAAAATCATGTGGTGTAATTTTGGTTTCTAAATCCCAAAAGTAATCTATTCCAACATAGTCTTTTAAATTTTTAATTTGATTATGACCTGTAAATGGAATAACCATTTGTTTAAAAAATGCACCTCTGTGTAATTTCTCTGATGATTGTAGACTTATTTCCTCACCAAATGAACTCCATGTGTCGTCTACGAAATCTATACATGACTCACCCATCAATTTAGTCCAATCTAAATTATTAAAAATTAATTTATCATCAAACTTATATTCATCTAAATAATTTTCAGATAATATTTTTATAGCTGAACTTTGTGTCTCATCCCCAAAATGTGGTGATTCTACATTCTCGATATGACCCTCACTAATATGTTTTGTTAGATTGGACTTTTTTAAAATACCTAACAATGCCTGTCTTTTATCTCTAACCGACCAATTAAATGATGTGAATGAAGTTTTTTTATTAAAATCATATTCTTTTTCAAAATCCCAATTGTCTTCACAATTATGAAAAACACCACGATAGTGAACAAACAATATATTAAATTTATAGTCTTCTACTATACTGAGATTGGAAACATAATATTGACTTCTTGAATCTGATAATGCGTTAGTTGTTCCTGATATGAATTTCATTTTTTCTTTTTTTATTTTAAAGTGATTTAAAAATTCTCTATAGATTTCTGGATTATGTTTAACAAATTGTATTAATGAAAAATTTTCATCTGACGCGTCAACTAAAATATACCTTGACCTCTTAAATATTTCTCTGAAAAGTGTATATCTTTCATCTTTAGATATATGTCCCTCCTTAAGCCAATCAGGATTATTAATATCCAACCACATTACAGGTATGATAGTTAGATGAATATTATCGGTATTTACTTGTTTGAGTTCTTCTCCTGTATTACCAAAGTCAATGGTTTTACAATCAAAATAATCTTGAGTAGATAATTCTCTTCCTATCATTGAATTTTCTATACAAAAAATTTTTCTCATTTAAATACCTCGTATTTATCTAAACTATGATATGTATCTGAACTTCCACAATCTTCATTATAATCACTCATGGTATCAAATATCAAAATACCCTCTGCACAATGCTCTGGTGGTAGATACATATTCCACCCTAACATATCAAAGTGTTCATCTTTATAAAAAACTTTATCGTGTGGATGTCTTCCTTTTGCTCGTGCAACCCTAAACCAATTGTATGCATCTTCATCATTAGTTAGAATCATACCACCCTTTATCATCTTTAGTATCTTTTTATAATGAAAGGACAAACATTGATAAGAATCTTGAACATACATTCCCCTTTGGAACCTACAACAACTATCATATATTGGATATGGTTTTAACTGATAAATACCACTCCACTCTATGTCTTGAAATTCTACCTTATGTCCTGTTTGTATTAATGTAGATGGAACTGATACATATGTATTTTTTGGTATTGTAACTTTATCAAATTTTTTCAAATATGTTAAACACAAAAATAATGCATCTGTTCCATTATCAACTGCGACTGCATATTTTGAACCCGCATACTCTGCGACTTTTTTTTCGAAAATATCTACCACATCAAATGGGTCTTCAAATTCATAACCTTTTTCTCTAAGTAATTGAAAATGAATTTTGTCTATTCTATCACCTTTAGAAAAATCCAGCTCTGTGACCTGTTTTGTCTCCATGTTCTTCCAATTGTTTAGTTAAATTATTCTTATTCTCAATCAATTGTTCTTGTGTTATTTCACCCTTATCAAGATGAGTCATAAATTGATTTTGTTTATAGTATCTACATTGTATTGCACACTTATGATACTTTATAAAATTTGTCATTTTATCTACCATCTTCGGGTCAAACAATGGGTCTAAACCATCTTTAATCCAATTACCTACCGTATATTCTTTTTCAGAATCAGAACCTCTATGTTCACAACACCATAATATCTTACCAACTGATGTAAATAATGGAAAGAATAGTGGTGAAAAACATTGACCTACTGGTTTAGAACCTCGTCCCAATACTTCCGAAAAGTGTTCTTGTTTACCTAAATTTTGTTTATACTCAAGTCCAAGGTCTTTACAAATTTTATTAGTATATGCCTCTAATTCTCTCCAAGTCCAACCCTCTGGTGGTTGTAATGTTCTGATACCACTACCTTTAAATCTATCAGAACCTTTTGTGTTCTTACCCCATGCAGGTAAACCATCACCATACTTACCACCTGCTAAACCTTGAAGTTCTGGTATCTTCTCGGTTTTAGTATCAAAGTAAACTATTCTCATAAAAAATTCTTGGAATCCAAGTTCTGCAGCAAGTTCACATGCCTTCTTAATAGACTCTGGGTCATTATTATAATCATTGATTAAATATTTAAATGTCCACCAAGTCCCATGTTCTTTCCATTCATTTAGTTTAGTTTTTACACTTGAGATTGTTTTCTTTAAATTACCTCTTCTTATTTTGAAATATTGTTCAGGGTCTGCAGAATCAAAGTCTACTCCAATCCAATCAGGATGATAGTCTTTTGTAAAATCTAATTTTCGTATACCCATTCCATTTGTTATTATACCAATCTTAAAACCTTTCTTAAGTGCATAGTTCATTATTTTACTTGCATCAGGATGGTCAAGTGGTTCACCACCACCCGCGAATGTTATATCATGTGTGTCTGTTGGTAATTGGTCTAATAATTTAAGATAATCTTCAGTAGTTGCCACATCTGGATTATGTGCACGATATATTACTGAATTACAATAATAACATGCCTGATGACATATATTTGTTAAATCTATTTCCACCGATATTGGTGCAACCATTTTGTCCGTAAAAAGAGCTTTTTGCAATCTCTCAAAGTAGAATGACTCTTTTTCGAACTTGTTGTAATCTTTACAAGCTCCCATATTTTCTCTCTATTTCGGGTGGGTTAGGGTGTTCCTAACACACTATTGTGCCCATTGAACGAGTGGGTTAGGGGATTTCCTAACACACTTATGTGCTCGTTCTTCATTAATAAATAGTTGATTTTAGAATATTATCCTCTATTTCCTTGAAATAATCATCTATGTATTTGTGATGATGAAAACCAAAACTATTATCAGGATTATGTAGTCCCCAATTTTCAATAAAAGGATTCTTATGATTCTCTTTGTATTTATCATAATCAAACTTCATCGCATTAGCAGGATATCCAAATTGACAACTAATATCAAATGGTGGAAATTTACATCCTAATTCTTCCAATTCGTTTCTTATCGTATAGGATATAATATGGTCTTCATTTTCATCTATAACCATATCATCAAGATTTAAATTTAATTTTTTTATACATTCCATTAATCTATAACTTCTTATAGTGAACCCACCATTCCAACCACACTCAAAGTTTTTTGGAAACTTTTCTATCACCCATTCATAGTAATTTGGTAGTTTTCTATTAGGACATTCTGGTGACCCAATAAAATCATAATCTAAAAATTTATCAGTCCATTTATTTGGATTTAAAATAAACCCATCAGATTGAACTAATATAAAGTAATCACTTTCAATATAATCCATCAAATCTCTAAGACAAAATATACTATAATATTTATAATCAAAAGTTTTAGTTTCACACCATTGTATTTTCTTAGGTAAATTTTTAGGTTTTTCAGGAGATAAAATTTTTATACTTTTAAAATTAATATCTTTTGATGAATATTCTAAAGCCTTAACTGAATCATTTAGTCTTTCAAAATTTCTATCTGATAAACCATCGATTGCAATCAATTCAACATTTTTTAATTCCAACATTTCTTAACCTCTTCAATCACATTCTCATGAAACTTTTCTTTATTTTTTCTTGTTCCATACTCTAAAAATTTTTGATTATTATAAATTAAAATATCTTCCATTGAGTAATACCATTCATGTAACTTTTCTAAACTCATCGAAGACAATCTTTCAATTTCTTTCGATATCGCATCAAGTCTTTTTCTTGGATGTGTAATTGTATCATAACTTTCATCAATATATGGATGAAAAGTTTTATAACCAAGTCTTCTCAATTCCTTTAATGAATTAGGTCTACCATAAATTATAAATGGTTGAAAGTGACCGAATCCTCTCCAAGCCTTTTCAGATAAATAATCAGATTGTTCTGTAAACCAAGATTCTGTAATTACATTAAAATATGAATCAAGATATGGGTCTTTATTTTCAAATCTAAATCCACTAATGGCTTCAAAATCTTTATAATCAACAACTCGTGGTGACATAGATAATAACTCTTGATACATACCATAAAATTTATCTGTTAATTTTTTATTCCTCAAGAATTGGTATAGTGCATCATAGTGTGGTCTACCATCCATAGTAAAACTAAAACTAACAAGATTATTATCAATTAAGTTATTCTCCAACAACCTACATAATAAAGAATATCTATGTGGTCTTATTCTTCTATTCAAACAATTAAAATGATGGTTTCTAATCTTATCTTTGTAATCTAAAAAATCTTTTTTAGTAACTACTGAAATTTTATCACCTGCCCAATTGGTATCATATGTATATCTATCATATAAAATTTCATTAAACTCCCAAGACTTTTCGACCATTGAATATTGAGTGTATATAAATTTTATACCATTTTTTGTATTAAATAATTTATTATATCTTTTTTGTGCACTCCAATCATTTACTACAAAAATTAATGAACTATGTGGTAGATTAAATTCATCTAAACACTCATGTAATCTTCTCATATCATCATTTGTAACCAAACCCTCGTGCATGTAATTTATCAATATCTTACAATTACCTTTTTTTATTTCCTTTTTTGCAAAATTAGAAATATATTTTGTAAAAAACTTATCCTCGTATATGTCATCATCTCGTTGTTTCAAACCAAGGAATGCATGTAATGAACCAAATGGTTCTATAATATAAACCCAATTTTTTATACCTTTTCTTTTTATATCTTGAACTGATAACCTTTCTGTAAATCTTGACCACAACCAAGAAGTTCCATTATATACCGACCAATTGACAAAATTTTTGTGACCAATATTGGAAACTTCATCATTTCTATTTGGGTCTATCGTTTCATCAAATGCAGCACCTGAATTGAACATACCAAGTGTATGATTAAAATCACCAGATTTCTTTTTAAATACTGGTTCAAGTAAATCGGTTGGAAATGTATTTGGTATATTCCCAAACTTACCGATAAAATCGTATCCAAGAATTAACTTAGACATGGTATTATAACCTCTTTTGTAAAAGACTCATGTGATTCAGTTGTCGGATGTCCTTGGTCTAAAGGAAGATTGTTATCCACACAATATTCACCCAAACCACCAAACTGATGTTTGTCATTATTATGAAAAATAAACTTATCAAAATTAATATCATCCACTAAATATTTCAAATAATCATTTTGAAAGAAATCACCCCACAATAAATCAAACTTAGAATTCCAATCACGATTGATTGGTGTCCCATACTCACCATCTTGCCATTCATAAGTAGTGAATATATTTTGATATGTCATAAAATGATATTCTATATTCAAGTTGTTTAAAATATTTTGTAAATTTATTATATATTCGTAACTATTAATAAGATGTTCCTCTAATGTATAAAAATATTTATAATAAAGATTAATCATCCTACTATTACCTGACCCTATTCCACCACTTCTTATATAACCCTTTGGTCTTTTATTGTCTGAATATTCATCATTTTTTATATGAGTCATTATATCAAGTAATTCTCTGTTGTTTTCTAAATTACTATTATGTTCATCATATAGGATACTTTCACCTTTACTCATATATACATCACATCTTTCAGGTTGAGTCCACATTACAAAAACCTCAATGTCTTTTGGTTCGTAAGTATGTAGTAAATATTTTAAACTATTATAGACTCTCCTAAAAATCAATTTATTTCCAGATGCACCTATACCTGTGTGCCATGGATAATTTTGTGTATATCCTAACAGATGGTCTGGCCAAGTTCCAGTCCCATCATATAATTCATCTTGTGGTAAGTTGTTAATTGTAGCAAACTTATCACCACCTTGATGTAAATGTAATGGTCTACATTTGGCTGCTTGTGAAAAACTACAACCACCTGTTAGTAATACTTTACTCATAAACGCTTGTTCGTTCTCTTTTCATTTGACCACCTGGATTGAAGTGTGCATCTTGTCTTAAGTATGAAGTTAAGAATGCAGTTCTCCATTTATCAGTAGTTCTATTTTCTTCGGAACCATGAATTACATGAGAGTGAATTAATGATACTGAACCTGCTCTAGCATTTGTATAAATCTTTTCATACTTTTCAGTCCAAACTCCATCTACCCATTCTCCTGGTATAATACAAGGTTTACCTCTTTCATTTCTCCAATCATCTGGATTTGTTAGTAATCTATCCTCATCAATATTGATTGGTAAACACCACTCTTTATGTGAACCAGGATAAACATACAAACCACCATTCTCTCTATTTGCATCTTCAAGTGCAATAGAAGAGTTTATAATATCATGTTTATTTGCATGAGAGTAAAAAATGTTTTGGTGAACATCTCTACCCAACTCTCCTGGTGGTTTAAAATACATCCAAGTCTGTAATGAGTCTAATTTAACTTCAAGATTTAAATCCGCACCCATACATAATTCAACCAACTCCACAACTCGTGGATGTTTTCTTAATCTATCAAAGAGTTCAGAATCTTTTGCAGGATGTTTATAAGGTCTTTTATCTTCACCTCTCAACTCTATCAAACGATTTGCCTCTTCTTTAAGTTCGTTAACTTCATCTTCTGATAAAATTACTTCATTATAGTAACCATTTTCTGTCCAAAAATCAACTATCTCTTTGTTCGTCATTTTCTTATTCCTCGTGTTTAATATCCAACTCATGTGTGCTCAAGACCTCAGCATGGTTTTCAATTAAATACCAATTCATTGTCTTCCATATTCCATCTGACAAAGAAGTTTTGGCTTCCCATTGGTATTTGTTTTTCATCTTTTCAGAACTTATTTTTCTGATTGGTATCATAGATGGTTTACCACTAATGTGTTCTATTGGTGCATCATATTCTGCAACTTCCATACAAACATCTAATATCTCATTAACACTATAACTTGTGTTAGAACCAATATTAACTACCTCATGTTTGTCTGTAGAATTTTCCATTACATTTACCAACCCATCTACAAAATCTTCTATGTATATAACATCTCTAATATCTTCACCATCACCCCAAACTTGAATTGGATTGTGTTGGTCAATAACTTTTCTAATTGTTGCAGGTGTTACATGACACTTATCAAAATCATACTTATCATGTGGCCCATAACAATTACCTGGTCTCACAACTAAACAATCCATACTTGGTGATAATTGGTTTGCATATAAATCACATAATACTTCACCATATCGTTTCATCCAACCTACTGCATGATAAACTGGATAAGGTTCTTCAAATATGTTCCAAGTCTCATCAACCAATTCATCACCACTTGGTGGATATACGGTTGAACTACTGATGAAAACATATTTCTTTACTTTGTTGAAATATGCAGCCTCTATCAATTGTGTATTCACTATTACATTTGGTGTGACATGAACCAAAGGTGACTTTACGGTATCAACCGCATTTGAAGTATTGGCAGAACAATTAACAACTATATCCATACCCTCTGTGATTTCTTTACAAAATTCCATATCTCGTAAATCACCATAAAAGTATTCTACACCTTTTACTCTTTTATTATTTTTATGTATTGTCCCATATACTTCGTATCCATCTTTTAATAATCTCTCTACAAGATTATATCCTATTAGTCCTGATGTTCCTGTTACTAATATTTTTTTCATTTTAACAATCTCCTTAATGTGTCTAATTGTTTGTCAACTAATTTTTGTGCGTGATTATAATTGTGTTTCATCCTCTCAATTGTTGATTCATTACAATATAAATCCCTTACTTCTGTTATTGGTTTTTCTATCATTTTTTTTAATTCATCAAATAGTAATTCAATTCTTTTATTATCATCCAATACATTATCAAATTTGTAATTAAAAATATCATAGTATTCAAATCCTAATAATTTAAATAACTGATGTATTTTTGGTTTACCTACAATCAAAAATGGATGAAACATTCTTACAGGTTTCCAAGTTTTTTCACTAAAATAAAAACCACTTTCCTTTCTCCCAAAAGTTGATTCAGTTACAATCGAAAAGTAACTATCAAAAAATTTTACATAGTTTGGTAATAGTGGGTCTTGAACTGACAATCTATGTTCTTCAAGTTGGTTATCCAATATAATAGGTTTGCCTGAACTAACTTCTAAGAATGAACAATACCCCTTATCTAAAAAATTATTTTCATCTAAAAATCTTCTCAAATATTCTCTATGTTTTTTCATAAATCTATTCATAGTCAAAAAATGTTTTGTTCTTAAAAATGGTTCTTTAAAATGTGGTTCCATCAATTCAAACAAATCATAAGGTATACTTTTAGTAGTTTTTTTAACAAGATGAATCAAAGTATAATCAAAAAATAATATTTCCTCATCACCCAATAAATCTTTCTCTTCAAACTCAGGTGTCAAAAAACTTACCTTTCCAAGCTCTGTTGAACCAAACCCAACATCATCAGAAATAACAACCACATTACTTTTGTAGTTTTCAAATTTTTCTGATATAATTTCTCGTTGGTCATAATGATTATGCAGTCCCAATGTTGAACATACGAGAACATTATCAACATCATCAATATACTCGTCAATACTTTCAAGTTTAGTGTATTCAATATCCAACATATCTAATGTATTGAAAACACATCTTGTATTTTCATTATTGTTTACTGCGTAAACTTTCTTCATAGTATTCTATTGTTTCTGTTAATCCCATTTGTAATGTGTATTCTCTTTCAAAACCATATGATTTCATTCTATCTGTATTCATTTGTCTTCTCATATCACCATTTGGTTTTGTCAAATCATACTCTATCTCTACACCAAAGTAATTTCCAATCACATTGGCGATGTCTGATATTCTAACTTCTTCACCACTACCAAGATTCACAACATCATTTATTCTATTTTGAACCATATGAATCATTCCACGAGCAACATCTCGTGAATAAATAAAATCTCGGATTGGTGTTCCATCACCCCAAACATTTAATACCTTATTGTGATAACCCTTTTTAATCATTGATGCAATCACGGTAGATTCATCACCAAAATTATCAAAAGGCCCATAAATGTTGGATGGTCTAACAATGGAAATATTTTTATAATCATTTGTAATACTAACAGCTTCACAACTTAACTCTCCCATTCGTTTTATGTATGCAGGGATTTTATCATTCTCACTTGGAACTTTATCCC
>Ga0160423_10003519_pt1 | contig 13010 bp, 9 predicted proteins | sample CRUFie14St8metaG_FD_108191 | JGI IMG/M metagenome (GOLD analysis project Ga0160423, IMG submission 108191) | Marine microbial communities from the Costa Rica Dome - CRUD Field 142mm St8 metaG | ecosystem: Environmental > Aquatic > Marine > Oceanic > Photic zone | place: Costa Rica: the Eastern...
CCTGTCGGCATGTCTGATGCGCAACTTGGTGAAACATCAATCGTCGAATGGCGACCAGTTTGAGCGGTAACACTCAAGGCTATCCGTCGGCTCGGAGGAGTATGTTGAGCGCGATAGGTACGCACGGGCCTAGCGTATCTCCTCTGGTCTTGTTGCTGCTTTATGCGACACTCTTCTTCATCGCCGTCTGGTTGTTGGTAAAACCTCAGCGAGACGGAAATACATGGTTATGGCCACTGTTCCTAATCGTTGCAATTGCTTCAGTCTCCCGTATTGCGATGAGCTTCATACCAAACGTCATGCCGGTAACGATACTCGCCGTTTTGGTTGGTTCAAAATTCGGAGCACAACGAGGTTTTGCATTCGCAGTTCTTGTGACGCTTGCGAGCAATGCCGTACTTGGTCATGGTTGGTGGAGTTTGTTCCAAATCTTAGGTTGGGGGACGGTCGCCCTTGTTGCCTCGCAGATCAGCGTCCATGATGCAAATGGAAATCTATCAATGACACAACTCGCTTTCTCAGCGTTGTGGAGCGTGCCTATATTCAGTTTGATTGTATCACTTTCAATCATTGATTCAAGCATGTCTGCACTTGAATTTGGTCTTTATCTCGTCAATGGACTTTTGTTCGATGTACTCCACTTCCTTGGCAACCTGTTCTTCGCAATGTGGTTTGGCCAGTGGTTCAATCGTCTTTTGCAAATGAACCAGCCAAACACTGAACTCATTCAGCAGGAGAGTGAGCATGTCAGCGCTTTCTGATCCACCCACGATGGCATTTCTATGTCGCACGGATCTCAATCTTTCAGCAGGTAAACTCGCAGTTCAGTGCGCCCATGCAGCCGTTGCATCACTCCAGCGCGCAAAGAAAACACATTCAAGAATGGTTCAGCGCTGGAAGGAGTCTGCATCTCGTAAAATATGTCTTGCAGTTGATGACGAAAAAGAGATCGAATACTTTCTCAATCTGGTAGAAGAAGCGTCACTTCCGTTTGCACTCATCAAAGATGCTGGGCTGACAGAAGTCGCTCCTGGGACTGTAACCGTTCTCGGAGTAGGGCCTGCCCCCCGCCATACAATGGATTCTTTGTTTGGAGAACTGAAGACCTACGAATGAGGTGATTGTTTGGGATTTCGCTCGTTTCTGCACCGGATAACTGCTCCAAAATTCGAACGATTTGTGAAAAACGATCAACCATTGAAAATGGTCTTTGTTATCAATCATGAATTGAAAATGGGCAAAGGGAAAGTCGCCGCCCAAGTTGGGCATGCTGCAGTTAAAGCAACACTTCAATCAGGCGAATTTCGTCCAGAAATGCTTGATGCATGGCTTTCAACCGGTCAGAAAAAGATCTGTGTAAAAGCAGATGATGCCCGCCACCTTGAACAGATTGAACAACAAGCAAAACATCATCAGATTCTAACTTCAAAGATTCATGATGCAGGGCATACACAAATTCCAGAAGGGTCCTACACGGTTCTTGCCTTAGGTCCTGATGAAGAAGGAAAATTGGATGCCCTGACTGGTGAATTGAAATTACTCTAAGTCGATTCCTTGAACATGGGCAACGCTGTGGAGCGACCATGCGAGACATTGAATCGAGCCGAATTGATTTGCGTTCAGATACAGTCACACAACCGACTGCACAGATGAGACAAGCAATGGCAAATGCGGCGGTAGGTGATGATGTCCTGGGTGATGACCCAACAGTTCAGCGCCTTGAAGCAATGGTTGCTGAAATATGTGGAAAAGAAGCAGGCCTCTTTGTTCCATCAGGAACGATGTCGAATGCAGTCGCACTCAAGACACACACCGTTCCTGGCGATGAGATCGTAACCGAGCGTTACAGCCACATCTACCTTTACGAGGGGGGCGGATATGCCGCTTTGTGCGGATCAAGCGTTGCTCTTCCGGAAGGAGTCAATGGCCTACTTACGCCTGAACTCGTTCAACAGGCAATTCGAAAACAACGAGGTTCACAATCGCACTATCCTGATGGAAACCTCGTCTGTGTCGAAAATACGGCGAATCGTGGAGGGGGGACGTGTTATGAGCAAGAAGTTCTCGATGCAATTGCTGAAGTGTCACGAGAAAAGAACTGTTCAACACACATCGATGGTGCTCGAATTTTCAATGCATCTGTTGCCACCAAGACGCCTTTACCACGCATGACTCAGGATTACGATTCAGTATCCATTTGTCTGTCCAAAGGTCTTGGAGCGCCTGTAGGGTCTGTTCTTGTCGGATCGACTGAATTTATTGAACAAGCGCATCGATGGCGAAAGATGTTTGGTGGAGGCATGCGACAATCTGGAATTTTGGCTGCAGCAGGGATTTATGCCCTTGAAAATAACATTCAACGAATGGAAGAAGACCATCGTCGAGCATTAACCATCGCGCAAGCAATCGATGAAATGGATCACGTATCGGCTGACCTTGATGCCGTCCAAACCAACATGGTCTACTTCTCAGCGAACAACCATTCAGCCAGTGAAGTTTCTGAAAGAATGGCAAGGGCAGGCATCGATATGTTCGATATTTCTCCAACACATTGCCGAATTGTTACGCACCTCCATATCACGGATGAAGATGTAAAAAACGTCATTGAAGCGCTGGCATCTCTTCATTGAAACTTTTTAACACCTCGACTTTCAAAATCCCCATGATTGGGGAAGCCTGTGGCATCTGCCAAAATGAAAATACCGAAACGAATTGTCCGATCTGCATACGTTGCATCGAAATGACTGAAGAGAGTAAATGGGCGCCATCGTTGCCTATTGAGGTCCATCAACGCATGGCATCGGTCCTTGGCGGGCCAGTACGCTCATTGAAAAAACGCTGGGAAAATCTCGAACGGTTCATGAATCATACGCCCGATGTTGATTGGGCCCGTCTTGATGAGGCGCTTCAAGACCCTGTCCGTCACTCACCATTTCCTGAAGAAGAAGAGTCCATCTTTATTGAAAAACTCGAAAAGCAAACAGGTTATTCTGGTTACGAAAAGGAACGTCTTGAGGAAGGCTTCGTGATGTGGGATGGAACGCTTCTCGCATTCATCGATGGACGAATGACCATTGACGGGCGGATTCACGAGGCTCGAATTCCGGTGGAGCAATATCTCCTGCTTCTCTTGAATCCTGTAGAACGCAAAGGTTGGGATCTTGTCAAGCTCTTCTTAGCGTTGAGTGGGTTGTACCAAACACTCGATCCGCGAGGACGGCCGCGGCGAATCCTACAGCGTTACCATCGACTGTTCGGACAATTTGAACGTGAACTCCTTTCTCCTTTCGATGTATTTGTTCAAACATCGTTTCTCTTGGACCAAAACGAGCGGCGTAAAAAGAAACCACTCTTTTCTGATGGGTCTGATTGGTCGTCTCATTTGATGGAACAAATGGCTGGTCGTCGGCCAAGACAACGGATGAAATTTGCACGGCGTTTTATTCAGAACCAAGAAAATAGGGCGATTCCGTCCTCACAATGGCCATGGGTTCAACGTTGGATTGAGTTATCAGAATCTGTGAAACACGCAAATGTTAGTTTCCCATTTATGGTCAATTCTAAAGGAAATCTCTGTTTCAGAACATTAGCGAAGAATGGAAGTGTACGCCGAGCAAAAATTCCTTTCTTGTCAGGTCTCTTGGCTGGATTGATTTCATGGGGGTCTTCTCCACACGGTTCCAAAGAAGGCGAATGGCTCATCGCAGCGCAGATGAATTGGACTGCAGCATATGAGGATGCTGAGACTGCGAACGTGCCGTTCCGCCGTTCAATGCAATTTTTGCGAGGCGTTCTTCAACAGTTTCCGAACGATACCTGGGTGCATCGGGATCGCATTCTCGTTCGAGGGATGCTCGGTCATTTCTACGAGGTTCGAATTGCTTACGGTGCACACAATGCACCTTTCAAAATTCATGGCGTTGGAAAGACTGTGACGCAAAGGCACTCGATTTGCATTCATACAGGAAAATACCACAAAGATATCCCGATCGGGGATACCATTGCAATCGTCATACTCTCGCTTCTCTCGGATGTCACGACTGCGAAACGAGTCAATAGTTTGCAGATGCATTTGATGACCCAGCCACCAATTGGAGTGGCTCAAAAAGACACAGGTGCAGACCCAGAATCCTTCTACAAGCGATCTGGCAAACAACACAGATTTCATCTTCATCGTCTTCTCCTTGGTGAGGGGGAGGAGGAAGAACCAATCGCATTTCGCTCGTTGAAGTTGATGGCTGATGAGGAAATTGTAGCAGACTGGAAACAACGTCCTGGGTGTGAGGTTGGTTTTGATATGCCTGGCCATCTGAACCCAGATTTTGATTACGAATTTGATGATGATCAAATCTTAGAAGGAAATTTTTATCACCAGCGGTTGCGACAACAACAAATCATCTTACCTCGATGGCAACAAATTCGGGAGAATCTTGTTGTAAACCCCCCGTTTCAGAATGAAGAAGAACCCAGAGAGCCTCGTCAAGATGATCAATTCTATCGCTGGTATCGAACGATGCCACTGGTATGGGAAGCGCTTTCGCTACAACCGATTGGCCATCAGGTCGAATTAGGCGGTGTACGTGGGATGTTTCGAATGCAAGGATGTCGTTTGCGACTGACCATTCGATCAGCTCAAGAAGAAGATGCACTTCGTCGAATCCTCGAGATTTTGGGATACAGACATGCTCGTTATCGACAACTAAACCAAGTCTTCATCCGTCGGGATTTTCCAATCGCAGACCCTCGACAGGCGTTGCGAGAACTCATGGAACCGATGACCGAAGAGTTTGGATTTGCAAACATTGATGATTACGTTCTTCGCTTTATCGAGGTAGGACGCCCACCCGATCGCATGCCAGAAGTGGACGCTCGACTTCACGCAAACATGGTCGATTTCTACTGATCCTGTCGCCGAAGGGCTACTACAAGAAGGGCAAGTACTGTCAAAGGCATGGAGATGAATGGTGTATCCTCTGAGGCAGGTTCTGCAGGTACCTCGTCTTGTATTTCAGGGCGTTCGATGTATTCATGGAACATGATATGGACTTCAAGATCATCATCATCGTATGCATCGGCATAGGTAATTTGCTCAGTTCCTGTACTCAGTCCAGTTTCAGTAACAGTTCCCACATCAATGATCTGACGAACGATGTGATGGTAATAGATCTGGTTGTTTGTACCATCTGGGAAGTAAGCCTCCTTCTCTACCATCCATACGGTCACGTTGTAAACTGCACTGGTCGATTGATCAATGCTCCAAACGACCGTTCCTGAATTATCACCTGTTGGTGTCCATGTCATTGTAACGAAACCATCGCCAAGATTTCGAGGTTGAGATGCTAAGTCCGCAAAGTCAGATTCCAGAGAATCGCCAACTGGATTGCTACCTCGTAGGGAGTACTTGCCATTGATACCAGCCACTGGCGGTTTGAATTCTGGCGCATAGATATCGTATCTGTCTCTAAAGCGTAGGTCGACATCCTCGCTACCTAGTGGGTCCTGAGTCTCGTAGATGTTTCGATGAACTGCATAGATTTCCATGCTGATGTTCTCCGCCACAGTTTCAAGCGCATTGCCGACTTCAACACAATTTCCACACCATGTAGCTGTGTAATCTTCAGCAATTGCAGGAAGTCCCTCCAGCGTACTGTTGACGACTACGGTCTCATTCGCCATTCCATGAAGTCCACCAAAGAGCATACCCGTTTCAAGTTCTTTGATCTCCGTAGCATGTGCCACTGGTAAAAAAGACACCATCAGGACAGCTAAAACTCCAACAACAACCAATCGAGTCATGTATCGCTGGACGAACCTCTCCTTAATGAGATAATCCATCTCACGATTCAGTGCTTCTTCTGCAAGGCACCAAAGTCAACGAGTTCACCAGACGCCACCTTCTTTCGAAGGGACTTGAGGCGGTTCTTGATGGTGTTTCGACATCGGCCAATCGCATGAGCGATGTTTTCGAGTCGTCCTTGTTCAACACCAAAGGATTCACATGAAATTTGAAAGAGGATTGCGCAGAGGACCTTGGCCTCAATGTTCTCACTTGAGAACGGCGAACCACCCAATGTTGGCTCACCCAAGGTAAAGAGTCGTTGCTTGTAATCGTCCATGATTTGTGTCTTCATGGATTCATCAAGGTCTTCGAGAAGTTGCTTCAGTCGAAGTGTTGTGTTCTCGATTTCGGTGTTTCGCAACTCGAGATGAACAGTTCTTCGGTCTGCTCGCTCTTCGATAAGGTGCGCTTTCTCGCATAGGTTGAGGTATTTCATGATGACTTTTGCAGCATCAACAACCTGAGCCATGGTCAAACCAGTACCTTCAATCATCTGGGGCCAATCGATGTTGATTTTGCCAGTTCGCTCCTGATGTGCTCGCAGACAACCTAGCGCAAGCAACTTCTCGTTGTTTTGGGTGCTTCCCCCTCGTGTTTTCTTTCTGCAAACAGAGTTCTTTGGAAGGATAATTTCTTCATTATCAGCGATTTCTCGCAACGCTTTCGCTTTCTCATCATCGAGTGGAACGGTTGCTAGGGTGATAACCTTCTTTGCCTTCATGGCGTTGTCCTTGCCAGCTAACTCCTTTGCAGCATCCATCGTAGCTTGCGCCATTGGATGCAGGTCCTTGACATCTCGAGCATGCAGGTGTCGTAGGATTTTCCACTTGCCTTTCGCTTCATTTGGCTTACCGATGTAGGAACCAAGCGCATTGCCCTTGGAACCAGTCTTAATCTTGGCTTCATCTTTGGTCGGAGTGTTGGATGCATTTTCGCCCCACATTGTTCCTGCATTGTCGTTTTGGGTCGCCGAGGCTTGATCCTCGATGACAAGTCCACAATCGTTGCAGACCACTTCGCCTCGGATGTTGTCCGCTTTCAAGTCATAACCTCCACATTCGTCACATTTCTTATACATAATTTCACCTTCTTCTTCCATTATTGGGATACATGAATTGCCTCTAATCAGTTTCCTCACCATAGAGGGGACTTTGCCCCCCAAGTTTTCTGTCAATATTGACAGCGGTGTTGTACCCTGTTATTTTGCGCCACATGCTGTTTTGCTACGGCATGCGACCTTAATAAATGCTTCGAATCATGTTGTATTTCATATAGAACATGAAGTATTCATGTTTTTGTTGACGTTATCCGACATCCACCTCAGAATCGATGAAAAATGCCAACACCTTACAAAAAATAACAAAATTTTGAGCGTTCACTTTTATACTGTCGCCACGCATGAAGATGGGTGGGGAGGATATGGCTGAGAACATCACAGTAGAGTCATGCCCATTCAACACAACTGTCCCGTTTTGGGTTGTGGATGAAATTGCAACAGGACGGGACGATTTATTGGTCATCTATCCGAATGAAGCCACTCGGTCCTCGTCCATCCAGACCATTCTTGAGAAAGCGGGCTCTGTTGATTCAAGCAGACACACAACGCTCCAACGACTTTTGAAGTCCTTAACGATTGATCTTCGACTACCTGTTCTCGTCCCAAGAACATCAGCGGGTCTTGTACAAGTTCACGAAAAGTTTGCCTCTGCAGCGCAAGAACATCGTTTTCCTCGCCTCCATCCCGATGTGACCAGGCCTTGGACACTTTCAAAATCAGAGCGCTTGCTTTCTCTCCATGCGTATGCAACGAAACATGGCATCCTTTCGACGTGGGAAGGAGATCCCGGCGCATTTGAAGCCGATCGGATTCTATCAATGTTTGAAAACGAAGATCTTCTGCATGAGCACCATGTCATCGCTCGAATTTGTTCAGCACTCACCGACTTGAAGCTTCCAACGCCTTACACGTTGGGAACTATTCGTGGCATCCTCCTTCTCAACCATCCGCCTGACTTTCACGAAGATGAGAAGCAGTTTCTCAAGGCCTTATCAGTACGAAGCCCAATCCATCATCTCTGTGCAATAGGATCATTCCGTCTCGGATTTCATGGAGCATACATCGATGATGAACTACCGCTTTTGGAACGCGATGACCAACTGCCAGAATGGGTCCCACGTCATACCGTTCTACCTCCAGCATCCGGCAACGCTGATTACGCGACAGAAGGAATTCACTTACTGAGTTTCGACCGAGCCTCGCAGATTCCAGATGCCGCAACTTCAGTCATCAACCATTTCAACAAGCGTGAACAAGGACGTATTCTTCTCATCGATGCCGATAAAAGCCGTCACAAGGAATGGATTCGCCGTCTGCAACGCATTGGGATTACATGCGATGCGCAAGCAGATTCAGTTGGAAGCACCTCTGCTATACAAGCAATACTACGATTTTTATCCATTCCAAATGGTCAAGATGCATGGTCAACAGCCAAGTTGTTCGATATCGCCCAGTCAAAGGCGTTCCCAATAATTGGGAATTTGTTTTCCGATTTGCCTCATCCAGAAAAGAAGGATTGGCGACCAAGGCCACACTTGGACGTGATTGAAAACATCGGTCGCAGTTTCCACGTTCTTGGCGGAAAAGGAGCGCTCCAACGGTGGCTTGGGGCCTTATCTGTTGCAAAACCATATGCTGTTGAAACCTATCGTCGTGAGGAAGAACTGCGAGCGATTGAGGAGACGCAGTGGTGGTTGCAATGCCTTGCAACATCGTGGATTCCGTTACTCGATGAAACCGAGAAAAGCTTCCTTGCGCATCCATTCGCAGGCGTGTCATCAAACGTTTCCTTGCCATTGCCCGAGCCAAGTAAAACGCCACGAGACGTTCTCAGCAAAATTTTGCATGCGTGTGACTGGGAGGCGTTGTTTGAACGTAAACGGCATTACGATGCCTCCGTAGGTGCCGTCCAATCGTGGGTTCGTTCAATCGATGGCTTGCTCCAATATCAATCGAGTCTTCCATTCATTGATCTATGTCGGTTAGCCGCCGATCAAACCAAACTACCCATGAATCGAGTTCGCCACTTCGATGTTCACATCTGTACACCAATGCAAGCGTTTGGGGTAGCATCGGACCTGACCCTCTTCGTTGGTATTGATGCCGAGTCATGGTCGATGAAGTCTGAGCGAGTGCCGTGGATTGACGATTCAGTTCGAGTCGAATTGGGCTTGAACGATGGAGACTTGCCCGTTCGTCAGGCGCGTCATCTCTTCAAATCCGTGTTAAATTCAAGTCAACAAGTAATCCTCTTCGATACCGAACATGATGAATCTGCGGGTAATTCAACACCGGTTGTGGAATATCTTTCAGGCGTTGAACTGCAAGGTAATTTACGAAATCTTGCTGCCATTCCAACCTTCCTTCAAGAAGAGGTCTCCGATGGTGCTGGATGGTCAATTGTGACTCGAGAAACAGGGAATTGGTTGACGTATCGAACCTCTTCATTATCTGTGAACGGTGATGAAGTGGAATTGGAACGAGCGGAAAACATGCAAAGAGATTTGCAACAACAGGCTGGTCTTGAATTGAAAGCGTTGCGGACGCCGAGCGGAATGATTCAGTCAGCGAATACCATAGCGAATCGATTTGAACGCGATGTGCATCTCGATCGTTATCGCCGTCAACCAAAATTCAAGCCACTTGCAAATGGAACCATTCTGCCATGGGAGATACGGGAAAACTTGCTGACAACAACAGGCCTTGTCATCGAGCCCACAGTCTCTCAAGCCGAGGTGAACGGTGGTCGAACCTCAGCATCCTATCCGCATCTCGGATACAAGAAGAATGGCAATTCGAGGGGACCTTCACTCGACCCTCGTCCGCTTCCTCCGCCTACGTATGGTTCTCCAGGTATGAACGAAATACTTTCCAGTCAACCGATTGAAACGGAATCAAAGACATGGTCAACAAGCCGACTAACACCATGGTTGATTTGCCCTCGCCAAGCATGGTCTGAACAGACGCTCGATGCTACGGACAATACTCCCGAGCCCTCTGAAGACATTGCGCCACTCACAAAAGGAACATTGGTGCACGCCATTGAGGAACATCTCATGACACTTCTTGGAATTGAAGTGGGAGGAGCGCCACTATCCGAAGGTACGCCAATGCATCAAGGAACTTCACTATCAAACCAAGAAATATGGGAAAGTTTGCTTTGGCATTTGTCTGAAATTGCCCCCTGGCTATCGAGAACAAATGCAGTATCTGTTCATCGTTGCAACGATCTGATTGGATGCTCACCTGAAGATTGGAACGATTGGCTTGAAGGCAATGGAACAATTTCGATTGGAGGGCGACTCGGGCGTCTTCTTTTAGCAGACTTCAACTTGAACTCGGCAGCACCGATTGCAAGTGAATGGGCGTTGCAAGATGGAACTGAATTGAGTGTAGAAATCGAAGGTTTTGATGATCAATTTGAAGCCTCATGCATCAAGTTACGTGGTCGAATTGATCGCGTTGATCACCTTGTTCTTGATGAATCGCTCCTTGAACGACTAAACGAGCGTGGACTCTATGCTGAGGAAATAGAGAGAATACCGCTTTTCTTTGATGGAAATGGACCGCCTGCGAGGCGCTTCATCATTATTCGAGACCTCAAGACCATTGAAGGGCCAAAACCCGGTGAAGATGGTGTTCGACATGTTGCGGGCCTTTTCAAGGAGATTCAATTAGCACTCTATGCGCGTGCTTGGGAATTAGCACATCCGGGCGATCGAGTCATTGGCGTCGGTATTTCAGAAGTGGGCGATGATACGGAACATCTTGTCGAACTCGATCCGAGTTTTGCCTTTCTTGAGGAAAGCCGAACAATCGGAACTCGAACGTTTTACTCTGGAAATCATTTCCGTATACCAACCGAAGGAACAACACCAGAGAGTAACAGTTTCCGGGCGTGGATGAGTTCAAGAATTACCGCCGCAATTCGCGCACAAAATGCGAGTGAACTCGGTTGGAATCATCCTACACCAGGAGACCACTGCAACTATTGTTCACTAGTAAGTGCGTGCTCTTCGGCATCCATTGGAGGTGAAACAAAGTGATTTCCTTCAATAGAAGCCAGCGATTGGGGCTTAATCTCGATCAACATATCGCATTGGATGCTGGTGCTGGAACAGGTAAAACCACCGTAATGGCTGAGCGGTATGTTCAGCATCTTCTCTCAGCCGAGCAACGAGCTACGCATGTTTTGCCACCACCAATTCGATTGGAACAGTATGGTGCAGGCCATGTTCTCGCGGCAAAGAAAAATCGCACTCCATTGAATGAATGGAAAGGATTGTTACCACAAGAAATCGTAGCGATTACCTTTACTCGAAAGGCGGCATCAGAATTACGATCAAAGATTCGACAAAAGATTCAATCGCTTCGTGCTCATCCTGTAAAAGACGACGACCGAATGGGGATGCATGACCCACGCCTGCGTCACCAAGGCGATGTTTCGATGCTGATGTCCCTGCTTGAATCATCGCCAATATCGACCATCGATGCATTCCTCTCCGAAATTCTCTCACCGCATATCGATCTCGTAGCAATCCACGTCAGTCGAGAACAACTTCCTGAAGAAAAAGCCCCTCTCCTGAGAAGTCAAGCATTGAATGCGGCTTGGCGTATACGCAATGCTCGCGATGCGATCGAAGCGGGCATGCTTCAATCAGCTGATGCTTTCATCGCTGCCCGCAATCGTCTTGCAATCCGGCTTGGAGGTCAAGCAAGTGCACAAACAGCATTGGAAGGATTGCTTGAATCATCGCTTTTTGTCGAAGAATCAAAGCGACGGCTTCGCTCACGTTCGATTCGAATGGGTTTACCATGGGATGGTGATACGCCTCCAGATTATCGACTTATTGAGGACATGATTTTACAGGAGTGCCACCACCTTATCGCTCCAGTCGTTGAAGATGTACATGCATTCCTCAACGAATGGGTTGATATTTTCCTCGAACATCATGCGGTGATTGTCGCTCCAGCTCAAGTTGCGACAACGAGTACCCGCTTCAATCAACTCGCTCATTTGGCTCGGGAAGCACTACCTACAACTCCGATTGAACAACTTCAATGGTTGTACCAGGTTGTTGCATCGGCCGCATCGCATGCACAGTTGAAAGAGGCTGCACCAACCATTCTCAAGGACGGGCACTTCCCTCGAGCAAATACGCTAGCAAATTGGCCTTCAGGCTTGATGACGTGGTCATCAGTCTTCAAGCGTAAATCTGAGGAAGCAACTAAGGAACAACTCATGAAAGATGCTTCCGAGGCTGCAACCCGTTTGCAAAACCGCATTCATGACCCAAACGATGGTCGCTTGGTTTTGATGCTGGCAAAAGTTGCCTATTGCCTCAATCCTCTTCGGCCCTTTATTCACCGAGATGCAAATGAAAAATATGACCGCCACCCACTTGGTGTTTCGTTGGGTTCTGAACCACCATCTGGTATGCAGAGGGTTTCCAGTGACCTTCAGGTTGAAGTTCTGAATGATCTGTATACAGTTCATTCAGGTTGTCAGGATTTACTTCGTCACTTGAAAGCGCAAGAAGAAGCGCATGATTTTGACGATGTTCAAGTGATGGTGGGCGACTTACTTCTGGTTCGCTGCCCAGCCATCGTTCGTCATTGGTATCCGCCTGAAGCTGTTCAGGCATTGGATGACCTTGGCGATGAACCATGGTCGGATGAACATATTCGAAGAGCGCTCAACATTATGCAACGTGATGAAGAGAAATATGTTGATCTTCAACGAAGATTTGCGTTATTAAAGCAAATTCGTGCGCGATATCGAGCCTTCATCATCGATGAATATCAGGATACGAATCCAGAGCATGCCCGCCTCCTTTCGCGACTTTGGGGGCGAAGAGAGGGCATTTCCGAAGAACACCCTGAACCAGCAGGTCCGTGGGACCCAACCATCTGCATTGTTGGTGATATGAAGCAAAGTATCTATCGATTCCGTCAGGCTGAGGTTACGGTTATGCGTCGAATGGTTGCATCCATTCGTGTTGCGAACCAGATAGAGGCGAATGAGAAACGTATGGAGGCCTTCACAAAAGAAGGGCATGGTCGAGACCCTCGCCCTGTTGGGGCAGGCGGTGAATCTGGTTCATTCATTTCAGC
>Ga0160423_10003521_pt1 | contig 13006 bp, 9 predicted proteins | sample CRUFie14St8metaG_FD_108191 | JGI IMG/M metagenome (GOLD analysis project Ga0160423, IMG submission 108191) | Marine microbial communities from the Costa Rica Dome - CRUD Field 142mm St8 metaG | ecosystem: Environmental > Aquatic > Marine > Oceanic > Photic zone | place: Costa Rica: the Eastern...
CAACCGCAAAATCAAGCGAAAATGGTGCAGGGGGTGGGATACGAACCCACGAACCCATACGGGACCGGATCTTAAGCCCGGCGCCTTTGACCACCTCAGCCACCCCTGCGTTGGGAAACGACGCACCGGCGTGGCATTTGAATGAATCTCATCATTCGTTCAGCGTCCAGCCGCCGTCGACATGAAGCACGTTCCCCGTGATGGTGCCGTTGGTCAGTAAAAAGTGGACACCTGAAGCGATATCCTCGGCTTCTCCCGAACGGCCAAGCGGGACCTTTTCGAGGACTTTTGCAAAATGTTCGGCTTCCCAATCCGCCGCCATGATGGCACCGGGTGCGAGACAGTTGATGCGGATACGACCGGCCAATTCCCCTGCGAGGTTGATCATCAACTGCCGAAGTCCAGCCTTGCTTGACGTGTAGTGCGCAAGCCCTTCCCATGCACGGCCCCATGAAGTATCCACCACGGCGACCACCGAACCGTTGGCAGCCTCCAACGCCGGCAAGAGGGATTGCGTCAGCATGAACGGTGCTTCCATGTGAAGGCGGTTCAAAGACCGGTAGGTTTGGAGCGTGATGTCTTCAAAGGAACCTTGGCTATAGAACGAGGCATTGTGCACCAAACCGTGGAGACCGTGTGCACGGACGAGGGGGTGGTGTTGAACCTCGAAAACCAAACGCTCCACATCCTCGTCGACGGTCAGATCAGCGACCAAGAGCGTTCCTCTGGATTCACCGTGCTCTCGCTCCGCTTCATCCAAGAGGCGTTGTGCTTCGTCCACCGATGAACGGACGTGAACGAGCACGTGCCAGCCATCGTTCATCAAACGAACAGCGGTGGCGGCACCGAGACGCTGCCCTGCACCTGTGATGAGGGCAACTCGGTCTTGCATGGACGCCACACAACGGTTCAATTCAAGAAGGCTCGTATGTGACTGGCGGGCAGAAAACGAACTTCGGGAACCAGCACACCTTTTTTGCTGTCCTCATTGTGGCTCGCCACAACGGGGGCAAACCATGGCAGGAAAACCGCTCCCGATGGCCACGCAAACCAAGCCTCGTTCGCCATCTCGCCGCCTTCCTGCTTGGTTCCGCACCAGCCTTCCAAGCGGCGAGCAGCAAGCGACCTTCAACGCCACCAAGTCGGCCGTGAAAGACAACAAACTCCACACCGTTTGCGAGGAAGCTCGTTGTCCAAACATCCACGAATGCTGGGCCAGCGGTGATGCGACCTTCATGATCGCCGGCCAGGAATGCACGCGCGGTTGCCGATTCTGTGCGGTCGGGACCATCAAACGACCGCCTCCCCTCGACCCAAACGAACCCGACCACCTCGCCCAGGCCGTCGCTTCAATGAATCTGAGGCACGCTGTAATTACCGTGGTCAACCGGGACGATCTTCCCGACAGCGGTGCAGACCACTACAAGAAATGCATTGAAGCCGTGGCCAAGACATCGCCCGAGGTGACGCTTGAACTGCTCTGTTCGGACCTTGCTGGTGACCTCGAAGATTTGGCTCATCTTCTCGACCAGAGTCCTTTGTCAGTTTTTGCTCACAATGTTGAATGCGTTCCCCGGCTGGACCGCACGGTGCGGGATGCACGAGCCTCGTTTGCGCAATCCATTTCCATTCTCAAGGAAGCCAAGCGGTTGCGACCCGACATCATCACCAAGTCCTCCCTGATGGTCGGCGTTGGCGAGACCGATGACGAAATCGACGAAGCTCTTGGCCTGCTTCGGGAAGCCGGAGTGGACCTGGTGACGGTTGGCCAGTACCTCGCGCCCTCGAAAAAGCACCTTCCTGTTGACCGTTTTCCAGAACCCGAACGATACGATGAGTGGGCCGAGAAAGCCATGCAACTCGGCTTTTCGGGCGTGGCCTGCGGGCCGTTGGTTCGTTCCTCCTACAAAGCCGGCCTTTTGGTTCGGAAGACCCGGGACCCTGAGAATCAAGAAACGATGCTGGGCGCCTATGTTCGTGTCGCGGAACCCCATCCATCCTCACCGACACCACTTAAGACGGACGAGCCCTGAGGTGAATCAATGACGGAGCGAAGCACGGTCACGACCACGCCCTACACCATTGGTGTGGCCCCGTTCCGTCCCGGCGACGAACCAACATTTGGTGGAAAATTCAAGGAGCAACCTGAGGATTTGAACCGTCCCGACCCGGCGACGTGCACCACCGATGACACGGTTGAACACGCCAAAGGATTGATTCGTGTTTTGACCGACGACGGCGAAGCCAAAGGCGAATGGGACCCAGGATTGGATGCTGAAACTCTGATTCAGGGCCTTGAATACATGATGCGTTTGCGGATATTTGACGACCGCATGATCAAAATGCAACGCACTGGAAAACTCTCCTTTTACATGCGCTCGTTTGGCGAAGAAGCCATCGCCATCGCTCAGACCATGGCCCTCGAAGAACAGGACTGGCTCTTCCCCTCATACCGACAACCTGGCGCTCAGTTCGTGCGTGGCCGCGACATGGTCAGCATGATTTGTCACTGCATCGGAAACACCGAAGACAATGTCCGTGGACGCCAGATGCCGGTTCATTACACCTGGAAGGAAGGTCGCTTCATTTCCATTTCATCACCGGTCGGGACCCAGTTTTCTCAGGCCGTTGGTGTGGCCATGGCCAGTGCCTACAAAGGCGACGACGAGGTCTGCATCTCCTGGCTTGGCGACGGCACCTCTGCTCAAGGGGACTACCACTACGCTCTCAATTTCGCCTCGACGTTTAAGCCCCCCGTTATCCTCAACGTGGTCAACAACCAGTGGGCGATTTCGACGCACGTATCGCTGGCCACGGGTGGTCGAACCTTCGCTGAACGCGGACTCGCCTACGATATCCCCTCGTTCCGGGTGGATGGAAATGACTTCCTCGCCCTCTACAGCGTGACGAAGTGGGCTCGCGACCGAGCATCGGCCGGCTTGGGACCCACCCACATCGAAGTCTACACCTATCGAGCAGGTGCCCACTCCTCCTCAGACGACCCTTCTGCCTATCGCCCCGGCAACGAATTTGAGTGCTGGCCGGGTGGCGATCCCGTCGAACGGCTTCGAGACCACTTGATGAAAATTGGCGAGTGGGACGAGGAAAAAGACAAGGCCTTGGCCGAAAAAATCGACAACGATGTCATGACCGCTTACAAGGAAGCGTGTGAATTCGGTGATTTGGCCTCGGGACCCTATCCACCAGCATCCACCATCTTTACGGAAGTCTACGAAACCGTGCCTTGGCACGTCCAAGAGCAACGAGAGGAGCTCGGCAAGTGAGGTGAGATCATGGCGAAAATGAACATGATTGCTGCCCTCAACTCCGCACTGGCCCACCAACTTGAGCGCGACCCTAATGTGGTCATCTTCGGAGAAGACGTGGGATACTTTGGCGGCGTCTTTCGCGTGACGGCCGGCCTTCAGGAGCAATACGGCCCCCACCGCGTCTTTGATTCTCCGCTGGCTGAAGGTGGCATCGCCGCCATTGCCATGGGCATGGGACTGAACGGCCTGCGGCCGGTGGCTGAAATCCAATTTGCCGACTACATTTTCCCCGCTTACGACCAAATCGTCAATGAGATTGCCAAACTCCGCCACCGCTCAGGAGGCGAATTCTCCACACCGGTAACCTTCCGCACGCCCGCAGGCGGCGGCATCAAGGGCGGCCACCACCACTCCCAATCGCCTGAGGCTCAGTTCACCCACACACCCGGGCTAAAAGTGGTCTACTGCTCCAACCCTCGCAACGCCAAAGGTTTGCTCACCAGCGCCATTGAATCCAACGACCCCGTTATCTTCTTTGAGCCCAAGCGATGCTACCGTGGACCCTTCTACGGCGACCCTCACAACGTCCCAACGTGGAACAATCATCCAGACGGCGAAGTGCCAGAGGAATACTTCGCCATTCCACTGGAGGAGGCCAACATCGTGATGGAAGGCAGCGCCTGTACCGTCATCGCCTGGGGTGCCATGGTCCATGTCTGTGAACAGGGCATCAAGGATTCCGGCGTCGATTGCGAACTCATCGACCTGCAAACGCTCGTCCCATGGGACCGAGACACCGTGGTAAATTCGGTCAAGAAAACGGGCCGTGTCGTCATAGTTCACGAAGCCCCCAAAACCAGCGGTTTTGGTGCTGAAATGAGCGCCTCCATTCAGGAGCGTTGCTTCTACCACCTCGAAGCCCCCATCGAGCGCGTTACGGGATGGGACACGCCCTTCCCCCACACCACCGAATGGGATTATCTCCCGAGCCCGTCTCGCATTGCTGAAGCCATACACAGAACACAGGAGGAATGAACATGGGAAAATTTGAGTTTAAACTGCCCGACATCGGCGAAGGCGTCGTCGAAGGTGAAATTGTTGAATGGATGGTCGCAGTCGGTGATACCGTCAAGGAAGACGACCCGATTTTGTCCGTCATGACCGACAAAGCCACCGTGGAAATTCCCGCACCTTGCGATGGAACCGTGGCCAGCATCGTGGGTGAGGCCGGCGACATACTGCCCGTCGGTGGCGTCTGCATCGTGTTCGACGTCGACGGTGAAGGCAACGCCTCGGAAGCATCGGAAGCCCCGGAGCCGGTCCCTGAAAAAGCCGAACCTGCCGAAGAAAAGGCGCCTGTTGAGGAAAAGGCCGCTGCACCCCCAGCACCCGAACTCCCACCTGTTGCCACAGCACCTGCCGCTGCACCGGTTGCTCGTGCTGCGGGCACCAAAGCACTCGCCTCGCCTACCGTCCGTCAGCGAGCACGAGCCGCTAACATCGACCTCCAACTTGTCGCAGGCTCCGGCCCCGCCGGCCGAATCAGCCATGCCGATCTGGACCGACACATCGCCGGTGGTGCTGCTTCCGCCACGCCATCCATGCCCGTGGGTGGTGTTGCGAAGGTCGCTCGAAACGGAACCGAGGACATCAAGGTCATCGGTCTGCGACGAAAGATCGCCGACGGCATGATGTCGTCCTACAGCACCATCCCGCACTTCTCCTACTTCGAAGAAGTCGACGTCACCGAACTTGAAGCCCTGCGTCAACACCTCAACGCCACACGACCCGAGGGCGCTCCCAAGTTGACGTACCTCCCGTTCATCATGCAGGCTCTGGTCAAGGCGCTTGCGCAGCGTCCGGAGTGCAACGCCCTGTACGACGACGACGCTGGCGTGGTCACACGACACCAAGCGATCAACCTCGGCATTGCCACTCAGACCGACCGAGGACTCTACGTCCCCGTCGTGAAGCATGTGGAAGCCATGGACATCTGGCAGTCGGCAGCCGAAATGATGCGGGTCACCCAAGCCACTCGAGACGGTAAGGCAGGCGTTGACGATTTGACCGGGTCAACCTTCACCATCACCAGTCTCGGACGACTCGGTGGCCTGGGCGCTACACCCATCATCAACAAACCCGAAGTCGGTATTCTCGGCGTTCACAACGCCAAAGACCGAGCGGTGGTGCACAACGGCCAGGTCGTTGTCCGCCGAATCATGAACCTCTCCTCGTCGTGGGACCACCGTGTGGTTGACGGACACGATGGTGCAAGTTTGGTTCAGTTGGTGAAATCTTACTTGGAGCACCCCGCTACAATTTTCATGTGAGGTGGACAAAATGAAGACCAAGCAATGCCAAGTTCTTGTTGTCGGAGCGGGCCCGGGCGGCTATGTTGCTGCTATACGTGCTGCTCAACTCGGTCTGAAGACCATCATCGTTGAAGGCGAACGAGCCGGCGGCACCTGCCTCATCCGTGGCTGCATTCCGAGCAAAGCCCTCATTCACGCCGCCCATACCTTCCACAACCTGGCCAAGCACGCCAGCAAGGACGGACACATGGGGATCTCCATCCCTGGGCCTGCCGAACTGGACATGAGTAACTTGGTCGGATGGAAAGAGGGCATCGTCGACCGCCTCAACAAGGGGGTCGAAGCCCTTCTCAAGAACGCCGGTGCGGAGCTGGTCAACGGCTGGGCCGTCTTTCAAGACGCTAAAACCGTAAAAATCGGGGAAGGCAAAGACGCCACGCTGATTCAAGCCGACCATGTCATCATGGCCCAGGGATCGGTCCCGATCGAACTCCCGTTCATGCCCTTCAGCGACCACGTTCTCTCGTCCCGTGAAGCCCTCTCGCTTGAGACGCTGCCCGACCACGTCGTGGTGGTGGGAGGTGGCTACATTGGCCTCGAACTTGGGATCACCTTCCGCATGCTGGGCTCCGAAGTCACCGTGGTCGAAGCCATGGATTCCGTGCTTCCGCTTTTTGACAAGGAATTGCGCCGCCCACTGGAGTTGTTCATGAAGAAAAACAAGATCAAAGTCCACACCGGCGTCTTTGCCAAAGGAGTCGAAGATGCAAAAGGCGGCAAGGTTCAACTCAGCTTTATCGACAAGAACGAGAAAGACGAGAAGAAGATGCAGCATCTTGTCGCTGACAAAGTTCTCGTTACCGTGGGGCGCAAACCCGCTTCATCCGGGCTCGAAGCCACCGGCATCGCGCTGGACGAGCGAGGCTACGTCAAAGTCAACGAGCGCTGCGAGACCAACATGAAAGGCGTGTACGCCATCGGTGACTTGTGCGATTCTGGCGAAATGTTGGCGCATGTGGCGTCGTTCCAAGGTGAAATGGTCGCCGAACTCATCGCTGGCCACAAGCGAGCCTACGACCCCGTGGCCGTTCCCGCCATCGTGTTCACGGAACCGGAAATCGTCTCCGTTGGTCTTTCACCCGACCAAGCCAAAGAGGCCGGTCATCCTGTCATCACTGGGAAATTCCCGCTGGCGGCCAACGGACGTTCACTCACCCAGGAGGCCGAGAAAACCGGGGGCTTTGTCCGTGTCGTCGCACGAGAAGACGACCATCGCATCCTCGGCATTCAGGGCGTCGGCACCCACATCAGCGAACTTGTCGGTGAATGGACGCTGGCTCTTGAAATGGGCGCGGTCCTCGAAGACATTGCACATACGATTCACGCTCATCCGACCATGACCGAGATGACCCACGAGGGCGTGCTCGATACGCTGGGACATGCCATTCACAAGATGTGAAGTGAGATTATTCCTCTTCAACATCGTTGGCCATCATGACAGCGACCGGGCGTGTGCGGTCGTTTTCATCAAGGATCAACCGAGCAATGATGATCATCGGTGCACCGATGATGGCGCCAGCGATGCCCCAAACCTGTGAGAACAACATGACGGTCAGCAGCAGCACAAGCGGCGATATCCCGATTTTTGCTCCCGAAAGGTTGGGTTCAACCAGCGAGCCGAACATTTGCTGATTACCGATCAGGAGAGCCAACATGATGAGAGCGGTCAACGGTTCGAGCATGATGAAACCGATGAGTACGGGCGGTATGGTGGCGAACAGCGCACCGAGGATGGGGATGAAGTCCAAGAGAAAGCAAAGGACGCCAAACAAAAACCAACCCGGAATATCAAAGCCAACGGGAGAGATGATGATGGTCATGACGATCGCTTGACCTCCACTGCAGGTCACCTTGGAGACAACATAGGCACTGATGGACTCCATGGAATCGTCAACGATTTTTCGAGCACGTCCGGAGGATTGAGGAAAGGCTGCATTGAATCGCTTGGCGATGGTGTGTTCTTCAAGAATGATGAACAGGAGGAAAATCAGGACGGTGATCATGCTTCCCACAAAGGCTCCGAGCGAGCCTAAAATCGCCAGCGCGAAGACCTCAATGTTGCTGGGTGAAGCCAACACATCCACCCAAGTGGAATCTGAAAAAATAATTTCCAACCCGTACAGGTTGGACTCTGCGTACATGGCTCGCTTCTCTTCAAGTCGCGCCGTAATTTCAGGTACTTTTTCGACGAACAAGGAAAGTTGTTCGTAGAGGAAAATGGAAATGAAGTACATGGAGATGATAAAAGCCCCCAATACGGTGCCGTACGATACCAATTGGTTACCGACCTTTTTGTGGATGTATTGTTCAACGGGTTTGATCAAGAAGAACAACAACACGGCGATGGCCAGGGGCATCAGAATGGGCTTGAGGTGGACAAGAGCAAGGTAGACCACCACCCCCACGATAGCCACGCTTGCTGCCGTCGTACGCTTTGAGTCAATGCCAACTTTGGAAGCGGTTTCCATGTCCGCTCTTCCTCGATGGCTCATCTAAGGTTTCCCCCGATTAAAGGCATAATCCGCCAATTCCAGACGAGGAAGCTTTCGAGGGAAAGGCAGGCACCATGCCGCCTCAAGGGTTAAACGGTGCACTCCACTTTTGAAAACGTGTACCAACTGGTTTGTCCGAATTGTGGTCAAAAAATGCGGACAAAAAAATTGGTCTCCGGCATGGTGAAATGCCCCGCCTGTCAGCAAAAATTCCGAACAAATACACCGTCACCCATTGAACAGAAAGTCGAGCGTTCACCTCAAGAAAAGGAGGAACGCATCAGGATGCTGGTCATGGCCCCGTTCGGCGCCCTGTTTCTTCTCATCGGACTGGTGGCCATCGCCATCGACCCCGATGATTTTTTTTCGGGATGGGCCCCCTTTTATCTCGCACCTGTCTTCTGCGGTCTCTTTTTTCTGACACCGGCTATGTTTGCTTTTCTTCGAAAACAAGCAGAACCTGCCGCTGTGGGTACCCAAGCAACCCAAAGCTCACGGACCAGCGAAACACCTCAGGCCCAACCTTTGGGCCGTACGACCGAAAACATCGTGATGGGTTTCTTCGGTTCAATGTTCATCATCATGGCCATCGCCAGTGTGTTGACGGTGATTGCCATCGTTGCGCTCATCTTCATCCTTCTTGAACTCCTGAACCAGATCGGGGTTAACCTGTAGGACGGATTCGGTAACAAGACTTGTTCGAAACGCTGCGAATTTGGTAATCTGACGGAACGGTCAAGGCCCTTGAGGGCACCCGCAGCAACCTTCAATCACTCAACTGCCGCACATCAAGCAGTCATCAGGACTGTCAAGACTGCAAGCAATGGCTTCGAGACTGTCGGCGTCATCGGCTCGCTCGGCCAAGCCGCCCACGGTTTGGTCTTGCTTGGTCGAGGCTTCAACCGTGAACTGGATGGCGTCCGCTGCAGCCTTGGTTCGAAGGTAGTACATGCCCGTTTTCAGACCCTGCTTCCACCCGTAGAAGTGCATCGAGGTCACCTTGGCAGGGTTGGCGTCCACCATGTGGATGTTGAGCGACTGGCTCTGGTCGATGTAAGCACCACGATCGGCAGCCATGTCAAGGACATGACGTTGCTTGATCTCCCATGTCGTCTTGTAGAGGTCGCGGATGTATTCGGGGATGCGGAGGATGCCCTGAATGGAACCCTTGTGGCGAAGGATGTCGTCCTTCATTTCCAGACTCCACATGTCTTCGGCGATAAGGTCGCTCACGAGGTGCTTGTTCAACACGACGAACTCGCCCGAAAGGGTGCGCCGGACGTAGAGGTTGGAAGTGAAGGCTTCGAAACACTCGTTGTTGCCCAAGATTTGTGAGGTTGAAGCGGTGGGCATGGGAGCCAAAAGCAAGGAGTTGCGCATGCCTTTTTCCATGATTTCAGCCTTGAGGGAATCCCAATCCCAACGACCGCTGTGTTCGCCCATACCCCAGAGGTCAAACTGGAGCAATCCCTGACTGGCAGGCGAACCTTCGAAGGTGGAATACGGACCTTCTGCAATAGCTGCATCCTTGGAGGCCGTGCAGGCTGCGAAGTAAATGGTCTCGAAGATGTCCTTGTTCAAGGTTCGAGCAGCGGGGCTCTCAAAGGGCAACTTGAGCATGGCAAAGACGTCGGCAAGGCCTTGGACCCCAAGCCCGATAGGGCGGTGGCGCATGTTGGAGTTACGTGCTTCCTCCACGGGGTAGTAGTTCACGTCAATGACGCGGTTGAGGTTGCCCGTGGCGTGGTAGGTCACGTCGTAGAGGAGTTGGTGGTCGAACACACCGTCACTCATGTTCACGAACTTGGGCAGGGCGATGGAGGCCAGGTTGCAGACGGCCACTTCGTCCTTGGCGGTGTACTCCATGATCTCCGTGCAGAGGTTGGACGAGCGGATGGTCCCGAGGTTCTTCTGGTTGGATTTCTCGTTGGCCGCATCTTTGTACAACATGTAAGGAGTACCGGTTTCAATTTGAGCCTCGACGATTTTGTCCCAGACCACACGGGCTGGAACGGTCTCTCGGGCAAGCCCACGCCGTTCGTAATCTTCGTACATGGCCTTGAATTCAGCGCCGTAAACATCCTGCAACCCAGGGCATTCGTTGGGGCAAAAGAAGGACCAATCGCCGTTGTCTTCCACGCGCTGCATGAACAGATCTGGAGTCCACATGGCGTAGAAGAGGTCGCGAGCACGCATCTCTTCCTTGCCGTGATTTTTCTTCAAATCGAGGAACTGAAGGATGTCGGGGTGCCACGGTTCGAGATAAACAGCAATGGAACCTTTGCGCTTGCCGCCACCCTGGTCGACGTAGCGGGCCGTGTCGTTGAACACTCGCAACATGGGGACGATGCCGTTGGACGTTCCGTTGGTCCCCTTGATGTAGGACCCCTTGGATCGAACGTGATGAATGGAGAGGCCGATGCCACCGGCCGACTTCGAAATCAGGGCGCATTGCTTCAGCGTGTCATAAATGCCGTCCAGTGAATCGTCTTGCATGGTGAGCAAGAAACACGATGACATCTGAGGCATGGGTGTGCCGGAGTTGAACAGGGTTGGCGTGGCGTGCGTGAAGTAGCCTTGGCTCATCAAGTCGTAGGTGTGAAGCGCCTTCTCGATGTTGGCGTGGTGGATACCGACCGCCACACGCATGAGCATGTGCTGAGGTCGCTCGGCCACCTCGCCGTCGAGCTTGAGCAAGTAAGAGCGCTCCAGCGTCTTGAAACCAAAGTAGTCGTAGTTGTGGTCTCGACTGTAATCGATGTGGTTGTTGAGCACGTCGGCGTTGGCCATGATGATCTCGTACACCTCTTCGGAAATCAGTGGAGCATGCTTGTTGGATTCGGGGTCGATGTATTCACGAAGGTCGGTGATCACGTCGGTAAAGGAGGCTTTGGTTGAGCGGTGCAGGTCGTCGACACAGATGCGAGCAGCCAAGCGACTGTAGTCGGGGTGGTGAGAGGCCAGTGAGGCCGATGTCTCGGCGGCGAGCTGATCGAGTTCCCGGGTGGTAACCCCGTCATAGAGACCTTCAATGGTCAGTTTGGTGACGTGTCCGGGGTCGACCCACACAGGGTCCAGCCCTTCCGCTAATTTCACCAGTTTCTCATGAATGGCATCAAATCGTACATCTTCTCGCTCGCCTTTCCTGTTGACAACTTGCATAGCCATGATTCCGTCCTCCCGTGTTCATTTGAGTGCGTGATATCTTTCTTTGTTCGCGTACGGTTCAAAAGTCTTCGTCCACGGAGAAACGCTGTTGGACGCTTCCGAGGGAAGCACTGTCCATGACACCGGCTTTCTGATATTCAGCCACGCGCTTTTCGAAGAAGTTGGTCTTGCCCTGCATGGAGATCATCTCCATCCACGGGAACGGATTACCAACGTTGTAAATCTTTGAACAGTTGAGTTGAACCAGGAGACGGTCAGCGACGAACTGAATGTATTGTTGCATGAGATCGGCGTTCATACCGATGAGGTTCACCGGGAGGGCCTTGGTCACAAATTCAGTTTCAATGTCCACAGCTTCGGCGATGATGCGGCGGATGACGTTTTCTCCCGCGCCCCGAATCAGTTTGCTGTGAAGCAGACAGGCAAAGTCGCAGTGAAGTCCTTCGTCTCTCGAGATGAGTTCGTTGGAGAAGGTCAGGCCCGGCATGAGGCCGCGCTTCTTGAGCCAGAAGATGGCACAGAAGGAACCCGAGAAGAAAATACCCTCAACCGCTGCGAAGGCAATCAGTCGCTCGGCAAAGGAACCTCGCTTCCTGGAGAGCCAACGCATGGCCCAATCGCCCTTCTTTTTCACCGAAGGGACGGTTTCAAGCGCTTTGAACAGGTGGTCTTTCTCCCGCTCGTCATCGATGTAGGTGTCGATGAGCAAGGAGTAGGTCTCGGCGTGGATGTTCTCCATCATGATTTGGAAGCCGTAGAAACATCTGGCTTCGGGCCAGCAGACCTCGGCGTTGAAGTTGTCAACCAGGTTTTCGTTGACGATACCGTCGCTGGCCGCAAAGAACGCAAGGATGTGCTTGATGAAGTGCTGTTCATCTTTGTTCAGGTTTTTCCAATCTTTCAAATCCTCTGCGAGATCGATTTCTTCAGCCGTCCAAAACGAGGCCTGTGCCTGCTTGTACGCCGTCCAGATGTCGTCGTGCTCAATGGGGAACAGGACAAAGCGATCCAGATTTTCCTGCAACATCGGTTCGATGTGCTCTTTGCTCAGGTCAATGTTCATGCCGTCGTCCTTACTGTGTTCTATGACCATGCTTCATACCCTCCGTGATTTGCCAACGCGCTGGAATTTGTTTGCCCTCCTCGGACGCCTATAATATATGCCCTCCCGGCGGGATTAAAGTGAAGTGTTTTTTCACCCGCAATCGATGCCGTACACTTCTGCGCAGTGCATCGTTTTTGTTGAGCGCCATACCGTGTTATATTTTCCTTGATATTCCCGAAATTCATGCCAAAATCACCTTCTTTTCCACTGGAACCGCATGTGGGTGAAATCTTACATTATCCCAACAGTCAAAAAGGAATGTATGGTGAGTCCCAGCATGGACCGAATTTCGCTGGAAATCCCGTTCGCCCGACTCGACGAACGCGCCATCTTGCCCACCCAGGGGTCGGCCCAAGCCGCAGGATGGGATTTGTACGCCTTGGAGGACACCGTGGTTCCAAAAGGCTCGACGGTGTTGATTTCCACCGGATGGGCCGTTGCGATTCCCGACGGATGGGAAGGACAGATTCGCTGTCGTTCCTCGCTGGGCAAAAAAGGCATGATCATGCCCAACGGCCTTGGCACCATCGATGCTGACTACCGCGGCGAACTGAGAGTGTTGGCCACGTGGATCGGGGAAGGTGAAACCTTCACGGTCGC
>Ga0160423_10003524_pt1 | contig 13002 bp, 12 predicted proteins | sample CRUFie14St8metaG_FD_108191 | JGI IMG/M metagenome (GOLD analysis project Ga0160423, IMG submission 108191) | Marine microbial communities from the Costa Rica Dome - CRUD Field 142mm St8 metaG | ecosystem: Environmental > Aquatic > Marine > Oceanic > Photic zone | place: Costa Rica: the Eastern...
AGAAAATGGAGATAAATGTATAACAGAGGTCGGAACTGATTTCATGGTTGTTGAATTAGCACCTTAAATAAATAAAAATACAAAATGGCAAACAAAAAATTTTCAGCTTTTTCAGCTGAATCAAATATAAATAATTTTGAGGGATTAGTTGGCTTTAACACAACTGGTAGCTTAAACCAAAAAATAACTCCTCTTGAAATGCCGGCGAGAGTTGAAGACACTACTGAAAATGTCGCTTTAGGCAATTTTCGTACATTAACAGGAACATCAATAGGTTCTGCTGGAACTAAAAACCTAGCAATAGGCTATGATGCTTTAAGTTCTATAGACACAAGTGGATTAGGTGATCCGTTAAACAACTGTATAGCTATAGGCAATGCTGCTTTAAAAAGAATTAACAACCCAGGTTCATTGGCTACAGGGGAGTTAATAGCTATTGGAAATCGCGCGCAGGAAGCCAATGGAGTTCTTAATCCGGATGGTATAGTAGCTGCAGATGAAAACGTAGCAATAGGTTTTGAAGCTTTAGAAACCAATCAAGGAGATTTTACTAATGCGACACCGACTCCGTTCCCTGATGACACGGGTAATTTCAATACAGCTATTGGTGGTAAATCTTTAGAAGATTTAAATGGTGGTACTAGTAATACAGCTGTAGGTCATCACTCAGGATTTTTTTTAATTGATGGAGCCGCAAATACTTTAGTTGGTTTTGAAGTAGGAACTAATACAGGAAAAAGTGTTAACATGCTTAATGAAGATGGTGTTACCGCTATGGGTTGGCAAGCTACTTCACAGGGTTCTTTTAGTGTAGTTTTAGGCTATGATGCAAGTTGTGTAACAGGTAATGGAAATGAACCAGACGAAACTATAGTAATTGGACGCGCTGCTACTTGTGACGTAAACAACAGTATAGTAATAGGAGCAAGATCAAGTTATACAGCCGCCAATGCGCCTCTATCAGGTGATAACGTTTTAATTGGATATAATACTGATATATCTGATGGTCAAGTATATATTAATGGTAGAAACACTATAGTAGGTAGTTTAGGCGATGTAACAGGATCTTATCACACGCATTTAGGTTGGGGATGTACTATATCAGGTGAGGACAATAACTCTATAGGGTATTTAAATGAAGTTCACGGATCTAACAATGTTAGTATAGGTGATAGTACTACTATAGGAGGTCCGGCATTAGGTGATGAAGCCAGCAACTGTATAGCAATAGGTGGAGATATAACAATTCCAGTTAAAGCTAGCGGAAGTATACTTATGGGAGCTGGAACAGTTATGTCAAATACTGGTGGTAACGCCTTTGAAATAGGATTTGGTGGATCTGCTAGTGTAGCAGCAACTAATGACGTTGTTTTAGTAGGCGCAAGCGGAGGATCTACAGGACCAAGCAATATTGATGTAGGTGGTGAATTACGTATATCTTCACCTCTTTGTACTACTTTTGTTGGACAAGTTGCTAATATAGTAGACGCTCAATCAACACTTGGAGGTATAACAAATTATCTTCTTAATTTTAAAGATACCAACATAATAAGATTAACTATAAATGGTAGTTTTACAATGAATGCAGTAGGACCAGATGGATCAGTTGGAGATATTAGAGACGGAGTGTATAAGCTATTTGTAGTTCAAGGTCCAGGTGGATCTCATGTAATTACTTGGAGTAGTCAATTTAAATGGCCTGGTGGCACAGCTCCTACCTTAAGCACTTCTGCTGCAGATGTAGACTTAATATCATTTGTAGTAGATAGTGGAAATTTTTATGGAACAATAGAAAAAGCTTTTAGTTAAGATGAAAAAAATAGAAAAAATAATTAACAAAGAATTACGTAGATCAGATTATATAAAGTTTACAAAGACAGAAACTAGTGATGTTAAAAAAGCTGAACAAAGAACAAAGTCAATAAATAATCTTGTTTCGAAAGTTGAAAATAAAGTAGCACAAGAAGGTTTAAGTATATTTGAGTTACCAAGAATAGAAAGACAAATTAAGTCTTTAGATAAATTTTTAGCTATAAACATCTTATCTAGTGAACAAGATGAAAAAGTAAAAGAAGTAAAACAAAAATCAGATAAAATTTTTAAAAAGAAACCAAAAAAGTAGATTTTTAAAAACAAGTGTAACTATAAAGTTATAAAACAATTAAATTAAATAAAATGGCAAAAATTAAAAAAGATCAGTTAAATAAAATAACCGATCAACAAACAAAACTCGCGGATCTATTAAACAAAATAGGTGTGCTTGAGATACAGAAACACAATGTAGCTTCAGAAATAAAACATTTAAGTGAAGAAATAGAAAAAACTAAATCAGAGCTTGAAGAAGAATATGGTTCTATAAATATAGACTTAAAAGATGGTAGTTACACTGAAATAAAAAAAGATGCAGAATAATATTAGAAAAATTAGCATTGGTTCTGATTACAAGAACGAGGCTATGCATTATTCTGTAGGTCAACAAGTTTATGGTGGTCATGAAATATCTCATATACTGCTAGACGAATCAGACAATTCATATAATATTCACATTAAAAAAAACGACGAGGTATTACCGTGGAAAAAATTTAATTCTAACATGGCTATATCTGTTGAGTATGATTTAGAGTATTAATGAAAAGTTTGTATGATTTTATTGTCCAACCAGTGGGCGATAAGTATAGTAATACTGTTAATGTAGGAGATAAAAAATTAGTAGTAAATACTAAAATAGAAAACTGGAAATTTGTAAATAGAGTTGCTAAAGTAATAGAAACACCTGCTGCTTTTTATACACCTATAAATAAGGGTGATGAAGTTATTATACATCAAAATGTTTTTAGAACATTTTATAATATGAAAGGAGAAAAAAAGAAAAGTAGATCATGGTTTAAAGATGATTACTACTTTTGTGCTGTTGATCAAATTTATCTATATAAAAATAAATCAGGATACAACTCTTTTAATGACAGGTGCTTTGTAATACCTATACGTAACAGAGAAGATTTAACGCTTGATAAAGAAGAATATCTTGTTGGTATATTGAAATATGGTAATAAGTTCTTAGAAGAGCTAGGAATAAACCCAGGAGACGTAGTTGGATATACACCTAATAGTGAGTGGGAGTTTTTAGTAAATAACAAGCGTCTTTATTGTATGAAATCAAATGATATTGTAATTAAATATGAGCACCAAGGAAACGAAAAGGAATATAATCCAAGCTGGGCGAATAGCTGTTGAAGAATTAATAAAAGTAGCTAAAGAACCTATAGTTGAATCAGATGATGATTTAGCAGCTGACAGATTAAAAAACGCTGCAGCAACTAAAAAGCTTGCTATATTTGATGCTTTTGAAATATTAAATAGACTCCAAGAAGAGGAAGATATGTTAAATGAAAAGCCTAAAGATTCTAGCAAAAAGCTTCAATTTAAAGGTTTTGCTGAAGGTAGATCTAAAAAATAATGTATCAGCAAAGTTTATATAAAGTTTTAAAAAACCATGTTAAGCCTAAAGTTCTTCAACGAATGAATAGGTATAAAAAATGGGAATATGGTTATAACGAGGAACATGATATTGTAGTTATAAGCAAAAATGGTAAAATAGGTGAAATATACGAAATACAAAACCTAAAAATAGCTTTACCAGAAAAAGCTAATGTACATGAGTTTGAAAATAATAAATGGAATCAAGCTGAATATCCGAAAAGTTTAAGTAGAATTAAATCTACATATGACTGGACGCAATATCCCCAAGATTTCAAAGAAAAATGGTATGATTACATCGATCAAGAATTTACTCGAAGAGAAGAAGGCTTTTGGTTCTATAATAAAGATGTGGCTACTTACATTACTGGTACTCATTACATGTACTTGCAGTGGAGTAAAATTGACGTTGGGGCACCAGACTTTAGGGAGTCAAATAGATTATTCTACATTTTCTGGGAAGCTTGCAAAGCAGATTCACGATCCTATGGGATGTGCTACCTTAAGAATAGACGGTCTGGGTTTTCCTTTATGGCGTCAGGAGAGGTGGTTAACTTGGCAACCATATCAAGCGACAGTAGGTATGGTATACTATCAAAGTCCGGCCCTGATGCTAAGAAGATGTTCACAGATAAGGTGGTACCCATATCGGTTAATTACCCCTTCTTTTTCAAGCCGACCCAGGACGGTATGGACCGTCCAAAGACCGAGCTTGCCTACCGTGTCCCAGCAAGTAAGTTTACCCGTAGAAAACTCACCGCAGGTATTGACGAAACCTTGGAGGATCTCCAGGGACTTGACACCACCATCGATTGGAAGAACACCGGTGACAACTCCTACGACGGTGAGAAACTCAAACTTCTCGTCCACGACGAGAGCGGCAAGTGGGAAAAGCCGAACAACATCCTCAACAATTGGAGGGTCACGAAAACAACATTAAGGTTAGGTAGTAGAGTTATAGGTAAATGTATGATGGGTTCAACCTCTAATGCTTTAGACAAAGGTGGTAGAAACTTTAAAAAACTTTATGACGACTCAGATGTTACAAAAAGAAACAGCAACGGACAGACTCGTAGCGGATTATATTCTTTGTTCATACCTATGGAATGGAATTACGAAGGATACATTGATTCTTATGGCTTACCTGTCTTCGACACACCAAAAAAACCTGTTGATGGACCGAATAATGAAAAAATAAGCATAGGAGTAATAGAGTATTGGGATAACGAAGTTGATGGATTAAAAGATGATCAAGATGGTTTAAATGAATTTTATAGACAATTTCCAAGAACCACTAAGCATGCTTTTAGAGACGAATCAAAACAGTCTTTATTTAATTTAACAAAAATATATCAACAAATAGATTTTAATGAAGACATGCGTAACTCTATAAATGTTACAAAAGGTAGTTTTCAATGGGAAAACGGTCAACAAGACACTAGAGTTTTATTTGTACCAAACAATAGCGGAAGATTTTTAATAAGCTGGGTTCCGCCATTGCATTTACAAAACAAAAGATTTATAAAAAATAGTGTTAATTATCCTGGCAATGAACACGTTGGCGCATTTGGTTGTGATCCATATGATATATCAGGAACAGTTGATAGAAGAGGTTCAAATGGATCTCTGCATGGATTAACTAAATTTAGCATGGAAGAAGCGCCTCCAAATCATTTCTTTTTAGAATATATAGCTAGACCACAAACGGCTGAGATATTTTTTGAAGATGTTTTAATGGCGTGTGTATTTTATGGCATGCCTATACTAGCAGAAAATAATAAACCTAGACTTCTTTATTATTTCAAGCGAAGAGGTTACAGAGGTTTTGCTATGAATAGACCAGATAAAAAAAGAAATAAGTTATCTGTAACAGAAAGAGAAATAGGTGGAATACCTAACTCTAGCGAAGATATTAAGCAGGCACATGCATCTGCTATAGAAACATATATAGAACATTTCGTAGGTTTAAAAGAAACTGGTTATGGTGATATGTATTTTCAAAGAACACTAGAAGACTGGGCTAAATTTAACATTAACAATAGAACAACTCATGATGCTTCTATTAGTTCAGGTTTAGCTTTAATGGCTTGTAATAAACATAGATATACGCCTACAGCTAAAAAAGAATTAAAACCTGTTGATTTAGGTATTAAAAAATACGACAACAAAGGAATTGTATCAAAAATTTTAAATTAATGAACATATATACTAATACGAGATCTTCATTCCCTAGCCAAGTAGTTAGCGACGCAGAAAAATCTAGCATTGAATATGGAAAACAAGTAGCACAAGCTATAGAAGGTGAATGGTTTTCTCAAGGTAGAACCACTGGTAACAGGTATTTAACCGCTTGGAATAATTTCCATCAGCAAAGATTATATGCTAGAGGAGAACAAGCTATACAAAAATATAAAGACGAATTATCTATAAATGGTGATTTGTCTTATCTTAATTTAGATTGGAAACCAGTTCCTATTTTATCAAAGTTTGTAGATATTGTAGTTAATGGTATATCTCAAAGATCTTATGATATTAAAGCTTATGCTCAAGATCCAGAATCAATAAAGAAAAGAACTGAATACGCTTCTAAGATATATGAAGATATGATTTCTCAAGATTATCTAGATACTTTAAGAGATACTTTAGGTATAGATTTATATCAAGTTTCAAACCCTGATTTATTACCTGAATCTGACGAAGAGCTTGAACTACACATGCAATTGTCATATAAGCAAAGCATAGAAATAGCAGAAGAAGAAGCTATATCATCTGTTTTAGCTCAAAACAAATATGATTTAATTAAACGTAGATTAAATATGGATTTAACTGTTTTAGGTATAGCCGCAGTTAAAACAAATTTTAATACAGCTAACGGAATAAAAGTAGATTACGTTGATCCAGCTTACATGGTTTATTCTTATACAGAAGATCCTAATTTTGAGGATATATATTATGTAGGAGAGGTTAAATCTATAACAATACCGGAACTTAAAAAAGAGTTTCCAGACATATCTGAAAAAGAATTAGAGCGTATACAAAACATGCCTGGTAATAACTCGTACATTACAGGTTACCCAAATTATGATAATAATACGGTTCAAATTCTTTATTTTGATTATAAAACCTATCATAACCAAACTTTTAAAATCAAAAAGACAGATCAAGGCTTAGTTAAAGCTATTGAAAAGCCTGATACTTTTAATCCACCTGAAAATGATAATTTTGAAAGAATATCAAGATCTATAGAAGTTCTTTATAGCGGCGCAAAAGTATTAGGAACTGAAACAATGCTTAAATGGGAGTTAGCAGAAAACATGTCTAGGCCAATGGCTGACACAACTAAAGTTAGAATGAATTACTCTATTTGTGCGCCTAGAATATACAAAGGTAGAATAGAATCTTTAGTTAGTAAATGTATCGGCTTTGCAGATATGATACAGCTAACGCATTTAAAGCTACAACAAGTTATGTCTAGAATAGTACCTGATGGTGTATATCTAGACATGGACGGTTTAGCTGAAGTTGATCTTGGCAATGGTACTAACTATAATCCAGCTGAAGCATTAAATATGTATTTTCAAACAGGTTCTATTGTAGGTAGATCAATGACTCAAGATGGTGATATGAATCCTGGTAAAGTACCTATTCAAGAATTAAACTCTAGCTCTGGTCAAGCTAAAATACAAAGTCTTATAAACACTTATCAGTATTATTTACAAATGATACGTGATGTAACCGGACTTAATGAAGCTAGAGATGGTAGCACACCTGACAAGCAGACGCTTATAGGACTTCAAAAGATGGCCGCTAATGCATCTAATGTTGCTACTAGACATATAAACCAGGCGAGTTCTTATTTAACTCTTAGAACAGCAGAAAATATAGCTTTGAAAATAGCAGATGCTTTAGAGTTTCCTTTAACCGCAGAATCTTTAGTTAATTCTATAAGTAATTATAACGTTAATACTTTAAAAGAAGTTTCTAATCTTAATCTTCATGATTTTGGTATATTTTTAGAATTAGAGCCAGATGAAGAAGAAAAACAACAATTAGAAGCTAATATACAAGTAGCGTTACAGCAAAGCGGTATTGATCTTGAAGATGCTATTGATTTAAGGCAAATTAAAAATCTTAAACTAGCTAATCAATTATTAAAAGTAAAGCGCAAACAAAAAGCTATACAAGACCAAGAAAACGCTCAAGCAAATATAGCCGCTCAAAGTGAAGCTCAAGCCGCGGCTAATGAAAAAATTGCAATGAACGAAGTTCAAAAGCAAGAAGCTATTAGTAGTTCTAAAGTTCAATATGAACAAGCTAGAACTCAAATGGAAATACAAAAAATGCAAACTCAAGCACAGCTTGATATGCAAAAAATGCAAATGCAACATGAGTTTGACATGCAGCTAGCTCAAGTTGAAGGCTCTAAACAAGAGCAAATAAACAATAAAAAAGAAGCTGCAAAAGACAAGCGTATAAAAATGGAAGGTACGCAGCAAAGTAAAATGATTGCTCAAAGAAAAAATGATAGCGATCCTATAAACTTTGAACTTCAGGGACTAGAAAGTCCTATGGAACCTGGTTTATAGATTTATTTAATTATTTAATTATATTATATTATGTCAGAAAAAACAAATGAACCTGTTAAGCAGGAAGGTGACTTTAAATTAAAAACAAAAAAGAAAGCACCTAAAAAATTAACAGAAACAAAAGATAACGTTACAAAAGTTAATGTTAATCCAAAAGAACCTTTGATAGAGTTAGAAGACAACGTAACCAAAGTAGAATTAAAAAAAGAAGAAGATGCCATTCAAGTCGGAGAAACAAAGGAGGTATCTGTGGAAAAACCATCCGGAGATAGCACAGCGGTGGGAGAACCTGTACAAGAGTCCAACGAGACTACTGAAGGGTTTTCTCCGATCAAAGAAGTAACTGAGCAAGAAGTTAAAGAAGTTGAAGCTGAAGTCAAAGAAGCTATAAGAGATGAAAAGATATTAGGTAAACCTTTGCCTGAAAATATAGAAAAACTAGTTGCTTTTATGGAAGAAACTGGTGGCACTATAGAAGATTATACAAGATTAAATGCTGATTATACAAATGTAGATGAAAATACATTGTTGAAAGAGTATTATAAAAAATCTAAACCACATTTAGATTTAGAAGAAATTAACTTCATAATGGAAGAAAAATTTGATTATGATGTTGATATTGACGAAGAGCGAGAAGTCAAAAGAAAAAAACTCGCTAAAAAAGAAGAGATTGCAGAAGCTAGAAACTTTTTGGAAAAGCTTAAAGGTAAATATTACGATGAGATCAAGTTGAGACCAGGCGTAACCCAAGAGCAACAAAGAGCTATGGACTTTTTCAATCGCTACAATAAGGAGCAAAAAATAGCAGAGCAACAACATGCAGATTTTAAAAATAAAACAAAAAATTTGTTTAGCCAGGATTTCGAAGGTTTCGATATAAAAGTTGGTGAAAAAAAGTTTAAATACAATGTTGTAAATCTTGATAAAGTAGCCGAAAATCAATCAAACATAACTAACCTTGTCGGGAAGTTCTTAGACAGCGAAGGTAATATGAAAGACGAAAAAGGTTATCACAAAGCTATGTATGCTGCTGAAAACATAGATCAAATCGCCACTCATTTTTATGAGCAAGGTAAAGCTGACGCTGTTAAAGAAGTAGTAAACAAGTCTAAAAACCTTAGTGATACTGAAGGTAGAAAATCACAAGGAGAAGTGTTTATTGGTGGCATGAAAGTTAAAGCAATATCTGGGGCGGATTCATCTAAGTTAAGAATACGAACAAAAAAATTTAACTAATTAAAATAACAAATTATGAGTTTACAACCTCAATTTGGTAGTATTGTACCTTCGCCTGTTCAACAACCATTAGCTAGCAACTATTTAGTATTTAATGACCCTGCTGGTGGTGGAACATTTGCTGAGCAATACTTACCTGAAATTTACGAACAAGAAGTAGAGCGTTATGGAAACAGAACGTTATCTGGATTCTTGAGAATGGTTGGCGCTGAAATGCCAATGACATCCGACCAAGTAATTTGGTCAGAACAAAACAGACTACATATATCTTACGATGGATGTGGTGTAGAAGCTGCTGGTGCTAATAACGAATCAGTTATTAATATTCCAGTTGGTGCTGGAGTAGAAAACGTTATATCACAAAATGATACTGTTGTACTTTTAGATCCTAATGGTTCTGAAGCAAAAGGTATTGTTTCTACTGCTCCAACTGCTGGCACTATTACTGTACAACCTTTTGCAAACGCTGGTTTCGCTGCTGCTGGTATCACTATTACAGGTGCTGGTTTAACGGGTGATATTAAAGTATTTGTTTATGGTTCTGCATATACAAAAGGAACTACAATGGCTGCTGGTGGCGCTGGTAATTCAGCTGCAAGAACTTCAATTGAGCCTTCTTTTACACAGTTTTCTAACTCACCTATTATCCTAAGAGATCAGTATGTTATATCTGGATCTGATATGGCTCAAATTGGTTGGGTAGAAGTTGCTACTGAAGATGGTGCTTCTGGATATTTATGGTACTTAAAAGCTGAGTCTGAAACAAGACTACGTTTTGAAGATTACCTAGAAATGTCTATGGTAGAATCTGAAAAGAATGTTAACGCTGCTGCTCTTGCAACCTATGGAACTGCTGAGCTCCCAGGATCTGAAGGTCTTTTTGCCGCTATTGAAGATAGAGGTAATGTAGAAGTAGGATTTACAGCTGCTAACGGACTTGATGAGTTTGACGCAATTTTGAAAAACTTAGATACTCAGGGTGCTATTGAAGAAAACATGCTTTTCTTACAAAGACAAACGGCTCTTGATTTTGATGATATGCTAGCTGCAATCTCTGGTGGAACTGCCGGTGGTACTGCATTTGGTTTATTCGAAAACTCAGAAGAAATGGCTCTTAACCTTGGATTCTCTGGATTCAGAAGAGGTTCTTACGACTTCTACAAAACTGATTGGAAATACTTAAACGACGCTTCAACTCGTGGCGGTGTTCAAGGTGTTAGTTCAATCGAAGGAGTATTAGTTCCTGCTGGAACAAGTACAGTTTATGATCAAATTTTAGGTACTAATATCAGAAGACCTTTCTTACACGTAAGATATAGAGCTTCTCAAAATGATGACCGAAGAATGAAATCATGGTTAACTGGTTCTGCAGGTGGTGCATTTACATCTACTTTAGATGCTATGGAAGTAAACTTCCTATCTGAAAGATGTTTAGTAACACAAGCTGCTAATAACTTTGTATTATTTAAAGGAGCATAATTCCTTTTATTAAAATTCTGGGGTTGCATAGTGAGCGCGGCCCCAGGGTTTTATTTTAACTATTTAATTATATTATATTATGTCAAAAACAAAAGAAAAACCAGCTGAAAAAAGTTGGGAAATAAAAGATAGAGTTTATTATTTAAAAGGTAATAAAACTCCATTAACATTAACAATACCTGGTAAGCATACTAAAAAACACTCTTTATTATACTTTGATGAAAAAACAGGAAAGCAAAGAGAAATAAGATATGCTACAAATCAAGAATCTCCTTTAGTAGACGAACAAAAAGGAGAATGCACAATGGGTCATATAATATTTAGAGACGGAACTCTAAGAACTGATAAAAGAGAAATTGCTTTACAAAAACTTCTTTCTCTTTATCACCCTATGAAAGGTAGAATATATGACGAATTTAAACCTAAAGTTGTAGCTGAAGATCAATTAGATGATTTAACTATACAAATTGACGCTTTAAATGCTGCAAGAGACATGGACATAGATCAAGCAGAAGCTATAATGAGAGTTGAAAAAGGTTCTGTTGTAAATAAATTAAGTTCTAAAGAATTAAAAAGAGATTTACTTTTATTTGCTAAACAAAACCCTAAAACCTTTATAGCGCTAGCTAAAGACGATAATGTTCAATTAAGAAACTTTGCAATAAAAGCCGTAGAAAACGGATTAATAAAGTTATCTCAAGATCAAAGAACGTTTTCGTGGGGATCAAATGGTAGAAAATTAATGAACGTACCTTTTGATGAAAACCCTTATTCAGCATTTGCTGCTTTCTTAAAAACAGATGAAGGTGTTGAAATCTATAAATCTATAGATAAAAAACTATAAAAACAAGTGATACTATTATAAGGCGGATACGTCCGCCTTTTTAGTATTTTAAAAAATTTAAAATGGTAGATATAAATACAGTATATACAACAACCTTGCAAATATTAAATAAAGAGCAAAGAGGATACGTAACACCTGCAGAGTTTAATAATTTAGCAACGCAAGTGCAGTTGGAAATATTTGAATCATATTTTCCGGATGGAAATCAATTGAACCGTCAAAACCAAAACAACACACAAAACGATACTCAGTTTTTTAATATTTTTAAAAATCAAGAAGAAAAATTAGCTCCTTTTGTAAAAGATTTACCGTTTGTTTTCAATCAACAACACTCTGCTTGGAATTATTCTCCTACTAATCTTAACCTTCTCAATGCTCAATTAGCTGAATTTGAAATATATTGGACTGGAGAAATACTTTCAAGATATAATTCTTCTTTAGTAGGAAACACAAGTCCTCAAGCTTCGAGTGCTGGAGGACAATTTATAACACAATTAGTTTCAAAATCTGATTTTAATAAAATAACTAGATCCAAACTTACAGCTCCAACAGAAAAATTTCCTATAGCATATGTTGATAGCGGAGTATTTCAAGGTCCTTACACGCCTTATTACAAGATAAGTCCTGTTCCTGATGAGGTTGAAGTAAATTGCGTAGTATTTCCAAGAACTCCAAGATGGGGTTTTGTTACGGGATTACAAGGTCAATATGTTTTTTCACCTCAAGGATCAACTAATTTTGATCTAGCATATTCTGAGCAAACTAATTTAATTATAGGTATATTAAAATACGCAGGAGTAATCATAAATGATCCTACAATTATAGATATTGCTACTCAAGAAGCAGCAGAAGTACAAGCTAACGAAAAATCTTAAATAAATGAGTTTAGTAAAAGAAACAAATCAACAGTATTATCAAGGAGCACAAGGTTTTATAGGTGCTTTTTTGCCTGATGGCGTAACGCTACAAAGTGAATTTACTACTACTTTCAATACTGATTTAGTTTTTGGTAGTTCTGATCCTACTGAAGCTGCATACGCTTTAAACAATTTTAAAATATACACAAGCTTAACAGCTTTACCAAATCCAGGTAGTTGGACAGAGTATATACTTCCTTATACTGTACAAAACAATAAAATTATTTTTACAACGCCTCCTGCCGAGGGTTTATATATAGTAGTTCAATTAAAAACTTTAGATGGCGGAAAGTATGCCGACAATGCTTCTTCAGAAGCTTTTGGAGAAGCGGTTCAAGAAAATTATGGCTCTTATCAATATGTAAAATTAGGTGATATTATAGACAACTACATGGTTGGTTATGTTGGAGATGGTAAAATAATACAAACAGCTAAAAAATCAGATGTATTGTTTTTTGCTAAA
>Ga0160423_10003525_pt1 | contig 13001 bp, 10 predicted proteins | sample CRUFie14St8metaG_FD_108191 | JGI IMG/M metagenome (GOLD analysis project Ga0160423, IMG submission 108191) | Marine microbial communities from the Costa Rica Dome - CRUD Field 142mm St8 metaG | ecosystem: Environmental > Aquatic > Marine > Oceanic > Photic zone | place: Costa Rica: the Eastern...
ATCGATTGAAGCGAGCGCCTTCTGGTGGCAATGGCCATGAACATGAATGGTGTGGACTTGATCGGTAAAACACGCACTGTCGATTCGGCCCACATCGGCCCCGCGGACAATTAGCTCGTCGAGCAGCAGACAATGTGATGCGAGTTCGCGGGCAGTTTCGCGCAGCGCGGGATCGACCAGCGCAGGGTATTCATCGCGGAAACCTAGGAGCGCGGAGGATCCATCAGCGAAATCCTCAGGCTCGAATTCACAGCTGATCCACTCAGCGGCAGCCACTCCTTACCTTTGGTCGCATTCGACTATCCACACCCGGGCACCTTCCTCTATCAGACATGTTGCGATGGGAAGGCGAAGCTCGCCATATTCGATTGCCCTCAGAGAATAAACAGGTTTATCCCGCCGCTAGCGTCCAGTTCCTCCGCTCCAACTTCAACAATGAAGAAAAAAGAAGAACCCAGAGCTTCATCGAAGTTTATTTACTCAGCAGCTCGATCATCGCTTTCCCCATCCCCTCTCCCACTTTCATATAAGTATCTGGATCGCCACCGTAGTGCCCTCCACTTCCACCCTTGGAGACAGGTTTCGAGTAGAAAACTGCTGCTTCATCTTTGAATTCCGGGAGGCCGACGAAATCAAACATCTTCTTTGAAAGAGTTGCGTTCTTGTCATGCTCACCCAAGGTAGCGCAAACGAACTTGGCGTTTGGCGCGTTAAAATCTTTCTTCAGATCATTGAAGAGAAAAGCGAGGTTCTTGTCGTAAGTCTCCACGTTTCCCTTTCCTTCCGCATTTCCCTGCCACCAAAAAAAACCGGCAACCTGATATTCCTTGGCACCCGGATAATAGGTGGAGAGATTTTTAAGAGCATCTTGAGCGGCCCCTACGTCCTGATCATACTGAAGACCTGCATACCAGCCTTCAGCCGCTTTGACTTCTTCATTAACTTTCCGATTCGAGCTATCCGAGTTCCCTTGGTATGACTTTCCACCAGCTCCAGTGCCCACTGCACTGGGAGGCAATAAGTCCCAACCCAAAGCACGATTGCCCACACACGATTTCAACAGCAGGACAGGCGCATCAATCACCTCACCCAGATAATTCCCGATGCCGATTTCCGGGCCAAACTTGCCGCCACCATTTCCATTTTCAGCAGTCAACCAATCGTTGTGTCTTAGTTTCGACATACAGAAAAATGTATTGCGAACATCCTTACGCACGTTCCACTCCCCTGCATCATCGACAAGGTAGGGGTATTTTTCAGCAGCGCTCCCCTTAAGTTGACCAGCATTACCAAAGCCAAGCATATTCGACTGTCCCATCATGATGAAAACCTGCACCGGCTTGCTCATGTCAGCTTCTTCGCCATCAGGATCGGGCAAGACATCGGGAAGCTCGCCTACCTTCGTCGAACTTCCACCGCCTCCGCCCGCACGCTTGCCGTTCTTCTTGAGCCAAGCGATATCCTCGGCGAAAAGCTTGTCTTGAGCGAATGACAGACGCTTACCATTGGCGAGAATCACGGTGACTTTTCCAGTCGCGAAATCATAGGACTGCAACTCGCCTTCGAAAGTCTTGCTCCCATCAGAGCTCGTCCAGATGCGCCCTACTGCAGTAGGGAAAATCACCCCCGCTGTCAGAACGAGTGAGCATAGAACTGGTTTCATTTTCATTGGGTAAAACTTGAGTGTTATCTTAATCTGAGTGTTCGTGACTTGCGCAGCAAAAAAGATACGCAGCCCTACCACCACTATCGCCGAGCCTTCACAAAACAAGAGCACCCTGAAAGGCCAGCTGAATACATTTGAGCAGGTTTTCGGGGCGACCTCAGCCCAGGATCCACTACGGATTTTCAGCAACCACAAAGAACTGGTGCTCATCAAGCGGCAGACTCTGGGTATTAAAGTTGACCGTGAAGACGGTGGTAGATTCTCCCACCGCTGCAGGAACGTCATCATTCAATTCGGTCCAGCTTGTGAGAGGCAGAGATAAATCGTTAGCAGAAAAGACAGAATATGAGAGCCCTTCTCTCGAAGTGAAGGCGAGATCGACCAAGATATTATTCCCCGTGTCGGTATGGGCCACATCAACAATCTGCAGGGGAGTGGTAGGGCCTTGGATGAGGCTTTCGATGCTGGCTCCTTCGCCCTCATTCCAAATTAAGGCCACCTCTTCCTCGGTAAGAACGCGATCCCAGAGTGCGACATCGTCGATGTTTCCGTCCCATCCCCGGTTGGACGCTTGGGCATTGCCACCGATTTGCATTTGGAATCCGCTACCACTCCCCAGGGTCCAATTCGCCTCAGTTCGCACTGCAACTCCGTCGATGTACATCGTGATCTCTCCACCGTCTTCGGGAGATGGGTGAGTGACCACCACATGGTGCCAAGATCCGTCTTGCTGATCGATATTAGCGGCCACGCCAGCTGGGCCGCTTATGCTCCACTTGAAGTTGGTCCCCGAGGTCCCATGCCGGGCAATGCGCCAGTTTCCACCCTCAGCTTGGCTGACCAGGGTATTCCAGGCAGTGTAGAGGGACTCGGTTGTATACCAGGCTGAAATGCTCATACTCCCGGCCTCGAAAGCAAACTCCGCCGGATCACCTACGTTGATGACCGCCTGGTTACCTGCACTGTTTTCCAAATCAACAGCAGAACCGAATTTCCCAAGCACAAAAGAGGCATCTCCCGTTCCCGACGTCACAAGAACACCATCGTTGGATGCATCCAATCCAGCGGCATAATCTCCGTCAAAGGCCCAATACTCAATAAGGCCGTCGACAAGTTCGGCTTGGGAGAACGGAGCGTTAAGACAGGAAATACCGGCGACTATAAAAGAAGTGAAAAGGCTATTTTTTTTCATGATCAAAGAGGACTGTGCTACCGAGACATCATTATGGACGGCTCGACACACTCAAACAAATAAATTCGCTCGTGCTGCCACTAATCGGGGAGCCAGTTCGGAAAGTCACGGTCTCCGTGCCATCACCATTGGTAATCGCGGCGGTCACAACCACTCCATCCATCAGCCTCTTCGCTAAAGGGAGTCAGAAAATCGGGATCGAAAATCTCGTTGAAGTGACTGTCGGTGCACTTGATATGTATGAATTATTTTCAAGATCGACAACCTGACTTCTTTTGATCATGTCCTCTGAAGTCATGGCCACACCTCAATTCCCATCGATCACCGAGCAGGTCGCAAACTATCTCCGAAACGAACTTCATCAGGGGATTTGGGGCGAAACCATGCCCGGAAGATCCAAGCTCATCGAGTTGCTTGGCGTCAGCGGCAAAACGGTGGAGCTTGCCCTTCAACAGCTAGAAAAAGAAGGTCTCATTGCTGGTCAGGGAGCAGGGCGTAAACGACTTATCATTCAAGCCGCCCCGCGAAAGCCCTCCTCCAAGCTTTCCGTCGCCATCCTCCTGCCCAATCGGTTCGATCGCGGTGACAACTTTATTGTCGAAATTCGACATCAGCTCGAAGAAGCCGGCCACGCCCCCTTTTTCTCGGAAAAGACTCTCATCGATCTCGACATGGATGTCAGTCAGCTGGAAAAATTTGTCCAAAAAGTCCGCGCCGACATTTGGATTATTGCTGCCGGCTCCCGGGAAGTTCTGGAATGGTTTTCAGAACAATCCTTCCCGGCATTCGCTCTCTTCGGCCGACGTGGAGGACTCCCCATCGCCTCCACCGGCCCGAACAAAACTCCCGCCATGTCCGAGGCCACACGGCGTCTCCTGAAACTGGGCCATCGCCGCATCGCCCTCCTCTGCCGGGAACAACGACGCCTCCCCCAACCCGGAAAACTGGAACAAACATTTCAGGATGCTCTCGAAGACGCCGGAATTCAGACCAGCAAATTCCATCTCCCGGACTGGGAAGAAAGTAAGGAAGGATTTGGCACTGTTCTTGACTCCCTTTTCGGCCCCACTCCTCCCACCGCGCTAATTGTCGACGAGCCTTTTCTATTCAATGCAGCCTATTACTCTCTCTCCAACCGAGGTCTGCGGGTCCCAGACGACGTCTCCCTCGTCTGCACTGACTACGATCCCGCCTTCGCTTGGTGCCAGCCCTCGGTCGCACATATCAAATGGGAAATCAACCCGGTTGTTCGCCGAGTTGTGCACTGGGTCAACAACATCAGCCGCGGCAAAGAAGACCTTCGCCAGACTCTCACCAAAGCCGAGTTCATCGACGGCGAAACGGTGGGAAAATCAAATCAATAATCATCGCTCGTGATTCATGGAATACGGTAGGGCAGATCTCTTCGTCGCAAATGTCGAACAACCTATTATAGGGCTCCCCTTCCCTCTCGCAGCAACCCCGCCTCGCTCGATACGAGGCGGGGTTGAGGACGCACCATCGCTCCTCTATCGCCCGAAGCGCTTCTTTTCCCGGGACTGCATGAGATAGCTGTCCAAGATCCGGTCTTCGCGCTGCTCCAGCACTCGCAGCACCTTCCGAAAGGCATTTCGGGACGCCCACGCTTCAGAAGCAAATTGGAAAACCGGTTGATCGTCTTGAATCGCTCCCTCCAATTCACTGGCAGCGCTGCTGGCAAGAAACTGACGATACTTGGACAAGAACTCATACCCTCTCGCAGTGTAGTAGCGCCAACAGGCTTCATACTCGCCCTTCCCATAAATTGGCGACGCCTTGGCCAGAGTTTCCTGCACGAACTCAATTGCATCCACGGTGCTTATGTCTCCCTCGGGAAGTTCCATCGGGTCGGGGATCACCGTATCAATCGCATTAATCAATCCATTGAAGCCTTCGATATCAGTATCCGTGATGGTGGCATTGCTGATCCGACGATCAACGCCCGACCGGGTAAGGTAAATAGGCGCTCCGTGAATGGTGCGCAGTTTGGCAAAGGGTCTACAGTTCTCGCTGACATGCTTTCCAATGATGACGTGACGGGCCAAAATTCCATAGAGAGCCTCTCTTGCATCCCCTCCGGAGTCCCGGACCAGGGAGGCATAAGGCTCCTCCGTCCATGCTTCGTTTAACGGAGCAAAAATGGTATATTCCGTCGATGAGGCCACCGCTAGGCTCAGACCGGTCGCATCGAGAAGTGAAACCAGGGTCGTAAAGCGCTCATCCTTTCTGAGCAGATCTAAAAGCCCGGATTCAACCGGAGGTATCACAGAGTCAATGACGTGAATGATTCCGTTGGCACACGGTAGATCAGCCTGAATCACCTTGGCTCCATCAACCGTGACCCCATCGCCGTTCGCCTTGAAATTAATCTGCTGCCCGAAGGCGGAAACCGGAGTGACATCGGAAACTCCAAGACTGAAGAATCCCGGAATTTTCCCGGCCGCCCGTACTCCTTCCACGATATGATGTTTGATGATGTCCTCCAGGCGTTCGTTGTTCTCGGGAAGGAACAGGGAATCAACGAATTCCTTCGGAAGCTTCCCAAAGGCCTCATCGGTAGGCGCAAAGGTCGTGTAGAGTCCATGCATGTTCTGGAAAAGTTTTCCCTGGCGACTCGCCGTAATTGCTTTGGTGAAAATCTTAAATCGCCCGTCTTTCTGAAGGCGCTGGAAAAGATCGTCGGTATTCGGCGTCAGAACACGGTCAACCAAATAGATCATTCCATTCGAACAGGGAATAGACTCTCCGATAAACTTCCCGTTGCCAATGGTCCCCTTCTGATAATTGATTGAAAGAAACTGCCCCGTCGCCATCTGCAAGGCCACGTACTTTTCCAATCCAAATGGAGAAACTGATCGCCTAAATACATGAAAGCCAAAAACCTCCTCAAGCCGGTCGTCATTACGCGGCGCAAGGAGAGTCTCAAGGGAGTCTTTTGGAAGTTTGGCGAAGGCAGCATCAGTGGGCGCAAAAACAGTGCGCCGAACACTTGTGCGCTCCGACAACTGCGACCCAACTTCGGTCTTTTCGAGAAGCTGAAGAAAATTGGAGAGATCCGGCCGCTCACGGACAATCCGACCAATGGTTTTAGCTTCCGCAGGATCAGCGGCACGAAGATCACCCGAGAGAGCAATCAGGGGGGCGAGAACAACAGGGAGTTTTTTGAGTGTGTTTTTCATCTCAATAGGGCTTTCGCCTCGAATTGAAATACAGATTCAAAAAAGGTCTCTCAAAGGAAAGCCGGATCATCGATCAAAAGATCGGCTCCGACATCATATTCTTCCACGAACTTCAATGGATTCAGGCACTCCACCTGAATCAATTTTTCATTCCACAGACAAATTTCCGCTCGAAAAGTTTTTTCTATTTGCCCAAATCCCTGCCCCGCACGATGGATATCCGCAGCAGCAGCCTCCTCGGGCATCACTTTTCCTACCCTCATGCGCATTCTGACCACTCTCCTGACCCTTTCGGTCTCCCTTCATGCTGCTGAAATTTTGTTCGATGCGTTCGAATCGGATGGCTTCGGCGAATGGAAAGTCGAGGGCGCCGCTTTTGGCAAGTCCCCCACCTCGTCAAGCCCGGCCGGCATGAATGGCATCGTCAAAAAATATGCCAACATCTACTACGTTAGCTCGGCTCACCAGGGCGACGCCTCAACCGGCTCACTGACCTCTCCCCACTTCAAAATTCAGCTCCCCAACATCGCTTTCCTCGTCTCAGGAGGCAAGCACCCCGGCAAAACAGCCCTCCAGCTCTTAGTCGACGGCAAAATCACCCACGAGGCCACCGGACAAAACGACCTCACGATGCGCCCCACGATTTGGGACGTCTCCGAACTTAAAGGGAAAACGGCTCAACTCCGCATCATCGATACCGAACGCGGAACCTGGGGTATCATCAATGCCGATCACATCCTCTTCACCGATCTCGCCGAACCTAAATTTCCCAGAACCTCCGGTGGCGGTAATGCGGATAAAGATGGACTCATTTCCTCCGATGCCATTCCCGGTCTCTCCGTGCCCGACGGCACAGAGGTTAAAATCTTCGCCGACAACGCCTCGTCCGACGTCTACTCGCCCACCGCTCTCTCAATCGATGAACAAGGCCGCGTCTTTGTTGCCGAAACCCACCGCTTCGGGACGAGTGTCGAGGATAATCGCAGGCATCTTTATTGGCTAATGGACGACATTGCCGCGCAGACCACCGATGACAGGATTGCGATGCACAAGAAGTGGGACCACAAAAAGCCTGTCACCGATCTCACCAAATTCTCCGAAAAGATTCGTGTCCTTGTTGACACCGACGGAGACGGGGTGGCCGATGAATCCAAAGTCTTCGCCGAGGGCTTCAATGAAATCTTGGACGGAACCGCCGCTGGCATCATGGCCTTCGAAGGCACCATCTACTTCGCCTGCATTCCCAAAATCTGGACACTCACCGACAAAGACGGCGACCTCATCTCAGACGAGCGCAAGATCATACAGGATGGCATGGGAGTACGCGTTTCCTTCTCCGGGCACGATCTCAACGGCTTCGCTCTCGGACCCGACGGCCGCATTTATGCCACCATCGGCGACCGTGGCTTCAGCTTCACCACCCAGGAAGGGCACGAATATAAATACCCCAACCAAGGTGCCATCTTCCGCTTCGACCCCGACGGGTCCAACTTTGAAGTGGTCCACTTTGGCCTCCGCAACCCCAAGGAAATTGCCTTCGACCAATACGGCACCGCCATCACCGTTGATAACAATTCCGACCAAGGCGATCGCGCGCGTGTCGTCTTCATGATGGACGGAGCCGACTCCGGATGGCGCATGGGCCACCAAGTCCTCCATTCCTTCCACAAATCTGCCGGCGTCACGGACCGTCCCATTAACCAATGGATGCAGGAGAGAATGTGGGAGCCCCACTTCCCCGACCAGCCCGCTCATATCGTCCCGCCTATCGCCAATCTTACCTCCGGCCCTTCCGGTCTGGCCTATTACCCCGGCACCGGATACCAACTCAAAAGCCGCGACCAGTTTCTAATCTGCGACTATCGCGGCGGAGCAGCCTCCTCCGGTATCTGGCACTTCGGCATCAGGCGAAAAGGCGCCGGATTCGCCCTCGACCAATTTGGAAAATTTAGCTGGGGCACGGCCGTCACCGACGTGGAATGGGGCTATGATGGAAAGCTCTACGTGAGTGATTTCATCTCTGGATGGGAATCACACAAAGCCGGACGGATCTACACCATGGAGCAATCCAACACAGGCGATGAAGTCGCAAAAATAATTGCCTCCGGAATCTCCAAAAAGAGCTCTGACGATCTCGCAAAACTCCTCACCCACCCGGATCTCCGCCTTCGCCTCCGCGCTCAATATTATCTGGCAGGCCGGGAGGACGCTCTTCCCATCTTCATTTCCGCCGCAAACCAACGGCTCAATCCCACCGAACGACTTCATGGCATCTGGGGACTGGGAATGCTCGCTCGCAAGGAAAAGAGCGAACCGGCGAGCAGCTTCCTGATCCGAGCTCTCAAAAATGCCGACCACATTGTCCGCGGACAAGCCGCCAAGGCTCTTGGTGAATCCACGCTCACCGACGGCTCGCCGCTCCTCCCTCTCCTTCAAGATCCCAGCCCTCGGGTCCGCGCCCTCGCCGCCATGGCCCTGGGTCGCAAACCCGCCCCCGACGGGACCAGCCACCTCGTCGCCCTCCTCGAGGAAAATAATGACCGCGACCCCTACCTTCGTCACGCCGGAATCATGGGCCTGACCGGAAACGCCACGCCCAAAGAGATCATCTCTCTTGCCTCCCATGCCTCGGCCGCCGTGCGCCGCGCCGCAGTGATCGCCCTCCGCCGTCTACAGAATCCCGAAATCGTCCGCTTTATTGCCGACACCGACCTCCAAGTCTCCAGCGAAGCCATCCGCGCCATCAACGACACCGAACTCTTCAACGTGCGGCCTGCTCTCGCCGCGCTCCTCGATGACTACAGCGCGGATTCCAAGAATCCCGGCCGTCCCATAAGCCGCATGATGATTCGACGACTCCTTCACAGCGCCTATCGCCTCGGCCACAAGAAAAACCTCCTGCGCCTCATCAAATTCGCTTCTCATCAAAAGAACAGCCAGCCTGAGCGCCTTGAAGCCATGCGACTCATCTCAGTGTGGACCGAGCCCCACGTTGTCGACCAGTCCATCGGAAAACATTCGCCGGTTTCTCCGCGAGAGCCCGACGAGTTCAAAGACGCTCTTGCCAAAAACCTCCACCTCCTCCTCCAGTCCGACACTCCCATTCTGGCCAAAACACTCGGCTTGGCTCTCAAGTATGAACTCTCACACGACAAACTTGATTCCGGCACCCTCACCCGACTCATCCGAGATGAAAAAGTCGATGGCGAGACCCGCGCCGGAGCACTCAAGCTACTCGCTAAGTCTCCCGGCGCCGAACTCGCCAAGATCCTTACCGAAGCAGCCCAATCCTCCAACGACCAACTCGCCACCTCGGCCCTGGAACTCGCCGCCACCCGTGATCCAGCCGCCAATGTTGCCGCCCTCCGGGGAGCCTTACTCTCCAAGAGCACGACCCGACGCCAAACCGCCTGGAACATCGCCTCCGCTCTCCCCGCCGAGCACGCCATTCCCCTCTTGCGCGATGGCATGAGCCAGCTCGCCGCCGGAAAGGGAGACCCCGCCTCCACCTTCGAACTCCTCGAAGCCGTCCGCTCCCGAACCGAGCCGGTCATGAAAACCGCCCTCACCGACTACCAAAAGTCCCTCGCCGGAAAAGATCCGCTCGCCGAGTGGGCTCCAGCCCTTGCCGGAGGGAATGCCAAGAACGGCTTCAAGATTTTCCAGTCCCACGGAGCCGCCCAGTGCATGCGCTGCCACCGACACGAGTCCGGCCACACCGAAGGCGGCGAAGCAGGCCCCAACCTTATGGGCGTGGCCCTCCGGCAGAATGCCAGAGGACTTCTCGAATCCATTATTCTCCCAAACTCCCAAATCACCCCTGGTTTTGGCGTCGCCACCCTCAGCCTCAACGATGGTTCCACCAAATCAGGCCTCGTTTTGGCGGAAACAAAAAGCCACTTTGATCTCAAGGAAGGAGAAACAAGCTGGCGCATTCAGAAATCCGACCTAAAAGTAAGGCCTAACCAATCTTCTGCCATGCCACCCATGGGGGCTATTCTCAAACCACAAGAAGTTCGAGATCTTGTCGCGTGGCTCTTGACTCTGACCAAGGAATCCGATGAAAAGGCTCCCGCATACGAGGTTCAAAATCTGATCCTCGCCAAAAACACCAAAACCGAAGAGCCCAATACGGAAAACCCCAGGCCCGTTACGACTCCCAAAGACGAATCTCAAAACCAAACACCTACTGAAAAAACCGTGAGCGAAGATAACACCATCGACCCAGCAGTAATGGAACTCGGCAAAACCCAGTATAATCTCTGCATCGCCTGCCACGGCCCCGAAGGTGCGGGAGTGCCCAACCTCGGACCTCCACTTGCCAACTCAGAGTGGGTCACCGGGCCTCCCGAAAACCTGATTGGAATTCAACTCCGTGGACTCACCGGACCAATCACCGTTGCCGGACAAGAATACAACTTCCCCGCTCCAATGCCTGCGATGGGAGCAGGGCAGTCCGACGAGAACATCGCTTCCGTCATTACCTTCATCCGAAATTCCTGGGGCAACTCCGCTCCTGCCGTCACACCTGAAATGGTGGCCGCGCAGAGAGGAGAACTCGGCAAACCAGCTCTGACCCAGGGCGACATGATTCAACCTCAAATCAAAGCACCAGCAGCCCCATCCGGACCTCTCGCAATAGTTCCTTCAGGCGGAATTGGCCTTCCTGTTTCAGCAATCCTAGTCGCCGTCGCAGTACTTGCCATCACTGGACTGGCTGCTCTCCGTATGAAAATTGCCAACGGCTAATCCAGCGGGCCGCTATTTCAATTGCCTCTGCACGTTTCGGAATTCCGAAGCGTGTTTTTTTATGCCACTTAAAAGTCAAGAAACTGAAGAGATTCCGACCTGAAAAACTTCTTAAAAAGTTTCTTTCCACGATCCAAAATCGCCTTTTATATCAGGCGTATGGACTCAGTCACCATCACATTTACTGGCCACAACGCTGAAGAAATCGCCCAGCGATTTAACAACCTCCTCGTTGATGGAGGCCTTGAGGATACCCTCATCGATCTGCTCTCCGACGAAGACATCCGCGTGGAAGGAATTGGCGAAGGCGATGACGAAGGGCTCGACGTCACCATGGTATGCGTCGAAGGACCATAGCTCTCGTCCCATCCCCTCATTCACAAACGCGCCTCGGGAAACCGGTCGCGTTTTTTAGTGCTTAGATTTTTCCCCTGCACGCCGTATCCTCTCCCCATGATCAAATTGCCTCGGCTTCTTCTAGCCTGCCTCGTCCTCACGTCTGCCTCTGCGGAAGACAACCCCGACAAGGTAGTCGTTTATAAAACCGTCGGCAACAAAAAGCTCTCCCTCTTCATTTTCAATCCTGAAGATCATAAGGCCTCCGACAGACGCCCCGCGATCGTCTTCTTCTTTGGCGGCGGATGGAATGGCGGTAGTCCGTCACAATTCTACCCGCAAAGCCGCTTCCTCGCCTCGCGCGGCATGGTCGCAATCTGCGCAGACTACCGTACCAAGAAAAGCGCCGGCACCGATCCCCGTAAATGTATACAGGATGGTAAATCCGCCGTGCGATGGATTCGCAGCAACGCGAAAGATCTCGGAATCAACCCCGACAAACTCGCCGCGGGGGGAGGCTCCGCCGGCGGCCACGTCGCCGCCGCCACCGGGACCAATACCAAGTTCGACGAACCCGGAGAAAACAGCTCAGTGAGCTGTCGCCCCAATGCCCTCGTTCTCTTCAATCCCGTCTATGATAACGGACCCAAAGGTTACGGGCACGATCGCGTCAAAGCCTATTGGAAGGATTTTTCGCCCCTGCACAATATTTCAAAAGAGACTCCGCCCACCATCACCTTTCTGGGCACCAAGGACAAACTCATCCCAGTCTCAACTGCGGAAGATTACAAAAAGCGCATGAAGGACCTCGGTGTTCGCAGTGACCTCCACCTATACGAAGGCGAGCCGCATGGTTTCTTCAACAAAGCCAAATACGATGAAACAGTTCTCGAAACCGATCGCTTTCTGACCTCGCTCGGTTACCTCAAAGGCAAACCTACTTTGAAGAATAAATAGCCTTCAGGACATCCTCGCCCTGCGTCGCGGTCGCTCCTTTTTCATCTTTCCATACAAGCTTACCGTCCTTAAAGAGATAAGCCTGACGCGCCATGAATTTTCCGGCCATCCTCAGCGGCACTCCCAGCGCCTTGGCGATCTCGCCATCAGTATCAGCAATGAGATCATAGGGAAGTTCATGCTTGGAGAAAAATTCCTTCTGCTTCTCCACCGAGTCCATGGAGAGACCAAAAACCGTGACCTTGTGACCTTTCAACTCATCGAATGCGTCCCGCACCGAGCACACCTGCTTGGTTCATCCCCCAGTCAGGGCTTTCGGGTAGGTGAAAATCAAAAGCCACTTGTGGCCGTTCCCCGCTTCCAATTTCACCACTTTCCCGTCCTGATTTTTCCCCTCCAGCTTGGGAAGGCCGTCTCCCGACTTCAATGGAGCGGCTGAGAGGGCAAGCGCCGAAGCCAAGCATGCAAAGATGCATTTGAGTTTCATGAAGTCAAACTACGGTCTGAATCGCCCACGTCTAGCAGTCATTCCATCGACTTTAGAGTTTGGCCTTCGTCAATTCCCTCCCTAAAACAAGCCCGTGTCCGATCTCGAAGCCTATCTTAAAAACCAGCAATCTCTCATCGATGACTCGCTGAACGCTTTTCTCCCCCGTGCCAACGAACGCCCCCGGACTATACATCAGGCCATGCGCTACTCCGTATTCGCCGGCGGCAAGCGACTCCGACCCATTCTCACCCTCGCCGCCGCCGAGGCCTGTTGCGGTGAAGCTGAAAACGCCCTCCGTCCGGCCTGTGCGGTGGAAATCATGCACACTTATTCCCTCGTCCACGACGACCTTCCCTCGATGGACGACGACGACCTGCGCCGTGGCCGACCAACCTCTCACAAGGTCTATGGCGA
>Ga0160423_10003526_pt1 | contig 13001 bp, 16 predicted proteins | sample CRUFie14St8metaG_FD_108191 | JGI IMG/M metagenome (GOLD analysis project Ga0160423, IMG submission 108191) | Marine microbial communities from the Costa Rica Dome - CRUD Field 142mm St8 metaG | ecosystem: Environmental > Aquatic > Marine > Oceanic > Photic zone | place: Costa Rica: the Eastern...
TACTTTGGGCGCTTCAAATTGTACTTTGGGCGCAAGTCCACGATAAAGTTGTAACAACTGTTTCTCTGCTTTCCACATTTCATTTTCTTCTTTTTTTTTGGTGGAAGTTTGAATTACATCAATCGTTTTCTTCTTAGTGCAATTCCTGAGTTCAAAAGATGTTGATCGCAAAAAAAATATTCTTTTCGATTAATGCTGCACACAGCGAGATTCGAACTCGCGAGACTCACGTCATTGGAACTTGAGACCAACCCCTTAGACCACTCGGGCATGTGTGCTCAAAAGTAGAATAGATTTATTTTTTTTAAGTTGAACGAACACTAGTGCGCATATTATGTACATTTTTTCTGCTCGTCTTATAATGAAAACATTTAAAGAATTAGTATCTATAAAGCGTTATATTGACTGGTTGATATCAAAAAAAGGTTCGATCACTTTACTTCCATTTGATATCATCGAAAATCATATTATCGATAAATTGGAATGGTTTTGTATCATTCGATTTTTATTTGCAATTCTACCGTTTTATCGACACGAAACAAATTTTTTGAAAATTCTACGATATAATTTTCTTCTCGGGGATGTTTATCAAAAAATTAATACACTACCACTCACTTTAATGAATCACAACCATCCTTATTATTACGAAGCGTATGTAGTATTCGAATGGAGTCCTTTTAGCAGAAAACATCCAATAAATTATACAGTTGCTATCATTAAATCTGCAAATGAGTATCCATTTCACTCAATAGATTTCAAATATAGAAATATAGAAAAACTCGTATCAAAACAAGTGGACAAGAAACAAATGCAAGCGCGACTATCAATACACTTGAATTTTAACCATTCATATGGTACCTACATATACATTCCGAATTGTGTACATTATTCTCGCCGAAAACTATCATTTCACACAATTCCATTTTCCATACAATTATGTGATGCATACAATAGCATTTATGATGTATATAATGAAATGTTATCACTAAACATAATAGAGCAACACATTCGATCTTGTTAATCCTCCCATGGAAAAAGCCACTTTTCTCTGGTAACACTTCCTTGTGAACAGATCGTTTCAAATGTTTTTCGTCGCATTTGTGTGTCTTGTTTCACCATGAACTTTATAAGCTCTTGAGATGAATCATTAGACAAAATATAATCAATACCTTCCTGTATACAAGTAATCCATTTTAGTTTCGCGTAGTTATGAGCCCATTCAGCTTCTTCTTTTATTGGTTCTATGTACATTAGAAATTCAAAAGCATGACGCGTCTTCTCATTTATCTGGTGAAGTTGTTCCAGAGACATTTTTCGAAAAAAAAATTGTAATTAAAAAAATGTTTTCAAAAATTAGCAAAAAAAGGAAAGATACTGAAAAAGACAATTCTGAATATCATACTGAAGAATGTGCATTATTGTATTGGGACTTAGAAACCACAAGCAGATCAAGATCAAGAATTATAGAAATTGGTTGGACATCTGACGAAGTAGAAGGAGAACTTCTAATTATCCCCAGAACATCAATTGATAAGAATGCTGGATTGGTGCACGGTTATGACATAAACAAGTTAATTTCAAAAGGAGCAAAGGATGCTTTCACTCAACTCAATGTCTTCATGCGATCTATAGAGAGTATAAATAAACCTGTGATTATGCTTGCGCACAATGGAAAATCATTTGATACGAATGTTCTACGACATGAATTGGAAACAGAAAATGTACGTATTGCCAACAACATTATAGGTTTTGTTGACACACTGCACTGGATGAAGTATGCTTGTAAAATAAAAAATGCAAAACTTGATGATTTGATTGTTGAATATTTACATGAAGATGTTCGAAAAGAACACGGAGCATTAGAAGATAGCAGATTACTAAAAAGAGTTGTCGATTATGTGCGTGCATCTAACAAAGAACTGTCGTATTTTGAAAGTATTCACGATTTTTTGATACGAACAGACAAATGGTCAAGTGAAGAGGAAAAAATAAAAGATGCTTTAGAAGAAATGAAATTTAAGCTAGAACATGATTGTAATCATATTTTGCATACTGATGATAATATTCAGTTTTGTACTGAGTGTTCTTACTGGCGTTTTATTTCAACTTAAGCAGCCTAAGTGCATTTAGATCGCACATATCGATGTCATCGAGAACTATATTAAATCTTTGAATTATCATCCAATATTGGAATTTGCTTGCATAGTATCGTTCGTATGTTTGATATATCCAGTCCGAAACTCGATGAATGTATTTTACACTGTTCATGCTAAAGCGATATCCACTCTGTTTGATGTATTCCTGCAAGTCTTCAATCAAACCTGCAGTTGTATACATATTGTCATATGTAATTTTATCCTCTGAAAAAATCATCTTTGATATTTGACTGAATGCGTTTGCGATGAGTAAATTCAGACTTTGATTAACATCCCGCTCGATGATTTCTTTGACATCAATCGGTAGAGTTGAGAGCATTTCGAAAAAAAATTAAAGAAAGTACGGACACTGCTTTTAGATATTTGCAAAATTTTAACAAGCAACTGAATGATATTTTTGATTGATTCGTAAAATCGCGCCACTTGCAAAAAAAAATGTTTTGTACAAAAAATGAGCAAGAAACAACTTACACAACAACTAGCAAAAGCAGATTGTAAACGTTGCAATGAAGGACAAGTATCTATTGCTTCTGAAATTATGAATGATCCTAACTTCAGTAACATGGCTGACATTATCAAAAAAAAGAGTAGAACAAACGAAGAATGTGCATATTTAAAGACTGCTGATGCGTGGTTCAAAAGATTTTCCACTCTGACTGTGGCACAATTGACAAATGCAGTTGATACATTTGTCAATGCCGAAATCACGAATGATGAAAAATTAGAAAATTTGGTAGATGTTCCACTGAATTCTGGAGAATCTAATGCAGAAGGTAAACTTTTAAATGATACGGATGCCAAAAGTGACATGACTCTAAATGATCATAAAAGTCAAGTATCGTTGGCAAGTATAAAAGAAGAAAGTAACGATGCTTCGAAAAAAAGAGCATACAGTCATATATCCCTAAATATTCGTGACCCTTTAGATTCAAGTAGCACCGTATCAAAAACAATGGATTCGAGAAGCACTGTATCAAAAGCGATGGATTCGAGAAGCACTGTATCAAAAGCGATGGATTCAAGAAGCACCGTATCAAGAGCGATGGATTCAAGAAGCACCGTATCAAAAGCAACGGATTCAAGAAGCACCGTATCAAGAGCGATGGATTCAAGAAGCACCGTATCAAGAGCGATGGATTCAAGAAGCGAAATATCAGTATCTGATAAAAAATCTGTAGTTTCTTTAGCTGAAAGTTCTTTAAATAAAGTAGAAACAGAATCTGATATTAACTCATGGTATGAAGAAGAACTAAAACTTTTACAATCACAAACTCTTAGAGATGAACAATATAGACGCAAAAGAGCACTCCTACGTGTAGAATACTGGACAAAATTAGACAAGATTAGAAATAATGCGACACCCACAGTGATAAATTTCTAATAGTTTATGTATACATCATTGTCAAAGGCAGCGTTTCTTTTTTTGCATCCTGTAATATTGCATCAATCAATTTACTTTTCACATATGGTAGCTCGATTTCTTTAGGCAATTCGATAGCACTCAAAACATCTGGTGCGTGAAATAAGACACCGATCGTACTTATAATTCGATTCAGAGCTTTTTCTAAGTTCCGCACACCACTTTCATCTGTATATTTGGAGATGATATATTCGATTTGTTTGTCCTCCAAATTTAATTGATCTGAAGTTAACGCAGAATTCTTCAAAGCTTTAGGTATCATATGAATCTTCGCGATTTGAACTTTATCATCGATACTTGGGCATTTCAATTTAATAATATTCAGTCTGTCCAACAAAACGGGACTTATATCTTGACGATAATTGTATGAAAAGACGAATAACGCTTCTGAAATATCCAAATGGACACCATTGAAGTATCTATCATTAAAATGTGAATTTTGCTCTCTATCTGTCAAATGAACGAGAAGATTCGTGATTTCATCTCCCTTTGGAGTTTTTGATATCTTGTCCAACTCGTCAAAATAAAAACATGGATTCATGACTTTTGACGTCTTCAAAGATTCTGATATTTTTCCAGGTATCGCACCTTCGTAAGTATAAGAATGCCCAATTAAATGGGAAGCATCTGTAGCTCCACCTAAACTCACAAAATTGAATGGTCGATTCATCACTTTTGCCACAACATTTTTGGCAAAAGTTGTTTTCCCGATTCCTGGTGGACCTTCTAAGGCAATGGCAAATGTATTCAACTTTCCACTCGTGGACCATTGACATAAGAGTCTCATGATTTCGTCTTTCGCTTCGTATTGACCAAAAACATAAGAATCCATTTTTGCTCTTGTTTCTTTAAGAAAATTTCCAACATTTGAGTCTATAGGAGGAGGAGCAAGTTTTCCAATCGGTAAAGCCAAAAGTGATTCTATCCAGTTTTCCAATTTACTGCTGTCACATGTATTATATCTTTGAAGGATGTCATTCTTGTTAGGTAAATTCGACATAATTATACGGAAACGAATTGGAATTTTGTTAAAAGTACTTGCTTTCTTCATCTCCGATACCAAATAATTTCTATTTGCTTCAGATAAAGTAGATAAATAACGTTCTTCACTTCTACTGAATGGTGAATCTCGTTCTGGAGCGGAAAATATATGTGTAGGTATCATTATTCTAGGATAATCCATTTTTTTCGGTGGATCTTTTACATCTTTTTGTTCTTGTTCTAATACTTGCCTTTTATTGTTATGTATAGTTTTGTGTCTTCCATCGTGATGATTTTTATCCTTACTTAACTTTCTTTTTTGTAATTGTGATCGAGTCCGAGGCCTATTCGGATTATTAGCAAAGCCATTGTCATCGTTTTTATCTTTGTCATTCACAGTCATTTTTTTGTTGATTTCGAAAAAAAGAATTTGATTATTTTTCTCAAAATTTTTTTTACGACTTGTCGATCAAATACTCATTTTTATTCAAAAAAATCCATTCTTTTACTATATCATAATCATCACACTCTGTAAACGATTTTATCGGTCGCACTGGTGTATACATTCCAAACACAGTATCTAGAAGATTTTTCGTTAATTCGTTTTTGAAAATACATGCAGTACCATGCAAATGCTTAGTGAAAAATTTCCGTTTTGTTCCAAAATAAACAAGTAATTTATAAATTTGAGGTATTGGAAAATTATCACAGTTACTAATATCAAAAATAACTCCATATTTCAATCTTCTTTCTTTTACGAATCTGAATAACTTTTTAACTTCCTGAAGCCCCTGCTCAAAATTAGTTAAATGAATATCTTTATTTGCTATGCAGACAATAATTAAACATTCGTCAAAAATTTCTGTATGAAAATTCATGCCCGTGATGCTAGATTTATAGCAGCTAAGATCATCCATTTTTCTTTTGCATATAATTTTTTTACTATTGGTACGAAACTTAATTTTTTTGGAGGAAAAAATATTTCAAGTTAATAAATGTCCTTTGTAAGTGATCAAGTCTCTCTACTCGTTAATGGTTCAGATGGCAGAGAAGTTATCCGTAATCTAAAACAACATTTTAATACACATTACTCATTTGAAAAAAATGTATCGAATGTAAGAAGATTGTTTCTCAATCAAAATATCAGACATATAAACTTTGAGCAAGAATTTGAAAATATCAAACAGTATATGATAAATATACACATGTCTGATGATTGTTTAGAAAAGTGGAACAAGTTTAAAATGATGGCAGTGGTCGATCAGTATGATACAATATTAAGAACGAAAAAATCGGGATTTTTTCCAGGATACGCTGATGTGAACGAAAAAGTCGTGAAGATGCAATTATTACCAGAAAATATGAACACATTTAAACTAGAAGAAGAAGACATGCTTGTGTGTAAACAACAAAAAAAACAAACTTTATTGCACAAAAATAGAATAGCAATCAACTTGAAGAATCCTAAACAAATCTTAGACAAACAAATTCGGATTCTGGAAGAAGGATCCAAGAGTAAAATCGATGAAATATTAGCTCTTTTACTTGTATCTGGAAGAAGAGAAGCTGAAATCCTTAATGGAAAGAGTGTGTTTACAACTATCCCCGAGTTACCTTTTCACGTTCTGTTTACAGGAGTGTTAAAAAAGAAACAAAATCCAATCGAAGAAAGAGATGAGGTGTCGATTATAATTCCTCTTCTCTGCAAATCTGAAATATTTATAAATGCTCTTCAACGAATGAGATCTTCACAGAGTAATGATATATTACAACTTTCAAACAAACAAGTATCAAGTAGATATTGTAGTCAATTAAATACTGCAAGGAAGACAAGATTTCCAATGATACAAAAGACCCATGACTTGCGCGGACTTTATATCAAGATGGTAGATCAATTGTTTACACATTCGCTTGCTTTCCCATATCTTTGTATGATGTGTTTAGGTCATGATGCAATCGAAGACAGTTTACATTATCAAAAGATCAATATTATTGAAAATGATTTGGACAAAAAAATCAATCTAGAAGTACATTTATTTCCTCAAAATCTGTAAAAAATTGTTCATTACACGAAAAAAAAAATATTCGTTTTCAAAAAAACAATGTCAAATCCTCTTTGCTTTTTAAATGTTGACAGTCCCGAGTGTACTTTTCATAGCGCAACTAGTGGAAAGTCAAGTCCACCAAGAAGCTCATCCAGACTCATGTATAGTCCGTGGATTCCTGCGCCACCACCCGCTCCAAAACCTGCTCCATCAATGGCTACCGAACCAGCACCATCAAAGGCTACCGAACCTGCTCCATCAATGGCTACCGAACCAGCACCATCAAAGGCTACCGAACCAGCGACAAAACACATTGATACAAGAAATAGCGAACATACAAGAATGAATGGAAAGGCTAGTTCGTCCAGATAAATTAGTAACGGTTATCCGGATTTTTTTTTTCGAAACAAAAAAATGACTCGTACAAAACCAAATTGCCCAACATGCAGTCACTCTCAGGCTGTTCGTACAATCGGAGGAGGCTCTACGAACAAGTACAGATACGAATGTGATATTTGTTCTACGAAATGGCAACAAACACCTCCTCATCGTTCTGAGGATGCAGTCGATACTGATGATTTAGTGATTTGCAAATCTAATGATCGACGATCCAATGCCTACAAATGCGGCAGATGTGGTCAACCAAAAAAAGGACATGTCTGTTCAGTTTCCAATCCAGACAAGGCACAACTTGAAGCAGCAAAAACACTAGCAAGCAATACATTTCTACCACCAACATCTGCTTTTTTACTTGAACAACCCGTACTGCTTGATGGTGAACAAATCACTATACCAAGTCTTCCCAAAATGCCGTTTAGTGGTTTTATGGATAGCTTTTAATGAAATGCAAAATGGAACAACTATTTCAGACGTCGTTAAAAAAAATAATACGAAAATTAAAAAACCATGCCTGCGTCCAAAGATGTGAAAAATCCCAAAGGTGAAGTGACCAAATTTTCGCAACTTCTGTACGCAAACGCGAAGAGCGATACCACCGTCAAAAATGCAGCATTATACAAAGAAGTTTATTCGTCGTTAAGGAAAACAGTAATCCCGGAATGCATGTGTGCAACTCAAATGATACATATCATTAAAACATCACGAGGCAACGCTATGAAAAAGTTGGGAACTAGTAAACTCACTCTAAAAGAAAAAGCTTTCTGGGACCAAATTTTCATCACTTTACAGAACCTTTTTTGGTGATTGGTCTTCACGGATCACAAAAATATTGACAAGAAGATAATGAAAGCGTATGAATATCACCCCATCATGAAAAAAGCTTTACAGACATTGAGTGTTGATATTCCAAAGGAATGTATCGGTATACACGGTAAATTATATGATGTGCAAACATTTCATGAAATTCATCCAGGTGGTGCAGAATGGATTTTGACATGCAAAGGTACAGATGCTACTTCACTATTCGAAACTATGCATATTAACAGTGAAATGGCAGCACTTCAACTCCAAAAAATTCCATGTATTGGCACATACACATGTCAAGTGAACTGGAATTATGAATCATATCGTAAACTTAAATCGGATGTACTTGACATTTTTCCAACAATATCCTCCCGTAAAAATACAACCTTTCGTTTTACACTTTGGTGTACCTTGACGCTAGTCTTACACATCTATCTAATTTCTCACACAGAATTCCATATAGGATGGTATATTTGTGTGTTTCTGAGTGGTTTGTGTAATTCAGTGATTGGAGGATTTGGTCATAATTATCTTCATCGTTTAGACATCAAAAGTATGAGTTTAGATTGGAATGGTTTATCTTCATTTGAATGGATTCTTGAACATGTTGTATCACATCATTGTCATCCAAACACGAATTTCGATCACGACAGTATATCTATGCTACCATTTGTAGATTGGAATAAAAAATACTGTATGAATGTGTTAATATTTCCCATCTTCGCAATCGGAGAAATCATTGTAGCAATTCAAGGGTATATAGGACATCGTTGTAGATGGTATCCATATTCTCAAAAAGGATTTTCTACATGGATGCAATATTCCCCTTATTTATTCTTGTTTCGTATCGCATCTCATTTTATATTTCAACCTCCACTTATAGGATTTCTCAGCATTCTGCTTACTTTGATGACAGCATCATTTTATTTTTCTTATTTAGCTCATTTAAATCACGCGTTTCAGGCATCAAAAACAAATGACTTTTTAGATCATCAATTAGGTTCTACGGGTGACTTAAAATCGTTACCAATATTTAATGATCTACTTTTAGGATTAGATAGACAGACACTACATCACCTGTTTCCAACAATCGATCATTCATTACTTGATGATAACTTGAGAAACTTTTTGAAAAACACAACAAAAAAAACAGAATTCGTTCAACATTCGTTTTTTAAAATGAATCATGTCATGTTTGAGCGATTATTTTAGCGTAGAATCACTTTTAACAGGTGGAATCAAATATGTTTCCACAATATTTCTATCCTCATCTAAACACGCTATATACTTTGGTATAGAAAGTGGGTTGTTATATAATGGCGGCAAATATTTTAAGTAGGTTGGTATGTAAATGTCAATGAAATCTTTTAATTGCGATGATGACATACCACCACCTTTACTTCTATTTTTTTTCTCCGCATGTTCTCTCCATTTATACACAATGTCCAAACACGGAGGCTTGAGTATAAAAATGCCATCCAACAAACTGTTGATGCTTTCATATGCTCTTAAACTTGCATCAATCAAATCTTTAGGTTCATAAAGAGGTTTAAATCCAACACACCATCCTTCTAAAAATAAATATGTCGATGGAAATAGAGGTTTCCATCCGATTCTATCACCTCGCCCTTTATTTAGGGTCTTATCATAAATAGGAACATATACGGTTTGTTTTTGTTTGAACTGCTGTAAGACATAATACAAAAGTTTAATATCATGTGTACCTGGATTACCTCTGAATTTCCACAATTCATACTTAGTATGTAAGTATAAAGCAGATATTGACTTATCTGGATAATAAAAATCATCTATAGATATACATTGAAATTCTGTATTTTTTTTGCAAATATTTTCTACCATTGTAGATTTTCCAGATCCTTGAACACCTTGAACGCCGATTATCATTTCTTCAATATAAAATATTTATTCTGAAAGTTTAAAATTGTAAAACAAATATGCGAATGTTGAAGTCATGAAAAGCATTCCCATACATGCACAAATTTTTGAATTTCGTGGTATATTATATTTACCACGTATCCGTAATTTTTTTTCCAAGTAGTCTTTGTTCTCCTCAGAAATTTCCACATTGAAAAATGTATGCTCATTCATCTGTATTATAGCAATTCTATGTTTGCATTTGCTTGGATAACATCCTCCAAGAATAATATATTCTTTTTCTTCATTTATCAAGAATATGCGTACATCATCCAATTCATGACCAATTATGTCTAGAAAACTCTTTGTTATTTCGTTCGCTTCTATATCTAAATCATTTTGATGTTGCATTTTCTTGTAAACTCTTTCTTTTAGTGTGGTATTGTCTTTCTGCAGAAAAGAGCATGCATTTGTGATTGAAGAGAAAAAATCAGTAGCAGACGCCTTCATCATGTATCTTATATTTAACCGGTTTAACACTATAGGTTCATAACTCATTTTTGTATTATTTGGAGATAAAATATTTTGGCTTTACACATGAGACTCAGAAATAGTCAGATTCAGAAATGGTAATGTCGCGCCGTGTATTAATATAATGTATGTGGAAGTACCTACAATACAAACAATAACACCCCCCAAAAACATACACATACAATATTTTACATTCATCCATGTTGTACTGTAAAAATATACGAGAGGTACATCATGTTCATAAATTCTTTCATCCAACATTTTCGAAAAAAAAATTGTGAGCACATCTTTTTTGTTTCTAAAGGTAAATGACACGACTGGTAAATACACTAGATATTTCTGAACGAATGAAAGGAAAATTTGGATGTATTGAACATTCTGCTTTAAATGTCAGAGATAATTTGTTGTGTTTATTTATTAAACTGGTTCGAGGCGTCAATTCTGATGATCTCTCTTACTTTGTAAAAAAATGTGAATCAAATAATGTAGAAGACTTAGTCAACTTGATTATTATTTGGTGGGAAACTCGTGCAAATAGGTTAGCAGGAAAAGGAGAGCGTAGTCTTTTTTATGATATGATTCCATCCTTAATTGAGGTTGTTGGTATAGAACCTATATTATCTACAATTTCCTTAATTCCACATTTTGGATACTATAAAGACTTCTGTTACATTCTTGAAAAAAACTTTGATGAAAGATTGAATGAAAAAATAATTGACATTTATACAAAACAGTTAATATCGGATTACAAATCATTCCAGAAAAATGAAAAAATTTCTATGGCAGCAAAATATGCCCCGTCTGAAAAAACTCATTTCCAAAAAATTGCACGCATCTTTGCAGAAAAAATATTTGTGGATGACAAAACTTGTTACAAAAGATATCGTAAAATGAAATCGGAATTGAATCAGTACTTGAATTTATATCACACAAAAGAATTTGATGAAATTCATTCTATCGTGTCAATGCCTTCTCTTATATCAAAATTGTCTGTGTATCCCTTCCCGGATTACGAACAGGATTGGTATGCGCAGGTAAACTTTGTTACACGACAAATAGATAAGAAAGTTTTTCAAAATGCACTTGCTTTGATAGATGTATCGGACAGTATGAAAGGTAAAGAAGATGTAGGGATTGGTTTAGGACTCATGGTTTCCGAATTATCGGAAACATTTCACAATCGCTTGCTAACATTTGGAAACGATTACACTTGGATAACACTTGATGCGATGCAAAGTATACATGAGAAAATACAATATATTAAACAAGAACAAAAGAAAGGTGGTCGTGCTGATCTTTGCAAAGTGATGGAAAAAATACTTTCAGTCTGTGAAAATTTGAAACTTTCATCGAATGAATTTCCTGAAGTAATTTTTGTGTTTTCTGATATGCAATTTACCGAAGCTAATTATAATATAAGACAAAACAACGGGATGTTGACACATTATGAATCTTTAAAAATACGTTTCAAAGAAGCAGGTGAAAGAATATGTGGCAAACCGTACAATATTCCGCGAATCGTATTTTGGAATACAAAGGCAAACAGTGGTGGATTTCAATGTGTATCATCTGATAATGTTCAATACTTTAGTGGATTCGACACATGTTTGTTCAAATATGTCAATCTACATAATAATGCTTCACAAACATTGTCACATGTATTAAACGACGAAAAGTTTCTACAAATACGACACATCTTATCTGAATTGAAAGAAGGTGTTTTTAAAGATTATGAATACTGTTGTGAGAAAGATGGCTTTGTTATCGTGTAAATTTTCACATACATGACATGCATTTCTTATTTTGAAGAGCTAAAAAAGTTTCTATAAATTTAACAATCTTGCTTCTATTCAATATCAAAATATCATAATGCCCTGCGTCTAATTTTTTTTGTGTCTCACTATTGCAAAATCTTTTTAAAATATGTATATCATCACTATCAATTACGCTCAATTTTGCAAAACTTGATAGTATTTTTAGTCCTAACTTTGCATTTTCTATCATCATCTTATATTTTGGATCAATATCGATCCAATGTGCTCTATAAAGATAGGCAAATTTTATATGCAAAGAAATCCCTAAAGGTTGCAAGAAATTTGAATAATATGTTTTTAATGCTTCGGTACAAGATATCTGTTTTATTCTATTATGACCTCCGCTGTAATGACACGGTTGAAATGTCAAATACATGTATAACGTTTGATCGTAATTTAAGTTAGATTTCAAATCTGAATCATATATTGCAAACATTTCTGCATGAATCGCAGGAAAATCTTTGCAATAATTTTGATTTTTGTACACATTTGAATACACTTCTTGGTCTTTTTGTTTTAGAATCACAACACATGTTACAGATTTTCGTATGCATTTGCCCTTTTCAGAACAACAAGCACAAATATTACCTTCTGGTGTTTCGTCAATATGTAAGAACTCGTCGCATAAATTTTCTATAGTTGAATTATTTAATGTACTCCTTAAAACTGGAGGAATGTACATTACTTACCCAATGAAAAGTGTCCAGGTCATTTGAACTAATATTTAAATTAAAATATTGTGAATAGTCAAGATATGGTTCAAGCTGGACGCATACAACTGAATTTGTTACTTATTATATCATGAATGGTGCATATCAAATTGGCAATAAAGATAAAGTTTTTCTACATCCGAAGTTAGATTTCTACATCCGAAGTTAGATTTCTACATCCGAAAATAACGAATGTTTAAAAAAAAACTACAATTCTACATCGGAAAACTCAATCAACCCCGAACTCCACCCTGGGCAAGATTTCA
>Ga0160423_10003527_pt1 | contig 12999 bp, 9 predicted proteins | sample CRUFie14St8metaG_FD_108191 | JGI IMG/M metagenome (GOLD analysis project Ga0160423, IMG submission 108191) | Marine microbial communities from the Costa Rica Dome - CRUD Field 142mm St8 metaG | ecosystem: Environmental > Aquatic > Marine > Oceanic > Photic zone | place: Costa Rica: the Eastern...
AGCATTTAGATAAGCTGAGTGAACATGCCGTCTTTAAGCTTTGGCTCAAACCAAGTACTCTTGGGGGGCATTATTCCGTCTGCGTCTGCGATGGTCATCAAATCGACGATACTGGTGGGATGCATGGAAAACGCAATGGCGTAATCTTCGCTATCCACCAGCTTTTCCAAAGCACTCAGTCCCCGGATGCCACCGACAAAACTGATACGTTGGCTTTTGCGAGGATCTTCGATACCTAGCAAAGGGTCCAGGACATGGTCTTGGAGAAGCGACACGTCCAGAGCTGCAACGGGATCTTCCTCAGGAATGGAAGGAGCGCCAAATTCAAAGCGATACCACTGATGAGCCATGTAAATGCCGATTTCATGTTTATGGTGGGGATTCACCGGCTGATCGGTATTCTCCAGAGTTCCGAGGCCCTGGAGTGCTGACAGGATTTCCTCGGGCCGCTTGCCGTTGAGATCTTTTACAGCCCGATTGTACGCCAAAATCTGCATCTGATTATGAGGGAAGAGGACCGTTAAAAACCCGCTGCTCTCGCCTTCCCCTTGGCGCGTTTGAAAAATTCTTCCGGCAGCAGCACTCCGATGGTGACCATCCGCGATGTAGAGGCGGTCAATGAGCTGAAAGGAAGATTCGACCTTGGCGATCAGATCAGGCTCTCGAAGGGTCCATGCAGTGTGTCTGACGCCGTCCTTTCCAGTGAAATCGACATCTGGCTCTCCAGCGGATTGTTCACTGAAGAGCTCGTCCAATTCGGGTGTGCAGCGGTAAGTGAGAAAAACGGGGCCCGTTTGGGCATTCAAGCTCTCGATATGCCGCACCCGATCATTTTCTTTATCCGGTCGGGTAAACTCATGTTTTTTAATAGTGCCATCCAAATATTCCTGGCAGGAGGAGGATGCCACCAAACCCATTTGCGAATGTCCCCCCATGATTTGCCGATAAAGATAATAACAGGGAGCAGATTCTTGAAAGAGGGCTCCCTGTTCCCTGAGGGCTTGAAAACGTTGGGCACCCTTTTCATACACCTGATCTGAATAGGGATCGGTATCCTCCGGTAAATCAATTTCCGGTTTGCTGATGTAAAAGAAACTAAGAGGATTGTCTGCCGCCTGAGATCGGGCCTCCGAAGAGGATAAAACATCGTAGGGCAGCTCACAAATCTGCTCTGCCAGGGATGCTTTAGGTCGAATTGCTCTGAATGGTTTTACCGTTGCCATGTAATCTCATCCTAATGCCACTTCCAATGATAAGGTCAATCATGGAGTCAGAAAAAACGCTCTCTGCTGTGGGGCTTTCCCATGATACTCATCCTCACCTGATATTCTGGGGCCTGGCTGGAGTCATCATGGAGTGTCTTGACGAGTGGCGTTTTTGATTTTCCTTGTTTCATCGGTTCATGGGATGGCTTGCTCAGCCCAGCGAACAAAAACTAAAACAGCGTCCGGAGTTCTGTATTCGTGGGCCTACTGCTCAGACTTTTCTATTCTCCTACAATTTGATAGGAGTAATTCCCTCATGACGAATGTGGAATCTTGCCCTGAAAACGATCTGATGCATGGGGTTATCGAAGGCTTTTATGGACCCCCATGGAGCCATGAAGAGCGCCTCACGGTTTTGGATTGTATGGCTGCCTTTGGGTTGAATACTTATTTTTATGCGCCCAAGGATGACCTCAAACAGCGCTTGCTATGGCGTGAGGCATACGTAGAAAGCGAACTTCGTTTACTCAGGGATCTTATCGAGTCCTGTCGCCAAAGAGGTATCCAGTTTGTTTTTGCGCTAAGCCCAGGTTTGGACATGAAATACAGCAGCAAGGCTGAGCTCTCCTTGCTCAAGGCGAAATGCCATCAGATTCGACAATTGGGTGGAGAGCACTTTGCCATCCTCCTTGATGATATACCTGATGTCATGGGGGAAGAAGATCAGGCAAGCTTCAGTGATTTTGCTGCCGCACATTGTCACGTCGCAAACCAACTTTACTTATGGCTGAAGGAAAGCATGCCGACTCTCCGTTTTTTGTTCTGCCCAACCCCGTATTGTGCACGCATGCGCCGAGCTCAGTTGGGGGGATCTCAATACCTGGAAAGAGTCGGTCAACTTTTGAATCAGGGAATCGATGTCTTTTGGACGGGGCCGGAAATCATTTCGTCTGAGATTCCCCTCTCAGACGTCCAGGAAATCGGCCGCGTGCTCCAAAGGCCACCTTTGATTTGGGACAACCTCCACGCCAATGATTATGATGGCAGGCGGTTTTACTGCGGTCCTTACTCGGGAAGACCTCTGTCACTGCGCAAGGAGGTTCGAGGCATTCTTCACAACCCGAACAATGAAGCCCTTCTCAATTATGTGCCCTGGAAAACCTTCGCCGATTACGTTCATGCGACCTCAGATGGTTGGGATGCGAGGGATGCCTACCTTCGGGCCATGCAACAATGGCATGATTCCTTTCAGTCTCAGGGGCGTCCGATTTCCCTGGAAGCGTTTTTGCTTTTTGGTGACTGTTTTTATTTACCTCAGGAACATGGGGAGAAAGCACAGTTGCTTTTGGCACGTGCTCAAAAGCTGTTCTCTGCATCCGCAGCCAGGAACCCAGAGGAAGCCAACTTGTTCAAGGACCTTGCCATTCCATTGAGAGATACTTGCCGCGAAATGGTTCACCTTAAGAATCGATCGCTTTTTACCGCCCTTTATCGGCGCAATTGGGACTTACGGGAAGAAATGGATTTGCTTTTGCACTGCCTGGATCAAATGGAGCAGGGCAAGGAACAGGGCTTTTATTCGGATTATCATCTTCCGGGAACCTACCGTGGTGGGCTGTTGGCGGATCTGCAATCTTTATTGAAGCAGCAATCGGATGCTTCTTTTCGAACGGGTAGTCATGAATCATGATAGTCAGATCGGTGCTTGCTCCATTGGGGAAATACGCCTCAAACTCTGCCAAAAGTCATGAGTTTATTTCATACGCGTCAAGGCGGGGCAGGGGACTTGGAGGCGACCTATTTGATCTGTCTCAAAACAGGTGATCATGGTGCCGATGGTACCGACTTGTATGTGGAAGACCCAGACGCTTTGGGGCGCATCTTTGTCGGTCCCTATCTTGTTTTTGAGCCGGAACTCAGCCTGATTTTGGAGGATGGTCAAGGTGTTTGCGGTTACGCCCTTGCTGCGCTGGACTCTAAAAGCTTCTATCAGCGTTATGAAGAGAGTTGGCGACCCAGGCTCTGCGAGGATTACCCCATGCCGGAAGGAGACCCCGCCACTTGGAACCCATCTCAAACCGTGCATTCCTGGTATCATAAGCCGGACTACCATTGTCCAGAGCCCTATGCGCACTACCCTTCCCACATGCACATTGATTTTCTGGCGCGAGCCCGCGGACACGGCTATGGGCGTCGAATGATGGAGGTACTCATGGAACGCCTCAAATCGTTGGGGTCCCCCGGTGTGCATCTCGGGGTGAGCATCAGAAATGTCACTGCCATGGGCTTCTATCGTCGATTGGGCTTCGAGGAGTTGGAGCGTGTCGGTGGCCTTGTTGATGGCTGCGTTTATTTTGGGAAAAGTTTGTCCTCATGAATGAATTATTGAATCGATACCTCGTTCCTGTCCTAAGAAGACTCAGCGAAAATACTTACTTGTCGGCCATTCGTGCCGGAATGATAGCGATTGTACCGCTGACGATCATAGGTGGTCTTTTCCTGGTGGTTTCAGAGATGCCTGCCGCTTCATGGCAGGCCTGGGTGACCCCCTACAAACCACTTCTTGAAATACCGGTTTCGGCGACCTTTGGCCTCCTCGCCATCTTTGTCTGCTTTGCCATTGCCTACGATCTAGCTAAACAGTTCCGACTGGAAGCCTCGGTCAGCGCGGCTATGGCAACGCTTGTTTTCCTCATGGTGCAATTGCAGCGAGGAGAGGCAATGGGAAATGAGGCAGGTGACCTCTTTCTCAACATGGGAGGTCTCGGGTCGGAGGGGCTTTTTACGGCCATCCTCATTGCATTGGTTTCCGTCCGTTTTCAGGCCCTTCTCAGGGACGCAAATCTGGTGATCCGTCTTCCCAAAAGTGTACCCTCTGTCGTTTATGAATCCTTTCTGAGTCTGGTGCCCATGCTGGGTTTGGTGATCGGGTTCTGGATCCTTCGATTCGTGATGGATGTGGATATTAATCGCTCTCTTCAGATCCTTTTTTCGCCCCTCATGACGGGTTTGAATACCCTGCCTGGTATCTTGACGTTCACCTTTTTCTGCACCCTTTTCTGGTCCATTGGCATCAATGGAGACAATACTCTGGATGCTGTAGTGGGGCCGGTCTTTCTCGCCTACCTTGCTGGCAATGTCGAGGCGGCTCAAGCAAACGAGCCGCTGCCCTACATCACCGCACTAGGCTTCATTACCAGCTTTGTTAATGTGGGGGGAACGGGAGCCACGATTGCGCTGGCCTTGGTGATGTTTTTTTCTCGCGAGCCTGGTTACCGGCAAATCAGTCGTGTTTCCATGCCTACCCAGATCTTCCAGATCAACGAACCCATCATGTTCGGGTTTCCCATCGTGCTCAACCCGGTGTTCATGGTTCCTTTTGTCATCAGTGCCATGTCACTGACTGCCGGTACCTTTATTCTCATGGACCTGGGTTGGATTCATCGGCCGGTGATTCATGTTCCATGGACCACGCCGCCGATCATTGGTCATTTTTTGGTTTCCGGTGGCGATTGGCGTGCTGCACTTTGGGGTTTGGTTTCTATCGTCCTGGCGATGGGGATCTATTATCCATTCGCAAAGGCTGCGGAGAGACAGCGAATGCCATCCGAGGCTCCCCAGCCGCCTTCGAATCATACCCCTGAATTGGACTGAGCTGCGGGTAACCTTCTCTTTAGCCCAGTAAAGAAAGGATGGTTTTCATTTTTGGCAAGGCTTCTCGATTGCCCCAATGTTGGCACTTGAGCGCACTACACGCCGAGGCAAATTTGAGGCGGTGCTCTGGTGGCCAGCCCTGATAGCGAGCATGCACACTGGCTCCTGCAAAGACATCGCCAGCTCCATTGGTATCGACTGCCTCAATGGGGAGAGCCTTTTGATGCAGTTGCTCGTTGTGGTTGAGCCATAGAGCTCCTTCGCTCCCCATGGTGACGGTGATTTCCCTAGGCCCAAGATCCAGCAAACATCTGGCTGCTTCGATGTCGGATTGGTCGGGGTAAAGTTGGGGCAGTAGCCCAGCTGGACACTGGAGGGCATCGACGTGTTCCAGCAGTTTGGGCAGGTTCGGTTTGGGGGATCCTAAATCCATGGTGACGATGCCACCGTGCTTTTTCATTTCTCGGGCGGCCAAAGTGGCGACTTCTCCATGAGATCCATCCAGGTGGAGAGCATTCCATTCTGACCACGAAAGATGCTCCAGTTCTGTCCAATCAAGTGAGCCACGACCTCGAAAGGCTGCAATGGATCGTCTTCCCGTGGAAGCTTCTACCCAGACATGGGCATGACCCGAAAGATGGGATGGATGAACTGAGGCAAAACCACTTTGGATCTGCGATTTTATCAAGTCCTCTTCGATTTTTTCGCCCAGGTCGTCTGTGGACCAGCAGCCTATGAAACTGGTGGGGTAACCCCACTTGGAAAGCAAGGCGAGTGCTGTGACCACAGGCCCGCCGACCTGATAGTGAGAGGAGAGAATGTCGGTTTTGCTATCGGGTTCGGGAAGCACTCGGACTTGTGCCACGTGATCGACCACAATCGTTCCCAATCCAAGTATCTTATAATCCGAAGGAGCTTGATTCGCGGCGGGAACGGGATCTGATTTCATGAAGCCTCCACCCTTGCAAAAAAACAAAAAGCTGACGAACCTGTTCTTATCAAATCCAGTACTTACAGATACGTGTCTTCTTCTTTGCCTTGTCTGCTTCTACGGCTTTGGCTCGGGTGTTTTTGGAGTGTGAGCCACCAGGCCCCCCATCGAGTAAAAACGCTGACGTGCGGGTTGGGACAGCCGCTGTGGAGCTGGTGGCTGACGATGCCATGGTCATCGCGGGTGGCATTCATGCCGGACTGGCCAAAGGGTAGGAAGGTTTGCTCAGGGCTGTGGCCCTGGTGCTGGAAAAAGATCAAACAAAGGTGGTGATGGTGTCTCTGGACGTGCTGATGATGACTTGTCATGTGCGCGACCCCATCCTGGCGGATATTCAAAAGGAATGTGGGATTTCGCCCGGCAGGTCATGATTCGCTGCACCCATACCCATCATGCTCCCAGCACGCTTCGTTTGCATGATTATCATGCGGATCCTCGCTTTATTGCCAGGGTGCATCAGGCGACTGTTCAGGCGGTCAAGCAAGCCAATGCGGCTCTTTCCGAAGATTCGCTTGAGGCTTTTTTTCATTTGGGAAGGGAAGAAACGGTAGGAAATAACAGCCGTCAGATGCTCATCGATGGTTCCATTTACTGGATTGGACGGCGCGAGTTTGTCCGACCTACGGGGCCATTTGACTCACAGTTGCCTGTGATGGGTTTTCGATCCAAGGGATTTGCGGGGGATCCTGCTCCATGGAAAGCACTCTGGTTCAATCAATCTACCCATACGATCGGAACGTTCCGCTCGGGGGTGCGTTCCCCATCTTTTTATGGTCTGGCAGCACAGCAACTCGAGTCGGATTTGGGTGCGCACGTGCTTTTTCTGGAAGGGGCATCGGGTTCCACGCACAATCTGGATCTACCTTGTCAGGAGGCAACCCATCGAATGGTCAACGCCGTACAGGGCGCCCTGAATGCTATGCAGCCTGCGCCCATGCAGCATCTGGCAACCATCAAGCGTTCTTTCACCTATCGGGTGCGACATTTTGATGAGGCCGCCGAGCACCAGGTAGTGACCGATTACTGAACCCAATGGGTGGTGAGCTATGGTCGGCAAGTGATTCCAGTCTTCAAGGCGATGCGAGATAAATTGGCACCTCACTAGGGGGAAGAGCGCGAAACGTGGATCCAGGCTACGCTCCTGGGTGATGTTGCCATTGTAGCTGTGCCTGCATAATTTTTTACCCAGCTGGGCCTGAATATCAAAGAGCGATCTCCGATCAAGAAAACTTTTGTAGCCGAATTATCGAATGATTGGATCGGTTATCTGCCAGATCTGGAAGCCCATCGCCTGGGTGGGTATCAAGTATGGACTGGTTATCATAGTTATTATGAACCAGGCACAGGTGAACGCATGGTCGATGAGGTGTTGCAACTTCTTGAGATGCTGAAACAATCAGAACTGCCATGAACAGGTATGCTTCAAAACCACGTAAGAACAGCTATGGTGCAGGCTGCTTGGAGTTGCGCGCAGGTGTCTTGTGGCTGTTATTTTTGCTGACGACCTACTTCCCTGGGGTTTCCAATGGCCTGCTATACGCGGGAGAACTGCCTCCGCAGTATGCCTTTGAGGAGATCCTCATTTATGCGGCAACCGCAGAGGAACCTTTTGCGACCAAATATTCGTCGGAAGCGGCTTTGGACTATCTCGAAGCAGGAGCGAGAGCTTGGAGCCAGGATAAGCAATGCATCAGCTGTCATACCAATGGATCTTATGCCCTGGTTCGCCCCATGCTTTCGGCCAACTTGGGACCTTCGCCTGAGTGGTTACGCACTTTTTTAATGGAGGAACTCGAAGCCTACGAGGCTAAGAAACCTGAGGGGCTCAGAAAGGATATTGTTCCGACTCAACTGGCCTACCTCGCTGCGGGGCTGGCCTCCTGGGACCGTTTTCACAATCAAACCATTTCAGCGGAAACCGATCGTGCTCTGCGATTGATGTTCAAGGCTCAAAGTGAGAATGGTTCCTTCCTGAATGAAGATTGCTGGCCTCCGCTGGAATCCAGTCACTACCAAAGCGCTACGGTCGCTGCCCTGGCGGTGGCTCTGGCGCCTGCGTGGTCAAAAGATCTGATGCCCAGCGATCCCGTGGCTGCCAAACTGGATCGCTTGATTCAATTCCTTAAAAGTACCCCTGCTCCTCATCATTATGCTCGCGTCTGGTTACTATGGGTCGATTCCTGGATGCCGGAGTGGGGCTTGGTGGAGACAAACCAGGATTGGGTTCAGTACCTTTGGGATCTTCAAAACAGTGATGGTGGTTGGTCCATGCGCTCGTTTGCAGATCCGGAAAAGTGGGGAGATGGCTCACGCGCCGATCGATTGCGATCAGAGACCGCTCGCCAGCGACAGGCCAGTGATGGACACATGACAGGATTGATTTGCATGGTCCTCAAGCACTGTGCTGTCTCCGAGAGCCACCCTTCTCTGCGACGAGGGCTGTCATGGTTGGAGACCCATCAGCGTGAGTCCGGTCGTTGGTGGGCTCGGTCCTTGAATACGGACCGGTATCATTTCATTACCTACAGCGCGACAGCTTTTGGCTTGGCTGCGCTGAGTGAAACCCCGAGGAACAAAATGGTTCAATTTTCCGAACCATGATGGTGTCATTCCCCGAATTCCATAACGGTGTCCAAGACAAAACGATGATCTTACACAACACTTTTCAGTCTGAATCCATGCCCATGAAACTCTGCCTTCACCCTTTTTGTTGTCTCCTGATTTGCCTGACCATGATTCCATGCGTTTTTCGTATAGACGCCGAAGATTGGCCATCCTACCGACACGATACCTACCGAAGTGGCCTGACCTCGGAGGATCTTCGTGCTGAACGGCTGCAAAAGGTATGGACATGGCAATCACCTCATCCTGCAGAGCCGGCCTGGCCAGGACCCGCCAAGTGGGATGCCTATGCGGGAATCAAGGGCCTGAAGTCCATGCGGAATTACGATCCCGCCTTCCACCTCGTTGCTGTGGGTGACCGCGTTTATTTTGGATCCTCTGCGGATGATGCCATGCGAGCCTTGGATGCCAAAACAGGAGAGCAGCGATGGATCTTTCATGCCGATGCACCCATTCGAATCGCCCCAACGATTGTCGATGGCCGACTCTACATGGGCTCTGATGACGGGATGGCCCGATGCCTGGATGCCGAAACAGGAGAAGTCATTTGGTCTTACCGCCCGAATGAGGTAGAGCGATGGATCCTCAACAATGGGCATTGGATTCCTTTCTGGCCCATCCGAACCGGTGTGACGGTGATGGGCGATACTGCTTATTTTGCTGCCAGTTTGTTGCCCTGGAAAGAATCTTATCTCTGCGCTGTGGATGTTTTGACCGGACTCCCGGAAGGTCCGGGACGCTTTGTCAAGCGGATCGAGGACGCCACCTTTGAAGGGGCTTTGTTGGCCTCATCCGATCACCTGGTGGCACCTCAGGGCAGGGTGTCACCGCTGATCTATCGACGAAGTGACGGGGAACTTCTGGGTGGACTGAAAGGTGGAGGCGGTTGCTTTGTCATGTTGACCCCTGATGAGGAAATCCTTCATGGGCCTGGTAACAAGACGGGTTGGGTGACGGGTAGCCAGATGAACAATCAGACAACCTACGCAACGTTCAAGGACGCCAGCGCGATGGTCGTGCATGGCAAGACGACCTTCATGATCACCGAAACGGGCGTGAGCGCCCTGGATCGCCAGGAGCGGCAGGAGCAGTGGAGCCAGCCTTACGACAAGGCCTTCACCTTGATTAAAGGAGGTGGAGAGATATACGTGGGAGGGGAGGATCGATGCGTGGCATTGGATGCGACCACTGGGGATCTCGTTTGGGAGGGGCAAGTTCAGGGAAGAGCCCATGGGCTGGTGCTGGCTCATGGGGCCCTCTATGCCACGACGGATGAAGGGGGGATTCACTGTTTCCGACCGGTAGCACAGGAGGATCATGCATCCGAGAGCCCTTCGGTTGAGGTGTTGGAGGATGAACGGGAGCCATTACAACCCATCGAGGCCTTTGAATCAGATCAGCTGGTCAGCCGATGGGTCTTCCACCAGGAGGTCATGGAGGGCAAGCAGGTTCGTAATCTGGCTTCCGGCCGACCGATCCACCTGGTGGGCAGTAGCCAGTTGGCTCGGGTCGAAGGTTTGGAGGTCTTGCGGCTGGATAGGAAAACCAGCGGTCTGATTCGGGGAGACCTCTCTCATGCTGACATGCCAGTAGAGACCTTTTCAGTTGAAGCTTGGGTGCGTGTGGATGAACCGCTTAGCTGGGGTGGGATCATTGGGGCGATCCAGGACAATGGATCCTACGAGAAGGGGTGGTTGCTCGGGTTTAAGGATCAGCGGTTTAGTTTTGCGCTCAATGGCCAGGGAGGGCCTGATCGTTTGCAATACATGGCAGCGGATCAAAATTTTGATCTCAAAAGGTGGTATTACGTCTCAGCAAGTTACGATGGCAAGCGTATGCGGCTCTATGTCGATGGGGAGCCAGTGGCGCAATCCACTCAGCAGTCTGGGCCGATTCAATACCCTCCCAGTGCTTTCTACGAAGTTGGGGCCTATCATGATCAGGATGAGCATTACCAGACCAAGGGTATGCTGCACGAAGTACGGGTGTATCATCGAGTCTTGACTGCGGAAGAGATGGCCCAGCATGCCGTCCATCGACGCTTTCCCTTGCCCGAGCCACCCGAGCCAGTGCTTGAATTGGCAGAGGGACCGGTCTTGACGTTCACCTCATCCACCTCGGCTCGTGTGGACTTCGAAACGCTCACCAATGCTCTCACGCGGGTGAGTCTTGAGCTGGGTGGGGAACGGATCGGTTCATGGGTTTCACATGGTTCTTCTAGAGAACATCACATGAATCTGGAGGCGTTGAGGCATCGCCGAGTCTATACCTATCGGATTGAACAATCCGACGGCCAGGGTGGGTGGTTGCGAAGTGAGCCTTTCGAATGCGATACACTATTCAATTTTACCGTTGCCGCTCTCGACCCATGGCCCGATAAGGCACAGGCAGCGCAGGCGAGGCGGGAAAGCAGCATGGTTTTGGAAGCATCGGACGTGGAGCGAGGGATCTGTCTGGTCCTTGGTTCGGGTCAACCGGCTTTCTGGCACACGTTGGCAGAAGAAAGTCACTTGCGAGTGGTGGCTGGGGTGACTTCAGGATCCGATTCTCTGGCAGATATCCGTCAATCCTTGACCGAGGCTGGAAGTTACGGCGCTCGGGTGCACGCCCAGATCATGGATCTGACAAGCGCGCCACCGTTGGTTGACTTTTTTGCAAATTTGCTGGTTTGGAAAGATTGGCATTCAACCTGTCCGCCAGAAACCGCGGCACAGCTGGTGGGACAATGGCTACGACCCGATGGTGGTGTGGCCCTGTTGGCCCCGCCAGTGGACTCAAAACTCGAGATTCCACTGATTCATGGCCTTCAGTCCAAAGGTTGTTCGGTAGAATCCATCGAAGGTTTCCTTAAGATCACCCGTGGACCGCTGGAGGGGGCAGGGGAATGGTCTCACCAATACGGCAACGCTGCCAATGGCGCATATGCGGGAGAGTCCCTGGGAGGGGCATCCAGCACCGAAGATCTAGAGGTGCAATGGTTGGGACGGCCCGGCCCTCGAGCTCAGCCTGATCGCAACGGGCGCAAACCCTCGCCTCTTTCTACCGGTGGCCGCCTCTTTGTTCAGGGGCTAAACCGCATGATAGCCCTGGATGCCTACAATGGAACGATATTGTGGTCCAAGGAACTCCCACGCCTGCAGCGATTCAACATGCCTCGTGACAGCAGTAATTGGGCAGCCGATGGATCCTTTGTGTTCACTGCTATGGAAGGTGCCTGCTGGAAATGGCATGCCGACAGTGGCGAACTCGCCTCCAGGTGGTCGGTTCCTGAAGCGGCCGTGGGCTCCCACGCCATGGATTGGTCGTATGTTTCCCCTTATCGCGACAAACTGATCGGGAGCGCCGTATACAAGGATTCGGCTTACAGCAACTTCTGGGGTGGTGGAAACGCAGGGTGGTATGATGCCAAGTCAGGAGAAGTCACCTTCAAGGTGAGCAGCGAAAGCCTTTATGCAGTGAATGCCGAGACGGGTTTGCTGGAATGGCATTATCAGGGGGGGTTAATTGTGAACAGTACCTTGACATGGGCAAAGGATCGTATCTGGTTTGTGGAAGCAAGAGATTCGTCCTTGAAGGAGAAAGATCAACGGCAATTGGAAGGCGAGGCCCTTTGGCGCGACCTCTCCATGGTGTGCTTGAGTCTGGAAAATGGTCAACCTCTGTGGGAACAGCCCTTGCAGGTCGACCACGGAGAGGTGGCCCTCTACATGGCTCAAAGTGAGGACAAGGTCGTTTTGGTGGCCTCGGGAGGAGGCGCCTACCACACCTATGTTTACTGGGCGGATGATGGACAATTATCCTGGAAACGAGACGTGAAGTGGCCTCAGGACCATCACGGAGGTCACATGGCTCGGCCAGCGATCGTCAAGGACGTGGTCTATGTGCGACCTGCTGCTTTATCGTTATCGAAAGGAATTTTGCTTGATATTTCCATGCCCGGAGGGGGTTGCGGTACGTATGCTGCCAGTGAACAGGCTCTCTTTTTCCGCTCAGGAAATGTCACTGTGTGGGATCAGAAGCAAGGGGAAACCACCAGCTGGAAGCGGTTGCGCCCCGATTGCTGGCTGAGCACCATACCCGCTGCGGGCATGCTGCTTTCCCCTGAAGGCGGGGGCGGATGCAGCTGTGGTTCCTGGATGGAAACGTCCATCGTATTTGCGCCAAGATCCTTAGGCATCTTTTGAGTCGGAGGCAGGTCTTCAATACTGAGCAACAATCTAGCGCATCTATTTCCTTTATGACTTGAAAAATGTCGTATTTGTGCCCACTGTGCGGGATGCGTCAGTTTTCTCTCAAAAATTCCTTTTTGTTACTTGCCGCCACACTTTTGTTTTCCCAGTCGGCACACTCAGCCGTGACCTTGATCCCTGATTCGGTGAGTTGGGATGGTTCTGGGGAAATTGAGGTGCCGCTTCGGGTGACGAATTTCGATGGAATTTCTGGTGTGCAATTTACCCTGGAATGGGATGCCTCAGTGCTAAGCTTGGTGACTGAAGACGATGCAAATAACCCTGGCACGACTGTCGC
>Ga0160423_10003528_pt1 | contig 12999 bp, 8 predicted proteins | sample CRUFie14St8metaG_FD_108191 | JGI IMG/M metagenome (GOLD analysis project Ga0160423, IMG submission 108191) | Marine microbial communities from the Costa Rica Dome - CRUD Field 142mm St8 metaG | ecosystem: Environmental > Aquatic > Marine > Oceanic > Photic zone | place: Costa Rica: the Eastern...
ACTCCTCACACAAAGTTCAAAGCAGAGGTTTATATTTTGAAGAAAGAAGAGGGTGGACGTCACACTCCATTCCACAATAAATACCGTCCACAGTTTTACCTAAGAACTACAGACGTAACTGGTGAAATTCAGCTTCCTGATGGAACTGAAATGGTTATGCCAGGTGATAACTTAACAATTACTGTAGAGTTAATCAATAAAGTAGCGATGAGCGTTGGTTTACGTTTTGCTATCCGAGAGGGTGGTAGAACAGTAGGTGCTGGTCAGATTACTGAGATTATACAGTAATTTATAGTTTTTACAAACAGTTAAACAGGAGAGGTCTTTTTAGGCCTTTCCTATCGCTGTTTTTACGGGTGTAGCTCAATTGGTAGAGTAGTGGTCTCCAAAACCATTGGCTGGGAGTTCGAGTCTCTCCACCCGTGCAAAAAAAAAATGAAATGGCAAAATTTGTTACATATATCAAAGAGTCGGCAGACGATCTTATAAATAAAGTTTCTTGGCCAACTTGGAATGATTTGCAAAATAGCTCGGTAGTTGTTGCTGTAGCATCCTTATTTATTGCATTGATTGTTTATCTAATGGATACAAGCATGGATTCGCTAATATCCATGTTTTACAAATTATTTTAAGATTTAGATGTAATGGTAGATAAAAAGTGGTACGTAGTTAGAGCCATTGGCGGACAAGAGAAAAAAGTCTGCACATATATAGAGAATGAAATTTCTAGATTGAATCTGGAAGATTATATCTCACAGGTATTAGTGCCTACTGAGAAAGTTTATCAAATCCGTAATGGTAAGAAAGTAAGTAAAGATCGTAACTTCTTTCCTGGCTATGTGTTGATTGAAGCTAATTTGGTTGGAGAAATTCCTCACACAATAAAGGCAATTCCTGGTGTAATTGGTTTTTTAGGTGCTACTAAAGGAGGTGAACCTCTGCCAATGCGTCAATCAGAGGTCAACCGCATTTTAGGTAAGGTTGATGAATTAGCTGTAAGTGATGAAGAAATAGTAATTCCATTTGTTGTTGGAGAGTCTGTTAAAGTAATGGATGGACCATTCAATAACTTCAGTGGAATCATTGAAGAAATTGACGAACAAAAGAAAAAGCTTCGCGTAACAGTTAAAATTTTCGGAAGAAAAACTCCTGTTGAGTTAAGTTTTATGCAAGTAGAAAAAGAATAATTATATTAAATAATGACGAACCAAAAGAAGTAATAAGTAAGCTTCCAATTGTTTAACTTTTTAAGGTTCACAACAAAATTAAAATGGCAAAAGAAGTAAGTAAAATTGTTAAATTACAGGTCAGGGGAGGTGCTGCGAATCCGTCGCCACCGGTTGGACCCGCTTTAGGTGCCGCTGGAGTTAATATCATGGAGTTCTGTAAGCAGTTTAATGCAAGAACTCAAGATAAACAAGGTAAAGTTTTACCTGTTGTAATTACTGTATATGCTGATAAATCCTTTGAATTTGTCATCAAAACAGCACCCGCAGCAGTGCAACTTTTGGAAGCAGCCAAAAAGAAAAAAGGTTCTGGGGAACCAAATCGTCAAAAAGTTGCCTCAGTTTCTTGGGATCAAGTTAGAGCAATTGCTGAGGATAAAATGCCTGACCTGAATGCATTTACCGTTGATTCTGCAATGAATATGATTGCTGGAACTGCACGTAGTATGGGAATAACAGTAAAAGGTGGAGTAGCACCTGAAAAAAATTAGGACAATGGCAAGACTAACTAAAAAGAGAAAAGAAGCATTCGCAAAGATTGACAAGAATAAATCTTATACTGTAGCTGAAGCATCAGGATTAGTTAAAGAAATTTCAACGACTAATTTCGATGCTTCTGTGGATGTTGCTGTTAAATTAGGTGTAGATCCGCGTCAAGCAAACCAAATGGTTAGAGGCGTTGTTACTCTTCCTCATGGAACAGGAAAGAATCTAAAGGTTTTAGCATTAGTTACTCCTGATAAAGAGTCTGAGGCAAAAGAAGCTGGAGCAGATTATGTAGGTCTAGATGAGTTTATTGCAAAAATCAAAGAAGGTTGGACTGATATTGATGTAATCATCACTATGCCTGCAGTAATGGGTAAAATCGGAGCCCTAGGTCGTGTTTTAGGGCCAAGAGGTTTAATGCCAAATCCAAAAACAGGAACTGTAACTATGGAAGTTGGTAAAGCCGTTTCAGATGTGAAAAAAGGTAAAATTGATTTCAAAGTTGATAAGTTCGGAATTATTCATGCCGCTATTGGTAAAGCTTCATTTGATGCTAAAAAATTAGAAGAAAATGCTAATGAATTACTTCAAACGATTTTAAAATTAAAGCCAGCCGCTTCTAAAGGAACATATGTACAAAGCGTCTCTATGTCGAGTACAATGAGTCCAAGCGTGCGTATTGATGAAAAATCTATTTAAGCTTAAGATATAAAGTTATGACAAGAGACGAAAAAAATCTAACAATTGATAACTTAAATACACAGTTGTCTGAGAATAAAAACTTTTACTTAACTGATATTTCTGGCTTAACAGCTGAAAATAACAGTGACTTAAGACGCCTTTGCTATAAAAGTGATGTTCAGATTCAAGTAATTAAGAATACACTTTTAAGAAAAGCAATGGAGAAAAATGATGTTGATTTTGAAGAGCTTTATCAAGCACTAAAAGGCAACACCGCTATCATGTTTGCAGAAGCAGGAAATGCTCCAGCAAAGGTCATTAAGGAATTCAGAAAAAAACAAGACAAGCCAATTTTAAAAGCTGCATTTATTGAGGAAAGCTTCTATTTTGGTGATGATCAAGTTGAGGTGTTATCCACATTGAAATCGAAAGACGAGTTGATTGGAGAAATCATTACACTCCTTCAGTCACCTCCGAAGAATGTTATTTCTTCACTTCAATCGGCTGGGGGTAATTTATCAGGAATATTGAAAGCTCTAGCTGATAGAGCCGAATAATAATATACAGTGATACGCACCACTGTTAGATTTAATGCTTCCACATTAAAATAAATTTAAAAACATTTAAAACTAAATTAAAATGGCAGATTTAAAAGCTTTCGCGGAACAGTTAGTAAACTTAACTGTAAAAGAAGTAAATGAATTAGCTGATATCTTAAAAGACGAGTATGGAATTGAACCAGCTGCTGCTGCAGTAGCTGTTGCAGGTCCTGCTGCTGGCGGTGTTGCTGGCGGTGCTGACGAGAAATCAGAATTTGATGTTATCTTAACAGCAGCTGGTGGTTCTAAATTAGCAGTTGTTAAACTTGTTAAAGAATTAACAGGTTTAGGTCTTAAAGAAGCAAAAGAAATTGTTGATGGCGCTCCTAAAGCAATAAAAGAAGGGGTTGCCAAAGATGAAGCAGAAGCTCTTAAGACTCAGCTTGAAGAAGCTGGTGCTGAAGTAGAGCTTAAATAAGCTGACTCAGATTAATTTAAAAAGGTTTAGGCTCTGTTGTTCCAGAGCTTAAACCCTTTTGTCGTTGCGTGCGACACATTTTTTAACGAACTAACACCCTTAGTAAATTGGCTCAAAATAAAACCTCCACAAGAATCAATTTTGCATCGATAAAAAATCGATTAGAATATCCTGATTTTCTAGATATTCAGCTGAAATCTTTCAACGATTTTTTACAAATTGGTTCATCAGCAGAAAAGCGAACTGAAGAAGGCTTGTATTCAGTCTTCAAATATAATTTCCCTATTAGCGATTCAAGAAATAACTTTGTTTTAGAGTTTTTGGATTACGCAATAGATCCTCCAAGATACACAATTGAAGAATGTATACAAAGAGGTTTAACATTTAAAGTTCCTTTAAAAGCAAAATTAAAACTATACTGTACTGATCCTGATCATGAAGATTTTGAAACAATTGAGCAGGAAGTATTTTTAGGTTCAATTCCATACATGACTCCAAAAGGAACCTTTGTGATTAATGGAGCTGAACGTGTTATTGTTTCTCAATTACACCGTTCCCCTGGAGTTTTCTTTAGCCATTCATTTCATGCGAACGGAACAAAGTTGTACTCTGCAAGAGTTATTCCTTTTAAAGGTTCTTGGATTGAATTTGCTACAGATATTCATAATGTGATGTATGCCTACATCGATCGTAAAAAGAAATTACCAGTAACAACTCTTCTGCGCGCTATTGGATTTGAAAACGATAAAGATATTTTAGAAATATTTGACCTTGCTGACGAAGTTAAAGTAAGTAAGGCAGCATTGAAACGAGTAATCGGTCGTAGGTTAGCAGCACGTGTACTTAAAACCTGGGTTGAAGACTTCGTAGATGAAGATACTGGAGAGGTTGTATCTATCGAGCGTAACGAAGTAGTAGTTGATCGTGAAACAATTATTGAAAAAGACCATATTAATGAGATTGTTGACGCAGGAACAAAAACAATCCTCATACACAAAGAGGATGTAAGTTCTGCAGACTATGCAATTATCTACAATACTCTTCAAAAAGACCCAACGAACTCTGAAAAAGAAGCGGTAATTCATATTTACCGTCAGCTTCGTAATGCAGAGCCGCCTGATGAAGAAACAGCTCGAGGTATTATTGACAAGTTATTCTTTTCAGAGCAACGTTATAGTTTAGGTGAAGTTGGTCGATTCAGAATAAATAAGAAACTCAAGCTTGATGTTGATTCTGATATACAGATTCTAACAAACAAGGATATCATATCTATCATCAAGAATTTAATTGAGTTAGCTAACTCAAAAACTAATGTTGATGATATAGATCACTTAAGTAACCGTAGAGTTAGAACAGTTGGCGAACAATTATCTAATCAGTTTAGTATTGGTCTTTCAAGAATGGCAAGAACTATCCGTGAGAGAATGAATGTTCGTGATAACGAAGTATTTACCCCTACAGATTTAATTAATGCAAAAACATTATCATCTGTTATCAATTCCTTCTTCGGTACTAATCAATTGTCTCAGTTCATGGATCAAACGAATCCATTAGCAGAAGTAACACATAAGCGTAGATTATCAGCTTTAGGCCCTGGAGGACTTTCTAGAGAAAGAGCTGGTTTCGAGGTGCGTGATGTTCACTACACTCACTATGGTCGTCTGTGTCCAATTGAAACACCTGAGGGACCAAATATTGGTCTTATTTCTTCTCTTTGTGTATACGCAAAAGTAAATAATCTTGGGTTCATTGAAACTCCTTATCGTCCAGTAGAAGATGGTATTGTTCAGCTTAAGAAAGATCCTGTTTATTTAACTGCCGAAGGAGAAGACAACATGACTATTGCACAAGCTAATTCTCCTATTTCTGATAAAGGTCAGTTTGAAAATGATAGAGTTAAAGCTCGTTACGAAGGAGATTTCCCAGTAACGGATCCAAACAATATTACATTGATGGATGTTGCACCTAATCAGATTGCGTCAATTGCAGCATCATTGATTCCTTTCTTGGAGCATGATGATGCAAACCGTGCATTGATGGGATCAAATATGATGCGACAAGCAGTACCATTAGTCAAAACAGATTCTCCTATTGTAGGTACAGGATTAGAGCCACAAGTTGCTCGTGATTCAAGAGTACTTATCAATTCAGAAGGGAATGGTGTTGTTGATTATGTTGATTCAAACAATATTCACATACGTTACGAAATGTCAGAAGATCAAAAATTATTGAGTTTTGATGATGAAGTGAAAATATATGAACTAACAAAATTTACTAAGACCAATCAAAACACTTGTATTAATCTAAAACCAATCGTTAAGAAGGGCGATAAGGTAACTAAAGGTCAAGTACTTTGTGAAGGATATGCAACTCAAAATGGAGAATTAGCAATCGGTCAGAACTTGAAAGTAGCATTCATGCCTTGGAAAGGATATAACTTCGAGGATGCAATAGTACTTTCTGAGCGCGTAGTAAGAGAAGATTTATTTACTTCTGTTCATATAGAAGAAATGGTTGTTAATGTTCGTGAAACTAAGCGTGGTGCAGAGGAACTTACAGCGGATATTCCAAATGTGAGTGAAGATGCTACTAAGGACTTAGATGAAAATGGAATGATCCGCGTTGGTGCTGATGTAAATGCTGGTGATATTATTATTGGTAAAATCACACCAAAAGGTGAGTCCGATCCAACTCCAGAAGAGAAGCTTTTAAAAGCAATCTTTGGTGATAAGGCTGGAGATGTAAAAGACGCATCATTAAAAGCTCGTCCTTCATTTAAAGGTGTTGTAATTGATAAAAAATTATTCTCCAAATCAGTTAAAGATAAGCGCAAAAGAGCAGAAGATAAAGAAATATTAGAAGCATTAGAGTTAGAGTTTAGTAATGATAAAGCAGAATTAAAATCACAATTAGTATCAAAGCTTTTCACCTTATTAAGTGGTAAAACTTCTCAAGGATTGGTAACTCGTCTTGGAGAAGATATTATTTCAAAGGGAACTAAATTTACATTGAAAGGACTTCAATTAGTAGATTTTGAATCACTTGATTTAATCAAAACAAAATGGTCAGTTGATCCAGCTCTTAATTCAAATGTTAAAAAGTTATTAAATAATTACATTCTTAAAAACAGCGAAATTCTTGGAGAACACAGAAGAAAGAAATTTTCTATTACTGTAGGCGATGAACTTCCAACAGGTGTATTGAAACTTGCAAAAGTTTACATCGCTAAAAAACGTAAAATTCAAGTAGGTGATAAATTAGCCGGTCGTCACGGAAACAAAGGAATTGTAGCTAAAATCGTTCGTGATGAGGATATGCCATTCTTAGAAGACGGAACACCCGTTGATATTGTATTGAATCCACTTGGTGTTCCTTCTCGAATGAATCTTGGACAGATTTATGAAACTGTTCTTGGATGGGCTGGACAGAAGTTAAATAAGAAATACTTTACACCTGTTTTTGATGGAGCTTCTATTGATGACATTAATGAAGAAACAGACTCTGCAGGACTCCCTCGTTTTGGGCAAACTTTCTTGTATGATGGTGGAACTGGAGAGCGTTTTGACCAGCCTGCAACAGTTGGTATTATCTATATGCTTAAGCTTGGTCACATGGTGGATGACAAAATGCACGCACGTTCAATTGGGCCATATTCATTAATCACGCAACAACCATTAGGCGGAAAAGCTCAGTTTGGTGGTCAGCGTTTAGGTGAGATGGAGGTTTGGGCATTAGAAGGTTATGGTGCCTCAAATATTCTACAAGAAATGTTAACTATCAAGTCAGATGATGTTGTTGGTAGAGCCAAAGCATATGAGTCGATTGTGAAAGGAAACCCAATGCCAACACCTGGTATTCCAGAATCATTCAATGTCTTATTACACGAATTAGGTGGCTTAGGATTAAAAGTAACATTAGACTAATTAAGAACCCTTATTACTCTATATATTATGGCAATTAGAAGAGGTAAAAAAGAAACAAACAGTATTTTTTCAAATATCACGATTAGCTTAGCATCTCCTGAAGATGTTTTGGATAAGTCAAGTGGCGAGGTTACAAAGCCAGAAACGATCAATTATCGTACTTACAAACCAGAAAGAGATGGTTTGTTTTGTGAGCGTATTTTTGGTCCCACAAAAGATTATGAATGTCACTGTGGTAAGTACAAGAGAATTCGTTACAAAGGAATCGTATGTGACCGTTGTGGTGTAGAAGTTACCGAGAAAAAAGTTCGAAGAGAACGTACAGGACATATACAATTAGTAGTTCCTGTAGCACATATTTGGTATTCAAAATCTAACCCTAATAAGATTGGTTACCTATTAGGTTTGCCTAGTAAGAAGTTAGATATGATTATCTACTATGAGCGTTATGTAGTAATTCAATCAGGCACGGCTGTCAATAATGAAGGGGAGCCATTACAGTTTATGGACTTCTTAACCGAAGAAGAATACCTAGATGCTTTAGAACGTATTCCAGCTGAAAACCGCTACTTAGATGATGAGGATCCTAACAAATTCATCGCAAAGATGGGAGCAGAAGCACTCATCGAATTATTAAAGCGTTTGGATTTAGATAAATTATCATATGATCTTCGTCATAAAGCTAATAATGAAACATCCCAACAAAGAAAAGCTGAAGCACTAAAGCGTCTTCAGGTTATTGAAGCATTCCGCGATGCAAATACACGTATTGAGAATAAACCAGAATGGATGGTTGTTAAAGTAATTCCAGTAATTCCACCGGAATTAAGACCACTTGTTCCACTTGATGGAGGTCGTTTCGCTACTTCTGATTTGAATGATCTTTACCGAAGAGTAATTATTCGTAACAATCGTTTGAAACGTTTGATTGAGATTAAGGCACCAGAAGTAATTTTACGTAATGAAAAGCGTATGCTTCAGGAGTCGGTTGATTCACTATTTGATAATTCTCGTAAATCTAGCGCTGTTAAAACAGAATCTAACCGTGCATTAAAATCTCTTTCAGATTCCTTAAAAGGTAAGCAAGGGCGTTTCCGTCAAAATTTATTAGGAAAGCGTGTTGATTATTCTGCTCGTTCTGTAATTGTTGTTGGACCAGAACTAAAGCTTCATGAATGTGGATTGCCAAAAGATATGGCAGCTGAACTATTTAAGCCATTCGTAATTAGAAAAATGATTGAGCGTGGAATAGTTAAAACAGTAAAGTCTGCAAAGAAAATTATTGATAAAAGAGAACCAGTTGTCTGGGATATCTTAGAAAATGTGATGAAAGGACACCCAGTTCTGTTGAATCGTGCTCCTACGCTTCACCGTTTAGGTATCCAAGCTTTTCAACCAGTTATGATTGAAGGTAAAGCTATTCGCCTACACCCATTGGTATGTACAGCTTTTAATGCCGATTTTGACGGCGACCAGATGGCTGTTCACCTTCCTTTAGGCGAAGCAGCAATCTTAGAAGCTCAATTATTGATGTTGGCATCTCATAATATTTTAAACCCTGCTAATGGTGCTCCGGTAACTGTTCCTTCTCAGGATATGGTGTTAGGTCTTTATTACATGACTAAACCATTGAAAGGAGCAAAAGGAGAAGGTTTAGTATTTTATTCTTTGGAGGAATCGAAAATTGCCTATAATGAAGGTCATGTAGATTTACATGCAGTAGTTAAAGTAAGGACAACTATTCGTGAAGAAGAAAAATTATTAACTAAAGTAATTGAAACTACAGTTGGTCGTATTCTATTTAATGAATTTGTTCCTGAGGAAGTAGGTTTCATCGACATGTTACTTACAAAGAAAGCATTGAGAGATGTTATTGGTGATGTAATGAAGCTTTCAGGAGTAGCTAAAACAGCTCAATTCCTTGATGATATTAAAGGAATTGGATACATGATGGCATTTAAAGGAGGTTTATCATTTAATCTTGGAGATGTTATCATTCCTGAGGAGAAAGAAAAAATGGTTAGTGAAGCATACAATCATGTTGATGAGGTTTCTGCTAATTATAATATGGGATTCATTACTAATAATGAAAGATACAATCAGGTAATCGATATTTGGTCTAACACTAACGCACATTTAACGGAAAAAGTAATGTCCCAGTTGAGATCAGATAGAGACGGCTTTAACTCCGTTTACATGATGTTGGACTCTGGAGCAAGAGGTTCGAAAGAGCAAATTAAGCAGTTGGGTGGTATGAGAGGTTTGATGGCAAAACCGCAAAAATCTGGTGATAAGGGCGCTGCGATTATTGAAAACCCAATTATTGCTAACTTTAAAGAAGGTCTCTCAATTTTAGAGTACTTTATTTCTACTCATGGTGCTCGTAAGGGTTTGGCCGATACCGCTTTAAAAACAGCAGATGCTGGTTATTTGACAAGAAGATTAGTAGATGCTTCACAGGATGTTGTCGTTACTATTGAAGACTGTGGAACTTTAAGAGGCTTAAATATTTCAGCACTGAAAAAAAATGATGAAATAGTAGAGCCATTAGCCGATCGTATTGTCGGCAGAGTATCATTACATAATATATATGATCCAAGAGACAACAAACTTTTAGTTAACTCTGGCGATATGATTACTGAAGACATAGCAGAAGCTATTTCAGATGCGCCAATCGAAACAGTAGAGATTCGATCCACTTTAACTTGTGAGGCAAAGCGAGGGGTATGTGCTAAATGTTATGGAAGAAATTTATCTACTGGAAATATGGCCGTTTCAGGTGATGCTGTTGGAGTTGTAGCTGCTCAATCAATTGGTGAACCAGGAACACAGCTAACGCTTCGTACATTCCATTTCGGGGGTACTGCGTCTAAAATTGCATCAGAATCTAGTCATATCGCTAAGTTTGCTGGTAAACTAGAAATAGATGACTTAAGAACAATTCAAACAGAAGATGAAAATGGAGATAAAATCAATATTGTAATTTCTCGTACATCTGAAGCAAGAATCATTGATGAGAAATTAGGAATTGTACTTTCTACAAACAATATCCCTTACGGAGCTACATTGTATGCAGAAAACGGTAAGAAGATTAAGGAAGGCTCAATAATTTGTGATTGGGATCCATATAATGCAGTAATTGTTTCTGAGGTTGATGGTAAAATTGGTTATACCGATATTAGTGAAGGTGTTACTTATCGTATTGAATCAGATGAGCAAACCGGTTTTCAAGAAAAAGTAATGATTGAGCGTAAGGATAAAACATTAAATCCTACGGTAAACATTTTGAATAAAAAAGGAGAAGCAGTACGTAATTATAGTATTCCTGTAAAAGCTCACCTTACAGTTAATGAAGGTGATAAAATTAAAGCAGGTCATATAGTTGCTAAGATTCCTAGAATTGCAGCTTCTTTAGGTGATATTACAGGTGGTCTTCCTAGGGTAACTGAGCTTTTTGAAGCGCGAAACCCATCTAACCCCGCTGTTGTTACTGAAATTGATGGTATAATTTCATTTGGTAAAAAGATTAAGCGTGGTAATAAAGAAGTTATTGTAACTTCTAAAACAGATGAAGTGAAGAAATACTTAATTCCTTTATCTAAGCATATTTTGGTTCAAGAAAATGACTATGTGAAGTCAGGAATGGCTTTATGTGATGGTTCTATTACACCAGCTGATATTCTACGAATTAAAGGACCAACAGCAGTACAAGAGTATATTGTAAATGAGGTGCAAGAGGTATATCGTCTACAAGGTATGAAGATTAATGACAAGCACTTTGAGGTAGTTGTTCGTCAGATGATGCGTAAGATGACAATAATAGATGCAGGAGATACTCGTTTCTTAGAAAAGCAAATTGTTACTAAGCTTGAATTTATGGAAGAAAATGACAGAATCTATGGAATGAAAGTAGTAGAGGATTCTGGAGATTCAGAAATATTATCCGCTGGACAAATTATTTCTTCTAGGAAATTTTTAGAAGAAAATTCATTGTTAAAGCGTAAAGACAAGCAACCAGCAACAGCTCGTGATGCTATGCCAGCAACAGGTGATCAAGTTCTTCAAGGAATTACTAGAGCATCTCTTCAAACCAAAAGTTGGGTTTCTGCAGCTTCGTTCCAAGAAACAACTAAAGTATTGAATGCAGCTGCAATTAATGGCAAGCGCGATTCATTAGACGGATTGAAAGAAAATGTAATTGTAGGACATAAAATTCCAGCAGGTACAGGTCTTAGAGTATTTGATAACTTAGTGGTAGGTTCTAAAGAAGAGTATAATGCTTTAATGGAGGCTAATGGTATCGAAGAAATTGAAACTTCAAATGATGAAAAAATAGTAGCCGAATAATATGTCAGAAGAGAAGAAAAAAGGATTAAATATTGAGCTAACAGAAGAGGTTGCAGAGGGAGCTTATAGTAATCTAGCTATTATCAATCATTCACCTTCAGAATTTGTGGTTGATTTCATTCAGGTAATGCCAGGTGTTCCAAAAGCTAAAGTTAAATCAAGAATTGTGTTGACACCTCAACACGCTAAACGATTAATGAAAGCTTTAGCTGAGAATGTGAGTAAGTTTGAAGCTCAACATGGTGCTATTAAAGATGTTGACCCTAATGTAGTTCCTCTTACCTTTGGAGGGCCAACTGCAGAAGCATAATAATTAAAAAAACCGCTGAAAAGCGGTTTTTTTTTAGGCAGCTCTTCCTAATTGATAAAGCATTTTACCGTGTTCCCATATTGCATCAGCATAATTTTTTTGACAATAATATGGAAGGTTGTACTTATTAGCATTTCTTTCTACAATTTTAGATAGTGCTCGATAGTGAACATGACAAATATTAGGGAATAAATGATGTTCGACTTGATAATCTAAGCCTCCAATATACCATGAAAGCAATTTACTAGATTTGTAATTAGTTGTTGTTTGTAATTGATGAATTGCCCAATTATTTTCAATTGTACCATCTTCGTTTGGTTCTGGATAATCACACTCTGGCATTACATGAGCTGTTTGAAAAATAGTGGATAAAATAATTCCTGCTACAAAATGCATACTAAAGAAACACATGAACCAATAGCCAAAAGAAATAGGAAGAGTGATCATAGGTAATACTAACATGTATGCATAATAGAAGATTTTCCAAAAAATCATTTCAGCCATTAACCATCCATATTCTTCTTTTTTTACATGACCTTCTTTTTTAAATTTGGATAACTGAATAAACTCTTTAATAGTTGCCCATGAGAATGAAAGTAAACCATAAAAGAACCAGGCATAAATATGTTGGTATTTGTGAAAAGTAAAAAGCTTAGCTTTAGGCGAGAAACGTAACATTGGTAAAGGACTGACATCAGGATCCATTTCATGTACATTTGTAAATGTATGATGTAATTTATTATGCTGGATTCTCCAATTTTTAGCACTTCCTCCAACTAAATTAAGTGTTAATCCCATTAATTTATTAATTAATTTATTCTTTGAGTATGATCCATGGTTCCCATCATGCATAATACACATTCCTATTCCAGCAAGTCCAACACCCATAATAAGCCATAAAGACCAAAATAGCCAGGAAGTTCCAGCAATTCCAGAAACGATAATTGCATGTGAGCCAAAGAAAAGTCCTAACATTACTATTGTTTTAATAGCCATATTTAAATTTCCA
>Ga0160423_10003529_pt1 | contig 12994 bp, 8 predicted proteins | sample CRUFie14St8metaG_FD_108191 | JGI IMG/M metagenome (GOLD analysis project Ga0160423, IMG submission 108191) | Marine microbial communities from the Costa Rica Dome - CRUD Field 142mm St8 metaG | ecosystem: Environmental > Aquatic > Marine > Oceanic > Photic zone | place: Costa Rica: the Eastern...
CCACGTCCACGTCGTTTCCCTTTCCCTCGCCCCCCGCGGAACCAGCCGGCGAGGCAGAGGCCCCACCCCCATGGCCTCCGCTTTCCTCCAGGCTAGCCGCGATCGCCCTCTGAAGCTCCTCGTCCTCCATTGACATGATGTCGATCGATGATGCCCTGCTGTGCGCGCGCGCGCTCTGCCCTCCCTCCTCGTGGGTGGCTTCGAGAAGAACGCTGCGTCGATCGAGGAAGAAAGTGGAAATTTCCGTCGCAAGCAAATGGATAATGGCTGAGTCGGCCGCGTTTTCTCTTTTTTTTTTTCTACACAGTAGATTTCCCATTGTGCGCGGCCCACGACAAGCCCCAAAACCAAGGCAAAGCTGCTTTTCCAGGATGCGGAGCCTCTTTGTGGTGGTGGCAAGGGGGGGGAGAGAACAGAGAAAAGCCAAACACAGGAGCGGCGAAGGCGGCCGATAACCCGAACAGGATCATCACACAGAGCAGGCGGATGTTTGGGTTCGGAGGACGTGGAGCGGCAACCGCCGCGGGGGCGTCGACCTGCTCGCGCCATGCGAACGGGCTCGCCTTCAGGGCCAGCGTGAGGGGCTGCGCCGTGAGAGGAGCGCCCGCACATAACGTAGCGGACGCGGCGGGTGCTGCCAAGGTGGAAACCACCTCGAGGGTGAAGGTAAGTTCAGATGAGCTCGGGAGAAAGGTTTTTTTCGTCCCCCGAAGTCTCTCTCGGTCACAGAGAGAGAGAGAGAGAGAAGAAGGTCGCTGACTTTTGTGCGTTTTTTCAACTCCACGAAACGCAGCTGCGGTTCAAGCGCATGGGAAGGAAGAAGCGCCCCTTCTACAGGCTCGTGGCCATCGACTCTCGCAGGAAGCGCGAGGGTCTGGCGCTCGAGGAGCTCGGGTACTACAACCCCCTGACGAAGGAGACCCACCTGAACGCGGAGTCCATCCAGAAGTGGATCAAGGATGGGGCGGAGCCCTCAGACACGGTGGCCTCCCTCTTGAAGAAGGCCATGCCCGCCTTCGCCGAGAAGTGAAAACAGTGTAATACTCTACCCATGCCTTTTTTCGAGCGCTTGGGCCAATGTGCGCAAAGCCCTCTGGACGCGGGGCCTCCTCGCGTCTGTTCTGCCCGCACCCTTTCGATCGCAGGCCGCGGGAAGGTCGGGATCCAACCCCCGTGGAATTGCCTCGAAAGAAACGGACGGCGGCGTAGGTTTCTCTCCACAATTACCTTCCCCACACCTCCCATGTCTTGTCGCCCATCATGTCTCCTGACCCCAGCTGGGTGACCTGACGTGACAAAAAAAGAGTGCACAAAAAGAGGCCAAGCCCTTGCACTGAAATTACGATTCTTCTTCCTCGTCCAAAGAAGAATTATTTCTCGCCCACTCACTCCCTGAGCCTAATGAGGGAAACCTACACTGAACCTGAAGATAAAATCACACCACGAGAGGGAAGGGGTTCCGAAAGCCTTAACGTGATTCTACACCTTCCACGTGAATTGAAGGTGAGCACTGACGAAAAAAGCGTTTGTGCGTTTGTGTGTGTACGGGCAAAAAATCTTGGGCCTTTGGCTTGGCTTGGCCAGGAGAAGCCAAGTAGCCTGAGGAGGGAGTTCTGGTAGGGCCATAAAAGCCGACCGGAAGGTACGGTTGATACTCGACGGACCTCCTCGACACACTCTAGTCGGCTAGGTTAGTGGCGAGGAGGAGCCCCGCGACCGCGGAGCGAGGTCTGTCCGCGCGCGACTTCACACACGTGCCTGTGCGACAAGACAAGACAAGACAAAAAAATAAAACGCGGGGACCCCCGTTGTGGACCACCAACCCACAAAGACTGCTCGGGCTTTGTCGCCCGAGCAGCAGCAGCGAGAGAGAGAGACAGAGACACAGAGTGCAAGGCTAGGACGTGCGGTGACGCCATGTCAAACGTGGTCAAGGACTGCGTGGCGGACTCCCAGGAGTACCTGAACCACATCGTGGCGACCTGTGGTGCGAGGCTCGTGGAGAGAATCGCGGAGGACTACGGCCTGAGCCAACGGGACTTGCTGGAGAGGTACGGCCTTCCGAGCCTGTCGAACGGGACGGGTCCCGCTTTGGTCACCCCGAGCAAGGCTAGGGCGGTGAGGCCGCAGGCCGGCGAGGACGAGCGCGTCGGACGCAGGAGCTTCTCCGCGGTCTCCCCCCTCGTGAAGGATGGCAGCCCTGGCACTTCTCCCCCCAAGCGGTCCCTCTCTCTGAACACAGAGATTGACAAGGAACGCGCCGGCAAAAACGCCAGAGGCACTGGCGCGACGCCTAGCAACAAGCACACCTACCTCACCCTAGACAAGGTTCTCGAGGGCACGGACTCCCTGTTGGAGGACATGCAGGTCCTTGACGTCGCCTCGGACGACCTGCTGCTGACCTCGCTCAAGGACGACGCCGGGGTGGAGAGGAACGTGGGCGAGACGCTGAAGAAGGTGTTGCTGGAGACGGATACCAAGATCGTGGAGATGGCCAAGCACATCAAGTACCTCGCCAACACCCTTCACTCTGTATTCCCGCCAAAGGTGGTGGAGGCCCTCAAGTCCGAGCTTACCGACATCGCTGAGCTTCACCCCACGGTGTCCGTGCTGATGTCGGACATCGTCGGTTTCACCGCGTGGTGCGCGGACGCCCCGCCCACCGTGGTGATTGAGTGTCTGAGCGCGTATTTCCAGGTGGTGGACGACCTGGCTGAGCAGATTGGAGTGTACAAGGTGGAGACCATCGGGGACGGGTACCAGGCCATCTGCGGCCACAACGGGGAGGAGGACCACGCGGAGAAGATGGCGACGCTGGGGCTGGCGATCATCGACACTATCCCCGAGATGAGGCGGATCTTTAAACAGGAGGACTTCAACGTTAGGGTGGGTGTGAACTCTGGGCCCATCGTCACCGGAGTGATCAGGGCGGACAGGCCCAGGTGGCAGCTCTTCGGGGACACGGTGAACTATGCGAGCAGGATGGAGAGCACGGGGGAGCCGGGGAGGGTTCAGGTCTCGAGGTCGACCTACGACCTACTCAACATGACCAGCAAGAAGTTTGACCTTGAGCGTCGCGGCCTGATCAAAATCAAGGGCAAGGGGGAGAGGGAGACCTTCTGGCTGACGAAGAATAAGGACGTAGCCAGCGGGTCAAAGCAGGAGGGGTACAAGCCGCTGCACGAGCAGGACCAGAACCAGGACGGCAAGCCCACCGCGCTCATTGTGGACGACATGCTCAGCATCATCCTGCAGCTGTCGAGGACGCTGAAGAAGGCCGGGGTGCACGTGGTGACCGCGAGGAACGGCAAGGAGGCCTTGGAGATCCTCAAGGATCGAACCTTCGACGTGGTGCTCAGCGACATCCACATGCCAGTGATGGGCGGCCTGGACATGGTCTCTGGGTACCGGGAGTGGGAGAAGGAGCACAGGCCAAACCACAGGCAGAAGGTCTACGCTTTGACTGGGACGGTCAAGGAGGACGAGAGCATGGACACCTTCATCAAGGCAGGGTTTGACTCCAAGATGTCGAAGGGAATCCCGAAGAACGAGCTCCTTTCCCTGGTGTCGCACCACCTGTGAGCGGAGCCCGGGTCCTCGATTATATATCCTTTGTGTTTTCATTTCTTACACAGGCACACACTCTCACAGTGGAGAACAAACGTAGGTAATATTACATCATGGCGCTCGCGAGGGTTTCCCTGTCCACCGTCTTGAAGCACTCCTCTATCGTGTCCGCCATTTTCGTCATCTCCTTGGCGTCGGTCTCCCCGTTCTGCGTGCAAGGGAGGTAGGAAAGGCAGCGTCGCGTCAGGACGAGAGCGGGGCAAAGGGTGGAAGGGAGGGTTATGTTCGCTCACCTTGACTGCGTGTTCCAGCACCTTCGCGGCCTCGGAGAGGTCTGTGGCCCCGAAGACGGCCGCGGAGCCCTTGATGCTGTGGGCAGCAATCTTAGTCTCCTCCAACTCTCCCGTCTTGAGCCCCTCTCTTATTTTCTCCATGGCCTCCCAGAACTCCTTGTCGAACTCCTCCAGAAGCTGTTTCAGGAATTCTTCGTCGTCGTCGCCCTGCGCGGTGTAGAGAGGGGTAAGCTCGCGTCAGAAAAGGAACCAAACCAAACCAAACCAAAAAAGAGGTGTGTGAGGAAGTGGGGGGTGTGGGGGGGGGGGAGCGCACGGACGGGGGCGTTCCAGCCCTGCTTACCAGCATTGTGGGCGTGCCTCCGAGGGAAAGGTAAGCCTAGGGTTCAGCGGTGGGAGACTTGGCGCGCGGAGGGTTCTCCCGGCCTTGACTCTTTGAAGGGCACTGAGACTCCTGCTACGTTTTGCCTCGAAAAAGCTCGGACTTCTTTGTGGGGCCTAATAACTAATAACTTCCAATTCGGGAATAAAAGTGCATCGAATACCACGTGTTTGCTACTAGACACAGGGGTCACTTTCCTTGTTTTTGGATCCTTTCTTTGGAACTCCGTACAAGTACAAGTGCAAGCAAGGATCCCTCTCGTCCAAGATGAAAAAAATCGGGGGGAAAATCCAAATCATCTTTTGAAATTTGACTTATGGGGAAAATGAAATCTAGCAGCCGCCGTCACAGATCCCGGCCCTAGGAGCGCGCGGGGGGGGGGGGGGGAGGGAAAAGAAGCGCGCACAAGCAGCAGAGTGCGTGCTAGTGCAACTAGGACTATCGCGGAAGATGTATCGCGGAGGAGGAGGCTTTGCGAAGCCCGAGAATGCCCTCAAGCGCGCGGAGGAGCTCATCAGGGTTGGCCAGTCCAAGGCCGCCCTGCAGGCCCTTCACGACGTGCTCACGAGCAAGAGGCACCGGCAGTGGCAGAAGGCCCTCGAGTCCATCATGTTCAAGTACGTCGAGCTCTGCGTCGAACTCAAGACCGGAAGGCTGCTCAAGGACGGCCTGATCCAGTACAGGAACTCGTGCCAGCAGGACAACGTCCAGAGCCTGGAGGAGGTCATCAAGAGGCTCCTCAAGGCCGCCCACGCCAAGGCGGACGAGGCCCAGAAGTCGAGCGACGAGGCGCTTGCGGACGAGGAGGCGGCGAAGAAGGAGCTTGGTGAGGTCGAGGATCTGGACATCGGCACCACCCCCGAGAACCTCATGCTGTCCTACGTCTCGGCGGACAACACCAAGGACCGTAAGGACCGCAAGGACGTCATGCCCTGGTTCAAGTTCTTGTGGGAGTCGTACAGAAACACCCTTGACATCCTGAGGAACAACTCCAGACTGGAGGCGCTGTACGCCATGACCGCGCAGAGGGCCTACAACTTTTGCCTGACGTACCAGAGGCAGACGGAGTTCAAGCGCGTGTGCGAGATCATTAGGAACCACCTCGCCAACCTGAACAAGTACCAGGACCAGAGGGACAAGCCAGATCTCCAGCAACCGGAGACGCTGGCGCTGTACATGGAGACCAGGTTCGAGCAGCTCCGCGTGGCGGCCAAGCTCGGGCTGTGGCAGGAGGCCTTCAGGACCGTGGAGGACATCCACTCGCTGACCTTGCTTGGAAAGAGGCAGCCAAAGCCCCAGATGATGGCCATCTACTACGCAAACCTCACCCAGGTGTTCTGGATCTCGGAGAGGTACCTCTACAATGCCTACGCGTGGTACAAGCTCTTCAACATCTCGAGGTCGTACAACAAGAACCTTCAGGAGAAGGACCTGGAGCTCATGGCCACCGCCGTGGTGCTGTCCACCCTCGCCATTCTGCCGTACGACACCAAGGTCGCGCACGGCTTGTATGAGGTCGAGCTCGAGAGGGAGAAGGCCGCTAGGGTGGCCAACCTTCTCGGGTTCGCCGCGGAAGCCAAGAGGGACTCCTCCGGCGGGGCCCTCAGCAGGACTGCCCTCCTCGCCGAGCTCAAGGCGAAGGGTGTCCTCCAGCTCGCCATCCCAGAGGCAAGGGAGCTCTTCTCCCTGCTTGAGGAGGACTTCCACCCCCTGGACCTGTGCCAGCGCGTGCACAAGGTCCTCTCGGCACTGCAGGCCAAGCAGGAGGAGTGCGAGATGAGCGCAGCCAGCCCTGTGGAGATGGTGGACTTTTCCCAGTTCGTCTCCCAACTCCAGCGCGTGTCCACCCTCAAGATGGTCAACCAGATCTCCCAGGTGTACACCTCGGTCAGGCTGGACTTCATCTCGGAGCGTGTCGTCTTTTATGATTTCGGGGACGTCGAGAGACTCCTGGTGGATGCCGTGAGGAACGCCCACCTGGCGGTCAGGATCGACCACAGGAACAAGGTCGTGGTCTGTGGTGCGCACACGCTAGAGTCGGACAAGATCAAGAACCACATCTCCCAGCTGGCGGAGAGGCTGAATGTGGCTTGTGGCATGATCGGTGCCGGCGAGGCCGCAGAGGAGGCCACCAAGAGGAAGCGTGCTGCCATTGAGGAGATGCGTGCACAGGTGGACCAGGAGCATAAGCGCATCTTGGCCAGAAAGGTCATCATCGAGAGAAGAAAGGAGGAGTACGAACAGATGCTGCAGGAGAAGGAGAAGGAGGAGGAGTCCAGGAGGATCCAGCTGGAGCAGCTCCGCGCTGAGGAAGAGAAGAAGAGGCTGCAGACCGAGTCTGTAAGGAGGGAGGAGGAGCGCATTAGGAGGGAGATGGAGGAGCAGGAGGCTGAGGAGACGAGGGCGCTGATGGAGGCGGCCAAGGTCCGGGGGAAGAAGTTCGAAGATGGCGAGAAGGTGGACAAGGTCCAGCTGAGGCAGCAAGCCATCCAGGAGCAGATCAAGGAGAGGCAGGAGCAGGCCAGGAAGCTGGGCAGGCTCAGCAAGTCCATGGACCACTTTGAGCGCGCCAAGCGTGAGGAGCAGATCTCTATGCTCATGGAGCTGCACGAGAAGCGCATGAAGGACGACCTCGAGTACCAGGAGAAGCACAAGGAGGAGAGCCAGGCCAAGCACAGGCAAAAGTGGGAACGCGACCTGGAGGAGAAGCACAGGCTTGTGAAGCTCCTGGACGAGAAGGAACAGTTCCAGACCCAGCTGCTGCAGAGGCGCGAGGCCTTTTACAGGGAGCAGGTGGAGCAGATGCAGAGGGAGATCGAGCAGCGCAGGAAGGAGAACAAGGCTCGTGTGCTGCTGGCGAGGAAGAAAGCCTATGTCAGGCAGTGCCGCGAGGAGGAGGAGATGCGCATCAGGCAGGAGATGGAGGAGCAGAGGAGGCAGGAGGAGGAGGTCAGGAGAAGGGAGGAGGAGGAAATGATGAGGAGGAGGGACGAGCAGAGGCAGAGGGAGGCGGATATGGGCAGAAGGGGTGGCTATGGGGACGACAGGTACGGCCCTCCAAGGGGAGGGGACAGGTGGGGCGGCCCTCCAAGGGGACCTCCACGCGACGACCGCTTTGGCCCTCCGAGAGGCGACAGGGGGCCCCCACCCCCGAGCGACGATCGGTACGGACCACCCAGGGGCGGCAGGCCGGATGGAGGCCGCAGCCGCTGGTGAGAAAAATCCTAATCATAACGCGGACGGAATAAGGCCGTTCATCATGTCGTATAAACTCAGCAGTGATATCACATTCCCTCACTCCCACCGCGCAGCATAGGCTGCCATGGCGCTCTCCCGGTTGCTTTCCGTCCACCGGTCCTTCCCCCCCCTCGCAGACCGCTGGTTGGAGGGCGGTGGCGGCGTCCCCCTCGCGTTGGCGGCGTACCCCCGGCCGGCCTGGACCTCTTCGCTGATCCGGCGGCCTCCCTGTGGTGGATCTGGGCGTAGCCCTTCTTCGCGGCGGGCTGCCTGCGACTCTCCGGAGCCTTGGCCGCCGTGGCCCTTGTCGAGCTCGGCCCAGCCGCGCCCCTCTTTGCCGCCCTTGGCACCCCCCTGGGAGTCCCCTCCGCCTGCGGGGCCCTGCCAGGCTGTGAGGCCTTGGGCGCGGGGGCCTGCACCGAGGGCAGCCTAAGGCTCGCCTCCTGCTGCTGCGGCGCCGCCGTGGAGTACTGTACCGGTGCTGGGTGGTGGTAGTGGTGCGCTTGTTGCTGCGGCGGGGGGTTGTGGTGCTGCGGTGGCACGAACGCGGGTGGCGGCATCTCCACCGGCACCAGGGCCCCCCTCTGCTCCCCCTGGTGCTGCTGGAATTTCTCCCTCATCTCGTGCGCCAGCTGGCTCTGGTGGATCTGCACGTCGATAGCCCCCCGGAGCTCCATCCCGCGCTCCCTCCCCGTGTACAGCTTCTCCACCAGCAGGTCCATCCTCTCCTTGGTCGTGTCCAGCTCTCTCTTCCTGTCGATGACCTCATTCTTGGCCTCCCTCAGGGCGTTCGTCGCGAACTGGGCCTGGTCCCTCCACTTCTGCAGCTCCTGGTGCATGCTCACCGTCCTGAACTCGAGCTCCTCCTGCAGGCGCGATATCTCAGCCTCCAGCTTGGCGATCGTGGCGCTATATGTGGCCTGAAGCCTGTAGGTAATCATCTCCTCCCTCGTTGTCACCGAGTGGTGCAGCTCCTGAAGCTCCAGCTTGGCCTTCCTCTCCTGCTCCCCCGCCGCCTGCACCACGACCTGCATCTGGCTCCTCTCCTCCTCCAGCTTGGTCCTCTCCTGGATGTTCTTCAGCTTCTGCCTCTCCAAGGCCTGCCTCTCCTGCTTGATTCGAGAGCCATCCATCTCCGAGTTCTTCAGCGACGCGCGCATCTGGTCCAACGAGACCTCCGCCTTCCTCCTTAGCATCTGCTCCGTCTTGAAGTGCTTCTCGATCCTCAGCAGCATGTCCTCCAGCTCCTCCTTGCCCTTCTCCGCTGCCTCGAGCTTGGCGGTCTGCCTCGCCAGCTTGGAGCCAAGCTCCGCCACCAGGCCCTGCATCCTCGAGGACTCAACGGGGGGAGGCCGACCCTCCGGCACGCTGTGGTGGTGGTGGTGGTGGCGCGAGGAGGCGGCGGAGGACGAGGGGCCCGGGGCGGCGGCAGGGGCCGCGTCAGGCCTCGCAAGGTCAGGGTCGCCCGCCCGGGAGGACGGAGCGTCGCCCTCCCTCGCTGCGCTCCTCTCCGACCGGCTCAGGACCTTCACCCTGGGCTTGGCCGCCTCCCCACGATCCCGGGCCGTGGGCTTCGCCCTAACCGAGGGTTTGGCCTTCGGGACGTAAGCGTAGTCGTCCGCGGTCACGGTGGCCGCGGGGCGGGGGGCTGGAGACGCAGAGGATCGTCGCGAGGCGGGCGCGCTGACCTCCTCAACGTGCTGCACCGGCTCCTCGATTTCCGGCTCAGGAATGTGGCGAGCTTCGGGCTCAGGGGACGGCTCCGACGCCCGTGGCCCCGCGGCCTCCTCGGCATCAGGTTCCGGGTCAGCCCGTACCGCTTCCTCTTCCTCCTCCTCTGGCGGGCTCAGCTCCATCCGACCGAGCTCCTCCTCCAGGTGTTGCGGTTCCGGAAGCGGCGCCCCATCTTCCCCCTCCTCCTCTCGTACGTTCCCATCGTCGTCGTCCTCGTCGTCTCCGTCTCGGTGTTTTTCTTGGTCCCCTTGGTCTCCTTCCTCTTGGACCTCCACTGCAACTGGTTCCTCAGTGGTGGCCAAGGTCTCGTCTTGTTCCGTCGTCGTATGGCCTAAACCCTCCGCCGCCGCCAAGTCGTCACCCTCCATGCCTACCCTACCCTACAACACAACACACACACACAATGGCGGGTGCGCCTTCTTCTGCCTCTCCAACGCTTCACTTGCCTTTGCCCCCTTTGCCGACCCGTTTGGGGCGTCTTGGTCTGTCAATAAACTGGTTTGTTTGTTCTTCAGGTCGTTTGAATTTGAGAATTATTGTGATTTTCCTGAAACGGGTTTCTGTCTCGTCTCTCTAAAGGAGGGGAAAGACCTCGTGCTTTCGGGCCCTCGTGAAACGCCCCCCGCGAAACGCACGCGGACACCGACAGCGGGCGGGCTTGAAGGAGTGGGAAGTCCAAGGTGCGGGCGAAGGCGCGCGAGGAGGTAGGAGGGTAGGACCAGACATCAAGGCATCATGAAGCTCGTTAGGGTGGGGACGTGCGCCCTGAACCAGTGGTCGATGGACATCGCGGGCAACGCGGCGCGGTTGATCGAGAGCGTCCACAAGTGCAAACAAGAGCATTGTCGTCTCAGGCTTGGACCGGAGCTCGAGCTGAGCGGGTACGGATGCGAGGACCACTTTTTGGAGCCCGATACCGTGACCCACTGTTGGGAGGCCCTAAAGCATGTTCTGGACTCGGGGTGCACGGAGAATATCTACTGCGACTTTGGTATGCCCGTGGAACACAACGGGGTGGTGTATAACTGCAGGGTACACGTCGTGGGGAAGACGGTGCTGCTGATCAGACCCAAGTTGTTTTTGTGTGACGACGGGAACTACAGGGAGGGGAGGCACTTCACGAGGTGGTCCAAGCGAGGACAGACAGAGAGCTTCCTTTTGCCCGACTGTTTTCGCGGGGCGACCTCGCCCACACAGGAAAGGTGCCCCTTCGGAGACGCAGTCCTGGAGTTCGGGTGCGGAACCAAGGTGGCCACGGAGACGTGCGAGGAGCTCTGGGCTCCCAACCCGCCCCACATCCGATACACGCTGGCGGGCGCCCACATCATTACCAACGGCTCAGGGTCGCACTGGAAACTGAAGAAGCTGAACAGGAGGCTGGACCTGGTGACCAGCAGTGTCGCGAGGTGCGGCGGCTGCTACCTATACTCCAACCTCAAGGGCTGCGACGGGAGCAGGCTCGTGTACGACGGCGCCCCAATTGTCGCGGTCAATGACCTCGGGGTGGTCGCCCAAGGACGCCAATTCTCCGCGCTGAGCGAGGTGGAGGTGGTGACCGCCACGGTAGACGTTGACGCCGTGGTGACGTACAGGCAGTGCACCCAGAGCAGAAACACCCAGGCCGACGAGAGAGGCGAAGGGGAGTGCGACGTGGAAGTGGTGAGAACTGCGTTCGAGCTGGCGGAGAAGGACGAGGCGCTGCACAGGGCGGCGACGCCTGCGCTCGCGGAGCCGGGAACGCTGGATCCCATGGAGGAGATCGCGAGGGGGCCCGCGCTTTGGCTGTGGGACTACCTGCGCAGGTCGGGCGGCAGCGGGTTCTTCGTGCCGCTCTCGGGGGGGGCGGACAGTGCGGCGGTCCTGGCCATCTGCGGGTCCATGTGCCAGATGGTCTGTGACGCGGTCGAGGGCGGGGATGAGGCCGCCCTGGCGGATGCCAGGAGGGTGGCCGGGAGGGGAGAGGACTGGAGGCCGGCGGGCGCGAAGGACCTCGCCTCGTGCTTGTTGCACACGTGCTACATGTCGTCCGACAACAGCTCGGGGTCCACCAGGGCCCTTGCCGCCAAGTTGGCGGAAGAGGTGGGAAGCTTCCACTACAGCTTTCCCATTACTACGGTGACGGACGCCCTCGTCGCCCTCTTTCGCAAGGTGACGGGCTGCGCGCCCAGCTTCCAGGCCGACGGCGGCGGCTATGCGGAGGACCTCGCGCTGCAGAACATTCAGGCCAGGGTGAGGATGGTCCTTTCGTACCTCATGGCCCAGCTCCTGCCTTGGGTGAGGGGCCAAAAGGGAGATGGCCCCGGGTCTGGCTGGCTGCTCGTGCTGAGCACGGGGAACGTGGACGAGGCGCTGCGCGGGTACCTCACCAAGTACGACTGTAGCAGCGGCGACCTGAACCCGATTGGCGCGATCAGCAAGGTGGACCTGAAGAGGTTCCTGGAGTGGGGGGCAACTCAATTGGGTTACCCCGCCCTCGCTGACGTGGCAGCCGCCAAGCCTAGCGCAGAGCTCAGGCCCACGAAGGGGGGGCAGGCGGAGCAGCTCGACGAGGTGGAGATGGGAATGACGTATGAGGAGCTTGGGGTGTTCGGCCGGCTCAGGAAGCTCTCCAAGTGTGGCCCTGTGTCCATGTTCGACAGGCTGGCGAGGGAGTGGGGCAACAGATTGAGTCCTCTGGAGGTCGCCGAAAAGGTCAAGCGCTTCTTCCGCTACTATGCCATCAACAGGCACAAGATGACGACGGTGACGCCAGCGGTGCACGCGGAGGACTACTCCCCGGACGACAATCGGTACGACCTGAGGCAGATCCTGTACCGCGTCACGTGGGACTGGCAGTTTGCGAGAATCGACTCGAGGGTGGCGAAGGTGGAGATGGCGAGAGCGAAGGCGAGGGGGGGCGCTGCCTAACTCGGGGCCTCGATCCGACCCCGTTCTTCCTTTGTACATTTTTTTCATTGTTTCCTCCTTTGCCCAGCCGCTTCCCGAGCCATTTCTCACCTGCCGCGACTCGTGTGCATCACATGCCCCAGCGCATTGTAACTAGCGCCCTCCCTTTTGCTAGAGTGGGTCCCTACGCCACGCAGCGTTTGTTGCAAACCAATTGAGTCCTGAAAATAAAAAACACAATTCAAAAGATATTTGCCACCCACTTGTTTAACGTTATGTTCTGAGTCGGTTTTGAGTCAGTTTTGCGTGGCCGCGCGCTCCCAGTGCTTCTTATCTGCGCGCGCCGCAAGCGTGGTTAGGAAAGTTCTTCACCCCTTTCCCTTCCTTGTGGTCGTCCACGGCCCTGTCGTAGGCCTGGGCGGCATCCACATCGGTGTCAAAGACTCCAACATCTTTCTTCACCCTGCTCTTGGTGGTCTTGTCGTAAAGGGTGATGGTCGCCGAGTACTTGACCACGCCGCCCTCTCCCTCCACCTCCGCCACGCCCTTCCAGCCCTTACCCGCGGAGTGCTTAAGCCTGGCCACGTACTCCTTGTGTGAGCTTTTTTGTTGGTGGGGTGTGTGGAGGAGTTAGTAAAGCCGCTACGGGGAGAAGGAGAGGCAGGAGAGTGCGTCTTCACCTTTGCTGCAGGGTTCCCTCGAACTCCTCCTTGTAGTTTGAGTAGGGAAAGTTGATGTTCTGCCCGCACCACTCGACCCGCTCTGTCTCGCCCTTCCTGTTTAGCTCCACGCGAAAAAGGCTGAGCTTCGCCATGTCATACACTTGCGCGGCCTTCACCTCTGTAGCGTACTTTTTTTTTTTTTTGGGAGGAGGGAGGGGGGGTGAGTGGGCAGA
>Ga0160423_10003530_pt1 | contig 12992 bp, 7 predicted proteins | sample CRUFie14St8metaG_FD_108191 | JGI IMG/M metagenome (GOLD analysis project Ga0160423, IMG submission 108191) | Marine microbial communities from the Costa Rica Dome - CRUD Field 142mm St8 metaG | ecosystem: Environmental > Aquatic > Marine > Oceanic > Photic zone | place: Costa Rica: the Eastern...
TAAAAAAAAATATTTCATTTATTGTTCAATGTATTTTTGCTCGGCTTGAATAATTTCATTAGTATCTTCATTATATACGTATGCAATAATTGAACATTTATAAAGATCATCAATGTTAGAGTTTAAATAAGGGAAGGAAAAGTTTTTAATTGTATTTACTTGATTTAAATCAATTAATTCTCCCCACGTCCCATTTAATGATGTTCTGAAAATATGGTTGTGTTCATAGTCTGGGATTTCTTCCATTCCGTCTTCTTGACCTGAAATAATTTCATCTTCAGAAATTACTACAACTAATTTAAAATTACCATTTAATTCATTAAGTTTTTCTAATTCAACAGAAATATTTAATGATGAATTTAATGTTTCTTCAAAATCAATTTTAATACCAAGGTCTGGTGCAATAGGGTTGTTGTTTTCATCAAATAATAAATTATTAACATAACTACCAGTTGACAAATCTCCTGAGTCAAAAATAAAACTTCCTTTTTCATCTTGGATTCTATTTAATAAAATTTTTGGTAAACTATTAACATCAAATTGTTCTGCTATTTCAGTAGCATTTTCTGTTCTAAAGTCATAAGAAAAAGGATCAGTGCCTGGGTTTGTGAATATGCCAAAACCACTTGGGTGATAAGCTAATACTATGATATGGTCGCAATAAATATTTTTTTCATTTTCAATTATTCTAGCAGCATTTGGGCAAGCACTACATCTATGCCCAGTAAACTCTTCTATCAAAATTTTTTTTATTGTGTTTTCTGAGTTTCCGCAGTAAGGATCTAACTCTTCTTCATCAACTGTAAATGGTGGGGAAATTTTATCACATGAAAAGGATAAAAAAATAAAAAATATAAATATGAATCGATTAATTTTCATTTTTTAAAAAGAGTAAGTAAAGTTAATACTAAATCCATTAGATGCAGGAACTTCTCGACAAACACCGCCTACACAAAAAAGACCTGCTCTTACTTTTCCATATCGTAATTCAATTCTATGTGAATCTTTAACAACTCCTGTTGTTACGGAGTAGTAATGATTTGCTGAATTTGGGTGTCCGTAATTGAATAGGTCTTGAGCTGAGAAAAAGAAGCCTCCAAGATTAAATTCAATCATCCCCATACCCCAATTTCCAAAATGCTGTTTAGTTTGTAAATGTTGAATTTCTGTTTTGATTGTGTGTCTTGATTTTAATTTATATTCAGTTTCTAAAATAAAAATATTAGCAAATATTTTTTCTTCTGAACCGTCAATTGTGAGTTGAGATTTTAGAATTTTATCATTATTAAATACATTTATATAAGTAGTATTCATCTTGAGTTTTTTATTAATTTTTTTCTTTAGACTAATGTTTAATTCTTGAAATATTTTTTCATCACCAAATTTGAAAAATTTTGATTCATAACCATATGTCCCGCTAATTCCAATTGCGTTTGTGTCAATTGGATTTGTTTTATGTAATGTGTAGCAGTTGGAAAAATTAACATTTAATTCTGTTCCGTATTTACCTCCTAGTAAACTATTTTTTGGGATTTTATAAAAGAAATCAAATTGCATCCCTGTTTCACCATTCGGTTGTGTGACATACGGATAAAGAGTAGCTAGGGAATAACTTTGTTGTTTATTTAGTGAAGTTAGAAAATTAATATTCAGTTGAGTAAGTTCAGCGTTTCTGTCTGAGCGAAAGCTCATGTTGTCAACTCTTTTACCACTTAAAACTATTCCTAGACCTTTTTTCGAATAGCTTCCAGAAAGAATTAAAGAGTTTCCGTTTTTATATATCAATCCGTTATCAGGATTTGGGTCATTTATTTTATGAGCGTATTCACCATCAAAACTCCAGCGTCCTCTACTTATATTTATTCTATTTGACCATGCTCCAACGTTTTCAGGTAAGATATATTTGGTTGAGTTATCTTCTTCAAATTTTGTAACAAAACTTCCACCTAAGCTAACAGTTGTTTTAGATTTTTTAAATATATAATCATTTAAATAAACTTGAGCGTCAAAACCTCTGACTAAACCATCACCTAATTCCCAATAATTTCTTTGTTTTCCTATAATTCCAATTAAGTCAACTCCTGAGCTTGGTCTGTATTTGATTCTTGCGCCATACATTGAATTGTCAATACCCAAATTGGGATCAAAATAGCTACGAAATAGAATGCCACTACCAAATTGATCGTAAAAATTACCTAGTGTAATATCCAAATTCCATTTTTGGAATTGAATAAATTTATTAGAAATCCCGCCTCCTTCATAACGTTTCAAGTCAGGGATTGGATTACTGTGCAATTCAAATCTAGACCCAATTCTTAAGTAGTCTTTAAAATCTAAAGTAAGATTTAAATAATTTTGAGAGCTGGGATCTCTTTTTTCAGCACCTATTGAGCTATCTTCTTCAAAGGTTTGTCCGTTTATTTGAATGTCACCATAAATTGAAAATTTTTCTTGAGAAAAAGAACTAAATACAAAAATTAAACTGAAAGCTAGTATGGTAAATTGCTTCATTTTAATTAACTAGTTTTAGTACTTTTTCATAAAGTTCTTCTTCTTGACCATCTGTGTAACCTATGTGTTCAGAAATTATTATATTTTTTCCATTTAATAGAAAAGTATGGGGAATGGAATTAACTCCTAAAGCTCTTTTAAAATCACTATTTGGATCATGATATAATTCAAATTCCCATCCTTTTGAATTTACAAAAGGTTTTAATTTTGATGAATTTCTAGAGTCATCTATACTGATTGCAATGACTTTTACATTAGTTTCTTCTTGCCATTCTTCATATATTTCAGTTATAGCCTCAAGTTCTTTAATACAATTTTTACACCATAATGCCCAAAAGCTTATTATAATAGGATTGCCATTATTTTCAAATGAAGATGTATTAATAGTTTTTCCTTCAAAGGTTTTAATGTTAACTGAGGGTATTTTTTGAGATAGAGTAGTGCTGAATATAAAAAAACAGATTATAATTTTTGATAAATTTTTCATAACATTAATTTAAGTAAATAAACTTACTTCAAAATATGTAAAAAGCCCCTATTTTTTTTAGGGGCTTTTTAAAATCTAACTAAAGAGAAAGATCAAATTATTTAACAACATTAATAGGGTGTAGTTCCGAAGAATTTCCTATTTGAAGTTCAATAAAATATAATCCTTCAACTAATTCGTTTAAATCAACTATTATATTGTGATTTCCACGGTTAAGTGTTCCTTTATTTTTTGATTTTACTACTTGACCCAAAGAGTTATACAGGTTATATTTAATATTTACATTATTTGATAATTGTAAATTTAAATTTGTAAAATCATTACTTGGATTAGGAAAGATACTTAGTAAATCTCCATTTTGTTCTGTAATATTAAGCCCTGGCATAACTTCAAAAGCTACAGACTCACCAGTTCCATATGCAACGCCTGACCATAAAATATCATTATTTTCATCATTTAATGTTACAAAACCATCTACATAATTTCCCCATATTGACGCTTCAAGACCATCACCGTATGTGTCATATACATTAAAAGTGTAGCAACCATATGCCAACTCCCATTCGTATTCAAAATTTGAATCACCTTGTGAAGCTGTATAACTTACTTGTTCAATGATATTTCCATTTTCGTCAATTAGCTCCCAAGATGTTTCTGTTGGCCAATTATCGGTTTGAATTGATAATGTAACATTCATTGATGATGGAGTTGAACCTGATAGTGTTGGCGACATCATATCATTTGAAGTGTCCATATCTCCTGAGTAATCAATAGCAAAGCTAATAGACGCGTTATCTGGAATATTTGAAATGTCACCCAGATCAATAATTGCAGTTTCATAAGTATCTAAACTACCAGACCATGGAGTTGTGTTAACAGTACTTCCATTAACCATTGTTAGAACATTAAAGTTATTAACTGTAGAACCTAAGCTGTAGTTTTGAACTTGAACAGAAGCGTTTTGTAATGTTCCACCGCAATAAGTAGCATCACCAGTGTAAGAAACCATTTTCATATCTTTTGAAAAAGTAGCTTGCGAGCATGAATTTACTTCATTCATATATGCTGAAACACTGCTTAGCTGACCAACTTCTGTTACCATTCTGTCAGGACAAATTTTATATATTGTAGGATAATAAGCTAAAGCATAATCATCAGCAATGTTTCCTGTTGGATCATCTGCCATCATGTAATCAATAATAGTTGTCCAGTTTCCAAGGTCACTGTTATAAATTGTAGATTCAGCAGTTGAGGGGTCAGCTTCAATTGCCATGCAGAAGACAGCATCTGGATATTGACTTTGTAAGTTTTCTAAGGTGCCAGCTTCAGCAAAACTCCAACATGGTCCACACCAAGTGGCAAATAAGTCTAGTATTACTGTTTTGCCTTCATCTAGAATATCGTAAAGGTTATGTGTTTCCCCTTCAATATCAGTGATCGTAAAGTCTTGACCTAAACTGTTCGCTGGTAATTGAGCAAAAGAGAAGGTTGAAAGAAAACATGCAATAATAAGTAGTGTTTTTTTCATAATTTTTTTTTTTGGGTTTTTATTTAAGTAAGTGTAACATCAAATATAGTAAAATTATATGATTAGTTTGTTTAAAAAAACATATTATTTGCTGTAATAATTGATTAAGTTTGTAGTTATTATTAAAAACTTATTATGAAAAATTCAATTCAAATATTATACACAGTGTTATTTTCAAGCTGTTTGATTTTTTTAAGTTCATGTGAAAAAGAAGAATCTGGTTGTACAGATATGACAGCTTGTAACTTTGATTCTTCAGCTACAGAAGATGATAATTCTTGTATATATCCAAATGAATGTGATTCATGTGAAGATGATACTTCATGTATTGGATGTACTGACTCAATTGCTTGTAACTACAATGAATCAGCAACAGTGGACGATGGATCTTGTCAAATTCCAATTGATGATATTTTAGAAATAATTGGACCAATTGAACAAACAGTTTATGGATCTGTTGGTGAGACATTAGAAGCCTCATCACTTCTTAAAAATTCGTCATGCGATGACATACAAGTTAGAGCTCGACAATTATATAGTGGTACCGGCATTACTCAATTTTGTTTTGCTGGAACATGTTATGCAGAAAATACACAATTAGCACTTGATATATTATACCTTCCTTCATTTGTTACTGCTGAGGGAGATATTGACGGTAATGGATCTGATGATACTTTTAAAGCTTATTTTACACCGGAAGAAGCTGGGGAATTTCAAGTAAATTATAGATTTTATTTGGAGAATGATCTAACAACTAACATAGAAATCTCCATTAATTATATAGTTTCATAAATTATGGAAAAAATTAGTAGACTTGAAGCCTTAAATTTCCATTCTAAGGGTAGGCCAGGAAAAATAGAGGTTATACCTAGTAAAAGTCACAATAGTCAATATGACTTATCGCTAGCCTATTCACCTGGAGTTGCGGAACCGTGTAAGAGTATTGCTCGTAATAAAAAGGATGTTTACAAGTACACAAGTAAGGGTAATCTTGTTGCTGTTGTTTCTAATGGTTCAGCTGTTTTAGGTTTAGGGAATATAGGTCCTGAAGCAGCCAAACCAGTTATGGAAGGAAAGGGTTTATTATTTAAAATTTATGCTGATATTGATGTGTTTGATATTGAAATGGATGCCTCTGATGTAGACCTTTTTGTCCAAACTGTAAAGTCTATTTCACCAACATTTGGAGGAATAAATTTAGAAGATATCAAAGCTCCTGAGTGTTTTGAAATAGAAAAAAGATTAAAAAGAGAGTTGAATATTCCTGTTATGCATGATGATCAACATGGAACAGCAATTATTTCTTCGGCAGCGTTAATTAATGCCCTTGAAATTGCCAAGAAAAAAATTGACAAAGTAAAGGTTGTTGTTAATGGTGCGGGTGCTGCCGCAATTTCATGTTTAAAGCTTTATGTTAGTCTTGGTTTAAAAAAAGAAAATATTCTTTTATTCGACAGTAAAGGAATAGTTGATCATAAAAGAAAAGATTTAACTAAACATAAATTACAATTTGCTACTAAGAAAAATATTAAAAATTTAAAACATGCGATGAAAAATGCAGATGTTTTCATTGGTCTTTCTGTTGCAAATATTCTTACGCAAACTATGCTTAAATCAATGAAAAAAAATCCTATTGTTTTTGCAATGGCTAACCCTGATCCTGAAATTTCTTATGAGTCTGCGATGAAAGCTAGAAAAGATATAATTATGGCTACTGGAAGGTCAGATTACCCAAACCAAGTTAATAATGTTTTAGGTTTCCCATATATTTTTCGTGGGGCTTTAGATGTACGTGCAACTTCAATTAATGAAAGAATGAAAATAGCTGCTGTAAAGGCAATTGCATCACTGGCAAAAGAATCTGTGCCAGAAGAAGTTTTATTAGCTTATGATCAAACAAATATAGTCTTTGGTCCTGAATACATAATACCAAAACCAAACGATCCAAGATTAATTTCTGAGGTCTCACCTGCAGTAGCTAAAGCAGCTATAAAAAGTGGTGTGGCTCAGTTAGAAATTAATGATTGGGAGGCTTATCAAAACACTCTAAGAGAAAGATTAGGAATTGGAAGTAAATTAATTAGAAATATAACCCGAACAGCAAAAATCAAAAAGAAAAAAATTGTTTTTCCCGAGGGGCATAGTCCCAAGATTTTAAAAGCCGTTCAAGAAATAATTTCGGAAGACATATGTCAACCAATTTTACTTGGTAATGAGAGTATAATTAATGCAAATTTGGAAGAATATGGTTTGAATCTTAATAATGTTGAGATAATTGACCCAAAAAGTGAAGACCAAAAAGAGCTAAGAAAAATTTTTTCGAAAAAATATTGGGAATTAAGGAACCGATTTGGAATAACTATGAACGAATCCAAAAGAAGAGTGCGTGATAGAAATTTTTTCGGTTCATTTATGTTAGAAGAGGGTTTAGCAGATGGAATGGTTACAGGTGTAACAAGAAACTATCCTGAGTCACTAAAACCTGCTTTACAAGTTATTGGATTACAAAAAAATGTTAAAAAAGTTGCAGGATTATATATTGCTCTATCAAACGATGGGCCAATTTTTTTTTCTGATACAACAATAAATAAGTCTCCAGAAGAACAGGAGCTAATTGATATAATTTTATTGACAGCTAAAGAAGTAAGAAGGCTTGGTATCAAGCCTGTGATTGCGTTATTATCTTATTCAAATTTTGGCTCTGTTAGAAACCAAGAAACAAAGAAATTGAGAAACGTAATAGACTTCTTTCATAAAAATCATCCTAACTTATTAATTGATGGAGAAATTCAAGCAAATTTTGCATTAAATAATGAGAAAAGAAAGGAACAATTCCCACATTCTAAATTAAAAAATGAAAGTGTTAACACATTAATTTTTCCTAATTTAGACTCTGGAAATATTTCATATAAACTTCTTCAAGAGTTATCAAGTTATGAAACTATAGGGCCAATACTTTTAGGGATGAAAAAGCCAGCGTATATTGTTCAGTTAGAAAGTAGTGTCAAAGAAATAGTAAATATTACAAAAATTGTTGCTGCTGCAGCACAAACTAAAAGAAATAAATTATGATAACTCATTTAAGGGGGAATATTACTGAACTTAATCCAACAAACATTGTAATTGATTGTAATGGAATTGGATATTATTTAAATATTTCTCTCAACACCTTTTCAAAAATTGACAAGGATAAAACAAGTGATCATACTATTTTAACTTATTTACATGTGAGGGAAGATGCTCATAATCTATATGGATTTTGTGATCAAGAGGAAAGAAAAATATTTTTAATGTTGTTATCAGTATCTGGAATAGGAGCTTCTACAGCGATGATGATACTTTCATCATTGAGCTCTAATGAAATAAGAATGGCAATATTAAAAGAAGATATAGTTACCTTAAAATCAATAAAAGGAATAGGAATGAAGTCTGCACAAAGAATAATAATTGACTTAAAAGATAAAATGAATGATTTAAAATTAAGTCAAACAGATCTTGTTGTTAATAACGATAATATAATAAGGAATGAAGCGTTATCTGCATTAGAAACTTTGGGTTTTTCTGTAAAAGATATTAATAAAGTCTTAGATAATATTTTATCAGAAAATTCAGATGCTTCTGTTGAGCAACTTATTAAAATGAGTTTAAAGAGACTTTAATTTTGAATTTCATACAGAAAAATAATATTTTCAAGTACACCATTTTAGTTTTTTTTTGGTTTGGGTATAATTTATCTTTTTCACAAAACAATAATTTTCCCTCAGATAATTTTAAATTAGATCCATTATTTCCAAGTTTATTTCTAGATAGCTTAAGCTATAAAAACAATGAAGTTATTCTTAATAGGTATTTTGGAAATATTTTTTTAGGCGAAAGACAATATTTTACTAAAGATCAGTATGAAAATTACTTATTTAACAAACAATTTCAAGATTATTGGAAAAATAGAATTTCGAGAAACGCCAATCTTGATTTAGGTGGAGAAATACCTAAAGTTGGATTAGGAGAGGAGGTCTTAAATAAAATTTTTGGTTCAAACACAGTTAGTATTAGACCACAGGGTGCTGTAGAATTAACATTTTCTGGAGTGGTAAATAAAATTGATAACCCCTCTCTCCCAGAGGCACAAAGAAAAACAACATCATTTAATTTTGATGAAAGAATACAAGTAAATGTTATTGGAAGAATAGGAGAAAAATTACAATTACAAGCAAATTATGATACTGAGGCAACCTTTGAGTTTGAAAATGAAATGAAGTTGGAGTATACTGGAGATGAAGACGATATTATTAAAAAAATCGAATTAGGAAATGTCAATTTACCACTCTCAGGATCACTAATTACCGGAGCCCAAAGTTTGTTTGGAATTAAGTCCAAGCTCCAATTTGGACGTGCAACTTTGACAACAGTTTTTTCTGAACAAAAAAGTGAAAGTTCAATTATAGAAATTGAGGGGGGGGCACAGAAAACAGATTTTGAAATCACAATTGATGATTATGAAGAAAATAGGCATTTTTTCTTATCCCAGTACTTTCACCAAAACTATGATCAAGCTCTATCAAACTTGCCGATTATTAACTCTGCAATAAATATTACAAGAATTGAAGTTTATGTTACAAATAAAAATTCATCAACAGTTAACACTAGGAATATTTTAGCATTTCAAGACTTAGGTGAACAATCTAATAATGTTGCAAGTCCTATGGTGGCGTCTGGAGATCAAAACTTAAATTGGCCGACAAATTTGAATAATTCATTAAATCCCTCCGAATTAATAGATGAGATTAATTCACAAACTGGTAAGTCATTAAGAAATATAGATGAAATTACTTCAGCATTTAATTTGTATACTCAGGGAACTAATCAGTTTTTTCAATCTATTGATTATGAAAAAATAGAAAATGCTAGGATGTTATCGTCTTCCGAGTATACGTTCAATAGACAACTAGGATTTATTTCTCTGAATCAATCTTTAAATTCTGATGAGGTTTTAGCAGTTGCATTTCAATACACATATAATGGTGTCTCTTATCAAGTTGGAGAATTTTCAAATGATATTGTCGCACCCGATGTCTTATGCCTTAAGTTATTAAAATCAACTGTGACTGATGTTTCTCAACCAATGTGGGATTTAATGATGAAAAACGTATACGGTTTGGGAGCGTATCAGGTTAGTAAGGAAGATTTTATTTTAGATATTTTTTATGATAACCCTGAACTAGGAACTCCTGTTAATTTTTTAACAGAGGGAGATATTTCAAACCAATTATTAATTCAAGTATTTAATTTTGATAAATTAAACAATAATAATGATCCAGGTCCGGATGGTGTTTTTGATTTTATTGATGGAATTACAATTAATGCTTCTAACGGGAGAATATATTTCCCAATGGTTAATCCTTTTGGTTGCTTTTTGAGAGAAAAGTTAGGAGGGAACTGTGAATTTATTGACCCTAATAGCATTGCAAGTAAATATGCCTTTGAAGCTCTGTATGATTCTACACAATATGCAGCCCAACAAATCCCAGAGCTAAATAGATTTTTACTAAAAGGACAATATAAATCATCAGTAAGCTCCGATATTTCACTCAATGCAATGAATATTCCACAAGGTTCCGTTAGAGTTACTTCGGGTGGCACTCAACTGGAGGAAAATATTCATTATACCGTTGACTACACTATGGGATCAGTTAAAATTATCGATCAAGGCATATTGAATTCTTCATCACCTATAATGATATCTCTTGAAAATAATTCATTATTTAATTTTCAAACAAAAAGGTTTTTAGGAGCTCACTTAGATTATAAAATTAACAAGGATTTTATATTAGGCGCAAGTGTGTTAAATCTTACAGAAAAGCCATTAACTCAAAAAATAAATATAGGAGATGAACCAATTTCTAATACAATTTGGGGATTAAATGGAGCTTATTCAACTGACTCACGTTTTTTAACCAAAATGGTTGATAAATTACCATTTATTCAAACTAAAGAAAAATCTACATTTTCCGTTGTTGGTGAATTTGCACACTTCATTCCTGGGCACCCGAAATCAATAAATATTGACGAAACTGGAACCTCATATGTTGATGATTTCGAAAACACTCAATCTGCGATTGATATTAGATCAGCATCTTCTTGGTATTTATCAAGTACTCCTACCGGAAATATTGGATCTCCTGGATATTTTGCAGAAGGTCTATTAAGTAATGATTTATCTTATGGATACAACAGAGCTAAACTTGCTTGGTATGTTATTGATCCTTTGTTTCAAAGAAACTCATCTATCACTCCTTCTCATATCGTTGACGATTCAGACCAACAAGAAAGTAATTATGTTCGGGAAGTTTTAATTACAGAAATATTTCCCAATAAAGATATTGTTAATGGGCAGCCTTCAAGGCTAAGAACTTTTGATCTTGCATTTTATCCCGCAGAAAGAGGACCTTATAATTTTGATGTTTTGGGAACTACAGGTATTTCTAGTGGGATTAACGAAAATGGACTATTAAATAATCCTGAATCAAGATGGGGCGGGATAATGAGAGAAATTGAAACAAATGATTTTGAAGCAGCAAATATTGAATTTATTGAATTTTGGATGATGGATCCATTTATAGATGACCCTGGTAGCTCAGGTGGAGATTTATTTTTTAATCTAGGAAATATTTCTGAAGATATACTGAAAGATTCAAGAAAAAGTTTTGAAAATGGTTTACCAATTGATGGAACTGATATAAATATTGATACTACAGTTTGGGGAAGAGTACCAACTATACAATCTTTAGTTAATGCTTTTGATAATGAGCCCTCTTCAAGAATAAATCAGGATGTAGGATATGATGGAATGGATGATGAATATGAAAGAACTTTCATTCCCCCAAACAGTTTAACAAATAGTTCTTATTTACAACAAATAGAGTCTCAGTTTTCTAATAATTCTCAAGCATATTTAAATGCATTTGAAGATCCATCGGCTGATAATTTTCATTATTTTAGAGGTTCAGATTATGATCAAGATGAGTTGTCAATATTGGATAGGTATAAATTGATCAATGGCTCTGAAGGAAATTCGCCAACTTCTGAACAATCAGTTGAAGATTACCCAACTTCTTCAACAAATTTACCAAACGCTGAAGATATTAACAATGATCAAACTTTAAGTGAAGTAGAGAGTTATTATCAATATAAAATAAGTTTGAGGACAGAAGACTTAGTTGTTGGTTCAAATTTTATAACTGATGAAATAAATGGAGTTGGTCCAAATGGAAATTCAAGATGGCTTCAATTCAAAATACCAATAAATTCTTATTCGCAAAAAATTGGAACAATACAGGATTTTAAATCGATAAGGTTTATAAGGATGTTTTTTAACGGTTTTGAAAATGAGGTAATATGTAGATTTGCTTCAATGGAATTAGTTAGAGGAGAATGGAGGCGATATTTAAATAATTTATCAGATAATGAAGATCAATTAGAAGATAATAACACAATATTTGATATTTCAGTAATTAATATCGAAGAGAATGGATTTAGAGAGCCTATAAATTATGTATTACCCGAAGGAGTTGATAGGGAAGTTTTAACAGGTGCAACTAGTTTACAGGAACAGAACGAGCAATCAATGGTTTTAAAAGTTATTGATTTAGAAAATGGTGATTCTAAAGCGGCTTTTAAAAATGTAAATATGGATATGCGTAATTATAAAAGAATTAAAATGTATGTTCATGCAGAAGCGATAAATGAAGAAACTTTAGATGACGGAGATGTTGCGATTTTTTTAAGAATTGGTAGTGATTATACTAATAATTTTTATGAGTACGAAATTCCTTTAAAACTTACCAGCTGGAACGAGTCAGATCCAAACTTAATTTGGCCCTCGGAAAATCAACTTGACATACCATTTGAGTTATTTCAATCTGTAAAACAAATTAGAAATAATGTATTGAATGATCCTCAAAATAATCAAATTAATAGTTTTAATGATTTATTTGAATATTTTGATGGCAATAATAAAGTATCTGTATTAGGAAATCCAAACTTGGGGGATGTGAAATCAATTATGATTGGTTTGAGGAATCCAGAAACATCAAATGATATTTCATCAAAAAGTATTGAGGTTTGGGTTAATGAACTAAGATTAACAGATTTTGATGAAAAAGGTGGATGGGCGACAAGGATGCAAATGAAAATGGGACTTGCAGATTTAGGAAATTTAGCTGTTGCTGGCTCAATTAGTAGTATTGGTTTTGGTAGTTTAGAAAAAAATGTTTCGGAAAGAAACATGGAAGAAACTCAAAGATATAATGTTTCAAGTACAATAGAACTAGGAAAGTTTTTACCAGTAAAATCAAACATTAAAATTCCTATGTACTTCTCAATTTCTGAGGACGTAAAGAATCCACAATACAATCCTTTAGATCCAGACATTTTACTTAAAACATCACTTTCAGTTTTAGAAAATAA
>Ga0160423_10003531_pt1 | contig 12991 bp, 11 predicted proteins | sample CRUFie14St8metaG_FD_108191 | JGI IMG/M metagenome (GOLD analysis project Ga0160423, IMG submission 108191) | Marine microbial communities from the Costa Rica Dome - CRUD Field 142mm St8 metaG | ecosystem: Environmental > Aquatic > Marine > Oceanic > Photic zone | place: Costa Rica: the Eastern...
TAATGGCTTTGAAAAAGTCACAGAAGTCCTTAAAAGATTGGACTAAACAAAAGTGGCGTACTAAGTCTGGTAAGAAGTCTTCTGAAACAGGGGAGCGTTACTTACCTGAGAGGGCTATTAAGATGTTATCCTCTGCAAAATATGCAGCAGGAACACGTAGGAAAAGAAAAGCTACAGCAGAGGGAAAACAAAACGCTAAGTATACAGAAGCGGAGAGAAAAGCATTTATCAGAGCAACTGGTAGGAAATACAAACCCAAAAAGAAAAAAAGTAAAAAATGAAAGGTGTACCACACTATTTAAAAGACGGAACTCTTTATAAAGGAGAGTCACATAAAATGCCTAATGGTGAAGTCCACACGGGCAAACAGCATAATGAAGATAGTGAGAAACTATTTCATTTTGATGACCTTAGTGACGAAGCAAAGAAGAAAGCAAAGAAGTCTAAAAAAGAAGATAAAAAAGGAACCGCAGTTGTTATCTCTTTTATGGACGCTGTAGAAAAAGGTATAAAGGAAAAATAGGAGTAGTAGAGGATTAATCCTCTACTACATCAAGACCAACACAAATTTTAGGTGGTAGTGGTGTAACCTGTGTTTCAAGATTAACCCTTACTGCTGGGTCTGTGAATGGAATTGGTAGACCTACTTTAGCGTTGGTTGTGTCACAAGCTACGTTGGCGAGTGCTACAAAAGCTAGACCGAGTAATACAATTATTTTCTTCATATGTTAATCTAAGCATAGAGTCTAAAAATTTCCACTGTAAAAAATTCAAATAAGTTATATATTAAAAGATGCCTAATTACATGAATAAGTCAGACGGAAAAAAGACTAAGAAACAGATGTTACAGTCTTACAAAGGAAAAGGTATGGGTGGTAGTACCACACCTAGAAAGAAAGCTAAAAAACGTTATTATTCTTAAGGCTGATCTTAATTTCAGTACTAAGGTAGTACTATAAAATACTCTGTTGCATATATAAAAAATAAGATTATTTTATATATGTTAACAACTCATACGGTTGCTCTAGCCATAAATAGTTCTAGTGGGAAGTTATCAATGGGCTGTGTTCCGTTCCATACTCAATCTACTTGGTTGCTCTAGCCATAAATAGTTCTAGTTCAGTAGATTCCAATAACTTTATTTAGATCGTCTCCAGAACGAAACAGGAGAGGTCTGTACTACTATAACTTAACAATTAGAAAACAAATAAAATGGCCTTTGGACCTCCAAGCACTCTGTCAGCCCCCGCATCAGGATCGGCTGCGGATCAAACTATTAACACAATATTGACCCAAGAAGCGGGTAGAATTGGTGCTGATATACATAAAGCAACTCTTCACACCAGCCCTTGGATTGATCTTATTAAACAATCTACATTCCCAGAAGGAATGGGTTATACACTCAACACTTTGATTTATGACCGTGCTCTCCCCGTGTCTCCTCTCGACGCAGATCTTGATGAATCTGCTGCTCTTGTAGGTACTAACTGGAGTGCTCTAGGTACTACACAAGGATCAGCTTCTGCTGGTTTTATTGCTAACACAACTGAGTCTACTACAGCAGCACCAACAGGTGGGGATAATGTTAACCACATTGACTTCTCTAAAGTGCTTAAAACTTACAGCCTTAGTAGAGCTGTCATTGAATCTCCACATATCAATGTAGAAGAGCTTCGTTATGCAGCCCACCGCACAGAGCAACTCCGTGCGATTATGGATTTGCTTAAAGAGTCCACTCGTTCTTCTTGGGAGAATCGTTATCGTCAACAGTACGATAAGGTATGTAACAATGTTGTTTACGCTAAAACTGCTTCTTCTATCTTTGCTACTGGAGCTGAAGGTAAAGCAACACACTCTACTGACTCATCTGAGCTTTTAGATGTAGATGCTGCTGCTACTGCTGGTGGTGATGGTGGAACAAGTGATAATGTTGTAGATGCAACTGCAAACATCTCTAACGCTCTTTTGGATAAGATTTACTTCCAACTTGTGCGTAAAGGTGCTGGAAACAATGCACATGGAGTTGAGAATGGTAGACCAGTATTTACATTGGTTTGCTCATCAGAAGCATCTTATCAGTTGATGACTGAGTCTGGATTCCGTGATGATGTACGTTACAACAATTCTAGAGTGAGTGAGCTTATTGCTCCTTTAGGTGTTGAGAAGTCTTTCAGAGGTTTCTATCACTTGATTGATGACATGCTTCCACGTTTTAACGCATCTCTAACTGGCGGAAACGACAACCTTGTTGAAGTACCTGTCTACGACGTAGACCACTCAAACAAGAAAGTTGTAATGAACTCAGCTTATGATAGTGCTGCTATCGAAGTAGCTTACATCTTACACCAAGATGTAATGGAGTCCTTGATTCCTGCGCCTGTCACTAATGTAAGTGGTCTTTCATTTGATCCAGTCAGCTATAAAGGTGACTTCAAGTGGACTAACATTCCTGATATCGTGCGTAACCCAGATGGAAACATTGGTTTCTTCAGGGGTATCATGGCTTCAGCTTCCAAGCCTATTAAGACAGACTTTGGTTATGTGATTCTCTTCAAGAGAGATTCCGCTACACCTGCTGCTGTTTAATTTAATGTGGGGTTCTTAAAAGGAACCTTACATAAATACTTCACAATAACCTCGATCCTCTTGCAAAAATGGGGATCGGGGTTATTTTTTATAAACAATTAATATTATGGCAGAAGTAGCAGAACAACCAATGGAATCAGTCGAAGAGCCTAGTGCAGACGCTATGCTTGATGATCTTATAAGTGTATTACCTGAAGAGGGGGATGACCTCTCCGTACAAGATATGGTAGAAGCAGAAGAGGATGCAGAGCCTCAAGAAGTTGAAGCTCCTTCAGAAGAAGTATTAGTCGATTTATACGAGACTATATATGGAGAGTCTTTGGGAGATTCTGAAGAGTCACAAGAACAAATGGAGGATATAAAAGAATTAGTTATGGCAATGCCTGAGTTAGCTGCTGCATTAGCCTCTGGGGATATTGGACCTACTGAAGCTGCTTTAATGATATTTAGAGAAGCTTCTAATGTTTAATTAGGCGGGTTTTCTTTCCCTACCAAAGATTCAATTAAAGCCCCACTAAATAATCTTGAACCACAATGAGTAAGCTTTGCGTGGGCATCACAATATATTTTACCACCTATTTTTGTCCAAAGGTTACAGAAAGCTAAGTCTTCACCTACACCTGAGTGTCCATTTTCTGAAGTGCTACAATCAAAGTATGTATAGTAGTTTGGTTCTTCTGTTACGACCCCTTCAATAAGGTGGCGTATAAAAACTTTTTTCTCAGGATAGGCTTCGTGTAGTTTTTCAAAAACTTTTCTATCTATCATCATAAAACCTGCTGGACCTGCTTCTATCTCGATAAAACCTTGTTCATCGACGGCTATGTTGCTTGGATCTTTATAGTGAACAACAAAATTATTATTTTCTTCACCTGAATAAGTTTTAACTACATAAGGAGCTAAGACTACATCTTCATTTTTTCTTAAAAGCCTCCAAATGTTTTCGGGTTCAAATCCTATATCGGAGTCTATAAATAGAAGTTTTGTACAATCCGTCTTTAAAAATTCAAGAACACAGTTATTTCTAGCGTGTGTGACTAGGGAAGATCCAGAGTGTAAGTGTAAAGATGTTTCATATTCTAGATCTTCTGGGGATGCACTAGCAACAAAGTTAATCAAACCGTGCATATAATCTATAAAGGCTTGATATCCGTATGTTGGAGTCGCTATAAATAATTTTTCCATATCTGATATTCGGTTTATATAGTGATAAGTCAATTAATTTTCACAAGTACTGTGGGGGTGGGGAGCTTGCTATTTGCTTGCTTTAGACCTATAATTAAGGATGCCAACTTCAATATCAGGAAATGTTAGGCTGGTGTATGGTAATCATGTACATAGTGAGACATATAGCACATCAGCCTCCGCATATAGTAATACAAACCCATTTAATGAGTATGCATCAGGAGGGGCTAGGGCTTTGGTTGCAGGTGGTGCTATAGATGTAGGTACTCTCGTTGTTTCAGGATCTGATCCCCAGCATGAGGGGTTATTAATTATTAAGAACACAAATACTGTTGGTAGTCTTTCTGTCAGTGTTGATGGGGGGACTGCTTATGATATTAGTATACCAGCAGGATTAGTTAACTTAATCTCTGTTGGTCCTGATCATCCAGTCCATGTTAAATGCCCGACGGCTACTAACAATGGTTTGGGTGTTGCTTCTGTAACAAGCGCAGGAGTTATTACTTTTGATGGAAGTGCTGGTGCTGTTGGAACTGCTATAATGACTGGTGTGTCTAATGTAAATAGTAACACTAATGATTACTTAGTTCAAATTTCTACACAGGGGACTGGAACGGTGTACGAACTGGATGGGGTTACTAAAAAGGATTTAACAAGTGATTATGGAGCTTCGTCCACAGTTAACTTAGTATATTTTACTGGGTATCGTTATACACTAACTGAAGCGTAATAAGACAAGTGCCTGTAAGTAGAAATCAACCAAGCCCTCAAAGGCAGTCAGTATTAACATTTGTATCTCCAAATGTTCAAGATTTATTATTTTATGAGACTGTAGATAAACAACGGGTTGGTAAAACACCCCCTGTTTATGGGTCAGCACACCCAAACACTACTAAGTTCCCTAACCACAAACTAGTTTATGTTAAACAGTTTGATGCCGAGGGGCAGTTATACCAATACTACTATGCTGCTTCTAGGTCTAGCCAAGATGAATATAACTTTGAATATTCTCAAGCTAGTTTAGGAAACTCTAAATTTAATACTGTAGTCAGGACTTATGTTATTCCTAGGTCTGATTTTAAAGAAGATGATGCATCTTTAGAGGCTGGTGATGCTATGCCCACTGAACCTTCTTCAGCTAACTTTACTGGTAAAGGGTATATTCTAATGTCCCGCCAACAAAAAAGATTAAGAGATCCAGAATTAGACGGGCATTTTATTGTTGAGCAAAGAGTTTATTTTATTAGGGAAGACATTGAAACCCTGAGATGGGATGAGTTATCGGGTTCTAATTTAAAAACAACAGTTAGTTATTTTGCGTTGGGAGAGACTCCTACTGGAGCTTCTTCAAATATACAGACTTTAATTTCTGATGCTGATAATTCTTATTGGGGTACTGCTATAGAGTATAGAGAAGATTCACCTTCTCAGGGGAACTTAAACAAAGCAGTCGCTTTTTATAAAGAAGGAAGACAGGTATCTTTAGATTGGTTTGAAGTTGTAAAGATAGAAACAATGGCTGGTACAACTACTGATGGAACAATCAACTCAGCTACTACTTTACTTATTGAAGAACTAAATACCTCAATTAATTTTACATTCCCACCAGTTTTACAAAGCATTTCATCTGTTGCTTGGGAAAAGCATGATGGTCAAGTTCAACATAATCCAGAGTATCATATGAATCCAGAAGGATATAGTGGACCTTGTAGAGCTGTAATTAAAAAAGAATATAGGACAACAGAGTTTGATCTCGACGTTCCTAAAGCTATGCAGCCCCAGTCTTTTGCATTTTCTACTCCTTATATAAATATAAGAATACCCTCTTGTTTAATTGATGGTCCAGCGTTAGGTAGTGAAATTGGATTCACTACAGGAACTACTGACCCTGTATATAAATATACCGCATATATTAAAACATTACCTAAAACAGATCCACCAAATCTTAAAAAGATAGCTGAAACTGGGCTTAGAGCTAGAGTCATCCAACAAAAATCTAGGGGTGGTTATATAAAAGAAACTACTACTGTATTCCCTCCGTCTTTTAATTAATGCCTGAACAATTTACAGATGGTAATATTGGAGCTTTCGGATCTCCCATATCTCCTGCTGACAGGGAAGTAACTGAGTCTTCACTAAACAAAATCCCTGATGTGGGATTACAAGGGTATACCGACAGTGGGGCTTATAGTAGTAATTATCCTTCGGGAATGGTTGGGGTTACCCCACAAGACGAGATTCGTTATCGTCAGGAGCATGAGCCTTATAATTATCAACCAGACGATGATCAATTTGTTTATATAACAAAAGCTTATTTATATGAGATACATCCCTTACTAAATGAAGAGGAATCAAAACTAATAAAAAAGCACGAGCTAAGTCCTTTAAAAATAAAGTTAGATACAAAGAAAGGTTGTGTATATACACAATTCATGGTGAATCAACAAGGGAAGGTTATAGGTGAATATAATCTTTTAAAGACAGAAGAGGATGAACCTCCCGATTCAACACCATTTCAGTTATTGAATGCAGATGGTGACGAGGAGCCTGATAAGTATGGCATATATAATGTTCTTTTATTTAAATTTGCAGATGGTGTTATTTTAAGAAATAATTATGATTCTGATAAAGATGATCCAAGATCTGTAAGAGGTCATGGTGGTATAGAAGGGCATAGGGGACCACTTATATGGTCCCGTGGTTACAATACTATAAATAATTTAGGTTTAGGTGAAGTGTTATATGAGGGGTATGACCTTGCTAAGGATAAGATAAATTTAAGATCCATACTAGGACAAGGACAAATCACTGTAGGAGGAACTGAAGATGGGACTATAGGAGATTCAATAACCGTCCAAGGAAACAATAATAATAAAACTTGGAAAGCTTTTGCTGTTGAAAGCAATTCTGGGATAGATGACTATAACAACCCTCCTGCATCGGGGACAACCGCAAATGAAAAAACATTAGCTACTTTTGAAGATGGATTATTGACTGGAACCCCAAGCAATTTAGAAGTCGTAAACGTTGCTAAAGCAACAGGTTCGGGAACTACAGTTAACACTGTAACTTCAAGCCCTAGTATAACAAGTACACCTGAAGCCTTATCAGTATCTTCAATAACTCCTCCAAGTGGTTCTGGTTTAACTTTAGATACTAAGGAATATACTCCTACAACAGTAACTACCGAAGCTTTATCACAAGTTTCTGGTAGTGTTTCTGGGGGTACAGACATTGATCTTCAATCTGTTTCCGTAACTTCTTCATCAATAACTCCTCCAACTGGTTCGGGGTTATCACTAGATACTAAGGAATACACTCCTACAGTAGTAAGTACTGAAACGCTTTCACAAGAAACTAATTCTGTTTCTGGAGGTACTGATATTTCTTTTCAGGCTGTATCTTTAGATACTCAACAGATAACTCCTCCGAGTGGTTCTAGTTTAGATTTAGAGACTAATCAATATTCTTCCGTAACATTAGGAACTGAAACAGTGGGTATAGATGCAACTGCGCTGAAGGGGGGCGATAATTTAACAACAACACCTACCCCTTTAAGTTCAACAAGTGTGCCAGTTCAAGCTACGGGGACTAAGTCATATACTTCTAGAGAATTAACTCCGCATACTCTAACGGCTACGACAGGATTAGCATCAGGAACAGATGTTAATTTACAGTCAGTTCCTTTAACACCAACTTCGATAAAAGTTCCGAGTGACTCTGGAATAACTTTAACTCGTAAAGAGTATACCCCTACAACAGTTGCGACTGAAACAACAAGTGTAACTTCTTCTTTCACAGGAGGTAATAATTTAGTTACAATCCCCACGGACTTAGATACAACACCATCGACTGTATTAGAATTTGATACTAAAAAGTATACTTCTAGAGAGTTAGCACAGGAACAATTAGAAAGGCAGTCAGACACTTTAAAAAAAGGAACAGCTACTACAGAAGTTTCTTTAGAGACAGTGCCTTTAAGTACCACTTCAATAACCCCGCCAAGTGGATCTGGTATAAGTTTAGATACCAAGACATACACTTCTAGAGCATTAGGGGAAGAAACATTAACTAAAGAAGCGACTGCCTTAAAAGGAGGTACTGATTTAAATACAACTGCTATTGATTTACATACAACACAATCTCCAATAGTTTCAGCTACAACCAAAACCTATACGGCTAGGCAGTTAGATAAAACAAGTTTAGCTCCTCAGTCGAACGCTTTACACGGAGGTGCTCAATTTACTTGTAATCCTACCCCATTAAACACGGAGGAGATTTCTGCTCCGAATTTATCCGTCAAAACTTTTACTACTACTGAGTTAGGAACTGTTTCTTTATCAAAGCAAGCTGATGCTTTAAGGGGTGGTGCTGACTATACATGCACTCCTACGACTATGACGACTAAAACGTTTAGTCGTGTTGAAGAAACTTTTAATGAAAATTTAAAGCAACAATCAGGTGCTTTAGAAGGTGGTGCTGATTACACATGCACTCCTACGTCTATGACGACTAAGTCGTTCACGACTCAAGCTAATGCCTTACAAGGTGGTAGTAATTTAGATTTAGTATATAGAGAGGTCTACCTTACAGATAATCAAACGCCTGTTTGGGTATTAGGACCAGCTAATGTTCCATCAAATACTTCTGCTACGGTAACTGCTGTTGTTGGAGCAGAGAGATATACAGGAATAAAGAGGAAGTCTGGCAACACTGCTACTAATTTCCATTTATACCAATCTGGGACTGATCCAGTTACTGGTAATAATAAAGTATTAACTACAGATAGTGTTAGTACGGATACAGTAACACTTAGAAAAGACATCGGCACATATGTAGGAGTCAAAAATCTTTCCGCTCCTAATGTTTATTTCTATAGTACAACAGGGGCTTCGGACACTAGAGTATACATAAAACCACCCGACAGTAGTCCTGTTGAGGACAATCATTATTTATACTTTGCTGCTAGTGAGGTTTCTGATTCAAAAGTACTTACTACAACTAACTCTAGTACAGATCCTGTAACACTTAGAAATGGAGCTTCCGTGTATAATGGAATTACAGGTATATCTGGCACAGATCCTGTACTATTTTATACTGCTGCAAGTACAGGGAAACAATTTTTAGAGGCTGATAGTGGTGACAGTCATGGTGATACAACCAAGGTATATTATACTGATTCTAACGTATCTAGAAATTTTTTAAGTAACACTACTAATCCTAGTAAAACAGCATACGACGTATATACATCTGATACAGCTACTACTTCTAAATACTTAAAGACAACATCGTCTAATTCAGCAGAAACTTTGAGGACTGATATAGCAACTTATACTGGAATTACAGGGATATCTTCTGGTGTTTCATTATATGAAGCTCCTGTTCCATCAGATAATTCATCAGATACTTTCTTAGAAACTGCGGAGTCTGATGGGTCTACAAATTATGTATATTCTTCAACTGAGTCTACAACAAGAAAACTTTTAAGCTCTGCAACTGAACAAGATAATCTTTATTTATATTCATCTGCTGCTGCGGATAGCACTACAAAATTTTTAAAAGTAGGTGCGAGTGAGTCAGGAACAAAAACACTAAGAGTTGGTGCTGTTGTGCATGATGGTATTACAGGACTTTCAGGATCTTCAGTTGCTCTATATAAAGCTGATGGTACATCCCACAAATTTTTAGAAACTACAGATGACTCAGATTCAACGCATAATGTGTATGTTTCAGATGCTACTGACACCAGAACTTTTATAACTAGTTCTGGGTCTGCTATAAAAGTAGTAACCTCAGACAGTGATTTCTCTAGTACTAATTACGTAAAAACAAATGATAATTGGTCAGGTGAAAAAGAATTCATGCATTCAATCGACAGCTATATCGGTGTTAAAGGACTTTCGGCTAACACAGTTTCTGTTTACAAAGTAAATTCAGATTCTTCTCATAAATTTTTAGAAACGGAAAGTAGTGAGCCAGACGAAACTGATTATCACATTTATGCTACTACATCAGCAGCTACTGATACTAGATTTTTAACTACATCATTATCAGATTCTTCACTTAATTTATATTTTTCTGATGCGCCTACACAATCAAAATATTTAAAGACTAGTTCTACTAATACGTCAGAAACTTTAAGGTCAGGTATGACTGCCTTCGACGCAGTTTCAGGTATTGCAGATGGCTCTAAGCTATATAAAGCTCCTACCAGCGGAGACACTAAATTTTTAAAGACAGATGACTCAGCTTCACCACATAATGTGTATGTTTCAGATGGCACATCAAATATGACATTCTTAACCAGTTTAGGAAATGACATAAATATTCTAACCTCTGATACTATATCAGGAGTATCAGCAGTTAATTATGTAAAATCTAATGACAGTTCATTAGCATCAGCTAAACAATTTAAACACACATTTCAAAACTACACAGGGCTTTCTTCTAATGATGATGAAAATGTTTCTGTGTATGAAGTACCTTCTACAACCACAAACAGATTTTTAGAAACAGCAGAAAACGCAGGGAGTAGTCATCGTGTTTATTCTACAGACACCTCAACAACTAGCACTCGATTTTTAAGTCCTTCAGGAACTGATACACCACTCCATTTATATTCTACAGATACTGCTGATAGTACTACAAAGTTTTTGAAAGTAGCTAATAGCGTACAAGGAGACAAAACTTTAAAATCTGGAATGTCTGAATTTAACGCTGTAACGGGGCTTACCTCTGGAGCAAAATTATATGTAGCAGGGAGTGCTACTACACATAACTTCTTAAAGTCTCCTACATCTTTAGGAGATCATCATGTTTATTTTTCTGGCACGGCTAGTACTTCTAGTGACCCTATGTCATTTGTAACAAGTTCAGGAAGCTCTATCCATGTTGTAAAATCTGGAAGTAGTTTAGGAAGTACAAAATTTGTAAAAACAACTGGTACTGGTATTGATTCAGCTAAAACTTTTAAACATTCGTTTGGGTCTTACACTGGTGTTACAGGTCTTTCAGGATCAAATATACATCTATATTCTACAGCAACGGCTGATAATACAAAGTTTGTAAAAACCACTGATACTGGAGCTAGTCATGTATATGTTTCTTCTGCGGATACCCAAAGGACTTTCATAACTAGTGTAGGTAGTGCTATAAATGTTTTGACCGCTTCTAGTTTAAGTGATGGTTCTAGTGCTAAATTCGTAAAAACGACTGGTACTAACGCAAATGGTATAGATTCAGCCAAGACTTTTAAGCATACATTAGGATCTTATACTGGTATTACAGGACTTTCGGCTGCAAGTGGTGTGCATTTGTATTCTACTGACAGTGCTGATAATGATAAATTTGTAAAAACTACTGATACTGGAGCTAGTCATGTATATGTTTCTTCTGCGGATACTCAAAGGACTTTCATAACTAGTACAGGATCTTCTATTAATGTACTTACAAAATCTGGAAATAGTGGTATTAATGTGTTTACAACAGGTTCTACATCTTCCCAAACGCTAGTTACTGCTGTAAATACTACACCTTCAACATTCCAGACGGTTTCTGGATCTGAAAAAGTATTGAAAGCCCCTTAACAGTTCATGGGTTGAATTGCGGTGTAAACGCCTTATATTTAGGTATCGTGCCAGCTAAAACTACAGAACAATTATTCGCTACTCATTCTCAATATTTAGACGTTGAGTTTGCACAGCAGCAGGATTTTCGTAATGCTTTGAATGAAGTAATGCCTCGTATTTATAAAATGGGGTATTGGAGGGATTTAGTAACAGAACATACGCAAGATGCATCTAAAGGGTATATTTCTTTACCTCAAGATACAGACTCTATATTACATGGGGTATTAGATAATAATCCAATTCCAACACGTTCTTTATGGCATGATTACAAGACTTTTGGTACAAATGACCAAGACGATACTATATTGAGTTCTTTTATAGATGACGGATATGCCTCCTCATATAGGGATATAGAAACTCCATATGTATACCATCTTGAGCTTCAAGCTGTTAAGAATTACAACGATAGTTTACCTACTGCTCCTTTTACGGTTGACGTTTTATATAGTGGGTCTACTACGGGAGATGGTTTTATGGACTATCGTTTAGATCAAACAAACACAGCGGATACTGGTTCTGGTGTTAACATTTCTAATATAGAACAAATAATTTATAATAATATACCAGATGGGTTTACTGTAAGAGTTTTAGCTGATCCTTATGACGACAGTTTTGACGCTGTTACTTTAGCTGATTTACCAAGCGGGTCTGGCACTGTACGTTATCGAAGGTATAGAGTAGGTAATACTAATAGTAATTCATCTGCACATTTATTGTTAAAAAGAGGATGGATAGATGTAGATAGTGGGTCTGATTTAGTACACCTACCGTCTAATGCTATCTTAAAACATGCTTTATTAGGCAAGTTTGGAGAAGACAATGCAGATTTACAAAGAGCACAGTATCATTGGGCTACAGTGGCTCAACTTTTAGAAAAAGACACCGACTCATACAGAGGGTCTGCTAAACCAACTTTACGTATCGCTCCTGATGGTGTGGGAGCTGGTATGTCAGGAATGTATTAACAATTTAACAAACAACATTATATTATGGCAACAAACAACATTGATAAACAATCCTTCGGACAAGCTGGAGCAACCTGTTTAAGTGGAACTGAAAGTGTAGTTAAGGAGATTTGTGCTATTCTTGCATTAGAGGATTCTGTTCTTCATGCAACAAACACAAGCTGGCCTGAACTAACTGATTCCTCAACAAGTAACTTAATAGGAGATACAAGTTCTGTCATTATACCTGCTGGAGTTACCATCTATGGTCAATTCAGTAAAGTAGGTTTAGATAGCGGAACAGTCCTTTGCTACCACTCTGTATAAATGTTAGGATTAAATCATTCTATTGTTAAACACACTAGGGCTGGCACAGATGCCCTTATCCGTGATTACGATTTCATTCGTAAGGATAAGTTGCATCAGGATATTGAGTTCAGCAGGTCTTCCTCAGCTACCCAAAAGAATAGCGAGGGTAAGGTGGTTTATGCTCCTCATAACCTTCTTTCTTATTCTGAAGACTTTTCTAATAACTTTTGGAATAAACAAGACTGCACAGCAGTAGCGAGTAATGTTACCGATCCCTTTGGAGGTACTGGGGCTTATAAAATAACTGAGACAGGTACTAATGCTCACCTAGTAAAAACA
>Ga0160423_10003533_pt1 | contig 12990 bp, 21 predicted proteins | sample CRUFie14St8metaG_FD_108191 | JGI IMG/M metagenome (GOLD analysis project Ga0160423, IMG submission 108191) | Marine microbial communities from the Costa Rica Dome - CRUD Field 142mm St8 metaG | ecosystem: Environmental > Aquatic > Marine > Oceanic > Photic zone | place: Costa Rica: the Eastern...
AGACCAAGGTAGCAACCCGCATTCTTGGTTACAGTCAAGAAATAGCGGTAATTTAGGTGCAAACTATGCTATAGCTCTAAACCCAAATGGGGGCAATTTAGGTTTAGGGACTGTAAGTCCTGATGGTCAGTTTCACATAAAAGGAGTAACTAATAAAACTATAAAACTTGACAGAGATTTCTCTTCAGGTGAAGCAACTGCTTTAGCAATTGCAAGAAATGGAACTGATAAATGGAGGTTGTTTCAACCTGCTGATGACAGTTATATTAGTATGTATAACGATCAAGATAGTGCTCATCAGTTTAAGCTTCATAGTAATGGAGCAATCTCAGCACCAGAACAACCTGGAGCTAGACTAGGATTACCATCAAACCAAACAATTGGTACTTCGTGGCAACTTTTAAATTTTAGTGATACAAGTTCAACCTATTTTATGTATAACATAGGATTGACTTTGTCATCTGGCAACATAACTGTGCCTACTGCTGGAAGATATTTTATAGCTGCTCAGTTTAGAACAGAGGCAGCTCCTTTTTCTCCTGCCTCACAATTTGGGATTTATATCAATAATGCAGCATCAGGCGGAAGTTACACTCAAGTTGTAAGACTATATATTGATGATAATGCAGTACCAGAATATGAACACGCTCCACCACTTCAAGGTATTTTTGACCTTGTTGCAGGAGCAAGGATTGAAGTGAGAGCAATGGCGGGAAGTGCTAATAATTTTGTATTAAGTAGCACAAGTAATACAGTAAATCATTTATCAATAATTAAAATGGCGTAAAATAAATTATGGCTAACACTAAAATAACATCAGCAAACTTAGATACGCTAACAACTCTTGTTGTTGATGATATTACTATTGATGGATCTACTATTTCTGATTCAGGCGATCTTACGCTTGATGTGGGTGGAGACATTATTCTTGATGCAGCTGGTGGCGATATTATTCTTAAAAATGATGGTAGCACAAACGGAAATATAGTTTTAGGAGATGCTACTAACCCTACTGTAAAAATTACATCTAGTTTTGACATCATTCTTGATAGTGCATCAGATATAACACTTGATGCTGATGGTGCAGATATTAGACTCAAAGATGCAGGAAATACTTTTGGAGTTCTTTCCTCTAGTGGATCAGATCAATTTGTTTTACAAGCAGGAACACAAGATAAAGATATAATTTTTAAAGGCAATGATGGTGGGTCTGTAATAACTGCCCTTACACTAGATATGTCTGATGGTGGTAAGGCTATCTTTGGTTCTGCTGCACAATTTGCTTCTGATATTAGCATTGAAGCTGCTAGTGGTAACCCATCACTTACTATAAAAACAGCAGGAACAGGCAACAACCCTCATATTAATTACAGAGCAGGAGACAACACAGTTTTTGATAACATGGGTGTTTTTTCTGCATCTACTGATTATTGGAGAGTTGCATATGGCTCATCAGGCTCGGCTTCTACAGAACTTCTAAAGGTTGAGTCCACAGGACATATAGATGTAGCAGGAATTATTGATAACACTAGAGATAATGGAAATGTATCAGCACCAAATAATTCTGACCATACAGCAGGTACAAGAATTAAGTTCTTTGATAATAGTGCAGACGTTTGGTATGCGATTGGAATTGCAGGTAATACTATGTGGTTCAAGTCAGATGATGAATATGCTTGGTACGATGGTGCTTCTAATGCTGTAAAAATGAAACTTGATGCCAATGGTGACTTATCAAGACCATATGGAATTTACGCTAGAGGATTTTGGAATAAAGCAGGTGTAGGCTCAGTTAATAGTGGCACAACAGCAATTTATAACAATAACAACAGAATAACTATTTCAAGTGGTAAAATCTATGTGCCAGTAGCAGGTAGGTATCTTGTTCATGTACAAGGTTTGGACAACAGTTCTAACTCAAGTTTTGATACAAGAATACAACATAATGTCACTGGTTCAAATGATGCCTTTCTTGCAGATTTGAGGCTAGGCAATAATGGTGGTGGTACTCATGGAAGTAGTAGTGCAACATCAATAGTAGATATGGCAGCTAATGACTATATACATATTTTAAGATTAAGTGGTACTCAATATTCTGGTGCAAGTAGTACAAGTCCACATAATTCATGGTTTATAACATATTTAGGATAGGAGAATAATATGGCAAATAAAGTAGAGTTAATTAAAAATTTTTCAAAGGAGCTTACTGAGTTTGAAGCTATTTTGTATATGCACCATTTCGGTGATGCAGAAGATTGGTTTAAAGATTTTATTTCTGCAAACTGTCAACAATATATTGATGAGTGCTACGAGTGTGCTAAACAAGACTTGCTAGATGCAGGACATGAAATGGTTCCTGCTGACAAAAAGGCTTGTATTGAAATGGCTTGGAAAGAGGGAGTGTTGAAATTAGGTGCTGAAAGATTTTTAATTCCAGAGGAAAATAGAATAGAAAATGAGTGATCCAATAACAGGAGCGGAGTTAGAGAATGGCTAAAACAAAAGTACATGGTGAATATTTAGATCCTTCAGTAATATCTGGACAAACCCAGGTAACGGCTGTTGGAGCTGACTCTGTACTTATTCTTGATGCGACAGACAATGCATTAAAGAAAGCTCTACTTTCTGATGTTATTGAAACAATAGATGGTGGTGCACCTACTTTTACAACCGCAACTATCTCTGGATCAAACCCAGTTTTAAACATAGCTAGAACTTCAAATTACACTTATAAGATAGGAAGTCTTGCTAATGACACTTTTGCAATTCAATCAAATGAAACATCAGATGCTTCTTATGCATCGTTAATTGAAATAGATTCTTATGCACACCAAGGTAGCGGTCCAGCGATCAAGGTGGACAGCAGCGGAAATGTGGGGATAGGGGGAAGCCCTGGAGCAAAGTTAGATGTGAATACTGGAACTGTAAACACATTGGCACATTTTCATAGTACAGACGATAACGCCTTTATAGAGCTTAAAGACGATGACACTACAGGGTACATAGGAGTACAAAACGACTATGTTTATGTTGGTGGAGCTCCTTCTACAAACTCACAAAACATAGTTATACATAAAACAACTGGAAATGTAGGGATAAGATGGACTGCCCCAACAGCAAGACTAGGTATTTTACAAAATGGATCTACAACTCCAGGCATGAATATAACAGATGGGGCAACAGCAGATTTTAGAGTATTTGCAGGTTATGTTTCTGGAGTGACAAGAATCGGAACTAGTGCAGGACATTTAGCTATAGATACAGGCGGAACGGAGAGAGCCAGGCTAAAATCTAATGGAAATTTTGGCTTGGGAACTACGGATCCAGATGAAAATCTAACAATCGCAAGTGCAGCACCAACAATAAAATTTGTTGATACAGATGGTACAGAACAAAATACTATAGTAAAACAATCAGGCGGTAACTTTTTTATAATAGCAAGAAATGGTAATGACAATGCTGGTATTGCTTTTATGGGTAATGGTGGAGGAACTACTGATGAATATGCAAGATTCCTTGCTAATGGGAATTTAGGTCTAGATGACACCTCACCAATGAGTAAAATCCAAGTTGGTACTCCTAACAGCATGACGGCTTCTCATTATGGCAGAGCTGAATATGCAGGACTCAACTTAACAATACCTAATAGCGTAGGTGCAGCAAATCAAATTATATTCTCAAATGCAGCAGCAGAGTCATACGGATATGGTGGTCTTGGCATGGTCATGACAAGTGGATCTGGTGTTGGTTTGGCAGACATGGTAACTACCATAAAAACAACAGGATCTAATGCAGTAGCAATAGAAAGACTTAGAATTTTCGCAGAGGATAGACCCAAGTATTCATTTGGTACAACTGGTACAGGGGTCAATGATGGACCTGCTATATTTGCTGCAAGTACATCTCCATCTAATAACACCCATCTTTGGTTTCATTTTTTAGAGGCTAACAACCATGGATCAGCTGCTGGTATAAAAGTTGGTGGTCTTTTAGCTTCATCCACTTATGCTTTAGCAAGTCCCTCTAGAGGAAATATTTATGCACAAGGAAATGTTTCTGCTGCAACTTTCACGGATAGAACACCTTATCCAACATCACTACAACTTGCAAAAGATGTAATTAATTCACACCAAAGACGAAGTGAAGAAGAAATAACAAGAATGGCTACAGAACAATTTAATAAAGTACAAGAAGAATCGGATATGCCACAACCTGAAAGGGAATCACTAAGCCTTGAAGAGTTTTTAGACAAACATAAAAAAGAATACGAGTTAGACCACAGCGTATTACATGATTATGTTAACGATACTGAATATGCAGAAAATGGCATAGAAGGCAGAGATGCATCTGCTACAATTTCTTGTTTAGTAGAAGTTGTAAAAGACTTAATGCAAAGATTGGAGACTTTAGAGAATGGCTAATACTAAAATAACATCAAATGAAAAATGCATAAGAGGTTAACAAATGAGTGATCCAATAACAAAATCAGTAGTAGGTATAGCTGGTAACGTACTAAATAAGTTCGTTGCTGACAAGAACCTTAAAATGCAACTTGAGCATGAGCTCAAGACACAACTACAAACTGCTAATCTTGCACAGATAGAAGTAAACAAAATCGAAGCTGCAAGCACAAGTTGGTTTGTTGCTGGCTGGAGGCCAAGCGTTGGCTGGGTCTGTAGTTTGGCCATGTTATACCACTTTATTATTGCACCTATGATGCAGTTTTTCCTTAATGTTATTGGCATACAAGTGCAATTACCGGAGTTTGATTTTAGTCAATTATCAACTATACTTATGGCTATGCTCGGAATGGCCGGTCTTAGGACATACGAGAAGAAAGAAAAAGTAACAAAAGGCAATTAATAAGGAGTATTTATTATGTCAGATTCAAATCAAGGTCAAACAATTGACCGTCTAAACTTTAATGGAAAAGAATATATGATTGCAGATTTAACTGATAGAGTTAAAGCTGGTATTAATGTTCTTTTAAAAATTCAACAAGATTTAAATAATCTATCTCAAGAAGTTCGTATTCAACAAGCTGCGCAAACAGAGATTACAAAGCAAATAACTGAAAACATAAAAGAAGATAAAATAAAAGAAATTGAGCCAGCTGAAACTAAAGTCGTAGATGAGCAAATGGAAGCTGCTCATGACATCATAGAGTCTGAAGACAAGTGAGCTGGAAGTACTTTACTGAAGACGAAGTAAAGTGCAAACACACTGGTTTGTGCGCAATGGATGATGACTTTATGCACAAACTAGATATAATACGAGAAGAGGTTGGATTTCCGTTAATTATCAATAGTGGATATCGACATGAAACCCACCCTATCGAAGCTGCAAAAAGCAAGCCAGGAGCCCATTCTTCGGGCAAGGCCGTAGATATACGAGTGCGAGGACAGGATGCCTTAAAATTAATTGAGGTAGCTTTGAAGAATGGCATAACGGGACTTGGAGTCAAGCAGCATGGGGAGTCTAGATTTATTCATTTGGATACTCTTGAGGCCGAACCTAATAGACCTAGGCCTTGGATATGGAGTTACAAGTGAATGAGAATGGCAAAAGATTAGAAAAAATAGAAGATAAGCTGGACAAACTGTCCGAAGCTGTAGTTTCTATTGCGCGTATCGAAGAGAGAGTTACAACAGTCTTAAAACAAAATGACCGATTGTTTTCAAACTTTGAAAAGCTTGAACTCCGTGTAGATAAGGTAGAAAACCAAGCAAACATAAATGCAAAGACTGTAAGTGTTACTGAAAGGTTCATCTGGATTGTACTCTCCGCAATAGTAGCGGCTATAATGTATAATTTAAGATGAAGCTATGGCATATTACAAACTCATTAATTTTTCGGGGATAGCGCCCCAAATTTCCCCAAGGCTACTGGATGATACAGTTGGCCAAACTGCAAATGATCTAGATTTAGATAGAGGAGTTCTTACTCCAATAACTGAAAACTCACAAACTCAAGCATTAACTTCATCAGGTAGAACTAGTATCTACTATTACTCATATGCTGGTAGTAATTACTGGTTAGAATGGACCGAGGATGTAGATGTTCAACCGGGGCCCATTGCTGATGATTCGTTGTCTAGGATCTATTGGACAGGAGAAACCTTTCCTAGAATGGCACCAGGCGACGTTGTAGCAGCTTCTGGGTCAGGTAGATATCCAAGAAACTTTTATAGGTTAGGTATTCCCGCTCCAACAGCAGCTCCTAATATTTCAGTTACAGGAACAGACGACGGAACTACTACTCAGTACAGCACCGCGTATGTATATACATTTGTGTCTGCTTACGGAGAAGAGGGGCCGCCTTCACCTGTTACAGCTGTAGTAAATAAAGTAGATGCTCAGTCTGTCACTATAAGTGGTTTAGAAACTTCAGCAGGATCAGGGGCAGGTAGAACAAACACTAACTTAGCAAAAAAACGAATTTATAGATCTAATACTGGTTCTAATACAACAGCATTTCAGTTTGTAAAAGAAGTTACATTGGCTACAGCATCAACTACAGATAGTGTAACCAATGCAAGTTTAGGTGAACTTATACCATCTACTTATTGGATTGCACCGCCAGACGAACAAACTTCTTTATATCCAAATGGGCAAATGAAGGGTTTGACTGCATTACCTAATGGTATTTTTGCAGGGTTTACTGGTAAGCGTATATGTTTTTCTGAACCGTTTTTGCCTCATGCATGGCCTGTTGCTTATAGAACTACTTTAGAAGATAACATTGTGGGAATTGGTACAACAGGAAATGGTCTATTTGTAGGCACAGAAGGTAATCCATATTTTATACAAGGTGTGGATCCACAATCTATGACTTCTATACGTATAGAAGCAGCACAAGCTTGTTTGAGTAAAAGGTCTATGGTTGATATGGGGCCATATGTTATTTATGCGTCTCCAGACGGATTAGTTGCTGCAGCTGGTACTGATGTAAGAGTTGCAACAGAAGGGATAATTACTCCAGAACAATGGCAAGCAGATTTTTATCCATCAACAATACAAGGCTTTTTATGGCAAGGTAAGTATGTAGGGTATTACGCCAGTGGTTCAAACTTTGGGGGATTTATATTTGATCCTAGAGGTGGTAAAAATGCACTTACTACACTTACCCAAACTTCTTCTACAAGTACAAAAGGTGGACACACAGACCCTGATACAAACGAATTGTATGTAATCGAAGGAAGTAATGTAAAAGAGTTTCAAGGTAGCACTACAAATGAATCACTTACATTTAAGACAAAAGAATTTGTACCTAGTAAGCCAACTAAAATGGCTTTTGTAAAAATAGAAGCGGAAGCCTATAGTGGAAATGGTATTACAGTAAAAGTATTTGGAGATGGTAGTTTGTACTACAACGCTACAATTACAGCTTCAGGTAGTTCTTTTAGTGTAACAGGTGCTACTCCTAGTTTTAGTGCAACTACAATATCTGAACCAATTCTTAGATTACCCTCTGGTATTTACAAAACATACTCTATTCAAGTAGAGGGGGCACATACAATCAATGAGATTTGTATTGCAGAGTCTATGGATGAACTAAGGGGTGTGTAATGGCTACGTCGGGAACAAAAGTACCGTCTATAGTATCTGTACCTAGTAGAATAGACCCACAATTAAAAAACCACATGGTTTCTATTCAAGAAGCCTTAGAGATAAGATTAGGACGTAGGGGAGATCCAAGAGATAGGGCAATAACTTTAAGAGAACTTATTGATTCTGGTTTAGCTGAAGAACTTTTAGATAATCCTTTTGATCCTAATGCTGGAACGGGGGTCGTGGACTTTAAACCACGTACTGTAACCGATACTACAATACCGCCTGTACCTACTGGAGTCAGTGCTTCAGCAGCTTTTACAACAGTAGTTGTATCTTGGGATGCCCCACAGTTTGGTAATTTTGCATTTGCGGAGATATATAGAGGTACAAGTAACGACGTAAGTGCCGCTGTTTTAGCAGATACAACAACGGCTAATGTTTGGTCAGACTCTGCAGATTACAATCAAACATTCTACTATTGGGTTAGATTTGTATCTACTTCAGATATAAGAGGGCCATTTGCTAATTCTGTAAATGCTACGACTGCTATAGATATAGCAGCGGTTATGACTAGTTTGAGTCAAACTTTAGCTGACTTGCCTGGGTACTCTGCAATTACTAATTTAGTTACACAAGGGGCAGGAGAAGTTATTAGGAGCTCATCTGCTCCAACTACTAGAGGTGACGGAAGTAGTGCTATAACTGCAAATGATCTTTGGTTTGATACCGATGATGGTCAAGTTTATTGGAGAAACGCTGCAAATAATGCTTGGGTGGCGGGGCGAGATGCTACGTTAGTTAACTTAGTAGGTACTAGTAGTTTTACAGGCTCTACTTTAACTGCAGCTACAGCTTCAGCGCAACAAGATATTATTACGGTAACTAATCAGTCTAATGCAATTGCTACAGACCGTGGTACTTTATTAGCTAGTTTAAACTCTTCTAATAGTCGTTCAGATACTTCTTTAGCAGCAGCTATTGCGCATGAACGAACTGTTAGAGTTAGTGCCGAGGGCGCGAATGCAACTTCTATTTCTAGTTTAACTACTACTGTTGGTCAAAATACTACGAGTATTACTAGTGTATCAAATGCAGTTATAGATGGAACTTCTGCTAGAGCGGCTCATGGACTTTCAGTTAATGCGAATGGTGCCATTGCTGGTATGTACCTAATTGCTGATTCGAGCAATAATTTACAAAACAATACTAGTAGTTCAAATATAATTTTTGAAGCAAGTCAGGTAACTATTCGTAACCCACATGGTAATAACATTGTGCCATTTACTGTACTCACAAGTACCGATGGTAGTGGTAACCCAGCGGGTGTTTATATAGACACCGCTTTTATAAAAAATGGTGCTCTTGCTAGTGCGCAGATTGGGTCTTTATCTGTAGATAAATTATCAGGGAGTTTTGCTACTTTTGCTAGTGTTATGACTGGTACTTTAAGTGGTACTCACATAACTGCAAATACACTTACGCTAAGTCAATTAAATTTTGATAGCACAAGCGGAAATGCAGTTATTACTGTCAGTGGTAGTGGCTCTAGTGCTATCTTAACTATAAGAAGTGGTGGGGTTGTAGTTGATATGATTGGAGCTAACCAGATTGGAAAGATATCTTCTATTGATAATCTTAATCAATCTTACACTCAAGCTAGTGTTAATATGAGTAGTTTTACTAGTTCATCGCCTCATCACCTTTTCACAACTACAGATAAGTTTGGTTTTCCTACGGGTACTACATATATGGGAGGATCTTCCTCTGGGCAAATACAGTTAAACGTACTAGGAAGTACTATTAAAGAAAGTGGTACTTATGTAGTTACTGTTATGATGCAAACTTCTGGAAGCTCTACTAGTAGTAGTCGATCTGGGTTTGCAGTAAATATAACAGAAAGCACAAGTAGTAGCTCTGTAAGCACAAACCATGCTACTAGCTATTTTAGTTTTTCTACTGGAGAAATGACAGGGAATGATGGTTTGCATTTCCCGCCAAAAATTAGGCAAGAGCAGGTAAATTTTGTCGCAGGACGTAGTTATCAAATTGCTGGTTTTTTCTACGGCAGGGGGATAGGTAATCCTCCAAGTGGTGGTTCACCTACTGTTAGTTCTTACATAAATATTGCAAGGTTAAACAGAGTATAATGAGTAATTTAGAAGCAGGTAAAAAATATACTAGATATAAAACTGCAACTGGTGAAATTACAGGGCAGTTTGGTGCTAGTGGTAATGATCAACCATTTTCTAATTTTGTAGGAGATGACGAAAGTTATATAGAAGGAGAATACTTAGCAACACATTACAAAATAGTAAATGGAGCTGCTGTTACAGTAGGTGTATCTAAACTAAGAGAGCAAGCTATATCTGAAATGAAGGCAGAACGAAGAGATAGGCTATATGAGTCGGACTGGACACAGGGAGAAGATAGCCCTTTATCAACAGAGAAAAAAGCAGAATGGGCAACTTATAGACAAGCACTGCGAGATTTACCAGATTCACACACTAATATAATAAACATCGATGATGTAGTTTGGCCGGAGGAACCTGAATAATGGCATACACAAGAGAATTAGTAACAACCCTAACAGATAGTGATTATGACAGGCTGTACTCAGAAGAAAGTGTAGACGAAACACAAATGTCTAGTCTTTTAGGATGTGCAGAAAATGAAGTTAAAGATAGAATAAAAGCTATATATCAATCAGCAATAGCTGATGATGATAAGTATTTAGTTGGTATTTTTGAAGATGAATTATTAATAAGACTTATAGCATGTTATAAAGTCTATGAATATGATAATCAGCAGAGAAGTAAAACTGGGTTAATGCTTACTGCTAATAATAGTGCTAACAGTAAAAGTTGGCAGTATGATAGCGCAATGGCTACTTCTATAACCCCTACTGCTGAAGCTTTTCATGTGCAACAAGGGTCTATAGGTTTAATTATAGAAGCTAAAGGTAGGGGCATGTATGATTCTTTAGTAGCTGGTGGGGGAGCAATAGGCAATCTAATTGAAATATCTCCTTGGAACTCACAAACTAACGAAGCAAAATTTGTTTCAGATTTTGGCTTTGACTAAAAAATAGAGTAAAATTTAACTATGATTAACAGACCTATAAATCACAAAGAACCACATACGTATAAAGATATTTGTACTAAAAAGTATTCTACTGTTCCAAATCATGATGGCTCAGTGCCAGGAGAGGGCCCGAATAAAAACTTTGTTGATACAAAATCTCATCGTAAATTTAAAAACACTAAAGCGGAGTATTAATATGGCGTATTCATATGGCCCAAAAAAGAAAAAGAAAGGCATGACTAAAAAAGCCAAGCCTATGAAAATGAAAGGCTACGGCAAAAAGAAGAAGAAGTGAAGAAACTATCTCCTAAACAAAAAAAACTTGCTAGAGCTGCTAAGCCTCGTAATCGTATTACAGGCGCAGATTTTAAAGCTCTAAAACGTAAGAAAAAAAGGAAAAAGTAAATGCCTAGTAGGTTAGAAATTCTGTACGCACAGAAAGAGAGCCTTATTGGCCAACGCGCACAGATTACTTTAGATTTAGAAGTCTTTTTAGAGAACCCAAACTCTATTCCAGAACATACTGCTTACAGCGTAGAAATAGATAAGTTTGTTGGTGTAATAGCAGAAATTAATGATAAAATAAAAGTAATTGATTTTATGATTAAAAAAGGAGAAATCGATGGCGAATAGAATAAAGATGGGTCCTAAGAATAAAATGATAGGCGATATGGAAGTAGCAGAGTTTCAAATGAAACCAAATGTTCCTAACAGCGCTAATGACAAAATGATGGATCCAATGCAACAAAAGAAAATGGAATTAGGCATGATGCCGTCTATAGGTGAATCTATGGACACTTATAAATCATATTAAGGAGTAGATATGTCAATTATAATTAGTTCAACTACTAGTGGAGATAAAGACTTAGTTTGGGAAAAAGACGAAAAAGGTAATCACACAATTACTCTTTACCAACTACCTAAAAAGGGAGATGGCGAACCTAAAAAAATTAAGTCTATGAGTATTAAAGATGGCTAGAATGAAGAAAAAACCTTCAATGAAGGCAAAAAAAGTCTTAACTAAAAGACAAGAAGCTGCTATGAAAAGGCACTCAAAACATCACACACAGGCCCACATGAAGTTTATGAAAAGACGTATGCTCATGGGAGACACCTTTAGGGCCGCACATAAAAAAGCGCAGAATAAAGTAGGCAGATAATCATGGCTCGTAATTATCGTTCTGAATACGATAACTACCACTCTAGCCCTGCCCAAAAGAAAAGACGAGCTGCTAGGAACAAAGTGCGTAGAAAAATGATGCGCGCTGGTAAAGCAAAAAAAGGTGATGGTAAAGATGTACATCACATTGACGGAAATCCTCTGAATGATTCTCCAAAAAATATTAGAATGGAATCTAAGAAGTCTAATAGGTCATTCCCTAGAACGAGAACATCTCGTAAAAAAAAGGTAAAATGAAATGATTAATAACGGAGAAAACTATGCCAAGAGCAAAGAAAAAAACTACCAAAAAGAAGGGTGCTACACCTACTAACAAAGCTTTATACGCAAGAGTAAAAGCTGAAGCTAAAAGAAAATTTAAAGTATATCCGAGTGCATATGCAAATGGCTGGTTGGTACGTACTTACAAAAAGCGAGGGGGCGGCTATAGGTAATGCCTGCAATAGAGCTAAACGAATACTATATAGAACTTATAGGGTTTTTAATAACTCTATTGGTTGGTCTTGGTATTAAGGACTGGGCTGGAAGTTTTATAAAAGGTTTAGCTTTTCGTTTTAGTGGTGCTTTTAAAGAAGGAGATAGAGTTCTTTTAGATAATGAGCCTGCTATGGTTGTTAAAATTGGTTTAACTGAAAGTGTATTTGGCATATATTCAGAAGCTGGATATACTTGGAGGTACATACCTAACCAAAGGATCCCTATGTTAAAATTAGCTAAAGTAGTAGATCCTGAGTTACATCCCGATACAAGGGAAGAAAAAGCACGTAGGATAAAAGACTTATTAGAAAAAGATGGCGAGTAGAAAACCAACAGGAGGACTAACAGCCTGGTTCGGCAAAGGTAAGAAAGGCGACTGGGTAGATATTGGTGCGCCTAAGAAAAAAGGTAAGTTTCAAGCTTGTGGTAGAAAATCTGCTAAAGGTAAAAGTAAAAGAAAGTATCCGAAGTGCGTACCAAGATCCACGGCCAAACGTATGACAGCTGCACAAAGAAAGAGTGCAGTAGCTCGTAAACGTAGAGCAGGTAATCCAGGCGGTAAGCCAACTAATGTTAGGACTTTTGCAGAAAAGAAGAGAAAAACAACACGTAGACGTAAGAAGTAATGGCAAGAAAAGCAGGTTTTACTGTTGTAAAACACCAACCAGTAACTGGAGCAAGGGGGAAGAAAACTTCTAT
>Ga0160423_10003534_pt1 | contig 12989 bp, 6 predicted proteins | sample CRUFie14St8metaG_FD_108191 | JGI IMG/M metagenome (GOLD analysis project Ga0160423, IMG submission 108191) | Marine microbial communities from the Costa Rica Dome - CRUD Field 142mm St8 metaG | ecosystem: Environmental > Aquatic > Marine > Oceanic > Photic zone | place: Costa Rica: the Eastern...
CTACATGTCGTGGACAAGAGGCATTTTGTCCATGTCCGGGTTTAGCGAAGATGAGGAACAGATGAACTATGTGATCTGTGGAACTTGATGTTCGGAACTTGAATGTAAGCCCTCCTTCCAAATATGTAGGAGTTCGATCTCTTCGCAACACGATTTCCCGCCCCCGTTTCCCGCCATCTCCCATCAGATGGGCACGAGGCATGGCGCCCGTCTCTAAGGTGGTGGTGGTGCGCGGCGAGCGGGTCCTCGTGTCTCGTTTGGTCCTCCTTCTCTTCGTCTTGGGCATGGCGCGACTCCTGCACCAATCGTACTCCTACCTCGCGGGGGGGTCCCGGTGACGAAAAGAATCTTGGTTTTCAATCACAATGACCCTGGAGAAACGGAAGAGAGGAGCCTCCTCACACGTGGAGGAGAGGAAGCGCGCGGCCCTTTTGGCTGTGGAGAGGCACGACCGGGTGGCGAGGGCCTACGGCCACGACGCGGCCTCGGCGTGCCGGTCCGTGGACCTCGGAGAAGGCCTCGAGGCGACCGGCGGGGTGACCTGGAGGAAGCTGTCAACCCAGGACCGCCAGCGTCTCCTCGATTTGACCGACGGGAACATGAGCGGGCACTACGGCCACAAGTGGGAGGAGGAGCGCACGGGCAAACGCAAGGACATGGCGAGCAGGGAGTCTCGTTACATCGTCGTGCGGTCGAAATGCGACGCTTCCATCGCTGGGTTCTGCAATTATCGTTTTCTCGTCGAGGGTGACGAGTGGGTCGTGCTTTACGTGTACGAGCTCCAGGTCCGCGAGGCGCACCGGAGCAAGGGAATCGGGAGGGCGCTGGTGGAAATGTCGACGTTACTCGCGCGGCAGACCGGGATGCAAGGTGTCATGCTGACCACGCTCAAGGCGAACGAGGGGGCCTGCCGTTTTTACAAGAGGGAGGGCTTCAGTCCCTCCGCGATGGACCCCGGCGTCGTCTCCCCTGAGCGCGCCGAGGACTTCGACTACAGGATTCTTGTCAAGCTCTTCCCAAAGGAATCGCCTTGAGGAGGCAATTATATTATAGACAAACAAGACCTCGTCCTATCCAAAAGTGTGTTCTCTGTCTCAAGACCTCTTCTTGGTGAGCTCGAAGAGCACGGCGGGCGACCTGAAGATCCTGACGAGCCCCCAGTAGAGCTCCTCCTCCACGGCGAGGGCCTTCTCGGCCCTCGCGGCGTCCAGGTCGTCCAAAATGCTCTTCAGCTTGTCCGTCGCGGGCAGCTCGTTCACCCAAATCTTCTCTCGCAGCCCTGAGCTGAAAGACGCATGGATCAGCCTGCCGATGACCAGCACGAAGGAGACGTAGAGGCCGATCAGGCCGCCCCTCGACGCGAAGAGCGAGCTCATCACGCTGTCCCCGATGGTCTTCTCGAAGACCAGGACCAACTTGGGGCCCTTCAACACCCCGGGCTTGGCCGGCGCCTCCAAACCCGATGCCGGAGCACCACCCTCGTCGCAGAGCAGCTCCCACCACTCGCAGACGCCCTGGTCGCACCCTGACAGCCTGCTTAGCCCAAGGGAGCACCCCACCGCCAGAGTTCTCCTGTTCTGCGTGCTGAAGACGGGGTTCGCCTCGCAGACCTGCAGGTTCCCCCCAAGCTGAACAAAAAGGTTGTAAAAGTCGGTGCCGTTCCCCTCAAACGCGTTCTTGAAGGAGAGCGGGACCCTGTCCTGGCGACCATCCAGGACCCGCGTGAGGCCCTCCAAGCTCTTTTCGGACAGCTGTCTCGTCACTGAGAACGTGCAGTCCTGGGCGGTCACCGGGAAGGACTTGCGCAGCAGGAAATCCAGCTTCAGGCGGACCCGGCCTGTGGCGTTCGCCAATGTGGCCTGAATCTCACGCCGCCTTGGAGGGCTCACGGTCCAGAACCCGTCCGAGTAGGGCGAAAGAAGGACCTCCCTGACCTGACGGTCCGCGAAGGTCTTGCCAAAATACTCCTGCCTTCGATCCCAGGGCCTCACAGTCCTGTCCTGGCCACCAGAGAAAAGGGGAAAGGACCCCTCGTCGTGCTCGAGGGTGAGGTTCGCCGAGATTCCAGTGAGGCCGGGGGTGACGATGGCGGGGTTTGAGCTTGAGTACAGGATGAGGGGCCCCCAGATGATGAGGGCCAGCACCAGAAACCCTAGGAACCCTTGGAACATCTTGGTGTACCACGGCTGCTTCAGCCCGACCCCCTTCTGGCGGAACATGTTTCTCATCTCAATGCGGAACAAGCTGTGCCTGATCTCCTCCACCCTGAGCCAGTCGAAAAACTGCAGGGTGGTCTCGGTGCAGGTCCAGTCCAGCATCATCCTGAGCTCAGGGAGGAATGGGGTGAACGTGTAAATCACGTGCAGGACCTGGTTGAAGACGCTCCGCCGGCGCAGGAGCCAGTGGCCCAGCGTGTTGGTGGGGAACCCGGCCTTGATCTGCTTGCTGGAGAAGGCCAAGCTGACGGCCTTGAGGGCGAAGAATACCTGAATCTCGAGCTCCTTGGACCCCGAGCCCCTCGACGTCCTCATCTCCTCGCCCCAGTACTTTGTCAGCACGTACCCCAGGAAGAAGGCCAATGTGGCAAAGTGGTAGGCCGTCTTCAGGCCGTTGGCGCCCAGAACGTAGATGGCCCGGTCCACCACGATCAGCATGAAGAGGGAGACCAGGGCGTAGATGTAGCCCGCGGGGAATACGGATTTGAGGGAGAAGGTCGTGGTGAAGGACTTTTCTCGGGCGGAGAAGCAGGCCTGATAAAAGATCACCACGAAGATGAATGCGGCGATGTCAGAACACAAGATTGGGACGTAGAAGTCCCTCTCCTCGCCGACAAGGGCCTCCGCGTCCAAAATTGCAAAGTCAGATGGAGCGTCATCGTAAATTTCAACCCCACTGGACTCCTCTTTGGCGGATTCGGCCTGAAACACATCGCTGGCGAGCTTGAGCGCTCTCGCAATGTCAGAAACAGGCTTCAGCAGCCTCCTCTCGCTGGATAGTGTGATCCTAGTCACCTCAAGGATGACAACGTCGTACAAGTTGACTCCCTCGTCCACGTCCTGGTCGAGAACCTGCTCCACACTCTTGACGGTGAAGCTGGCGTCGACCCCCTCAAGCCTGCGGCACAGGTTGGGCGCCCTCTGCCTCATTCTGTCGTCCGTCCTGTGGCTGTACAGCTGGAATATCCTCTCCCCCACCTCGTCCAGGGGCCTCTCGTGCCACGGCGGCCCCTGCCTTGGCCGGCTTAGGGAGACGTGGATCACAAAGGGCATCCTGGAGGCGTGCTCGCTCTTGTAGCAGATCTTGGTTAAGTAGTTGTGAACGAGCCAGTACACGTGGCTAAGCTTGGCTTTGACTGAAAAGGCGTTGGCAAAGGCGAACTGCTCCTCCTCCAGCTTGTACACCTTTGCCACCTGAGCCACCCGGCCGTGGTGCCACGCAATGGAGAGGTACAGCAGCATGAATGGGATTGAGTGCGGGAACGGCTTGGGCTGGATTCCCAGCAAGAGCAGCCACCAGTCCCTCGGACTCTCCCTGAGCTCCTCGCAGGTGCCGGCCTCAAAGTGGGGACAGCGGTGCACGAAGGGAATCCAGAAGCAATACCGCAAGCTGAGGACGATCTCGCAGTAGTAGAAGATGAGGTTCCAGAACCGCAGGGACTTTGCACCTGGAGACACCAAGGCGAAGCTGTACAGGACCAGCGGGAAGGCAGCAGTCACCAGGGAGAACTCGTGGAGGAATGTCAGGATGAGCAGCAGATAGACCACGAAGCTGTCTGTGTCCCTTTGCCTGACTCGGCGGTCCAGCACGCTGCCCATCACCCATCGCCTCAGATTCTCTAAAAATTGGCGCAGAAGCTTTCCCGTGGTGCTCACCTTGTTGAGGCTCTCGGAAAGCAAGGGAAACTTCGGAGACTCGCACGTGAAGGGGTACAGCGGCTCCATGGAGTCCTCGAGGTGCATGCTTTCAAGGGACTCTGACAGTGGCTCCCCCGGCGTTTTGATGCTGCTGAAGTACTTGTCATTGCCCAGCTTCACATCCACACTCCCCCTCTTGCTGTTCAGCAAACCTCGCTTCAGCCACTCCACCCTCTTCTTTCTTGCCCTCAGGTGCTCTCTGGAGACCAGAGCCCTCTTCACCTCTTGCTCCCTCCACAACTGGTAATTGTCCTCCATTTCCTGAACTGCCCTGTGCTTCTCCCGCTGGTGCGCGAGAACCAGGGATTGGAAGGCCTTGGTGTGAAGCAGGGCGAGCTGGGCGATGACCACGAAGAAGATCGCAACGTCGAGGGCAAGGCCTCCATTTTGGACCCTGAAAGCCTGCCGACCGAGGTCTGTGATGCGGTACAGCCCAAGAACATGCTCAGGGCTGCATGGCGAGTCCAATGAGTTTGCTGCTGGAACCAAGGCGCTCCAGGGCGCCTGGTAAGCCACCACTGTGGCGATGACGCAGAAGTTGTACACAACGATGACCCACCACAGCCGCTTCAATTTTCCTCGCAAGAAGTCCCGGCGACATCTCATGTACAACAGGCTGAGCCCAAAGTAACCCAAGTGGAAGACGTCGATGTTCACGAGTGAGATGGCCGTGATGCAGAAGAGCGAGAAGTCCATGGAGTGGAAGAGCACAAACCAAAACAGCTTCTCCACCCTCGTCCTCTTGTGCTCAGCACAGAAGAACAATGTGTTCATCTGGTGCAAGAGGAGGGCCTTGGCCTCATTCCTGGCCGACTCTCTCAGCGAGCAGACCCTCCTGTACTCCCCGGTTAGCCAGACGCAGAAGAATGCGTACCAGACCGTCTTGGCGTCGCTGCAGAGCCCAAACCAAATGTTGGACACTTTTGATGTACCACACGAGACAGACGGGACCCAGGGACTGTCAAAGATGACGGTGACAAGGCAGGAGTAGAGCAGGAGCGCAGTGTTTAGGGCCTCAAAGCCCACCAGAATCTTTAGCCTCTTCTCCCCCCGTCTCTCCGAGGTGAGCATCAGCGTCGCGATCTGGACAAGGAACACGAGAGACAGGAAGGACTGGCTGCACACAGCTGAGCTCACCACCAGCGCTGCCAGGAGCATCCCTCTCACGGGCACGAAGTCGATGACGTATTTGAGGTAGGTCACGGCGCAAGCCACCTGGAGGCGCTGCCGCTCAATTTGCAAATCCGCGCCTTGGTCCGCTGGCCTCTCACTCATCGGGCTTCTGGCCGATCCAATCTCCGACAGGCCCCGCTCGGACATAGTCTCCTCCTCCATAAAAAGGTGAGCAATGGTCGCTTGCCTGTCCAGGATGGGCTCGCCATGGAGGTTCTCAGGGCAGGACGAAGGGCTTCTGAACTCCGAGGGGGACGCCATGTACCTCGGCAAGATTCTCGGCTGGCCTGCAATTTCAATCTCGCTCGACACCGGAACGGTGGTGGGGGTGGAAACCTGCGTTCTCAAGGACGATCTGTCGGTGCTCAGGCCTTCCACCGACCCAAGGTCGAAGAGGGCACAGTGGACTGAATTGCCCCGGCCAAGCATGACCACGCCCTCCCACTCCTTGCCGAGGATGAGAATATGGCAGGATAAAATGGCCGCGGTGATGATGAATCGCGTCCAGAGGGTGGATTCCTCCGTCTGCCAGACACCAATCCAGACGAGCTCGTCCTTGATGCCGTCCGCTATGTCCTCCACACACCCAATGCGAAAGCAGTACTGCAGCGAGAGTATCGCCATGCTCGCAGTTTGGGCGCAGAGGGCCATGGCGTACTTTTTGGGCGACCTGGGAGATATGCCAAAGGCCAGGAGTGTGGCGACCAGACCGAGCCCGGCGACCCCCCCGACCCTGCAGCACACCGCCATGGTGCAGACGGCCACCAGCTTGCTGCCATGCCGAACCACGAGCCTCTTCTCGAAGGTGTCTTGGGGCACAGCGCTCTCAGGGTTGGAGTGGATCGCACAAAACCTCCTGAGCTTCAGCAGCAGCACGATGGCCAGAGGCCTGCAGAGGTAGGACAGGAAGCATGGCCAGCTCGAGCCAGGGTCCACGCACCCGACACTTTTGACGAGAATTTCCTAGATCCTCTTGTCGAAGGAGCCGGTTCCAAAGTTTCTTGACCAGGACAAAATTTGCAGAGTGTAGTCCCCAAAAGCAAGCCACTGCGTTGCGGTCCACGCAGCTCTGGACGCCCGGCCGTTCCAGCTGCCCACAAAGTGGAAGCAGGTTATGGTGAGGTACCCGAGGCCAAGGAAGTTAAAATAGTCGTTGCAGCATGCCGCGATCCTGGTTTGTCCGAGGACAAAGACACCGGTGAGCAGGCCAGCCGTCAGCAGGTACTGGATTGCAGCCGAAGTCCACCGCAGGCATCGCTGCCCGGCCCTCCACACCCTGAGAGTCTGCACCCTCTCCTCGTCCAGGAGGCCTCCGCACCAGGCCTTGGCGTGCTGCAGCAGCAGATTGAGGAATATCAGGCTGACAAAGGGAAACACATCTGTTAAGGGGCTCGACGAGATCAGCCCAAGATTGGTCAGGATGTCTTTCGTCCTCCCCTGGAAGACGAAGAGCAGCATCGCATTGTCGCACAGAGTGAGGACGACCAGGTAAAGCATCGAGAAGGATTGGCACATCACCAGCCAGTCGCCCAGGCCGTTCCTCTTGGCGGCAAGGCCGGAGAGGTGGGCCCACAGTGCAACAGAGAAGAGATAGCTGACCGCGTTGACCCTGTGCACGGAGATCCACAGGGAATTTGCGAGGTGGGCGGCGAGGAGGAGGCCGAGCCACGAGATCCTCGCCACCAAAGTGGCCTCTGCGGCGATGCTGGACTTCTTCTCCAAGATGCCAGGGGTCTCCGGTTGCCTTACAAAGACTCCCCCCTCCTCGCTCCCTCGAACGGTGTTCCTGGCCACGTGGCCGAAGGTGGAGTACAACAGCACGAGGCCGACCTCGACGGCCAGGACGAATGACCTGTAGGACACCCCCCGGATGCAGTGCAGCCCCACAAAGGCCAGTACCCCCCTCTCCGAGCAGGCAAAGACGCTACCGCAATAGGACGCCATGAGTACCAGGGCGCAGAAGAACTGGCCCATCCTGCCCATCGAGAAGACCTGAGGCCTCTGGTGCTGGATGAGAAACACGTTCACCAGGGCGAAGAGCAGCAGCAGGTTGGTTAGGAGTGACGGAGTCACGACGATCAGGCAGCAAGCGCATACGTTGCCAAAGTACATCCAAGACGAGAGGAAGGCCTCCGAGTACTCGGACTCGGACCCGAAGTCCCACATGTCCCGCCGGAGACCCTCGGCCTCACCTGCCCCCCCGAGAAGGGGCTCCCGGAGCGGGGATCCGGCCCACTCCTCAAAGGAGACCCCAAGGGACGTGCTCAACGACGTCCCCCGCGTTCTTGACTTTGCCCTGGCCCAGGACACGGGGCACGCGAGGTAGACAGAAAGGATTGCGGTCAGGGAGACCAGGGCGATCTCTGCGCACTGGAATGCCCTGGTTTCCATGGAAGAGCCCGCAGCATAGACGAAGAAGATCCCAAGGCGCTTTTGCCACTCTTGTCCAAAGGTTCCCAGAACGCAGGATCCAGGGCCGCCGCACTGCACCTGCGATGCGAACAGGAGCCCAAGGTGCACGGCGCAGGCCGGGGTTGCGCACAGCAGCACGATGACCTTGTGGGCGCTGCGGCACGCGGGGCTCCACCGGTGGTCGAATTTGCCGACAAAGGCGACAGCGCCGGTGAGGAGGTAGACTAGGCCGAAAGCGGAGGGCCACACGACGGCTGCCGAGACGGAAGCCGCCGCAAAGAATCCCTCGACGAGGTCGTGCGCCGCCCGGCAACGCGCCGCCGTGGGCCCCGAGGCCTGGGACCCGCTCCCCGCGAGCTGCTGCCTCTCCCTTCGAAGCGCAAGGTAATGCTTGACGTACGCGAGCGGCATGAGCAGCAGGAGGATCGCGCCGTACATGTACAGGAATCCGAGCGCCCTGAGCGCCCGGAACCCGAGGGCCTCCAGCACCGCTCTCGCCCGGCCGGAGATGGTGCCCTCGGTGCCGACACGAAGCACAAGCTGCAACGCGGACTGGAGCGCCACGTCGAGCCAGGCCGCGGCGGTGACAAGCCTCCATACCCTCGCCTCCGAGGGGGACCGCCGCCTCTCAAACTCGTAGGCCTTTGCCGCGGCGAGGTCCTCGTCTCTCGCGGACGCGAAGCGCTCCCGACTCAGCCTGAGGTGTGCCTGGGCAAGAGCCCTTGTGGCCGAGCAGCACAGAACCTGGGCGACCGCGGCGGCGGCGTAGAGCACGCCGAAGGCACCCTGCCGCCACCAGGCCATGAAAAGGAGGGCCGCGGCTGTCCCGAGCTCGACCACCAGGTCCAGGACCGGAGGTTCGGCGCGGGCGGGGGCGGGCGACTCCATGGTCGGAGACGACGGCCGGGCCCTCTCTTTGCAAAACTGCCTTCAGGACCGTAACGGCATCGCCTGATCGCGTTGGAGCAAATCAAACCATCTGCTTTTCGCGGGAATTTTCGGGGAAAGTTGGAGAAGAAGATGAGGAGGGAGAGCGCGTGTGCCGTCTCACGCGGCGTGTAGTCAGCTCAGCTCGCATCAGTTACACCAGACCTTGAACTGCGGTCCCACAGCTCAACGCATAACGCTTCCCGCGGCTCTCCAACTCGCATTTTTTTTTTTGGCGGGACCCAGTTACGAAAGGGCAGATCTTGGGATCTTGGGATGGGCAATCACAAGAGGGACGTCAAGGTGACACAGGCCGACGGGGCCCGACGTGAAGCTCGGTCTCGTGAGATGGACCGGCGGGAGGGGACCCTGCGACGCGAAGGTTCTGGTCACGGGCCGACGCGCGCCGTGAAAACGTGACAAGCCCTCCTTTTCGAGAGCGAAAGGGACAGCAGAGGATGTCCAGCCAACCTCTGCCGACAAAGACTGCGTGGTACTGAGGTCAAGCCAAGCGACGTTTTGGCGTGCGTGCGCGAGCACGCCCTCAGCTTCAAGAATCGCAATGGCGCAAATACCGGCGTCGTCCACAAACGCGACGCTCAGGACGGTGATCATACTTCTCGCCTTGCTTTTTGGCCTTTTCCTGCCCATCCTGCACCACAGCCAGAACGACTCTTCGGCTGGCGACAAGATCGGCAGGTACCACGCCGTGCGCATGGAGGACGACCCCGTGCGCGAGGAGAGGCTCTTTGACGGCGGAGCATCCCGGCTCGCTCCAGGTGGCGAGCCCGCGAAGCCCGGCAACCTCGTTTGGACCCGCCACGAGGACGTGGGCAGGCGCTACCACGTCCTTCTCACCTCACAGTCGAGCAACTACCTGAACTGGCAGTCGCTGCTGATGCACTACCACTACAAGAAACAGAAGGAGGCCGCCGGGGACGAGGGCGACATGGGGGGGTTCACACGGCTGGTGGCTGCGAGCGTGGGCACGGACGACATCTCGGCCTTCATCCCTAGCAAGTTTGTGCAAGAGATCGACAGGGAGAAGGTCAAGAACGAGTACAAGGGCTACTCCGTTCTGAACAGGCCGTACTCGGTCAAGGCCTTTTTTGACCTCGGGCTACACATGGAGCTCGAGGAGGACTACATCTTCATGACCGAGACGGACCACATCTTTATGCGGCCGATCCCAAACCTAGCGACCGTGACCACCCCCGTGGCGTACGCATTCTCGTACATGAAGGGGATGCCAAAGGAGCTCCTCCCGATGGTCAGGAGCGTGTGCCCCTCGATCAAGTCCATGAGGGACATTCAGCCCATAGGCCCGTCGCCCAGCATTATTCACAAGCACGTTCTCGATAAGTTGGTGCCTGAGTGGTACAGGATCTCCATCGCTCTCAAGACGCACGAGAAGAACTACGGCGACCAGCTCGGGTGGATTCTCGAGATGTACGCCTTCGCCATCAGCGCGGCGTGCTTGCGAATCAAGTTCAAGGTCTTGGACGTGTTTCAGGTGGAGCCCACGGCCGAGACGCCTTGCTCGCACGACGACCTCCGAGACAACTACATCTTTCACTACACCTACCCCCTGGAGTTCCGGGAGGACGGCCGGCCCATGCCCCCGAACCAGGTCGGGCACTGGAGTCTGAACAAGAGGAACTATGGGGCGAGCTACCCGCCCAGGAGCCTGGCGGAACCTCTCAAGGGCGCCCACGACTGCGCATTTTACCTGACGAGGGCTTGGGTGGAGGCGATCGTTGGCCAGAGGCAGAGCGCGTGGAAGCAAGCCCCCGTCACGCTGGGGACGGTGGGCTGGAGGCCGAAGGTCCTGTCGCCGGTCGAAAGGCTAAAGAAGGGCCTCGACGACCTGGTAGGGTCCAGGTGAGAGGGGAAATGACGACAAGAATAGCAATGACGAAAAAAAACCGTCCCCGCTGACTCTCTCTTCTCCTTTTCCAAGGTGGTCTTGGCTGCACGCCCACGAAGGGGAGCGGCTGCGGTCGAAAGCGGTGCTGGAGTTTCTGGAGGGGGGCGTTCTGAAGAATCCTTGGAGCCGGGGGACCTGGGGCGAGATCACGGTGATGCCCGAGGTGGTCGGCGTTGACTTTGACTGTCCCTCCCACATGCCTATGCTCTCCCTCAGCTTTGGCAACGCCGTGCACGTGGCCTGCATGAACACCGCGGAGAAGTCCCTCAAGTCGATCAGGATTCCCGACGGCGCGCTGAACATCGGCGGCGTGGTCCCCGCCTGAGCCCGGCGCCTTCTTCTTCAGGTAGTATGCTTTGGTGTATTGCAAAGAAAAAAATTTGTACTGCTTCTCACACAAAGTGGTTGGGTCCCCTACACACTGAGTCATTCCTCGCCCGACGGGAAGTCTCGGCCGCCGTTGTACGCCAAGAGGGCGATCTCCTTGAACTTCCGGTAGCACTCCTCCAGGTCTTCGTTAACCAGCTTGTGCTCAAAGATCTCCTTGTCGCTTTCGCCGAAGTCTATCTCCCTCTTGGCGGTCTCCAGCCTGATCTTGATCGCCTCCTCCGTCTCGGTCCCCCTGCCCCTGAGCCGTTCCTCCAGAACCTCAAACGAGGGCGGCAAAATGAACACCCCGACCTTGCTGATGGACCCGTCCTGGTGCACCTGTTCCGCGCCCTGCATATCTATGTCAAGCACGCAAGACTTCTGTTCTTGCTCTATGACCTTCCTCACGGAGTCGAAGCTCGTGCCGTAGATGTTCGAGCTCACGTGGGCGAACTCCAGGAACTTCCCGTCATCAATGTCCTGCAGCATTTCGGCCTTCTCGACGTAGTGGTAGTGCACGCCGTTTATCTCGCCCTCCCTCGGGGACCTCGTCGTGTGCGAGCAACTGAAGCCGAACTTGTTGGGGAACTCCTCGAGGAGCCTGGCGATGAGGGTTCCTTTCCCCACCCCGGAGGGCCCGCACACAAGCAGCGCAGACGGCCGCGCTCCTTCTCCGGTTCCCGACATCGTGGTATGATGATCTCCTCGCTCTCTCCGCCGTTGAGCGGGGGCCTTTTCCACCCACTCATAAACCCGATTTCGATTCGGCCAGCTGTAATTCGGGAGGCTGGCGGGAGATCCCATCCAAATCAGGAAGCAGAAGCTCGGGGAGATCCTGTCGCTGGAGGGCGGGGAGCTCGTTTACGCGCTGGTCAAGGACCGGGCTGCAAAGTCTGGCTGGAAGGTCACCATTCACAGCGAGCGTGTACAAGTGTTTGTTCAATGTTTATAATTTAGCGAGCCCCTGCTCGACGTGTTCCAAAAAGATCTTGTCCGCGAACGCGAGCTGGGTCGAGGTGAACCGGTAGGGCTGCGACCTTACCATGTCCACAAACTCGTCTCTGTCCAACGCGAGCACGCAAGCCCCCTTGCTCTTCACGTAGCTCGATAGAAGGTTTCTGAGGTTCTCGACAGTCGGGTGTTTGGCCTCCCTCTCCTTCACGTCAGCATCCAGCTTGACCAGCATACCCACCCAGCCCAATTTGTTCATGCAGTGGCAGAACAGCGGCACGATGACAAGGCAGGCGGTGAGGCACATCGCACAGGGGAAGCCTGGGTCTACCTCCATCTTAAAGTAGAATACGAACTCGAGGAAGAGCATGGCGGTGCCCCAAAGGAAGAGGATCATCGGAACCCTCAGCAGGTATGTGCCGTACATCAACACCAGCAGCGAGACCTCCTGGTCGGTGCTGCAGGCCCCAATTGTGACGACGAAGAAGGCCGAGGCGAGAGTGGACATCCACAGCGCGCAGTTCGCCACGCAGCAGATGAGGCCGAACACGTGATCCATCTTCGTGGCGGAGGTGTAGAACGAGACGCAGATCGAGAGCATCAGGGCGGACACCAGAGAAAGCATTTCGAATACTTTGACGTACTGGTCCTTGCTGACGTAAGAGTTCACCCCCGCGCCCGTCCAGAAGTGAACTATGTTCCGCACGCTGTCCACGCGCTCGTCCAACTTTCTGTCGAGCTCAGCGCAGAGCTCCTGCCTCTTGGTCAGCCGCTTGAAGAGCGCCCTCCTTTCCTTGTGTGAGCTCTTCCCGTTGTTCACGAAGTCTGCACCAGAGGAGAGGGAAAGAGAAGGGCGTGGTTAGACACTGAAAGATGTTGTTCGAGTCCTTCGCGGGCTTCTTGGACTTACACTCAAAGGCGACTACGACCAAGATCCCAAGCACGAGGCCGGGGGCCATCAGCCAGTACATGGGGTCCTCCTTTTCCCCGCCGCCGGGGGGAACGTAAGGGGTCATCGTAACCTCCGCCATCGTAACCTCCTCCTGCCCTTTTGGCCAAACGCGTCGTACAACGCGTACACCGCCGGGACCTCCTGTTCCCAAGATTGTTGGTAGGATTGGGACGCGAAATTTCGATGGGCTTACTCACGGGAAACAGCAAAAAAGTAACGGCGGCGTCCCGAAGAGCGACGACACGAGGGAGGCAACCCCGACCAGCTGGGGGAACGATGGGGGTGGCGAGCAGTCGTGGTCGGGACGGGGGACGGCGCGGAGTCGACGGGATGGCTCGCGGAGAGGGCGAACCCTCAACGAAAC
>Ga0160423_10003535_pt1 | contig 12988 bp, 15 predicted proteins | sample CRUFie14St8metaG_FD_108191 | JGI IMG/M metagenome (GOLD analysis project Ga0160423, IMG submission 108191) | Marine microbial communities from the Costa Rica Dome - CRUD Field 142mm St8 metaG | ecosystem: Environmental > Aquatic > Marine > Oceanic > Photic zone | place: Costa Rica: the Eastern...
GAAGTCGCTCAATTGCTTTTCGAAAGAATCGTTGAGACTACACAGCACTACGAGGACGATGGCAAGCAAGTCGAACACTTGTCAGATTCCGCTATCACCCACATGGCGTTGCGTTTGTTCCGTCTTTACCTCACGGGAGCCAACCCGTGGAACAGAAGGTTGCTACCAAAGGTGTTGCAAGTGGATAGAGAAGAAGCATCTCGCACCGTTTTCATGAAACGACCGCAACATGGAGCAGAAATGGAAGCCATTCGTAGAATGGTGAACGATATCGTAATCGATGAAACAGATTTGCTTTACTCCGTAGAAGATGTTTCGTGGGACGACTTGTGAGTGCCACAGTTGCCGCCATGCACTTTGTATCCTCGATGCCTGCATCGTGAACCGTCAGAGTTCTTCCCGTGACACCGATATTGTTCAGGGGGGTTGTATCTGCATGATGAACAGGTCAACTCGTTGGGGTATCGGGAACGCTTTTCGGATTGACGGGACATCGGGGTGCCGCAAATCTCGCAGGCATTGGCGTGTATGGTGTGTCGCATATCGTGGGCTGGTAATTCATCCACTTAAGCCTACACATCAACACGACTGATTTGCAATTCAAAACCGGGACTTGCAACTTGCTCTCGATGACGTCGGTAGTATTGCTCAACGAACTTAACGGCTTCTCTTTCAGTGCCAAAGACGGCGAGAATACCAAGCGGGTGTGCGCCATTGCGTGGCTCGCTTACGCGAACAACCGGCACTTCGATTTCTTCGGCTTGCATTGCGTCTGCAAGGTCTTCGTCAACAGGTTGCTTGACCATGTCGATTCGTGACTCTCGACCGAGGTGAGGACAGTCTGTCTTCGAACACCACAAACGGATGTTGTATGGATTGAAGACAAGAAACAATTCGTCTTTGATTGGCAGACGGTCATCGCTCTTGATGAGGTTCGCCATCTGTTGTTGCATCGCGGCGAGTTGGCTCGCGAGTTCCTCAACAGAAGTCAAGGGTTCCAACTCCCGCTTGCGGTGTTGATGATTTCCAACTTCGAAGCGGGGAGCATGATTTCAAACGACGGAACGGGGACGCGCTCGACAAAGCAGTCACGCTTACGGTAATAATCTGCCATGCGGTGAACGGTTTCTGCTTCGGAGCAAGTCTCGACATAGCACAGGGAAGCACCATGGTAGAAGGTCTGCCAATACGGGCGGTTGCAAGCGAACGCAACTTGCTTGGATTCGTTGACAAGAATCGCGGCCTTGGTCGGACCAAGCCACAACTTCCAACCGTCAGTTGGTTCACAGACGTATCCTTTGATTCCGGTTTCCCGAGCCGCTACCGCAAGTTTCTGTTGCGCGGCCTTACGAACGTCCTCGGGCAAGAAAGGACTGTTGAAAACGATGTTGAAATTTTCAGCAAAGGACGCCATGTAATCGATTGCTTCTTCCGCGGGTTCGGCCTTTGCCTTCTTTTCGGCCTTGACGGGCTTAGCCTTGGATTGTTCTTGTTCGGGGAGAGTGTATTCTCCGGCCTTGTATTGGCCCCACAGTTCGCTGATTTCGCTCTTCTCCATACCCTTGTGCAGAGAACGGAATTGGTTCCACTTGACCTTCGCCATGTAATACCCGACGCTTCACATCAGACATAAGCGTTCAGTCAAAGTATGGTGAATACGCTTTCACTACTCGACTGATGACTCGACTGTCAAAACCGGTCTTTTTTGCCAATCCGGAAAAGGTAAATCTTTCACCGGTCAATTTCTTCTTTGTAAGTTCCAACCATACAACGGCCCGCACTTGGTCTTGTGCCGCAACGTAGACGGGGTCTGCGGCGTCCCACATTTCCAATGCCATTGATACAACATCAGGTCCGTATCCCATTCTCCTCGCATACATCTGCATCCACAGAATGATACGAGGCTGTTCCCTTCCCGTATATTCCTCAAATGCACGGTCTGCTTGCTTTTCAATCCGCGATGGGTCAAACGAAAAAACATCGTAGACTGATTGTGGAATGCTTCGGTCATCGACATACCGAGCATATGCGTTGCATACAATGAACATCCTACGCTCCATTGAAACAGAAGTCCCCGGAAAGAATCTCTTATTGGCTTGAAGAATGTTGTAGAAGGTTTGCAACTCAAACCGATTTGAGTGAACCCATGACCCAAACTCCTGAACTTCTTCATCGGAAGATATTCTACATTTGTTCTTGATTTCATCAAGGCCCTCCATCGCTCGGATTGACCTCGATTCTTCTGCCGTCCGTGTTGTTTGCACTTCAGATTGTGCTACGGTCACCTCGTCTTGGTAATCACTTTCGTCGTCGTCGGAGTCTGAATCATCAGGAAGATTTTCAACGGTCTCGTCGGAATCATTGAGTGGAAAAAGGTTCAGGCCACACTTCCAACATGTCACATGGGTATCGCTTTGAGACCACTCTTTTTTGTGTGCAGAGCAGTCTTTGTCGGCAAGACCAAGACTACACTCAAAGTCTTCTGTCAACTTACGACTGCCTGATGTATTCACGGACTTTCTCAACTCCTTTGTATGCTCGGCCGTTCACCATCAAAACAGGTAGACTGTATTCGCCAAGAATTGTGTCGAGGGCCGAAGCAATCGCCGGTTTTTCTTGAACATCGATGTAGAGGTATGCAACGTTTGCATCTTCGAGAATAGTGCGTGCTGTTCGAGTTTGTCTCATCCAAGAAGCACCGAAGAGGCGGACCGCCATGTTCACTCGGAGGGCGATTCTCTACATCACCCTTTTCACCATTACGAAGCCTACGGAGTTCATGGAGGAGGAAACCGGCTCTGCTCTGTCCCAACTCGGGAAACAACAATCACTTTTCGGTGCCAACACCGAAAGGGTAGAAGAACTCGAAGCCAAGGTTGCTGAACTTGAACGGCGTATCATGATGATGCAAGGTGAACTCATTGGTAGCATCGAAGCGGTGCAACGGCGTTTGAACAGCATTGAAAACAACAAGTCTTCCAACTCGGTGTTGGATTTCATCAGTTCTGAAGAACTCAACGACATTGCAGGGACCTCTATCGGTGTGTGGCCTGAAGCCGATGAAGAGAACAAAGAAGATGTGACTGTCGTTGAATCGGGCTTCACATACAATCCAAACGACATCGAAAAAGGAAACGAACTTTCTGTTGAGGAAGAAAACCCCGGTCTACTTGAGGACGAGCCTGCTGTGTCAACCCACGCAGAATGTGCGCAGGCTATCATCGCATACATCGATGAACACGGCGGCATCGCTAACGCTGATTGGAAGAAGAAAGGACTGACACCCGATGGTTTCGAATACGCAGACCGTGTGAAGGTTCGTGACATCGTTCTCGCAGATGAAGGCATCACATATTGGAAACGCAACAACATGTGGTGGTTCTACTATCGGAAGGAAGAGGGATTGGAGGCGGCGCATGAGCGTGTCTATGGAAATCCTCCGTGATGGTCCTATTACTCAAGTGACGTTCACAACCGATGACGGATGGCCTGTCACCGTGGATGCACTATGCGATACAGGAGCGTCTTCGTCTTCTATCGACCAAACACTTGCGGACTTTGTTGGCGTTGAATACACCGGAACCGTCGTGAAGGTTCGTAATGCAAATGGTGTGAAGAAACGCAAGCGATGCTACATCGAATTTGAAACGTTAGATGGCGTCATCAAAGCACCGTTCACCGTCGCAGACCGTTCGGGACTTTCACAACCTGTCATCCTTGGAAGAAATGTAATCTACGAAGTAGAAGAAGTAGAAGAAGAAGAATGGTATGAGTAGTGTAGTGTAGTAGTAGTGTAAATCGTGCAGAAAAAGGTTCGATACGCGCGGACATTGAATTCCTCCATTGTAGGAATTACGGGATGAATTGTTTTCGAATGACTGCGCCCCAAAACAATTCCTACATCAATTCCTACAAAAAATCCTAAACGCATGACTGCGCAGGGTGTGATTCCTACAGTAATTCCTACAAAGGAGGAATCGGGAAAGTTCATAACCCCCGTGTCTTTCCGTTGGTTCCCCGCCGAGGAGAGAACTCCCATGAATCCCGTCACCACCGCCGAATGGACCGAACAATGGGGACGAATGTCCCTTGCCCGTAAAGAGGAAGCACTCCTCCAATTGCAGAATTACATCAAGGATTCTTCCGAAGACATTCGGAAGGTCGGCACCAAGTTTCTGAAAGGAGTCCGCATCCGTCAGTCTACCTCGCCCATCATTTCTGCAATCGAAGAATATCTTCGAGAAAACCCTGATGACAGAGGAATCATCGGATACATCAGCAAACCGATTGCTATTTCCAAAGGGCTGGTCGCACCTGACATCTCCTACAGTTCTTGGGCGAACCTCGTGAAACAGATTACCAAGCAAGTTCCTTCTTTCCGACTTCACGACGCTCGTCTTCCCAATCCCGATGGTCAAGCCGGGGCTCGTGCAAAATTGTATGTGACCGATGAATGTGATGTCGCTTCTTTGTTCAACAGTCGTGCACGCCTGTATGACCCCAACTCCAGCCCTTCCGATGCAAAAGCAATGGTCAACGCTATCATCAACAGCATCGACTTTTCCGTCGTCGGAATCGGGAGCGTCATGGCGATTCGTCCCAAAGTCTTGGAAATGAAGCATCCGCTCTTCCCACCTTGGAAGCACGGCATCGATGACGGACTTTACCACATGTTCATCACCTCGTATCTCATTCCCGCACTTTCTGAACAGGGGTATGGCGATTGGAAGGGATATTCTTCGGGCCGTTCTATTGGGAGGGTTGCTTGATGGTGTTCAATTTCCAAAACCAAGAGGTCGCAGACCTGAATCGAAGGACTACCGTTCGTCGCTCTCTCACCGCATACATGGCATATCACTCGGGATACCTGCAAGAATACGGCCTTGGTGCCCACTATGTCGATACCCGTTCCATTCAAGCCATTCACGAATACGTGGAAATTGAGAACATTTCACACGATAGGGCCATGTCTTGCACCTCTTTCAACCATTATTTCTCGCACATTGGCATTGAAGCGATTTGCATGGACCACCATGTTTTGGAGCGTGCTATCCATTTGCCACCCGTGGGTTCCTCTGACACCGCCAATTTCCCGGCCCCTCTTACCGTGCAAATCGGTCAAGCCGGCGCACCGGGTTCTGAGGTTGTGACTTTCACCGACTACGCTGACTTCCATCAAGCATACCGTCGTCTTTCTTTCTGCATTGCCCACTATCCGGAAATTGTTCTCGACGACATCAAATTCGAAATGTGGACTACCTTCGGACCTCGAATCAACAGCGACATGCGATTGCGTCTTGAAGGAGAAGCATTTGTCCCTCCCGAGGTTCGTATGACGGGCATCAATGAAACCATGACCATCAACGAAGTCCTCTGCTCTCAACACCACGACGGTCGTCTCGTTCAGGTGGTTGGTCAAGTTCTCGAGATGGGCGATGCTCGCAAGCGTGCTATTCGAATTGCATGGAAGTGTCAAGCACCTACCTGTGGCATGCTCACTTACCGCATCGTCGACCCCTTTGAAGACGCAGAGACCAAGCCGAAGGAATGCCATTATTGTCAAGCAGGGACGACTGCCGACTCTCCAAAGGCTGAATTCGTTCAAGACGGTGCACCGAATACGACCTTCATCACCTTCCAACGACTGATGATTCGTCAGACGGATACACAGATGACCACTCCGCCTCAATTGCTTGTTGAGGTTCGCGGCTCCCATGTTCACGCCATGAATCAAGGCGAGGATGTTGCAATCACCGGAATCTTCCGAACCATTGTGGATAAGTCGGGAGGGAAGAACGAACGACTTCCTCTTCTCTACGGAACCGACTTGACTCGGACCTCTCAGGATTCCGTTGTCGAGGTCACGGACGGTGAACGTCACCTTCTTGCAGAATGGAAAGAGCAGAACGGTTTCGATTCAGTCATGCAGTCGCTTACCAATGCAACTGCGTCCCATGTGATTGGGCACACCCGTGAAAAGCAAGCGATTTTGTTGCAAGCAGTTGGTTCATACCGGAATCTCCCCGATGGCAAGCGGCCGTTCGTTCACATCATGTTCATCGGAGACCCCGGAACCGCAAAGTCGCAACTGCTTGGATTCGCAGTCGATGCCATCCATCCGGGTTCGAAGATTGCTACAGGAGCGCGTTCATCTATTGCCGGTCTTGTTGGAGGAAAGTCCGAAAATCAACGATTGCTTGGTTCCTCTACGACTACGCTTTCTCCCGGTATGCTTGCTCTCATTCCGCCCGGAGGAATCGCAGGCATCGATGAATTGCACGCCCTCGGGGACAAGAATGTCTTCACGGCATTGAACGACGCTATGGAAACCGGTAGGGTTTCTGTGCAGATGCAGATGAAAGGAACCATTCGGACCCCGACTCCCGTTCTCGGATGCTCCAATCCTAAAGGCGGAGACAACACCCGCTTCGACCTGTATTCGGGGACTCCGCTCATGGAACAGGCCGGACTGCCTACGGCATTCGTTTCCCGATTCGACCTCATCTTCGTCTTCCTCGACATTGTTGACGAAGGCAAGGACAAATCCGTCTTTGGTGGGATGACTCGCTCCATGAATCGTTCTACGAATGACCCGAACGCCGCATTCCCTATCCCTGACGGATACCGTAAATATCTGCAAATGTGTCGAGAGGTCACCCCTGCCGAGCAGATTTTTAGCGACGCTACCACAGAGCACATGGAGAAAATCTTCGTTGCCGCTCGACAGAATCGGGTGGGAGGTGCTACCGTCAACTTCCGATGGGGCGCCGCATTGCTCCGTCTTTCCTGTGCAGTCGCACGACTCGATTTGTCTCAGACCGTAGAGATTCGCCATGTGGATTTCGCTCACGAAATTCTCGCAGAATCGCTCACGACCAAAGAACCGAACATGGTGCAAGAAGCGGGAACGGGACTCGGAGTCACGCAAACCAAAGTCATGGAAGAGATTCAACGCTTGCTCACTGATTGGGCTACCATCGAACTCGGAGAGAGGGACTACGGTCCGAAGAAGGATGCTTACGCCTATGTTGCAAAGCATTGGGGTCTTGATGCCGCCGACTATCCATGTCCAAATGAGCGAGACTTCGATTCTTTCATCTCCACGCTGAAGGCTCAAAACATCGTGGAAAGCAAGGGTTCGAACATCGGAATCAAAGGACTGTGAGCCTGCTATCGATAAACCGCCGCAATGGTTATAGGTGACCGACATCTGTATGAGAATAGGAGGAATACCCATGCCCCAACAAGACAAGAATGCTGATTTTGACGCCCAATGGAACGCCTACGGAAAGAACGTCGTTGTCCCCGCCCGAGGTGGAAACAATGACAAGTTCAAGCCGGAACTGAACACGGTCTACGACCGTCTCGCTATTTTGCGAGAACCTTCGTGGAACATCCCTTCCCGCAACCCCGGATGGGCTCCATCTGTTGCCGTCAACCTCGTGAACCTCGAAAAAGGACACCGCATGGATTGGTGGTTTGCTTCCACGGACTCTCGTGGAAACACTTCCATTTTCCATGACCGCCTCAAGGCAATGCTCACCAAGGCAAAGGAAGAAGGCCACCACTACCCCATCGAATTCAAGTTTCGAATCCAAGAGCGCGAGTCTCGCGCTTCAGGAAACACCTACAAGGTCTTGCAACCGATGTTTGTTGCAAGCGGCAACAACATCGAAGGAGACCTCGGTGTTGACCCTCGCGACAACCCCAACAACGACCCGTCTATTCCCGCTTCTGTGAGCGCCGCCGTGCCCAACAATGCCAACCGCGCCACCTCTGAGCAATGGACTACCATCAAGTCTGCACTTGCTCAATTGTTTCCAACCGGATACACCTTGCCGGAAGTCGCTTCGTTGATTGCGATGTCCGTTCCTTCCATCACCGTTGACCACCTTGGTGGCTCTCCTGACGGCACGGGCCTTGCCCGTCTTGGACACGGAACCCTCAGCAACACCGACGCGACCGAAGTCATCAACGCATTGAATGCCACCCTTACCTCTGAGTGATTTTCATGTTCTCCATCGAATCCTTTGACGAAGCGGTCCGTTCGTATTACGAGTCGGCTACGCTCGATGTCAAAGCGATTGAGCGAAGAGAATTCATGTTCTCGAACCAACACAGACATCGTTCGTTTCCTGATGTCGAATCTCTTCGCGCATACGCCATGAAGAAGGCACCTACATCTGTCACCCATAGTCTTGCTCGGTATTTCGACCCGGAACGCCGTGAACCCTATGCGACGAAGGATGTTGACCCAAGTCAACATCTCCGGTGGGGCATGGAAGACAAAGGATACGCAGGCATTGACATCGGATTCGACATTGACTACGACCACCTTCCGAATATCACCTCTTACCGTCACGGTATCGAACAGGCAAGAGAAAACGCTCTTCGTCTCTTCACCTTCCTTACGAAAGACTTGGCTCTCAACCCCGACCACATCTCTATCCGGTTCTCGGGTCATAGAGGATTCCACATGGTTGTGACCGATGAGTCGCTTCTTTCCATGGGCAAAGAAGAGCGAGCAAACATCGAGAATTACGTCCGCGGAAATGACGTTCATTTGAGCGGTTTCATGTATGTTTCCAACAACAAAGGCGTTTGGAGCAACAGGCAAGGTCAATTTGAATACCGTCTGTATCCCAACAATGTTCCCGGCTGGGGAGGTCGCTTCACCAAGACCTTCATCGAGATGGTAGACGAATATCATTCTCTTCCTGACGACGAACATCGTCTACGTCTTCTTGAGTCTTGGACGCCGATTCATCTTGGCCCCATCAAGGAATCAACCTTCAAGCGTCCCTCTTTCACATCTGAAAATCGCGTCAACATTACAGAGGGCGTCTACAAACAGATTCATGACTTCATGATGAACGAATACGCCCTCAATCAATTGAGCAAGGATTGGAGACTGTCCCATTGGGCAGAGGCTTCCGGTTTGAAATCATCCGGACTCAAGCACCTTATTCGCATGGTCATTCAACAGGCACAACTTCGCAAGGGTGTAGAGGCTGATGCAATCACCAAAGACCTCAATCGACAACTACGACTACCGGGTTCTCTTCACACCACTTCGGGTATGCCTTGTATCGAAATCACCTTCGACATGCTCAACAACCTTGACAGCATGTTTGAGCATATTCGTGATACCATCGGTAAGGAGATGGTCGAGGTCGAAGTGAAGAACGAATGCTTTGTGCATGTTCTTGACCGTCATGTTGCCCCGGGCTCTTACACGGTTCCTCGCTATGAGGCGTATTCCATCATGTGCATGGACGCAAAAGTGGAAGCCCAAAAAAATGAGGCGGCGCCAACTTCCGAAGAAGCCGACGCCGCCGATTGAAACGATACACAACACAAAAAAAAAGAGAGAGAAGAAGACATTTCTGCCTTCTTCTCTCTCTGATTGAATCTGACGACCGTTTTGTAATTCGTCCGTTGTGTTTCGATTCTGTGAACCAAACGGGAAATTTGAATTTCATCTGTTTTGGTTCGGTTCTGTGAACCTCACCTGCCAGAATGCAATTCCCGTGGTATGATTCGGTTCTGTGAACCATTCCGCTTGCTTGCAATAAGCCGACATTGATTCGGTTCTGTGAGCATATCTCTGTTCGTGCAATACTCATCATATGTTTTGCTCTGTGAACCGTTCACGTTGATTGCAATACCGCTGCCGGTGGTTCGGTTCTGTGAGCGTTCTCGCGACATGTAATACAATTGCTCTGTTTTGCTCTGTGAACCATACGTTAACATTGTATTTCTCGCGTAGTGGTTCGGTTCTATGAGCATTCAGGAGGTGTGTAATTCCGGCCTCGTGTTTCGCTCTATGAGGAATCATCCTCGTATGATTGACAACCTGAAATTACATCCTTCAAAGAGGACGTGGTCTTTCATGTCTTCAAGGCGTGTCATCAATTCATTGGCGTGTTCAAATTTTTTCGGATACCAAAACAGTTCATAGGTTTGAACTTCCGGTCCCTTGACGCTGGCTTCCCATCCGTCGAACACATAATGCTCCGAGAACAATTCCTCCGGAAGCATTTCGCACCACAATGCGCCATCCTCAATGGATGACATCTTACGGATGCACGTGACTGTGTATAGCCACTCCATCTGTGAACCTTTCTTCCGGTTTGCAAAACTACTGGGATGATTCGGTTCTATGAGGTGGAACCTGTCTCATGCAGAGATGGTGTTCTAACCTCTTGATTCGGTTCCTGTGAACCATTCTCCGCCTTTGCATTTTCGGAGTTCATGATTCGGTTCTATGAGCATGCCAACGCGCTGCAATACTTACCTGTTGTTTTGCTCTATGGTGCTTATGCACCTCTTTGTTTGGGGACAACTCCCCAAATGGCAACCTTTGCTCCGCCTGACGACTCTCTGATGATAGAGGACGCAGACGTGAATCCGACTTTCTCGAAGAACTCCGGATGCTTAGCCATGATGTTGCCCAATTGATTCGGTGTCGGGGTGTTGTAATACCTGTTCGACAACTTCTCTCTGATTTCCTTACCGGTAATCGGTCCATTCTCTTGAATGACCTTAACGATGTGATAGAGCGTTTTGCTACGCTTCTTTCCTTCGAAGTCTTTCCATGTGTAAGTCATAGGAATCTCTCCGGAAGAATATCTTCTTCCTCCAATCGGTTTCTGAAAGCAATGCGATATGCACGCGCGGTTTTCGGAACACCGAACCAGCCGTCGTCCACTCCTTTGCTTCTCAGCCAATGTGTTATCAAGAAACAAATTTCTTCGTCCGTGAGAGGGTCTTCGATTGCCTTTACGGGTTGAGGGTCAGGGTCGATAGGAATGAGGACTGACCTCTTCATCCTTCAACCGCCTCCTCAACTTGTAGCATGATGTATGCTCTACGCGCCCAATCGGGCAATAGAGCAGTATTTTCCACCATGTAAGGTTCGAAATCTTCCAACGTCTCAGCGATTGAGACGTATGAAACTTCAGAGACTCTCGTCAATTGCTCGGCAACTTCGTCACCGAGTATTTCGATTACATCATCGAGCGATACTACGCTCTTTCGAGTAAAGGACTTTCTCGACGCCGTAAAAGACGGCGTCTTGAGTTCCTCCTTATCACCCATGATTTTTGCGAGATACTTCTCGTCTTGACGAATTTCTCTGTCGAGATTTTTCTTCGCCTCTTTCATGGTGTAAATTCTCGCCATGACGTATTCGATATCGTCTGTATTTTCAGACATCTGTGAACCTTTCTCCGATGGTGCAATTCACAGTCCATGGTTCGGTTCTATGAGCATACGGACCGTGTGTATTTCACCCAACATGTTTTGCTCTATGAGGCTCAAGCCTCTTGGTTGACCTTCTCTTCGAGAAGGTTTTGAATCTCCCATAGGAGTTTGTCCACAGCGTCCTGTGCCTTCCAAGGCGTATTCTTTTCTGCTTCTCCCATGTAGGGGAACATCTTTGCGATATCAGCAAACACTTCGCCCACCTCATCACAGGTAAGAACGAGTTCGCTCTCGTCGCAATGGGATACAAAGGCCCCTTGTCGTAGGCAGTATTCTACCTCTACGTCGGCTTTCATCTCGACGCTCTTGTGTCCTTTTTCAGACATCTGTGAACCGTTCTGATAGAGTGCATTTCCGACTCTTTGGTTCGGTTCTATGAGCAATCGCTTGTGATAAAATTCCTGCAATTTGATTTGCTCTATGGTCTTACAGACCGTTTTCTTCAAGAAATTCGTCTATTCCAGCCTCAGACATTTGCTTGCCTGAAATAAACACCGTTTCGATGTCGGAAGAACCTGATTTCCGAATGAAATACCTTCGGTCGTTAAACCATTCTTCTTCGTTCGGTCCATAGCATCCTTCCCCTTCATCTTCATGGAAATATCTTATGCATAATGGCATAAATTCTTCCATCGTGAAAAGTTGATGAAGCCACCGATGTGGCGCATTCCAAGCGGTATTGAATCTGATTTGAAGAACGTCTTCAGATTGATGTGTAATATCCGTATCACATGCATCCCATTTGGTTCCCCATTTCGCAATACTCCAAGAATACCAATCTGAAAATCCGTATTTCATTTGGTTTGTGTATTGCAAAAGATTCTTCTGTATCCTTTCCTTTTTGTGCTCCTCAAGGTCAGGTTGACTTAACTTCTTGATTGCTTCTACCACTTCCTCTTCTGTGTAGATTGAGGAGGCCGGGACACCACCTATTCGTAGTTCCTCGGGCATCGGTATCAGTCCATTGAAAGTGAGTCTTAATTCGCTTGGAAACTCACTTTCATTCGCCTCCAATGAAGAATTGACGAAAATAGCAAGAGCCGTTCTTCCGGCTCCCGTCGTCGCTTCCAATGTGAGGTGATTGAATGTCCAATTGGGCATCTGTGAACCTTGCATGTGAGATAAAATTCGATTTACATGATTCAGTTCTATGACCTCATCTGTGAACCGTTCTTCGCACTTGCATTTCAGGCTCGTTGGTTAGGTTCTATGAGTCATCGTAACTCGTTAGGAATACAATCCTCCATCAATGCGACCACGAGTCTGTCATATGCAAGCCTCCCTCGTTTCGTGTATCGTAAAACAGAGCGAAAGGCATCTCGTGGCGGGATGTAGAAGTTTTTCTCCCAATTCCAAAATTCGTAGACAACAGCCGTCAGACTACGAATCGGGGGCCCATGTTCTTCTTGGAGAACCTGATGCGCCCACGGACCATACTCTCTGTATGCGTCCTCGAAAACAAATTGCTTCGTCATCTATGGCCGTAAGGCCGTCATTGCTCTTGCTCTTTCCTACAAATGGGACACCATGTCCCATCTTCTCTTGGTTGGCATAGCCACGTTCCACCTTCTTCAAGGTGCTTTATCCAATACGTGAACTCTTTGCGATAGCAATATGCTTCTTTTCCAATAGTTCTTCGCAAGGTGCGTAGTTCGTCAATGATATTTTTCTCACCGACAGATTTTCCCCATTCCAGCCTACTTTTCTCTTCTCGTAAGTAATA
>Ga0160423_10003536_pt1 | contig 12988 bp, 10 predicted proteins | sample CRUFie14St8metaG_FD_108191 | JGI IMG/M metagenome (GOLD analysis project Ga0160423, IMG submission 108191) | Marine microbial communities from the Costa Rica Dome - CRUD Field 142mm St8 metaG | ecosystem: Environmental > Aquatic > Marine > Oceanic > Photic zone | place: Costa Rica: the Eastern...
AACTACACGGTGCAGAACCTGATGGGTCTTCCCGCGATCATGCTCATCGAGCGTGGCCCCAAGGACCACGTGTGCGCGTTTTACGACAAGGCCAAGTACGCCCAGGAGGCCGGGGCCAAGGCCCTGCTGGTCGCGAACTACGACGACGAGCTCTTCACGATGACCCTGCCCGAGGACGACGACTCGTGGTCCTACAACCTGACCATTCCTGTGGCCCTGATGAAGCGGACGGACGCGGATAAGATCATCCAGGCTTACGACGAGGACCCACTGCTGATCGGGAGCATGAACTGGACGAACAACATCCCCCAGGGCGCCAAGGTGGAGTGGGAGTACTGGATCAGCAGCGACGACGCCTGCGGCGTGAAGTGCGAGAAGCAGAAGCAGTTCGCCAAGGACTTCGCTCCCATCGCCCAGATCCTGGAACAAAACGGCTGGACCGAGTTCACCCCCCACTACATGATGTGGACCTGCCCCGAGCAGTACAGGAACACCACCCTGTGCGACAACCTGTGCATCGAGGGCGGGGAGTACTGCGCCCCGGACCCCGAACAGGACGAGGAGGCCGGGTATGACGGCAAGGACGTCGTCATCGAAAACAGGAGACAGATTTGCATCTACAAGCAGGCCAACGCCTCGGGGGAGCCCTGGGTCTGGTGGGACTTTGTCCAGAAGTTCGACGAGGAGTGCTCTATGACCAAGCAGTCGTACGACGAGGAGTGCTCGGAGAGGGCCTTCCTCGACGTGGGGGGAGCCAAGCTGGGAGGCGGCCTCGCCGCCCTCAGGAGCTGCATGGCCTCCAACGAGTCCATCGAGTACTTGAAGGACGAGGTTAGCGCCCAGATCAAGTCGGACGTCGTCATCTTACCCTCCATCGTGATCCAGGGACACCAGTACAGGGGCGCGCTGCACGCAGGCAGCGTGCTCAAGGCCCTCTGCGCGGCGTTTTACGACGACTACGACAACCACCCTGATGTGTGCACCTGCACCTCTGTGCCGGACAATCAGCTCCTCCAGTGCATCTCTGAGAACGGCAACGACGTGTGCAAGCACGGCAAGGCCGGGGACTTGGCTTGCTCGGCCAACGCCAACGGGATCACCAAGTGCGTGGAGGACTTCCTCCCTCCCTTTTACAAGTGTGGTTGCCAGGACGGGTTCGAGCTGGTCACCGACAACGACGGCAACTCCGTGTGCAGGGACATCAACGAGTGCAAGACCAAGGCCCAGGGCATCGACGATTGCACTTGTGAGAGGTGCGCCTGCCACAACTCTGTGGGAAGCTTCAAGTGCGAGTCCAACCTCCCAAACGAGTGCGCCAAGCCAAACAACGGCAACTGCTGGGCTGCGACCATCAACGGCAAGCGGTACTCCGCTTGCGTCGACAGGATCGCCGAGTACAAGCAGGCCTGCGAGGAGGGCAAGAACGTCACCGTGAGCACCTTCAAGATGCACAACTGCACCTGCCCACCAGGGTTCAAGGAGACAAGCTCCATCGGCTACGTCCAGAAGTGCGAGCCGGAGTGCAAGGGCAACAGCGTCTACGACTACGTGACCGGGCTGTGCGTGAAGGACGCCTCCGACGAGGAGACCGGCGGGGTGATTGGCGCCGGGGGGCTGTCCATGACCTTGATTGCTGGGATCATCATCGCCGTCTTGCTCATCGGTGGAATCGGCTTTGGAGTCTACAGGTACAGGATCAGGACGTACATGGACAAGGAGATCAGGTCGATCATGAGCCAGTACATGCCACTGGAGGACAACCAAGCCTGAGCTCGGCAGATCCACACCTTTAATGTAACTCCAAATTACTTTTTTCATTTTCTTTCAGGATTTGGCGCCTCATCCGTTCAGGATTTGCAAAATCGGCAAATCGATTTGATATCTTGAAAAAAGTGCGACGACGGGACGCAGAACCAAACCACTGCTGTGTTGGCCGCCCTGTCGAGAGAGGGAAGGAGCGAGCCTGACAGAGACACCTAAGGAGGGTCGTCATGGCGGGCGACGGCGGGATCCCCCCGACGCCCCCCGGGAAGACCCCTCCGCGGAACCAGCTCAAGGCCTTCGGCAAGAGCCTGCTCGCCGCCGCACTCTTAGGCCGGTACGAGGAGGTCTTTCTAAGCGTCTCCACGCTTACCCGCCTCGTGTTCGAGCTTATGGTGCGCGCGCTGAAGAAGCGCGGGGCGCTCGTGAGGGGCTGGCTCTCCGCACCCCTGATCGGCCTAAACGCCCCGCCCGCCGTGCTGGCGCGGCTTCCGCTGGGCCCGCTCGGACGGAGGTCCCTGCTCGCCCTCTTTTCGCAGACCCGAAAGGTCAGACGGTGGCACGCCCTGGCTGGGTCCGTCGCCGCGGCTTGGCTCGCCGCGCGGTCCGCGCGCAGGGTGAAGGCCGAGGGCCTGGAGCACCGCAGGGAGCGGCAGCGCCTGGCGAGGAAGGTCGACGAGGCCGAGTCCTACGCGGAGTGGGTCACAGCGACCTCCGAACTGGAGAGGCACGAGGGAAAGCACGAGGAGGACGAGGGCGCGCGGTGGGCCAAGGAGACCTCGCTGTACGACCGGGAGCTCCTCAAGGCTAGGTTTGCGCACCTGCTGAAGATAAGGGAGAAGGGTGACGTGGCAGAGATGGTCTACGCGCTTCGCACGGACATGCTCAGAAACTTGGGGAACATGTCCAACAAGGACCTGTACAACGGCAGGACGGAGGTGCCCAAGGCGGTGCAGGACTACATCAGCGAGGTTACCCTGCAGCTTAAGTACGTCACGCACTACGACTTTCCGGACTTCAACGTGGAGGACAAGCTCAGTTTCCTCAGGGAGACCAGGCACGCCTTTGGCCGCACCGCCCTCGTCCTCAGCGGGGGGGGTTCCCTCGGCACCTTCCACGTGGGCGTCGTCAGGGCGCTATATGAGCAGAACCTGCTGCCGAGGGTTCTGAGCGGCTCAAGCGTGGGTGCCGTGATCTGCGCCATCGTGTGCACCAGGAGCGACCTGGAGCTTGAGGACCTGATGGAGAAGTTCTGCTACATGGACCTCTCCTTCTTCAACAACTCCTCGCTGCCTCAGATTCTGAAGCACCTTATCTCCAAGGGATCCTTCCACGACATCGGTTTCTTGGCGTACAGGCTCAGGGCCCTGCTTGGGGACTACACCTTCCAGGAGGCGTATGAAAAGTCCGGGAGGGTGCTGAACATCTGCGTGACGGCAGCCAACACGAACGAGCCGCCAAAGCTGCTCAACTACCTCACGGCGCCCAACGTGGTGATCTGGAGCGCCGTGGCGGCGTCCTCGGCCTTCCCATTCCTCTTCATGCCGACGCACCTGCTCGCGAAGAACAGGAAGGGCGAGTTCGTGAACTACCTGAACATCGACAAGACCCACTGCACCGACCGGCGGTGGAGGGACGGCTCCCTGGAGGAAGACCTCCCCACCAACGGGGTGAGCGAGATGTTCAACGTGAACTACTTCTTGGTCAGCCAGGTGAACCCCCACATTGTTCCCTGGCTCGCCCTGAAGAACCTCTTCCCCCCCAAGATCTCGTACCTGATCATCAGCGAGTGGAAGCACCGGTGCCAGCAGCTCGCTGAGATCCTGCCGGACTGGTTCCCCAAGCACGCGCTCACGGTGTTCTGCCAGAGGTGGGAGGGCGACGTCACCGTCTACAAGAGCACCTCCGTGATCAGCTACTTGATCATGCTGGTCAGGGCGGCGATGAACCCGACGTCTTACTCCCTCAAGATGGCAATCGCAGAGGGCCAGAGGAGCACTTGGCCCAAGCTCGCTGGAATTCAGGCAAATTGTGCCATTGAACAGACCCTGGACCAGTGCATCAGGGAGCTCAAGTCCTCGGTGAACAGCTCGCTGCTGAAGCAGAGGGGCAGGATTCCGAGCTGGCTCAACGTCAATTTCAGCAGGGAGAACTCCACGGACTCCCTTGTCGCGGGCCAGGGGTCGGCCGGCGGGCCAGGGTCGGACAACGAGCGGGGGTTCGGGCAGGACAACCTGCACAAGCTGGAATGAACAGATGCTACTTTTCTTCTCTAAACTTACTTTTTGTATACTTACTACTACTCCAGGAGGTACCTGTACCAGGTTTTGGAATAATGACAAGTGTAGGAGTCGTCTGCGACCGTTCTGCCCAGTCACAGTGTGCCCAGCGACAAAGACGAAGGATGAGGACGAACGCGAATCTCGTGATCGTGGGCGACAAGACAAAGCTCGTGCCGTACCGCGAGGAGCACGTGCCGCGATACCACGCTTGGATGGCCGATCCAGCCATCCTGGAGGCGACGGCGAGCGAACCCCTGAGCCTAGAACAGGAGTTCGATATGCAAAAAACGTGGCGGGACGACGAGGACAAGGTGAGGAACCCCTGTCTAGATCCGCCGCCGATCCGCCGATCGCTGACCCCGCCGCCGCGACTCGAAGTGCACCTTCATCGTTCTCGACCGAGACCTACCCGGCGATACCACGGACCCCCACCAGGCCGGGATGGCTGGTGATGTGAACCTGTTCTTTAACGAACCGGACGACAAGAGCGTGGCGGAGATCGAGGTGAGATCGGCTTCTCACAATGGTCGAGGCGACCGACCGGCTGACAGTCACCCTCCACCTCCCCGCGCACAGATCATGATCGCAGAGCCCAGGAGCAGGCGCAGGGGCCTTGCCCAGGAGGCCCTGCGACTGATGATGGCCTACGCGGCCGAGTCGCTCGGGTGCCGCAGGTTCGTGGCGAAGATCGGCCAGGCCAACGTCGCGTCCCTAGGGCTGTTTAGGAAGCTGGGGTTCCGGGAGTTCAAGCGGGTGGAGGTGTTCTCCGAGGTTCACATGGAGCTCGAGTTCGCAGGGGACGCCGCGGCAGCTCTGAAGACGCCGGTGACCTTCGAGCCCTACGACAGATGACGACGCCGACGGTTTGAGGAGGGAAATACATATATATTTATACTACACCGCGAGCAAGGCTCAATCCGTGCTGGAGCTGAAGGCCACCCTGCCGCTCAGCACGGCCTCCGTGTCCGTCATGGAGAGCGAGACGAGCTCTCTGATCGCGTACCTGGCCAGGGCATGGGACCTCCCCTTGTCCCCCTCCCCCCGAAACAAGTTCCTGTGCAGGACGTCAGCAAAGTCCTCGGCGTGCTGGTCGATGGCCCCGTCATAGGCCTTTGCGGCCCCAAAGAAGATGTCCTCCAGCTGCCGCAGCCACTTGTTCACCCGAAACCTCACGCCCTCGCGGTGCACGCTCATCTCGACCTCGTGCTGGAAGTTGTCGTAGAAGAACTGGGAGACCTTCTTGCCGTCCTGGCCGGAGTTCCTCAACCTCCTGAGCACCATCCACACGTGCAGACACAGGAAGGCGTGCTTGGTCCTGAAGTCGTCCTCCAGCCCAAGAGCCTCCCGCAACCCGGACCCCTCGCAGTGGTCCAAGGTCATCTTCAGCAGAGAGTTTGAACCCCGAACGAGCTGGCTCTCCTTCGAGTAGTACCCCCCGACTTTGAGCACCAGCCTCCCGATCAGGCTCTTATCGTTCGCCTCCACTTGAACGTACGATTGCTCCGTCTGCAAGCTCCGCGGCTGCGAGGTCTGGAAGAGCCTCTGCACGGGCGTGCTCGACTCCCGACTGGCGCTCGCCGTGCTGCTCAGGAGGTGCCCCCGCACCAGGGTCGACCCCGGCGCGGGGGGGGTCCTGCGGGACAACGTGGACGAGGCTGGTTCCGTCCAGCAGGATCCTGAGACGGTCTCGACGACGCCACCGGCAGCCGTCGGGGACCCGGCGGCGCAGGCGCACGCCCGACCGAGCCCCGCCGCCGCCCTCGACGCGACGCGGATGCTCCCCAACCGCAGCATTCTCCTCTCAAGGCGAGGCGCGGCACACCTAGTGAGGTCTCTCTCTCTCTCTGAGTCTGCCAGCCCCTCGCTCCTGGAGCTTGTGGTGGGCGGCAGGGGAATCGGATTTTGTTCGGAAAACTTCTTGGAAAAATGACCAGTGGATTTTTGAACTCCCCCTGGCAAAGTGCCGTTGGGCGCGACAGCCCAAGCCGCAATTTTGCTTGCGCATCGGATTGGGCAGCACCGCGAGTAGGACACCCACGGGCAGCGTGACCCCGAGCAAGCGACAAGCGAGCACCGGGAGGGAGTGTGACGGGAATTAGGCAAACCAGGGCCGCGGTGGTCGAGGTGGTTGGAGATCGGATCCGGTTTCTTCGGAGAACGCACCTTTGAGATCGGGTTTGTGGAGTGCCCCTGCCAAGGACAGCACACGACTGGACGGACGCTTTCCGCCGTTGGGGACGGGAGCGAGTAGATTGCCGCAGAGGGGTGCCGTACACTTCGATCCATAAGGGACCTTCACAGGGACAAATATGGGGTGCATCTTTTCAACGAATCGCAAGGTGAGTGGTTTCCGACGCTCCTACAGGATACAGGATAAGGGTCGAAAGTACCCAAGTCGAGAGAACTCGTTCCACGCACGACGTCGCGCGAGGCCGAGGTCGCTGACCGCGCTCCGATCGCCCCCTCCCCTCTTTGCAAAAATGCACAGAAGTCCGGCGACAAGTACAAGGCCGTTGACGCCGAGGCCGAAACGAAGAGCGCCGCTCCCGCCTCGTCTGTCGAGAACTACGGGACGGTGGACAAGCCCAAGGCCGAGCAGCAGTACGCGCCGGCCACGCCCCCGGAGACCCCAACGAACGCCCTGAACAAGGCGCTGTTGAAGAAGGTCGAGGATAAGTCGCCCACGCCGAAGAAGGAGTCCACGCCGAAGAAGGAGTCCACGCCGAAGAAGGAGTCCACCCCCGTTGCGGAGGAGCCGGCAAAGAAGACTCCCACGCCCAAGATCTCTGCAGGCAAGAGGAAGAGCATCGACCTGCAGCTGGGGGAAGAGCTTAGGGAGAAACTCGAGCAGGAGGCCCCCGTGGCGAACGAGGGGGCGCAGGAGGCCCAGAAGTCCGCTGAGGCCCAGAAGGAGGAGGCGTCCGCGGGGGATGAGGACGCCGGAGCCAGCGAGGATGGCGAGAACCTGACCCCGGAGGAGCAGGCCGCCGCCGAGAAGAAGAAGAGGCAGAACAAGAAGAGAAACCAGAAGAAGAGGGCCAGGGCCAAGAAGAAAAAGGCCGCCGCCAAGGCCGCCGCTGAGGCCGAGGGGTCGAGCTAAAATCATCGTGCCGCCTTGTGAATATGAAGACTCTGTGCCGCGCATGCCGCGCGCGCGCCGCGTGCTTAGTTATCATGCCACCTGCCCCTCCTGCCGCACCTCGAGCCTCGCGATTCCCTCCTCCCCCTCCCTCCCTGCCTCTCCCTCTCCCTCTCCCATGTGCACCATGTGCACCATGTGTAATGTCTCTCACAGAAAACCAGGGCTACAGCTGCAGAGGAGAATAATCTCCAGCCAGTTGTGGCGACACGTCGCTGCGAGGTCGCGGACGAAGCGGAGACCTTGCACCCCCGCGGCAGAAGGCCGACCCAGAAGACCCAGAGACTTGGATCGATTCTCCGATCGATTGAGAGTCCGTCACAGCGCGGGACTTGCGGATGAACAAGCTCAGCGGAACCTGCGTGAGCACCAGGAGGACCGCGACTTGGCCAGGGCACGTGGGCCACCAGATGTTGCTGGCGCGCCAACCGGTCGGATTGTCCAGGCTTTGCGGCGTGCGGGGGGCCCTCCGCCGTCGACCGGCCGGCCGGACGTATGCAGCTGCCGCGGAGGACCTCGGACAGCGCGAGACCGGGACGGGTATGGCTGAGGACCCTGTCGTCCAGGAGAAGCCAAAGACGCCCGCGGAGCTCGACGGCGAGAACTTCCAGGAGATGCCCTCCGTGGAGTTTTGGCGCACCTGGATGAGGCGCAGCCCCGTGGACGACGTGCAGGACTTTCTGCAGAGCGGCGGCGGCCTCGGGGCCCTGGATCTCGGCAAGGTCAGGAGCCTCGCCCCCTTCTCGGCCAGTGAGTGGGGGCTTTATGAGGAGGGGAGCTTTAGGTACTGGAGCTACCACCTGCTCCGTTCGGGCTTCTTCGTGGCGCAGGCCGCGGTGGGAATCACGGCGTCCCAGAGGACCAGCAGCGAGGAGACCAGCGGCCGCCTGCTCGCCAACTTGACCACCAATGCAGGACTGAGGTTGTACACCGAGGCCCTTCAGATGTTCCGCCAGGACTTTGCGAACATCAAGGCCGGGGCGTACAGGGAGCCCTACGACATGGACCCGAGGCACAGGCAGTTCTCCCCCTCGTTCATCTTGAGGAGAACCCTCCGGTTTCTCGAGGAGGCCCCAAGGACTCTGAAGAGGAGGAGCGAGGGCGTTGCGGAGGACGTGTGGCTCAAGAGCCCTCTTTACCCCGAATACTACATGAATACGGTAGGTCTTTTCCTCCTCGCTGTCCTTATCGCTTCTGACCTCGCTCTCCTTCTCGCAGTGGCACTTCCAGACCGACGGGTGGCTGAGCAGCACCAGCGCGGGGGTGTATGAGACTTCCACGGAGACCCTATTCCTCGGCCAGCAAGACGCGATGCAGCGCACCACCTTGGTTCCCCTCTCTGGGCACCTCAAAGGAAGGGACCTGGCCGGATGCAAGATCATGGAGCTCGCGTGCGGCACCGGCAGATTCGCCACCTTCGTGAAGGACAACTTTCCTGATGCGACCGTCACCTGCTTGGACATGTCGCCATTCTACCTGCAGGAAGCGAGGGACAACTTCGAGCACTGGTGCGAGCTTCGCGGAGATACCCAAGGCTCTGCCCCTGGTGCAGAGTTCCTGCAGGCCCCCGCGGAGGATATTCCGGCGGAGGACGGGTCTTACGACGCAATCACCTGCGTGTACCTGTTCCACGAGATTACCCAGGAGGTGAGGAGGAGGGTGGTTAGCGAGATGTACCGCGTGCTGAAGCCCGGAGGAATGGTAGTGTTCACCGACAGCATCCAGGTGGGTGACAGGCCGGAGCTAGACGCCAACATCGACGCCTTCACCGACTTCAACGAGCCAAACTACACAGACTACGTCCGCACGGACCTCGGGGCGCTCTTCAAGTCGGAGGGATTTGTGTGCGGAACGAAGGAGGTTGCCAGCAGATCCAAGGTCCTGTCCTTTGTGAAGCCTTTGGGACAGGAAGAGGCTCCGTAGAAGATATAGATTGTTTCATTGTAAATTGATGATTTAGCTGATTTTTTATATTCTTGTCCTTTTCAGCACCGCCTCCAGGACGCCCCCCTGACCTGCCTGCTGGGGATGGCGATGGGGCAGGACTCCGGGTACCTGACGTAGCATATTCTGGCGCTCGTGTTCTCGCTGGAGTCCGCGGCCTCTGCGGCAAAATTCGACCAGTAGCTCGCTAGCCTTGCCGCGGTCCCCTCCTCGGCGCCCCACCTCCGCTGAAAGTAGTTCCCGATGCCCTCTCCGAACCTTCCGCCCAACCTCCCCGCTCCAGACACCATGTCCTCCCTGTAATCATAGGTAAAGCAACCCTCCCTACCCGTCTGCACCCTCGAAGTGCCCTGGCCAGAGAACCCGTCCTCGGTGCACGCGCAGGCTTCCTCGGGGTCAATCCTGGGCATCTCCACCTTGGGCATTCTTTCACATCCCATGGAGAAGAAGGATGCTGGGATGGGGATGAGTTCGCCCCCGTTAGGGAGCTGAACGCCGACCTTGAGATGTCCCGCGCCGTCCAACTGTTTCTGCATGGCCTCCAAGAAGTAGGACTCTCCGCGCTCCAGCTGAATTGGCCTGGCCTTGGTGAAGTCTTCAGGACCCCTGGAGCCGTCGATCTTGGCAAGTCGCTTCTTCTGGCCCACCGGGCCGTCGGAGATGAAAAGCCTTCCCGAGTCGTCGGAGGTGAAAAAGAACATGTAATCGCCCGAGAGCGGTGCGCAGAAGAACCCGCTCATCCTGCTGGCGCCGTTCTGGGCCCTGGCGTAATCCTGCGGTACCTCGAATTTCCCATCGCGGGAGGACGGCTTCAGGACCATCGTGTTGGTGGGCTCCTCCAGGACCTTTGGGCTGGTGACCATGTCCGAGATCTTCCAGCCCGGGATGTCCTTCCAGTGCTGAACAAGGATACCCTCACGAGCGTAGTCTGACAGTGGGGCGCCCTCGCGCCTCGTGCGGGTCGAGCGGGTCCCCTCCTCCACCGGGACGACTTCGCCCGCGGACCTCCGCCCTTCCCCAATGCACAGCCCGCAGGCCTTCCTGCAAAATCCGCCGCTCTTGACCCAGTCCTCTTCGCACTTTCCCCACCTCACCTGCTCCTCGCAGCTGAACTCTCCGGGGGGCTGGAGGTCGCAGCACTCGCCTCGGGCGCACGTCGCCTTCTCCAGCGGCAGCGGGGAGGGGGTCAATGGCGTGCCGGGCACCAGGACGGCGCCAACCTTGAGGACCTGGCCGTTACAGGCGCGAGTGATGTCGAGGACGGGCTGGCCATTCGCGGAGATCCCCGCGGGAGAGCCGGAAGAGAGGGACAAGGTGATGGGGGCACCGGTCAGGGACGACATGCGCTGCGACTGGCCCCCCACGACCTCGTCCGTGGAGACGTGGTAGCGGATGACCTCGCCCAGGTCCATGGAGAGGGCCGCGCTGGTGCGCTCGTCAGCGCCCAGGTTGATGAAGGCGGAGTCCGTGGGGGCAATGAGGGTGACGGGCCCGGGGCCGGAGAGCGCGTCGATCAGGCCGATTTCGCCTGCCGCCTTGAGCAGCAGCGAGAGCTCCCCGTCCCGCTCGATCGCGGCGAGGACGGTGTCCGCGCACCCCGCGGAGACGGCGGAGGCCCGCGCGACGTCGCGACCCTGCTCCGCCAGGAAGGCGTCCCACACGCCATCAGCGGCCGACTCCTCTCCGCTCATGAAGCTCGCCCACGTCGTCGACATCTTCCCCGGGCTCTGGTTCTCCCTGCTGCGACTCTGGGAGCTCCAGTCCCACCCATCGTCCGCACGGCACGCGGTCGCCAAGGCCGCGAGCAACACCGTCAAGGCAAGGGCCGATCGCGCCATCTCGTTCGTTCGATCGCGTGCTTTGGCGCCGCGTTGCCCCGATCTTTGCGCTCCACCCCTCCTCGATTTTCAAAAACTACCCTTTCGCATGTCTCCCCATTCCTCCAGATCCAGATCCTTGGAATCAGCAAAACCGTTATTCCGGCCGGAAATCTTAACCGACGGCGATGTCGTGGCCGAGTGCCGCATTGCTCGGCCGGAAAAGTGAGGCACGACGGCCATGGCGTCCGAAAGCGCGGCCGCGATTGCGTTGAAGGCCGTGAGGAGAGCGGGATGGTGGGGAACAATGGTCACGGCGGCGGCCGTCGCGGCGCCGACCGCGGCTTTTCTCGCGTCTCGCGTCCTCAGGTCGAGCGGAGGCGAGAGCTGGGCCGACGTCGAGACCACCACCGCGGACCTCCTGACAATGGACACCTTAATGCTTAAGAAATCCGTGGCCACAGTGACTTTCTTCGAGGGCGACGTCGACGTGGCGGAGGCGGAGATCGGCAGGAACTGTGCGGCCCTCCTCCGCCTGAACCCCTGGCTCTGCGGCAGGTCGCGCCTGAGCGGCGGATGGAAGGGTTCTCTGACCTGGCCGACGAAGGTGGACTCCTTCGCGCCGCCCCCCGAAGACGTCTTCGTGAGGCGCGACATCGAGGGCCTCCATCGCAACACGGACTTTGCGGACATCCTCCGCCTGTTGGGCGACAGGATCACGCCGCCCGGGCCCACGGACAGGAACTGGCTGGTCACCCTCGTCCCCGACTCCGAGTCCCCTACCAAAAGGTTCTGCGTCGTGACGTGCATCAACCACGGCGTTGGGGATGGGCACACTTACTATAAGTGCCACAACATGGTTGTTGGCGCGACGGACCCGGAGCCGCTGGTGTGCGAGAGGAACAGGGAGGCGGCCGAGGAGGTGGACAGGATGAGCCCCACCACGAAAGACACCTTCACCGCGCCTTTCATCCTCGGCCTCATGTTGAGAAAGCTGTACGGGCGCGTCACGGGCTATCAGCCAGCGGTCCGCACCTTCGAGGTAGACGCCGAATGGCTGGCGCGCGAGAAGGAGAGGGCCCCCAAGTCGGATCCCCATGTGAAATTCGTCAGTTCAAATGACTGCGTCACGAGCTGGTTTCTGAGGCAGTGCCGCCAGGTAAGTCTCCCCTCCTCCGCTGTCCTTCTCGCTTCTAACCTCGCTCTCCTTCGCTCCCAGACGTCCGGTGACATGCCTATCCTTGGGATGATGGCCGTGAACTTTCGGGGCAGGATCGAGGGCTCGCACAACGACGCGCTGGCCGGGAACTACGAGAGCACGGTGTACTACCTCCCTGGCGACTTTGAGAGCCCGGGCCTGATCAGGAGGAGCCTGGCGACCATGAGGAGATGCGGGAACCAGACCGGCTTGGGGTCCTTTTCGACCAGGGTGAGGACGCCGGGGGCTCTCATCTCCAACTGGACTTCCTTCTGCCTGCCCCCCAAGCTGCGGGGCTGCCGCGAGCTCCTCCACAGGCCCCTCTTCAACCCGGAGGAGCTGCCCCCGGGGTGGGCCCTGGGCGTGGTCTTCAGGCCCTACGGCAACAAGGTGGCCTTGCAAGTGGCAGGACCCCCAGAGCTCCTGGACCACATTGAGGCGGAGGCGTCGGGAATGAGAGGTCCGCCCATCGTGTAATTCAATTTTTTTGTGCTGTTTGTTTGTTGTTGCACGGTACCCTCTTCTGTGTCCCGAGCGTAACGGCAGGCAGAAAAGGCAGGCTTCACGATGGTGGTAAAGACTGGCAGCAAGGAGATGTCCTCAGTACAATTTTTTTTTTGTCCTTTTGTCTTTCTCTCCTCTCTCACTCCTTTTCCCTTTCCGATGCAAAATGAGGGAGAAACCTCTTCACAAGGTTATAACGGACGCGCCTTGCGCTTTGGCGTGCAGCAAGGGCACACGATGAGCGGCCTGGCGTTCCAGGGGCTGAAGAGGGGCCTGGCGGTGGTGGTGGCGGAGGGGAGGGCGGTCGCCCCCCTCGCGTCGTGGCGCGCCCCGTTCGCCTCGG
>Ga0160423_10003537_pt1 | contig 12988 bp, 15 predicted proteins | sample CRUFie14St8metaG_FD_108191 | JGI IMG/M metagenome (GOLD analysis project Ga0160423, IMG submission 108191) | Marine microbial communities from the Costa Rica Dome - CRUD Field 142mm St8 metaG | ecosystem: Environmental > Aquatic > Marine > Oceanic > Photic zone | place: Costa Rica: the Eastern...
CTACAGCGATTTTGTTTCTGTGCTGGAGCTTCCCTACATTGAAGCCGGTCCTTTCAAGGTAGTCAGAAGCAAGTTCAAGAAACTATTTGTAGGAGAAACTGATCCTACTGTGCAAAGGTTTGTCCGGCAGCGTGACGCTTTTCTTCGGACATCTGAGAAGATGGTGGAGGAGTATCACGATAAATATAAACGCGCATTAGAGTCGGACTTCCCCGACAAGAACGACATCCCGTGGGAGGAGATACAAGCAGCAGTAGGGTCGTTAGATAACATCGACCCCGACCCTGACTTTGCACTGATAGGAAAACGAGACAAGGCCAAGGTAGCCGCGAGCCAAAAGTATCAGTCGGATATGGCCGCACAATACAAAGCACTCGATGCTGCCGAGCAGGCCGACATCACCGTAGCTATCGCCACAGAACCTGACCCCGACAAACAGAAGAAACTGATCTCTAAGATTAGAAAAGAAACTCGGGATAAGAAGAAGATCGCGAAGGAAGCGCTGAAGCTAAACAGAGAAGCAGCTGCGGAGGCCGCAGATAATACCTATCAACAAGACATCGACACTTCCTTTAATGCAAAGAAGGCAGACGCGATTGTGCTCCGCAACCAAGCGTTCTCTAGTTTGCGAGAGAAGGCACCTTCCTTGTTCCCGATCTTGCTAGACCTCCGGCGGCTGACTGACGACCTATCGAAGCAGGCCAAACGAGCCTTCGGTAAATACAGCAAGAAAGATATCAGCGTAAAGTTCGATAATAACATGGGGCTTTACGTTACCCGTAGATACAGGATGTTCTACGAAGCTGACTATGTGGACAGAATCTTGAGCTCCACTAGACAGGCAGACGTTGAAATACGAGAGGCCGCTATCGAGTTCATGCGCGACCATTACATCAGGGTAGAGACAGATTCGCTGATGAAGAACAGCGCTCAGCTGTCACTAGCCGATGCTCAAAAAGCAGCTGAAGATAGCTACAATAAAAAGTCTAGGGGCCAGCGATCATTGGGGCACCAAATGATTGCAGAGTTCTTGCACTCGTATGACACCGAGCAAGGGGCCGCTGACTTTAAGTCCGCATTTGATTTTACAGATAAAACAGAAACGAGGAGCGACAAGTTCTCCAGCAGAGAACTCAAAGCTCTGACCAAGAACTTGGAGGGACGCGCCAACATCCCTAAGCCGCTGGCGGACCTGATGGGGGCTAACAACATCCCTGAAGAAAGTGTAGACGCGCTGCTATACACGATGGGGACTGTCGCTAAGATCGGATCGCATCAAACTTTCTTGAACTCGATGCGGCGTTACGGAACTCAAGGAGAGAATCCTTGGCTTCTTACTAGCGCCCAAAGAAAGAAAAAGCTAGAGGATGCAAAGACCGACGAGGAGTATCAAAGGCTCATGTCTATGGAACCAATTGTTCCGCAAGGATCTGACAGTCCGTTGAATCCTTTGGCTGGATTGTATGTGGACAAAGAAATCCGAGAAGGGCTGTTGCCGTTGTTCCAACAAACAGTCCGCACACCAGAAGACGCATCCTCTCAACTCATGGCGACTCTTCTAAGGGGCGCTCAGAAAGCAACGGGTAGCGCGATGGCGCTGAAAACTCTAGGTTCGATTGGATTCTATCTGAGGAACGCGCTCAGTAACGTGCTGTTTTTTGGACCCGCACAAGGTCGGGTGTTCTCCTCAGTCGCAGCTCTAGCCAAAGGCGACCCCTTGAAAGGGACCGGACTATCATTCGGGAGCGCAGCTATGCGTGCGTTCAAAGGAACGAAAGCAGAGACCAGCGCATATCTGAGAAGTCTGGAGGCGCTCGGAGTATTCGGAGATGAGGTTCGATCTGAAGTAATGATCAAGCTCATGCGCGGAGAAGAGAGCTTTGCGAACTTGCAAGATCAACTTGAAGACCTGAACAACCGAGCCCTTAAATCAAAAAGTAAAAAGGTGCTTAGCGAAGCAGGCGCTATGGCGGCGAGACTCGGTTCGGCTATGGATTCTTTTTACAAGGTGTCTTATTTCGAGAGTGAGATGGCGACTATTGAGGAAGCCATGGAAGCCGAGAAGTCCATGCCGGAAAGCAAGCGGACGTTTACGAACATGACCGAGCTTCAACGTAAGCAATATGCAGCGGACATCATCTCAGCTACAGCTCAGTCTTATGCCAGAGCGCTGCCAGTTATTAAGAAGTTTACAGGCAGCTCGCTTGGTTTGGTAGTGGCTCCGTTCGTCAGGTTCACGGCCGAGGTTCCACGAATCGCGGTGAACACATTCACTCTCGCTTTGAGGGAAATGAAAAACGATAACCGCGTTATCAAGCGGAGAGGGCAGAAGAGACTGGCGGGCTTCACATCTGTAATGATTTTCTCTACTGCGATACCCGCCTTAATCGCTAAATTAGTTTCTGACATAGGGGAAGAGGAAGACGAAGCATATCGTATGTCACTGCCACCATACCTGAGAAACCATACGTTCTATTACTTTAGAACTTCTGACGCTCCTCTCGGTTTTTTAGCGAGTGGAATTGGAAAACTGGCGGGCGGTATGAAGACAACCGATGGGGACTTTGTCACGTTGGACCTTACCTATCTAAATCCTTTTGCAGTTATAGCTGACCCCATCTTGCGAGCAACCGAGCACATTGTTCGGGGGGAACCTGTCGAGGCAATCGAGAAAGCAATCACCACTGCTTTCCTTGAGCCTTACCTTGGGGATCAAATCTTGGCGGGCTCTATCATGGACGTTAGGGAAAACCGAGACGCCAGAACTAACAAGCCGATCTTTGAAGAGACCGACGCCGTGCATACAAAGTTAGCCAAGCAGCTACTCTATGTCGGCAAGGAAGCCTACGGCCCACGGACGGTTATGAAAGCAATTGACGCAATCCAAGCCGCTGGAGGCGTGACCGAGAAGTTCGGGGACTCACCCTTCGGGATACTGATAAGCGAGTTTTACCCCGTGAGATTCCGTCAAGTGAACTCAACGGACCAGTTCCGCAATGTCATATTCAGAATGAAGTCGGAGCAGCAACGTGTTAATAGCAGATTTAATTCTCTGCTTAACAAAGGCGCAATGGGAGAGGGAGAGACTCAGAAAGTTTACGAAGATGTTCTTCGGTCGAGGACCAGAATAAATCTAAAACTTCGGCAAGCCCTGCGAGGGTTCAACGGATTCGGTGCCTCCGCTAAAGACCTCTACGGAGAACTAAGGCGTGCGAAATATGGAGACCGGCGGACCAAGCTCTTGTTCACTGACTTCATGGAGAACCCCGTTCCGTCACGCGAGCTGGTCAATAAGCTATTGCAGTCGGAGCAGGGGAGACAGCGCCTGCAGTGGATCATGGACATACAGCAAGAGAACCCTCGGTTCCTCCGGCTGGATGATTAATTACCCCGCTCCCTGTAATCAGCTATATGTTCTTCCCATTCGCGAGGGTGCTTAGCCCAACCTTCATCAATAGAATAAGCCCCGAAAACTGAGAGGTCGGATAGGTCTTTACCTTTGAAACAAATTTCAAACATAAGGGGCGCTTCAGACAAGAGGTCTTCGGCTACAATCTCCCCATTGTTTACGAACAGTTTGAATCCCCCGTCAACAGCGGCGGTCTGTAAGATGTTCAGGATCTCTTCTATTCTAGGATTTTTCATGGGTATCTTCTACGTGCTTTCTAGCGGAGACCCCGTGACGGAACCCCATGAGGTAAAGGTTACTCAGCTTCTCGCGCAATTGCTGTCGTGTCCAGTTGCGTTGGGCGACGTTCCCGAGGATGGAATCCTCCAGCTCGGAGTGCTCAACAGCATGGCTATCTATTAGTTGGTGTATCGTCATAAAATAAAATCTTGTTAAGGCGGGCGGCTATATTGTTCCGAGTCTTCTTGTCCATGATCGGAGATGCGGGGAGCACCTTGTCATCAAAGACAGGATACAGTTTGCAGGTTTCAGGGTTCACGGGATCGTCATCAAAGTATTCTCCTTGGATCAGCATGGGCATCCCGTTCGGGTAGAGCTCTCGGACAATGTGCTTAAACTCCATGTAAACTTTTGAGGTTATTGAGCCGCCGTCCGATGGACCGCATGACGTGCTCCTCGATTGAATCGTTAGCGACCAGAACTTTCTGGAGCGCATCGCTCTTACCACCGTTGCGGTGGATACGCCCGAGCACCTGCTTGTATGTCTTGCAGTTGAACGTCGGCGAGATCAGTGAGACGCGAGGGCGGTTGCCAATCGTATCGTGGAGCGATATGCCCGTCCCGCCAGCGGCAGCATTGACCGCAATGCAGTGGGTCTTGTCCGCTTGGAAATCGTCGATCACCCGCTGACGATCCGCCGCCGTCTGAGTCCCGTCGATGAACTCGCACTTGAGTCGGATGCGTAGCGCTTCAATGGTCGCGCTGTAATTTACAAATATAACTACTGACTTACCCTCATCCATCAAGTCCTCGGCCATCTCGGCGAGGTCCACCACCTTGAATGATTCGGCCAGCTGGCGAGCCCGAGTGATGTTAGCGAGGACGTGATCCCGATCAGTGACCGTGCCCTTCTCGATGTAATCCTCAACAATATCTGGCGTGATACCAAGATCGTCATACGCCTTGATGATCTTTTTGTTCTCGCGGAAATTGATTGGCACGGTGAACACGCGGTTCTCTTTGAAGGCAGCGGGGAAATCATCCACCGTCAAACGGTGAGTGCTCTCGGCATACATCTTTGCTCGTAGCTTTGGTAGGTAATACCCGTCCTGTAAAACCCAAGCACCCCACTCATTCTTCTCGCATCCATACTGGCGCATCCATGGCCACCACCGTTTCATCCCGTCCACCTTGACATCTCCGCTGTGCAGTCCGAGCGCCCACCCGAGGGGACGCATCTCGGTAGGGTCTTCGCAACTGGTGCCGGACATACTGTGAATAGTAAATCCCTGTTTAACGAGCGCGATAAACAGCGCGGCGTTCTGAGTGAACGGGCCTTTGCACTTGTGAACCTCATCCACAAAGACAACCGTGTCTGGATCGAGCAACCACTTGAACGCTTTCTTTCCTACCTTGGAAACGTGGGCGGTCTTACCTGTGCGTAAACTTTCTAAGTTAAGGACGAACACTGGTTGGACTCCCTCCTCTTCTAGCTCCCTCTCCCAAGATGGGATCACCGCCTTCGGGCAAATGACTGCGACGGGGCGAGGAGACAAAGCGGACGCCAGCTTGCAGGCGACAACCGTCTTGCCTGTGCCAGTGTCAGACTGATCTAAGGTAGACTTGCGCCGTAACAAACGGCCGAGGAAGAACTGAAAGATACCAACTTGCTTAGGGAATAATGTCTTCATTAGTTTTAAGTGGGCTTAGTATATCTGGGGGAAATAATATGTCAACCCCTTTTTGGTATAATCTTTTTAAGAAAGTCGCACGGGTGTTTCATTGGGGACTAAGCTACCCCGTCGCGGGATCTCCCCGCGCACCATGCCCGTGCGACTTAAAGTTAAGAACTTAAATATGAGATAAGCGAAAGTCCTGCATGAATCAAGAGGAGTGACGCAACAAAGACAGCGGCCACCAAGGGCACAGCTTCGTAAACAGATAATTCTTTTTTCATGTTAAAGCGCGTGGTCGAATTCGACTTTCTCTCTAACTTGCGATATCCGGCATCCGAAAGCGAAGTCCAGCTCGCCGTCCTCTTCAGCTCTCGTGAGTAGCGACAGGATGAGACGGGCTTGCGTTTCATTATCGGTGGTGATGTTTAGGGTAGCTCCTTCCATTGTTCAGGGATCGGGTTACAGGGTGCGGAGCAAATATCGTATGGCCTCTATCCTCGGGGATAGCGCGGAGTGTTCTTCCGCGAGTGACTTGAGCTCCTCATTGATCACATACATTGCGGACCTTTTTTTAAGGAGGGGTAGCCACTTAACTACGTTAATAATTTTGCTCACAAAAGAATTATACATATCTCTAACAGAATGTCCAATTACTTTTTGGCAAGCGCGGAGGTCGCGTTAGCATGGGCGCTACCGAAACGGAACTGATCGGCGGTTGGACGCCGGACACCTCGTGGCTTTTCGTCTGCAGTCTGGACTGCGAGCGTCCAGAAAGAAGCGCAGAAATCGACGAGGCTTTTCTTGTCGGTGCCTAGATCGAACGGCATCACATCGCTGTTCGTTTCCTTGGCGGCTTTGTTAGCGGCTGCTTTTGTTCCAAAGAACTCGCGCCGCCATGGCTCTTGCTTGCTTATCACTTGATACAATTTCATATTTTATTTTTTACTTTAAGAGTCGCCGCTTGATTGCGGTGGGCTCATGAAAGAATCATACCTATCTCTAACAGGAAACTCGGGGTGCTGCTGGTGCAGCTGACGGCAAATGGCTTTGCTTTCTCTCACCTCATGAGTCTCCATGTCAAAGTAAAAGAGCATGTGCCAAGCGCTCTGAGAGGCCCGTCTATGCGCGTCATCATCCGGAGCGGTAATTGAAAGGAATAGCATAGCGCCTAAGCGCTCGACGGGATTGAGCCGCGCCACGACTTTCTCATCCAACCGAAAGGGCTTCTCCATTAGGATATGATTGTTGTATAACATACTTACTTTAATACTGATTTTATTTTTTAACTTAACAGGATGTGTCCGTAACGCTCAACGGACGCGGACAATTGTTGAGGAACCATGCTCGGCATGTGGCGACATGCGCTACCAAACTGAGTCAAAACATTTTGATAGAGCTCCTCATCAGCAATGTTGATCTGCTTGATCTGGCGATCGTAGTAAACGACATCGGCAAAGAATTCGCTGAAGGGAGTGTCCATTGTTATCTCTTCTTTTTGTTTTTCTTTTTAGCTATGGGGCTCTTGCGTCCCTTGGCGTGCTTGCTCTCTGACAGGTGGCGGTCGCCCGACCCGTCAATCCCTCCCATAGATCCCCGTATCATACCGATTATGCGAGAGGCCTTCGCGCTAGGTGGCTTATTGAAGCGGCTCATGCTTGAGTCTCCCTTCTAAGAAAGTCCTTCAGCTGTTCATCTCGGGTGTCCTCGGTAGAGGTCTCCGCAACCTCCCACCCTTCGGGGGCTTCGTATTGCGACTGGCACCACGGCTCGGGCTCTGTTACCTCGGCGAGAATCTTGGACACCACCGATGCGGGCGGAAGATTCTTAGGGCGGGCTGCTTCAAAGGCGGCGGTCAATGATGAACTGATCATGTCTTAGTTGTATTTTTATTTATTGGTTTTAGCTGGCGTCATCCGTAGGAACACGGTTCCGGAAGTGGCACCAGAAATCTGATTGCACCGCAATGGTGCGCTGGTTGAACTCGTGGGAGAGGGCATCCGAATTCTTCACACGCAATATCTCAGAGGGGGCCGCTTCTACGGTGAAGCTATTGATCCCTGTTTTGCACAGGTGAACTTGCACCAGCTCGATGATGGACTCGGAGGATACAAGAGAGGAGCCCTCCTCCCTGCCGCAATCGCAATTGTCATCGTCACAAAAGCGCGACACAAATTCAAGTGTGAGATTATCATCACCGTAAGAGCTGGGTTTGATATCTTGTAACTCCAGAGGGAAATCTGACTCGGGGTCCTCGGCAAGATCCGCGAAATAGTTTTTCGCCCAAATGAAAAACAGGTGATCCGCTTTCAGATCAGAAGGTTCTACTTCAAGCTCACCTGCAATTGCTTCAAAGACTTCCTCCTGCTTAGGATCAAAGGCGATGGTCTCTTCTATGGAGGCCAGCTTCAAATGAACTTGGATACAAGAAACGGGGCTAAGCATGGCGGCACCATACAGGATCGGGTCGGGGCGTCAATAGCTTTCTGCAAATTATTTACCCCAGCTGCAAATGCGGCCAGAGGCTAAGGCCAAAAGCGGGGAACCTTAACCGTGTTATTGTTTTCTGGCTTAAGGTTTCGGGGGGCAGGATGCACGGGGCAGGATACGCAATCGGGGGGCAGGCAGGCAGGCAGGCAGGCAGGCAGGCAGGCAGGCAGGCAGGCAGGCAGGGCAGGAGCAAAGGAAAGGCCCCGCCAGCAATTGCCAGCGGGGCCTGCTTAACTCTCGGCCCGCCTAGCGGCGGGACTCGGGAAGGATGAGGACCGGCACGCGCTCGCCGAAAGGATAGACGCTCTCCCCAATATCCTCCTCGCGGTGATGGCCAAAGCAGAGCCAGAGAAGCGGGCGCTCGGGCTCTTCCATATTCTGCCAATCATCGGCCCAAGTATAACCGTCCGTCAGGTATATGATCCCGTCCGCGTGCGGGACATTATCCCGAGCCCATTCCAGAGCGGGAGTGAGAAGCGTTCCGCCGCCGCCTTCCAGACTCTCGGGAACCCGTCCGCCCTCGGGAATCTCATGCACCGCTTGAACCCGATCGTCGCACGGGACAAGGTAGGTCATGCGCGGGGCGAAAAGGTCGAGGACCTCTTGCACCTTGTCCAGCATGGCGGGGACCTTGTCCACGTTACTACCGGAAGTATCGACAAGGAAAACAAGATCACCGGCGGAACGTCCGCCCCGCGCCTTTCTCACAATCCCCTTGTTTCGAAACTCGCGGAAGTCAAGCGGGCGCTCGTGCTTCTCATCATCCGTCCGCCGGAACCAATCGCCGAGATGCTCCTGCCATGCGACGGGATCATACGTGCGGGCGGTGTCCTGATAAACGAAAGACCCGAGCCCGCTTCCGGTCCCGACATTTTTCTTTTCGTTTAGGCGGGCCTCGTAAACCTCACGCCGATTCTCCTCGCGGATTTCCTCGAAATATTCTTGCAAGGTTTCGCCGTCCTCAAGATCGGGCTCGGCGAAATCGTCATGCCCGCCGCCGAATTCTCCGCGAGTATAATCACCGCCAGACTCGCCGCCAGACTCGCCGCCAGACTCACCGCCAGACTCGCCGCTGTCGCCGCTGTCCTCGCCGCTGTCCTCGCCGCTGTCCTCGCCAGACTCACCGCCAGACTCGCCGCTGTCCTCGCCGCTGTCAGACTCGCCGCTGTCAGACTCGCCGCTGTCAGCCTCGCCGCTGTCAGACTCGCCGCTGTCAGACTCGCCGCTGTCGCCGCTGTCAGACTCACCGCCAGACTCGCCGCTGTCCTTGTCCTCCTCATCCTCCTCCTCCTCCTCGCGTCCGCCGATCTCGGGCACGCTCTCGGGGAATTGCTTGAGGAGTTTCGGAACAAGCTCCTCGGAAGAGAGGTCCTCTTCCGCCGGATTGTAGAGGGCGGGCATGTCCACGAGAATTCCGGCGGGCTCTTCCATAATATCGCGAGCCCTTAGCCCGCGCGCTATCATGGCGGCGCGTGCTCCCCGATTCTCGATTCTCAAGCGCTCGGCGATTATCAGGTCTGTCCCGCAATTGACGGCGCACATAGTGCGCGGCCCCGAGGTGCCGAGGATATGCGCCGGAATGGTGACGCGAGCGCCAAGGAATTTTTGCATTCTCTCCATGTGCTCAAGGTCGAGGTGCATGTTTTCATGTCCTATCACATAGGCGGCCCGCGCCGCCGAGCCCCGATTGAGCTCGGCGAGATTGTAATAGGCGCGGCGGCCGTCCATCATTCCGAGGGCACAGTCTGTCGAATCGATCATGCCGCGAGAGCATGAGCGGGCGAGCAAGGGGGCATACCGGCGGAGATCACGCAGTCCTACCTCAAAAGAGGTCTTCCCGCGCGGGTCCACTTCAATAAATTTCTTATCCATTTTTTTATTTCTACGGTTAAGGATTAAAGCAGGCCAGACTCGGCGAGGCTCGCGGTGAGCGCGTCCGAAACGGTTTCGATTTCGCGGGCCTTGTCCGCCCGCTCGGCGGTGTCAATTTTCGCGGTGACTCCCGAGACCAGACTCGCGGCAGTAGCGGCGGCCGTCTCAAGCTCGGGCAAATTGAGAAAGTTTTTCGCTCTCACCTCCTCAACCAGTTTCTCGACCGTGCGGAAATTGTCCGCCCGAAAGCGGGTTTTCTTTCCGGTGTCAGGGTCCACGTCTAAGGATGCACGGTCAAGGGACTTGATGCACGTCACCAAGGAATCGAGAAGCTTGTTCACCGGCCGAGCGTGCGCGGCGAGGATGCGCTCGCGGGCGCTTTCTTCCGCCTTCACCTTGATTCGATCGATCGTTTCATCCGAGACGGCTTTGTATATCTTAGCCTCGGCCGCGCCGAAACCTTCCGCGATGAAGTAAGTGAGCTCGGACTTTTTCAAGAACCTATCGACGGTAGGGAAACGCGCCCCGCTGGCAAGCTCGCCGAGCTCGGCGCGTCCGCGCTCGCAAATGGCTTCCCAATTCTCTCGGATGTTCGCGACACACTCGGCGACTTTCGGCGCGTAAGTGTCAAAAATCTCCTCGAATCTTTCAAAGTCCTTAATGAGAACCGTGAAAATGGTCGGGGCTCCAGTCGGGGCAATCCCCCCATACCCTCGGGTCGGGTCGCCGGTGACTACCTCTTTCTTGAATTCATTAACGAATCCCCGTGCCCTCCCTATCTCGGAATCTACCGTTGGAAGGAATTTGGTATTGGTGGACACCAGCTTTTTGAGGCTGTTTTTATCGTCCGCCTCGACTTGCCCGAGGAGGATTTCTTTCGCTTTCTTATTAGGCCCCGAGCAATTGAAGGAAACAGAGGGGATTCCGATTTGAAGGATGGAGCGCAAAGCGTCCGCGTGTATTTCAAGTTTTGAATGTGACATTGTATTTTTTAGCTTAGTTTTTATTTCAGGAGATTAGACAGCTGCAGCGGCTGCAGGAGGGAGGCCAATAAGCGGCCGGTAATGCTTGTGACTCTGGAGAGGATTGTTTTCCCCCAAGCCGGTGAAGGTATGAGCTTCCAGCGCGGTGACGCCGAAAGCGCCGAGCTCGGCGGGCGCGTCCATCAGGAGGTCAAGAACCCAATCCCAAGCGCCGCTTGCAAGCGCGGCGTGTGGATCATCAGAGCCCTCGGCAATCGCAATCCGCACGGCGGCAAACACGATAGGCCCGCGCTCATGCTCGGGAAACTCGGACAGCATCCTCGAGCCGTTACGAATCGAGGTGACTTCCGGCCCGACTTTCAGAACCGTAGTCAGGAGCGAGACCATATCCTCGACAATTCGAGGATGCATAAAAGAGGGGCCGTGCTCGGCGAGGTCGTCAATGTCCACCCGATGCACGTCGGGGTATGCTTTGGCCATTGCTTCCCAAGTCGCGGGGCAGGCCAAGGACCCGCCGCGATATCGGGGGGACTCATTCGGCACGGTTCCCCGCCAAGGGCAAAGGCCCTCCTCAGCCCGCTTTGCGCCTCTGTTCCAAAAGTTAAGGTAGGCGAAAGCGGCGGACTTCTCATAGCCTGCGCCCTTGGCATACTCTAGCCAGTCGGAAAGGGAACATTCAAAGCGGTAGAAATTAACCCGTCGCCGGTCGGGCTGTGCAAGGTCTTTTCCGGTCTCAAAATCGTCCTCTCTATTATTCATAGTCAGGGCAAATTGAACACCGCGCCCGACCTCATGCACGCCGAGGAAGCGCTTTGAGGCTGTCGGGGCCTCAAGGGCGGGCCGGAACACGCCGAGGAGATTTGCAGAGGCGAGTTGCGCCTCGTCGATTACTATGAGAAAACGCTTGTCTCCGAGGATTGCCCTTGTCGGGGACATTTCCGGCGGGGCGGAGCGCATTTGATAGGCCCCCTCCCCAAAATGGTGGGGCACCTCTACCCCTCGTGCCGTTTCCTCGTGGACTCCGCCGCAATCGAATTTGAGCACGCCGCCTTTGCAATTAGGATCGAGCGCCTCGGCCCATGTGAGCCAGACTGGCGGGATTCCGTAGGCTTTCGCGACAAGGAGCATGGCAGAGGATTTACCCTCGCCGGTCCCGCCGCCGAAGCATATGCAACGGTGCTGGGCGACGGCTAATTCCACGGCGCGTTTTATGTTTGAGAATGAGGCTTTCGCCTCGGGAAGGCGGCTATTGTTGGATGTATAAGTCATTAGCTTAGTTTTAGTTTTAGTTTTAGTTTCAATTTAATATCCCAGAAAGAGGAGCACCTCTTGAGCGTCATACTCGGCGAGATCGCCAAGCTCTTCCATCATCTCGGCCCGCTGGTCTAGGGGGCAGTTGTGTTCTTTGAGGAGGGCAAAGGCCTCCCGTTTCGTTATCATGACGCCGGCGGCTGTTTCGTAAGTGTCAAACATATCGGGGGAATCATACCGGAACGGGGTAAGTAGTCAAATCTTTTGGGGTTTAGGGTCAAAATAGTTTGAAACAGGGTGCCGGAATCGGGGGGCAGGGTGCCGGAATCGGGGCCGATTTTCAAAGGCTCGGAAAGGGGCGAGTTTCAAAAACCCCTTTTTTTGTAGGGTTTGAGGGCTTTTCTCTAACAGAATCTAACAGAATCTAACAGGTCGATTTTTGAGTCATAACCCATTGAAGGGCAAAGCGTTATGACGAAAAAGGGGCTTGTTGAGGACTAGTGTTCGCATGAACACCGAATCTCTCTGAATGGGTTTTGCGTCTCTCCATACCTTTTCGGGGTGCCCCCTCGCACAGCGCATCCTCGAGCCATTACGGGGGTATTTTGAAATCGGGATTTTGCCGATTTCGGCCCCTTTTCGGCCCTATTTTTCCGCCTGTTTTGCCCCTGTTTCTGGCCTCTGGAGTCCCTTATCTCGGGGCATGTTTTCAGGGTTAAGGGTGCGGGGATCGGGGCACCACCAACGCCGTTCCGCCCGCCGGAATCGGGCACCTTGGACCGTGCAAAATGGCTCCGGAAGCGTGGAAAGGGGGGCCGGAATCGGGGCTCCGGAATCGGGCTGCAGGTGCTAGTTTTGCCGCACCACGCCACGGGTCTGCAGGTGCTTTTTTACGGGCCGCCCCTGTGTGTATATATCTACGTGTGAAAAAATTTGACAACAGTCAAAAAATTGATTGAATGCCCCCGTATGGAAGAAGAAAAAACGACTTACTACCAACGCAACAAAGAGGCGCGGTGCGCGTATCAACGCCGGTATTACAGGGAAAACAAAGACAAGATCAACATGCGCCGGAAGATCGACGAGGCATC
>Ga0160423_10003538_pt1 | contig 12977 bp, 9 predicted proteins | sample CRUFie14St8metaG_FD_108191 | JGI IMG/M metagenome (GOLD analysis project Ga0160423, IMG submission 108191) | Marine microbial communities from the Costa Rica Dome - CRUD Field 142mm St8 metaG | ecosystem: Environmental > Aquatic > Marine > Oceanic > Photic zone | place: Costa Rica: the Eastern...
AAGGATCGACCTGAACTGGTTCAGGCCTTTTCCAACCTTAAGCGGCATTATCTGAATGAAGTGACCGGTCCGGCATCCCAACTCGAAATAAAATTGCCTTAATATTTCAGGCTGAGCACTATAGGTCGATAATATGGACGCAAAGAAATGACGCGATGACAGGGCAACTAAGGAATCCGTCATCGCGCCTTTTGGGAGAAACCTTGCTCTAAAACTGCACCAGGTAACAGGCTGCCTTTTGCGGTGAGCTTTGGAGTAGGTCTCATGCTTTGCAACCAATACAAAACACTCTCACTCTTGAGATACGCTCCTTGAGGTATATAGGGGCCAGAAAATGTCTTTTTTCTCTCTCGTCATGTGACGTGCTTAAAGCTAACTTTTCCCCACTTATGTTTGATGAAATCAAAGAAGATTTGGTCGCCTTGAGGGAAAAAATGTCTCATCTACGGAGGTTTCTTTGACGAGGATCGCCTGAAAAAGAGGTTGGTTGAGCTCGAGGCCCAGATGAGTCGAGAGGACTTCTGGAATGATCGAGAAGCTGCCCAAAAATTGATGGACGAGGGATCTGGGATACGGCGCAAGCTCGATCCCATCCAGTCGGGGGATCGTAAGATCGATGACATGGAGGTCATGATTGAATTGGGTGCCGAGGAGCCTGAGGAAGCTCAGGTGAGTATCCAAGCTGATCTTTTGCAGGAAGTTCGCTCCTTGCGTGTGGAACTCGATCAGCTGGAGTTATCTTCCTTTCTCACAGGCCCTCACGATGCCAACAACTGCATTTTGAGTATTAATGCAGGGGCCGGAGGCACGGAATCCTGTGATTGGGCGGACATGTTGATGCGCATGTACCAGCGCTGGGCAGAATCAAGGGGCTGGAAAGCGGAGGTGACCGATCTGCTTGAAGGAGACGCTGCTGGCATCAAGAGCGTTGTGATGATGATTTCCGGGCAGAATGCCTACGGTTTTTGCAAGGCCGAGCGAGGCGTGCATCGATTGGTTCGCATTTCTCCCTTTGACTCCAACAAGAGACGACACACCAGTTTCGCCAGCGTGGACGTGATTGCTGAAATTGCAGAAGCCGAACAAGAATCCTTGCCCCCCACGGAATTTCGAGTGGACACCTTCCGTTCGGGTGGCAAAGGCGGGCAAAATGTGAACAAGGTTGAGACAGCCGTCAGAATCACCCATATCCCCACGGGTATTGCGGTTGCCAGTCAGGCTCAGCGCTCTCAGCATCAAAATCGTGCGACCGCCATGAACTTGCTCCTCTCCAGAATTTTTGCGCTCCAGCAGGATCAACAAAAGAAGGAAATGGAGAGGTTTTATGGGGAAAAAGGTAGCGTTTCTTGGGGGAACCAAATTCGCAGTTATGTCTTTCAGCCCTATCGCATGGTCAAAGACCTTCGCACGGGGGTGGAATCGAGTGATGTTCAAGGCATAATGGATGGGGATTTGGATGCCTTCGTGAACGGGTGGCTCAGGGCGGGTTGTCCGATCAAGAAGCTCTCCGGGGTGAGCGAGGAGGCCAATGCATGAACATTCTGGACCGCATTCACGAAACCAAGCGCCAGGAGGTGGCATCTTTGACATCAGGAGAAACCGATGCGAATTGTCTGGCAGCCCAGCTTGAGACCCGGGGAAGGCGTGACTTCATGCACGCCCTGCGGCATCCCCCCAAGGGCCAGGTGGCGTTGATTGCGGAAATCAAGAAAGCTTCACCTTCCAAGGGCATTATTTGTTCGGATTTTGATCCCGAAGCGATTGCTCGATCCTATGAGCAGGCTGGGGCGAGTTGTCTTTCGGTCCTGACCGATGAGACCTACTTTCAGGGTTCATTGGACTACCTGCGTCGGGTTCGAGAGGTAGTACAGCTGCCTTTGCTGCGTAAGGATTTCATGATTGACCCCCGGCAGATTGAGCAGGCCATCGCTTATGGTGCCGATGCCATCCTGCTTATTGTGGCCATGCTGGAACAGGAGCCGCTCCGACAGCTGCACGACCTTGCTACTCAGGCAGGTCTGGCGGCATTGGTCGAGGTCCATGATGAGGAGGAACTCAAGCGGGCCATCGACCTTGGGGCCAAGCTGGTGGGCGTCAATAATCGCAATTTGAAAGATTTCACCGTGAATCTTTCAACGACCCATCAATTAGCCGCTCGGTGGGAGTCCTGGGGTAAACCAAAGGATTCGCTGCTGATTGCAGAAAGTGGTCTCTCTTCAGCTCAGGATGTGCGCCAAGTGCATCAAGGTGGGGCAGCAGCCATCCTCGTGGGAGAATCCCTGATGCGCGATCCATCTGCCATCCCTCTCAGGGTCGCGGAATTGTTGGCATAATCTTTGTTGTGTCTTTTACTTTTTCGCCGTAAGTTACCTTTCTTTAGCTTATGAAATTGGAGACTATTTGTTTGCATGGAGGGCACACGCCCGATGTCGCTACTCACTCGCGTGCCGTGCCGGTTTATCGCACCAGCTCCTTCGTCTTCCGAGATACTGAGCATGCGGCTAACTTGTTCGCCTTAAAAGAGTTGGGTAACATTTACACCCGACTTATGAACCCCACTCAAGATGTGCTTGAGCAGCGGGTGGCTGCCCTTGACAATGGCGCTGCCGCACTGGCTTTGGCATCTGGGACCAGCGCGATTTTTTATTCCATCATCAACCTGTGCCAGGCGGGTGATGAAATCGTTTCTGCCAATAATCTTTACGGAGGTAGCTACACGCAATTCAAAGACATCCTTCCTCAGTTCAATATCAACACCCACTTTGTGGACTCGAATGATCCTGAGAATTTTGCCAAGGCCATTACCCCCAAGACCAAGCTGCTCTTCTGCGAAACTGTGAGCAACCCCGGGCTGGATGTGGCTGATATCGAGGCCATTGCCAAAATTGCGCACGATCATGGATTGCCTCTAATCGTGGATTCCACCTTCAGCACCCCTTACCTGCAGCGTCCCATCGACCATGGTGCCGACATCGTCATCCATTCCCTCACTAAGTGGCTGGGTGGACATGGCAATGGGATTGGGGGTATCGTGGTGGATTCGGGTAAGTTTGACTGGAAGTCTGACAAATTCCCATTGATGACGGAGCCTGAGGCCAGCTATCACGGAGTGCGTTGGGCCCACGATCTAGGAGATTTGAGCCCCTTGGCTTACATTCTTCGCATGCGTGTGATTCCGTTGCGCAATTTAGGTGCTTGCATTAGCCCAGACAATGCATGGAACTTCTTGCAGGGCATCGAAACCCTTCCTCTGCGCATGGAACGTCACTGCGACAACGCCCTGGCTTTGGCAAAACACCTTAAGGGTCATTCCGGTGTGGAATGGGTCAGGTATCCGAGCCTTGATGGTGATAATAACCAGCCATTGGCCGAGAAGTATTTGCAGGGTAAGGGAGGATCCATGGTTGTCTTTGGAATCAAGGGCGGCAAAGAGGCAGGTAGTAAGTTCATTGAGAACTGCAAGCTGTTTTCTCACCTTGCCAACGTCGGAGATGCCAAAAGCCTGGCGATTCATCCTGCGACAACGACGCATTCTCAGCTTCCTGCTGAAGCCCAAATGGCAGGAGGGATTATCCCTGAATTGGTGCGTCTCTCGGTAGGTATCGAGAACATTGATGATATCATTGCAGACGTGGACCAGGCCATTGCTGCCTCAGTTTAAGGTGTGACTTTCAAGCAGAAGCGATCGTGATCCTGGTCACGATCGCCTCTTGCTTTGCGGATCCCGACATGAAAGGATTCTCCTCCCAGTCCTGGTTTTCTATCATCCATGGAAACGCTTCAATCCCAATTCATCCAAATAGCAACTCCAAGTAAGCCCCTTGCGCTGCTCAATGGGGAGACGCTTTCGGAGGTGACTCTTGCCTACGAGACGTATGGAGAACTCAATGCTGCCAAGGACAACGCCATTCTTTTGTTCCATGCCTTGAGCGGAAGCCAGCACGCGGCAGGTTTGAATGCGTCCGTCGCGGAGGCAGGGCCTGGGGGCCGCTTTTGGACCGAAGATTGCCAGATCGGCTGGTGGCATGACTTTGTGGGGCCGGGGAAGGCTCTTGATACGAGACGATTTTTTGTCGTTTGCGCCAACTACCTTGGAGGTTGCTATGGCAGCACCGGTCCGTCTTCCATCGACCCTTCCACGGGGGAACCTTACGGATCCCGGTTTCCATCGATTGCCGTGTGTGACATTGTAGATTCTCAGGCAAGGCTACTGGACGCGCTTGGCATTGATCGCGTTCATGCTGTGGTGGGTGGGTCCATGGGAGGCATGAATTGCCTGGCTTTCGCGGCGCGCTATCCCAACCGGGTTTCAGTCGTGATCCCTATGGCCACCAGCTTCTATGCAACAACACTCCATCGCATCAATAATTTCGAGCAGATCTGTGCCATTGAGTGCGATTTACATTTCAATGGGGGCGACTATTACCAGGGATCCTACCCTGAGCAAGGTCTGGCCCTGGCCAGGATGATTGCTCATAAGAACTATGTTTCCCTCTCCACCATGGAGGATCGTACGCGTGATGAAGTGATTCAACCCTCTGTGGATTGGTTCCAGCGCTACCGATTCAGCCAACCCATCGAATCCTACCTGCTGCATCAAGGCTTGAAGTTTGTTCGGCGCTTTGACGCGAACACCTATTTGAGATTGTGTGAAGCCTGGTTGCAGTTTGATTTACTGGAGGCTTCAGGACGGCCGGATCTCTCGCAGATGCTGGAGGCCTGTGCACATCAGAAATACATGATTTTCAGCGTGGATTCGGACGTGTGTTTTTATCCCGAAGAGCAGGCACAGATGACTCGGATGCTCAAGGAACATGGTCTGGAATGTCGCCACATTACCATTCATTCCGAGAAAGGGCATGACGCCTTCTTGTTGGAGGCCGACCTCCTGGAACCTCATATCCGGCATTCCCTCGAAACGGCCTGGTAGGTTGAAGGCAGAAAAAAGGCCCTCCAGAAGACTGAAGGGCGATGATGTTTCGGTCCGATAAAAATGGATCGATCTCAGGGCTGCGCAACAGCTTCTTTCACCATGGCGACAAACTTGGCCGGGTCTTTCTTCACATCCGGTAAACAGTGGTCGCAACAAACTTTGATGACCGTGCCTTCGTGTTCGTAACTCACCGCTTCTCCCATGCTTCCCAGCTCTTCTCCACTGACCACACAGGTCTTGAGAGGGTAGGAGACTTCGGTAGTTGCGGATGATTCACTCGCATCGGTTACGGTAGCGGCAACATCGGTGCTTCCGCCCTCAGCGTGCGTGTGGTCGTGTCCATTGGCATCGTGATCGTGATCGTGTGCCGCTTCCTGGTTGCCTCCACATCCAGCGAGCCAAAGGGCACAGCTCGCTGCGAGAAAGGTTGTCCATGCATGCTTAGTGTATTGGTTTTTCATAAGCACGCTCACTCTATCGTATCAAGCCTTTCTGACAAGTGCATCCCTACGTAAAAGTGCGGATGCCTTGAGTGCACCCGCAATCCCACTTGCCAAGTGTTGGTACGATCGTTTGAATCAGGAGCCATGAAGACCAAACAAAAAGCCCTTCTCGGGCTGATCACCCTCATGATGCTTGGGGCCGCTGCAGCGTATTTCGGGTTGGGTGCCGCCGACATCGTTGTGGTAGGCTTGGATTCCCAGCTTTCAGCCGTTCAGAAAAAAGCGCTTTTTGAACAACATGCCCACGAAATCCCTTATCCAGATGAAGGTGTAGAGGTTTGTTATCGATTGGAACCCGGTTTCTTTGAAGAAGGTGAAATCTATGGGGAATACCTTCGGTTCAAAGCTAATGAGGACCAACAACTTGCCTATATTCAAGCGACACTAGGGGAGGAGAGTTTGACAGAAGATCCGCTACCATACTCTCAATGGCATCAGGGAGTGGGTAATTATCCCTGGTGGCAGCCCATGCAGGTTGAAAATCCCGTATTTTATGAAAATGGGCGAAAATTCATCACCATCGATCCAGATCAGGGGATCGTCTATTACAGTTTTGTGCGTTCCTACAGCCGAGTGCTTGAGCGAGCGACCCCCAGCACTCCCAAGGAGTAAGGCAGAGATAGGGCTGCGGTCTGATAGTGTGAAGAAAAACTTGTAAATACTTACGCACCAATTTTTTGTGTGCATGCTGATACTTGGTGAGCCTTAAAAATGCCTCTCTGACCTTTTTCTTTCCGGTCTTATCCCGACATTGCGTTCCACAAATCACACAAATATGTTTGATGAATCTGCCTCCAAGCATAGAATTGTCACACATTCGTCATCTGTTTGCCTTTGAATGATTCCATTGTTACGAATCAAGCAAGGACAATCCAATCCGAACCTACCTAAACTTGCATTCCATGAAAATGCCTCTCTTTAATTCAACTATGGATAACTCAAGCCGCAAGCAGCTGATTCTCGCTGCTCGCTCCGGCGGTTTTACCTTGATCGAACTGTTGGTTGTGATTGCCATCATTGCCATCCTCGCAGGGATGCTCCTACCCGCTTTGAGTCAGGCTAAGGAAAAGGCCAAGCAAACCAAATGCATCAATAATCTCAAGCAGATTGGTCTTGCTAGTGCCATGTATGCTGATGACAACAACGATGAATATTGGAATATTGCAGGCAGCTTCCCCAATCATGGCATGTGGACGATCAATCCACGTTCTGAGGTGCAACTGGAAAAGGATCATTCCAAGGCTTACTGGGGCATTGGTTACAAGGATTACATTGGAAATGCGCGTTCCATTTTCAATTGCCCGAGCGCCAAACATGTTGATGAATGGCGTGAAGATGGATTGAGATTTCCCGCCTCCTTCTGGCTGGACTCCGCCTTTGGGATTCATGATGGCCTGGTTCAAGTGTGGAACAATGGGCGCCAAACAGGCAGCAAGCGTCCTAAGGTGAGTTCCTATACCAACCCTTCGACCACCATCTTCTGCCAGGATGCTGCTGAGTCCAAAATGGAGGGATCCTCCGATTCCATTGGCCTCTTCCCTGGGCAAAGCGAAATCCTGACGCAATGGCGCGTGGGTCTGGCAGGTCTCTATCCCGAGCGAGAAATGTGGTTGGAATGGTATCGCCACAATAAGCGCAGCAATATTCTCTGGATCGGCGGTCACGTGAGCACGGTCGGATTCGAGGGATTCAATGTGGGAGTGGATTATCGCTGGTACACCGGTGAGCAACCCCTTCGTCAACCCTGATTCAGAAGGAGTTTTTTTATGTTCAAGCAACTCAATCGATGGCTGATTGCCTTGCCCTTGCTGGCTTTTTTATTCTTAGTAGGCTGTGGAGAGGAGAAATACACGGGACCGGAATCCTTTGGCCCTGGTGAAGTCAACCCTGCCATGAACGAGGCATTCGCTGACGCCAATGAATCGGTCAAGAAAATGGTTCAAGACGCCCTGGTGGCCTTCTCCAAGCAGGACTTCAAGAAATCCTCCTCCATCATCAATGCCATTTGCAATTTGCCTGACCTAACGGACCCTCAGCGTCAGACCGCCAGTCGCTGTCTTCTGACAGTCAATGATGAATTGGTCAAAGCAGCCCAATCGGGGGACAAGGACGCCGAACGATTCATGCGTCAGCGTAGTGCCATGAAGTGATTTTCAGATCCAACACAAACTCAATAAGGGGCTGATGCTGCATCAAGGATGGCTGGATTAGTTCCCGACAACATAACTAAATAGGATGAAAACCCAAAAAAGCACATTTTCTGCTCTTGCTTTCATGCTGGCCGCAGGAATGAGTCTGTCGCTCCAAGCCCAGCAAGTGGGGCTTTGGCAGTTGAACGGCAATTACAACAGCGCAAATGGTGGGGATGCCATGTCGGAATTTTTCATTTCCGGCGACTTTGGTAGCACCGAATCATTTGCCATTGGCGCCATCAATGGCGAAGTGGCTCAGGTATTAAAGTTCCCAGCCAATACTGAGGAAGATACTGGGTTTATGATCCCGGTACCGGATGCCTTGAACGATTCTACGGACTACACCTTCATGGCGGATATCTACTATGCTGCTGGATCCAATGGTACCGATCGCGGTCTGGGTGATCTTTCTGCTGATTATGCAGGTGCCGAACTTGCCATTGGCAGCAACAATGCTGTTGTGGCAGGTGGTTCGAGTGGATCCATCATTCCTGATACTTGGCATCGTGTCGTCATCGTTGTCGATGGCAGTAACGGGGTGATTTCGCGTTACGTGGATGGTGCATTGACAGGCAGTAGCCCGATTGCGGCCGCTGAGCTTCCTTTTGGGCGCTATACCCTGAGTTCACAATTGGACATCATCGGTTTTGCCTTCACCAGTGAGGGCTATGCCAACAGTGTTTCCTTAAGGGAAGGTGCGATTTCGCATGGTCATGCCGTTGCTTTGGGCAAGGCTAGCGCAGACGGTCTTCCAGCTCAGCTCCCCGAAGTGCCCTCTTATGTGGCCTCATGGGTTCCTGCTGGTAACGTCGCAGATCGTGGCACCGATATTGGCGCCGTACTCGATGCAGGCGATGCCGTGATCGACCAGGCCTCGATTGAGCTTTCGTTGGATGGCGATGCTCAAAATGCTCAAATCAGCAAGTCCGGTTCTCAGTTCACCATCAGTGTGGACCGCAGCCTGCCGTTTGCACCCGGCACCAAGCACACGCTGATTCTCAGCTATTCAGATGATAAGAACGGGGCACAAAGCTACGAGCATGTCTTCGATGCAGCCATTTATTTCGAAGACTTTGAAAGTGTGGAGCTGGGTCCCAACGAGGATGAAGGCCTTGCTTCCGATAAGGCCTGGAGCCGTCAGGGCCCAGAAGGTTGGGAAGTCGATGACAGTGGCGTCCCAGGTGCAGGCGATCCGGATAATGATGGCGTCACCGAATGGGCCGGGTGGAGTTTTGCCGACAAGGAATGGTGGACCGCAGCAGCCGGTGGCCAGCGCCGTGAGGAATACAGCCTAGGATCAGGAACCGTGCTCGTTGCGGATCCCGACGAATGGGATGATCAGGCGCATGCGGATTCTGAAGAAAACGGATGGTATGAAACCTACGTCACCAGCCCTGCCATTTCTCTGGATGGGATTGCCGCGGGAACTGCCTTTCTGCAATTCGCCTCCAGCTGGCGTCCGGAATACGACAGCGATTACCGCCAGAGCGGCAAGATTGAAGTCTCCTACGATGGCGGACCTTTCACTGAAATCCTTCTCTGGTTGTCGGATTCCAGCAGTCCCAACTATCACGATCATGCACCCAATGAAACCGTGTTGGTTGATTTGGCTAACCCGGCTGGAGCATCGGAGTTGGTGATCAAGATCGGCATGTTTGATGCCGGTAATGATTGGTGGTGGGCGATTGACAATGTGGTGGTCAATGCGGGTGTCAAACCCCCTTCATTGGTCACCTCTCCAAGCTCCTTGGAAGTCGACGAAGGTAGCGAGGCTACCTTCAGTGTCTCAGTGGATGGCAGCGGCCCATTCAAATATGAATGGTTTTACAATGGTGAGAGCATCGGTGTTTATGATTCGGCGGAAGCCACCAATACCCTGGTGATATCCCGAGCCAGCGCCGACGATGCGGGTGCTTACAGCGTGGCTGTCAGCAACGCCGGCGGGGACACGCCCAAGACAGCCAATGCCTTGCTGGAAGTCAAAGCTGCCCTTGCGGGATCTCAACTCTTCTTTGAAGGGTTTGAGGGTTTGCCCCTGGGCCCCAATGTGGATGAAGCTTTGGCGGGTGAGGCCGTTTGGACGGACTCCCTGCCCGATGGTTGGTCTCGAGACAACCTGGACACACCCGGTTTGGATGACGATGAAGTCGGTGTGCGTGAATGGGAGGGCTGGAGTTTTGCGACGCAGGAATGGTGGGCGGCCGCGGCGGGTGACCAGCGCCGCACCGAGTTCATCAAAGGAACCGGGACCGTTGCCATCGCGGATGGTGATGAATGGGATGACAAGGGAAGTCCTGCTGGCTTAGGCCAAATGAATACCGTCTTGACGACCCCCGATATTGACATTTCTGAGGTGGAAGCTGGTAGCTTAAACCTTCGTTTTAACAGCAGCTGGCGTCCAGAGGTACTGCAGACAGGATTGATCCAGGTATCCTTTGATGGAGGTGCGTTCCAGGATGTGCTCATCTTCAGCTCTGAGGCAGGTGACAATTATAAGGATCATGCCCCTAATGATACTGTAACCACTAGCATCGATGCACCGGAAGGTGCTTCCTCCATGAAACTATCCTTTAGTTATCTGCAGGCCGGCAACAACTGGTGGTGGGCTATTGACAACATTGAAGTGGTCGGTGTGGTGCCCAACAACAACATCCTCTTTTCCGAGGACTTTGACAGCCTGGCTCTCGGTCCCAATGTGGATGAGGAGCTGGCAGGCGATGCTGTCTGGACCAAGACGGCTCCTGCTGGATGGTCGATCGACGATTCAGGTGTTCCCGGCGTGGGTGATCCTGACCAAGATGGCGTGACTGAATGGGCTGGCTGGAGTTTTGCTAACAAGGATTGGTGGGCGGAAGCTACTGGTGATCAGCGTAGATCGGAGTTCGTGAACTCCACCGGTACTGCCGCCATTGCTGATGGTGATGAATGGGATGATCAACCCCACGCCGAAGGGTATCTGGATACCTTCATGAGCACGGCTGCCATTGACGTTTCATCGGCGCCGGCTCGCACCTTGGAATTGAGTTTTGACTCATCATGGCGTCCGGAATACGACAGCAATTACCGCCAGACGGCGAACATCACCGTATCCTTTGACGGCGGTACACCGATTGAGGTGTTGCTGTGGGAATCCAATTCAGAAAGCCCGAACTTCCATGATCATGCTCCCAACGAGCACATCGTGGTGCCTGTGGCCAACCCAGCCGGAGCTCAAAGCATGGTGGTGACCTTTGGTTACTTCGATGCTGGCAATGATTGGTGGTGGGCCATCGATAACGTTCAGGTCGCCATTGGTCCCACACAACCTGGTCCAGTGCCATCCTCCGAGGATTTCTCCAGTCTCGTGCTGGGTCCTAATGTAGATGAGGAGCTGGCAGGCGATTTCGTCTGGACTAAGACGGCCCCTGCGGGATGGACCATTGATGATTCGGGTGTTCCCGGTGTGGGAATCCCTGATCAGGATGGGGTCACTGAATGGGCCGGCTGGAGCTTTGCTGACAAGGACTGGTGGGCAGAAGCCACTGGGGACCAGCGTCGTTCCGAGTTCACTAAGGCCAGTGGCACGATTGCCATTGCCGATGGTGATGAGTGGGACGATCAGCCACACGCTGAAGGGTATCTGGATACCTTCATGAGCTGGCCGCTGGATGTTTCCGGAGCAGGTGGTGCCCTTGAGCTACACTTCGACTCCTCATGGCGTCCGGAGTATGATAGCAACTACCACCAGACTGCCAATATCACTGTTTCCTTTGACGGAGGTGAGCCTGTTGAAGTCATGCTGTGGGAATCCAATTCCGACAGCCCGAATTATCATGATGCCAACACCAATGAGAGTGTGGTCGTCAGTTTGCCTGATCCAGCAGGAGCCAAGAGCATGGTGATTACTTTCGGCTACTTCGATGCCGGTAATGACTGGTGGTGGGCGATTGACAACCTCAAGGTGTTTCAGGCCTATTCTGTTGGATCCGTGGAAGGGTTTGACGGTCTTGTTCTCGGTTCCAATGTGGATGAAGAACTGGCCGGAGATGCAGTCTGGACCAAGACCCCTCCAGGGGGTTGGTCGATCGATGATTCTGGTGTTCCCGGAGTAGGTATTCCCGATCAGGATGGGGTAACCGAATGGGCTGGCTGGAGTTTTGCCGATAAGGACTGGTGGGCAGAAGCCACCGGTGATCAACGCCGTTCAGAGTTCACCAAGGCTAGTGGCACCATCGCTATTGCCGATGGTGATGAATGGGATGATCAGCCCCACGCAGAGGGATATCTGGACACCTTTATGAGTTGGCCTGTGAACATTTCAGGCGCGGCCGCAGGCAGCCTGGAATTGCTTTTCGATTCCTCCTGGCGTCCAGAATACGACAGCAACTATCACCAGACGGCCAACATCACGGTATCCTATGATGGCGGTGATCCGGTGGAAGTGATGCTGTGGGAGTCCAATAGCGATAGCCCGAATTATCACGATGCCAACACAAACGAAAGTGTGGCGGTAGCATTGAACAATCCTGAAGGCGCCACGAATATGGTCATTACCTTCGGTTACTTCGATGCCGGTAACGATTGGTGGTGGGCGATTGACAATGTTCAGGTTGTCGCCGGGGGTGGTTCGGGGATTGCGATCAGTTCTGACGGTGGTCAAATTGCCATCACGTGGGAGAGCGGAGCGCTGGAAACGGCCCCGGCAGTCACCGGTCCATGGACGCCTGTGGATGGTGCCTCCAGCCCTTATACCGTGGATGCGTCTGAAGGGCAGGCATTCTTCCGAGCCAAGTGATATTGAATCTATTTTCAAAGGCTTAATAGCCTTTGTGCAGCGCCCGCAAGCATTGCTTGCGGGCGTTTTTTTGTCCCTTCCTTAATTGAAAGAAGAATGTGGAAGCCGAAGATCAAGACCTGCAGCAGGGTAAGATTGCCAGTCCATGAGAACTCCGTTATGAATGAACCTCACTTGTTCGGACTCCCATGACTCCAACCACACTTTCTCGTCGGACCTGGATGCACCAGGCTGCCTGTCTTGGTGCAGGCAGTTTTCTGACCCATCCTCTACAGGCTGCCAAGGCTGGACAGCCCATCCTCCCTCCGCTGAATCGGTTTCCACGCATGGTGCAAGAGTTTTATCTCGGACGGGTGCGAGAGCAAACGGGACAATCCGACGCTATTCGAGCGGCGTTGAATTCGCCAGAAGAGGCACGTCTCTATGTGGAGACCGTGCGACGTCACATTCGCACGAGCTTTGGTCCGGAACCGGCAAAGACACCGCTCAACACCCGTATTACTGGCATCATCGAGCGTCCCGACTACCGTATCGAAAAATGCCTCTTTGAAAGCCGTCCCGGTTTCTTGGTGACT
>Ga0160423_10003540_pt1 | contig 12971 bp, 7 predicted proteins | sample CRUFie14St8metaG_FD_108191 | JGI IMG/M metagenome (GOLD analysis project Ga0160423, IMG submission 108191) | Marine microbial communities from the Costa Rica Dome - CRUD Field 142mm St8 metaG | ecosystem: Environmental > Aquatic > Marine > Oceanic > Photic zone | place: Costa Rica: the Eastern...
AATGGTAAGACAGGCTTGGGTACCCAGACCAACTACTATCTAACATCTTCAGGTAGTTCCATGGCTCCGCTAGACTTCAATGGAGTTTCAATGATTGATGTGGAAATCGGTCCAGCTTCTCAGCACACATGTTCGATTTCGGATGACAGAGAACTATACTGTTGGGGTCTCAATAATAATGGCCAATTAGGGCAAGGCAATACTGACAACATTGGAGATGTTGCTGGAGAAATGTCTGCACTAAACCCAGTTGACATAGTTGGAAAATCGAAGATTGTCGCTCTAGGAACTGGTACGACATGTACTGTTACAACGAGCAATCACGTATACTGCTGGGGAGACGGCGGCGACGTAAACTGGGGAAGTAGCACTGCAAACGTTGGAGACGCTTCTGGAGAAATGGGCACTAACTTGCGACCAATTCCAATGATTATGACTCCTTACGATAACGATAATGATGGTATCATCAATCTGTGGGATACAGACGATGATAATGATGGATATCTGGATGTGAATGATGCTTTCGATTTCGATGAGTGCGCTCATTTAGATACAGACGATGACGGAAAACCAGACTCAATTGTTTCAAATTGTTCTACAGACCTAACTGAAGACCTTGATGACGATAACGACCAATGGACAGATATTGAGGAACAATCTTGTCTGACCGACTCCAAATTGAGTACAAGCAAGCCATTTGACACAGACAATGATGGAACCTGCGACTATGTTGACACCGATGATGACAACGATGGTTGGAGTGATCTTGATGAGCAAGCATGTGAACGGAAGGAATGGAACTCTAGGCAGATTTTTGGTAGCAATTATGGTTACGATTATGCGTACCCTAGTGGTATAGTGTGGTTACCAAACGACAGAGAAATGCAATTTCAACCAGTAGGCCTAGGCATCAATAACAAAAATATACGCATGGGAGGACACACCACTACCAATATCGAAAGTGGTTCTTCTCAATACTACCTTTACCACAGTTATGGTAGCAGTTACCAGCAAGGTTTCGACCATGCTCAATATGGAGCTGGAGCATACCTAGTAAATGATGAGAAGCTTTTCTATGTGGAATACTCTTCAACCAGCAATCAGTTCTACCCTGCTTCCAATGAAATCTACACTTTCAACAGTAGTCAACAAAATCAGCACCATGAAATTGCAATCTCGGACGAAGGCTCAATTTTCCTAACCATCAACACAGGTATTGTGAATATTGATAGAGGAGTAACCAGTTACATCGATTATCCAACTGGAGTATCGACAAGTTCCAGTCATTCGAAGAATAAGCAAATTGCTGTTGATTCAAATGGAGATTTGCATCTGATTTCTTACCATTCACAAGCCGCAAGGATTTACACATGGATTTACGATGTATCAAGTGAGTCTTGGAATTCTGGATTGAACTCCTTCCCTGGTTCATTGAGCGATATAGGGCCAGGAAGGTCATCTTTCACTGTTGATTCTTCTAACCAACCGCATGTTGCCTTCATGAAAGGCTCATCAGCTAGCGATGTATCATCTTATGTGACGTACAATTATTATGACAATACTACGCAAAATTGGGTCCCTAGATTCTCAGATTATACACCATCTGGACATAGCGGTGTTAGCCTAAAACTCGATTCCAATGACAATGTCCACATCGCATGGGTCGACAATGGTAACAAATCTCTTTATCACACAGAATTGTCCTCTACTTCAAACACTCAGTCAACTACTTTGATTAAACAAAACACATACACAAGTTATTGGAATTCTGCGCACGTAAATCTTGAAATTGAAATTTCGGAGGGAGATGACCCTTGGATAATTTGGTCTCCATATTCTAATGTGTACCAATATAACCAAATCTTCCACTACGGTTCTGCAATCGATGAATCCAAGGATTCGGCGAAATATCCTGCTGATCACGATAGTGATGGAACTTGTGACATGTTGGAATCAGCAACTCTTGATTACGGTAGTGCAAATCTGATTTTCGAGATGGAAATGGATCTCTCATATATCCCAGAATATCCAGCAATGATTCCAACTAGTGTTTCGATAAGCCCATCGCTACCAGCCGGTCTAAATCTAAACACAACAACTGGAGAAATATCTGGAAAACCGATAACAACAGACCTAAGCGGCACAAATTATGTCATTACAAGCGACTCTGGAATTGAGACATGGAGTACGAATTTAACAATTAAATCAACCATGGAAAACCCGATGTATATTGGATACCAAACCATGCATGGCAGTTATGATGATTACACTACTTACTCCAAGACTGCATTTACTAACGATGGCGATATAGTCACTTTAGAGAGATATACTAACTCAAACAGCATAACGATTGATGGAGTTGCTGCTGGTGGAAACCACGATGGCGATGATATTGTACTAAGCATGAGAAACCCAATGGGAGATTACCTCTGGGCTAAATCAATTAGAGGATACGACTTCTCTATCGGGGATGTTGATGTTGATAACAACGGCAACATCTATGCCCTGTTTAGCGCACAAGCTAGAACAAGTGACCCTGTTGAGTTTAATTTCGAAGGTGTTTCAATCGACAATGATGGAATGCATACACTATTCCTTGCAAAGTGGGATTACTACGGAAACCTACAATGGGTGGTTGATACAGAATCCTCAGGTACCAGTCAGTATGCAGACATAGAAGGAAATGGTGGCAATCAGCATTTGTCCTCACCAATGGATTTGGATAAGGCAACAGGCGATGTTGCGATTATCGCAATGGGGCAAGCAAACAACGATGACCTGGAATTTGGTGGTGTACCAATTGGGCCATTTGGAACTTGTTTAACCAATCATCAACCATGGGTTGCGAAAGTAAACGCTAATGGACAGGTCCAATGGACAGCGGTTGGAACGTCAAACCCTACAAGTTGTTCCAATGTTTATGACCAACACGTTGTTCTGCACCATGATGGTTCAGTAACGACTGCTGGCAAGGCGAGCGGTAATGGGGGCTATAATTTTGGGCAACATTCTGCTTCCACCTCTTCCGGTGATTATGGTTCTTGGATTGCGCACGCTGATAGTTTAGGGAACTGGGCATGGGCAGAGAATGCCTCATCGAAAGATTATGTTGGTTCAACAAGTAGCAGGCAACATTGGTTAACCATGGATAAATTCAGCGACGATACTCTGTTTTTCGCCTTTGTAGACAGGGAGGATAGTTGTACTGAACTGAGCTTTGCTGGGACAAAATCCACTCTATATCACTCCACGACTTCTTATTGTATGCACGCAGTAACAATGAACCACACAAATAGTGATGTCATTGCTCTGGAAAGTTTAATTGGATATTCAAGCGGACATACCGACTTCATGTCAGAGAAGGTATACTCAGCTGTAGACTCTGAAGATATCGTTCACGTTTTCTCCGACAAAGATATTGGTATTGACATGCGAACAACAGGCTTTGACCAAGGCCTCAACACTGCATATGACGTTGCTTCGTCTTCTTGGAGTGCCAGCAGCTACCGAGTTACTGATTTTGGACTTGACCACTCAGAATCAATTTACTTCACTGGAGAACAATACACCTACTACATGTCCAAGTCTGCATCTCTGTTAGAAAAGTGTCAACCAGGTGATTCTTGTTCATCACCAAACTGGGAAGCAGGCCAACCTAGGTTGGATACCGGCCACAGACTTTACAGGTTCTGGGGAGATTATGACCATGAAATCAATTACAACAGCCCTTCAGAGGGAACATATTCTGAAATGAGATTGATATTCGAGGGTTACCAGTCAAATGCAGGTTATCAACTAAACAATAGTTCAGGAGCCCTTAACAGCGCAGCTTTGCCTTGTGGATTAAATTTCAACACAATCACTGGCAAAATATCGGGTACTCCAACTGTGGGTTGTACAGACAATGCAAACGAGACTTACACGATCACTGCAACCATCGGATCGCCACATGCCTGGGCTAGAAGCCAATCATTCGAGGTAACATTTGGAATTGGACCTGCTGTGCCAGTGGTATCTTACAACTCGGCAGATACTACTCAGTCATACACCAGGGGTGTTGCAATTACGCCAATTGCACCAACTGGAATTACTAACAGTGGAAACCTGCATCACTTTACAACATATCCACCTTTACCTACTGGATTGTCAGTTAACAGCACTGGACATATCATTGGAACACCGACTGTTAACCAAAGCACTGCAATCTTCAAGGTAAAATCTTGTAATAGTTGGAATATTTGTAGCTCAGGTGTTCCGTTTACAATCACAATTGACGAACCTGCTCCGGTAATTTCCTACGCGGATTCAGAATATGAATTCTTCAAGGATGTTCCAATCACTCCAGTAGTGCCTACCAGCACCGGTGGTGTGCCATCATCTTGGGAGATCTCACCGGCCCTACCTACAGGTCTGAGTTTGAGAGGAGACGGAGCAATTGTCGGTATACCATTCGTGGACTCACCTGCAACAAATTACACAATTTGGGCTAACAACACCGGTGGTTCAGGAACTGCAGTTCTAGAGATTACAGTGAATGGAACTGGCATTTTCATCAATTATCCATACAACACTGCTGAACTTGCACAGTATTCACCGATGATGGCATTGTATCCTTCAACATCTGGAGCTGCAATCGTTTCATGGAGTATTGAACCAACATTGCCAAGTGGTATCTTCTTTGGAACCAACAATGGTACCATATGGGGAACACCAAGCACTCTATCTGAGAGTGTTGTGTACACAATCAATGCCACAGGAGTCGAAGATTATGGTACTGCAACCGTTACCATTTCTGTTCTAACAGACACAGACTTGGACAGCATCCCTGATATCAATGATGATGATATTGACGGAGATGGCTGGTCCAATGTAGATGAGACAAACTGTCAAACCGACGAAATGGATGTGAATGACTACCCAAGCGATATCGACCAAGACAGAATCTGTGACCTACTTGATACAAGTGATGACAGATCGATTATCGTAATCTATCTTGACAACAGTCTAGAATTGGCAATCAACTCAACGATTAATCCTCTGGTCCCAATCACTGCAGGAGGAGACATCACTGGTTGGGAGATTTACCCTGCACTACCTCTAGGATTGGAGTTCAATGGAACAATGCCAGGACGCTCTACCAGCGATACTGGTACAATCTCAGGTACACCAACTGAATTGAGTGATTCGGCAATCTACACAATCTGGGCCAACAACTCCAACTCTGGACAGAGTGGATCCTTCCAAATCACACTCAGTGTCCTAGAAGACACTGATGGAGATGGAACACCTGATGTCTATGACGATGACATGGATGGCGATGGCTGGTCCAATGAAATGGAGAACCTCTGTGGCGAAGACCCGCAGGATGCATCCAGTGTCCCTGTAGACACTGATAACGACGGAGTCTGTAACTACATAGATAGCGACGACGACAACGATTCATTCATTGACACAGATGAAATCCAGTGTAACTCTAACCCTGAAGACTCAACATCCACACCAATAGATGAAGATAATGATGGTATTTGCGATGCCCTCCAATCTGATAGGGACATGGATGGATGGGCTGATGGCCCAGAAGAGTCATGTGGAACAAATCCAGATGATGCATCCAGCGTGCCTGTTGATTCTGATGGTGATATGATCTGTGATTCGCAGGATGATGATCGTGACGGTGATGGAGTAGGCAACAATGTTGACGACTTCCCAGATGACCGTTCTGCATCGAAAGATTCTGATGGCGATGGTAAGCCTGATTCTTTGTCCGGTACATCAACATCAGACCCACCTCTGGTCGAGGATTATGATGATGATAACGACAATTGGTCGGATTACGATGAATCGGAATGTAATACTGACCCACTTGATGAGTATGACTTCCCGGTCGATTCAGACGGAGATGGAATTTGTGATCTATTAGAAGATGACACTGACGGTGATGGTGTCAACGACAATATTGATGCCTTCCCTGAAGATGGCAACGAATGGTTAGATACTGATGATGACGGAGTTGGAGATAATGCCGACAATGACGATGATGGTGACGGCTGGTCTGATGAAGATGAAGATAGATGTGGTTCTGACCCACTTAATGGACTGAGCATCCCTGAAAATCGAGATGGGGACACTTGTGTCAGGGATAAGGCTGAAACTGTGAAGGATGAGAAGAGTGAAACTCTATCTTCGTTCATGTGGTGTCTGTGCTTCCCACTTCTCCTTCTATTGCTTCTATTACTAGTCGGAGTTATTGCTAGAGGAAGAGGAGATTCTATGTTAGTTGTAGTTGGTATGCGAAACGGACCTGAACCAGAATTTACCACTTCTAAGCCTAAATTTGTAAGTGGTAGGGGGACTAAGACCGACCCCTTCATCTTGAAGCCTGCCCATGTCGAAAACTTTGGAGACAGCGTGACCAGTGAGGAAACAATTACCATTTCAAGACTTGATCCAAAATTATTGGTCACCATCACAGATCTAGCTGCTAGCACAAACCGTGGAAGATTCAATATGGATTCAATCATAGTTGATGGAAACCTTGACGACAAAGGATCCGGTTCGGTCGTGTTCCAGTTACAGTTTGATGACAATGTCACTGAAGAGGATATTAGCGGTGTTTACACAGGACAAATCCGTATCGGTAGTGCGTCGGTTTACTTGCAGTGGGAAGTAACTGTAGGCGACCCTGAAGCAGACCGACTGGCAGAGGCCGATCGAAGGGCAGCGGAGTTAAAGGCTGAAGAAGAGGCAAAAGCGAAGGCCGAGGCCGAAGCAATGGCGAAGGCTGAGAAAGAAGCTGCAGAGATAAAGGCCAGAGAAGATGCTGAAGCAAAGGCGAAAGCTGAGGCTGAAGCAAAAGCCGAAGCCGAAGCGAAAGCAAAGGCTGAGAAAGAGGCTGCTGAGGCAATGGCAAAAGCAGATGCCGAGGCTAAGGCAAAGGCCGAGAAAGAGGCTGCTGAAAAGAAAGCCAAGGAAGAAGCTGAGGCTAAGGCAAAGGCCGAGAAAGAGGCTGCTGAAAAGAAAGCCAAGGAAGAAGCTGAGGCTAAGGCAAAGGCAGAAGCCGATGAGAAACTCAGGATAGCAGAAGAAAAGGCTGCGGCTGCTGAGGCTAAGGCTAAAGCTGCTGAAGAGAAGGCTGCTGCGGAAAAGAAAGCCAAAGAAGAAGCTGAAGATGCTGCTCGTGTTGCTGCTGAAAAGGCTGCTCAGGAAAGACTTGAGCAGATGGAGAAGGAGATGGAAGAGCGCCGTAAGAAACTCGAACAGATGGACGAGGCTGCTAGAAAGAAGGAGGAAGAACTCCTGCGCATTTCTGAGAAGGCAAAGAGCATCGACTTCACTACTCTTGGTGTAGCGGCAAGAAGTGTCGCTTCAAAGCCAGTGGAAAAGGGTGCAACGGAAGTTTCCATTGGCGACACCTCCAATTTCGAAGAAACCGGTTCAGCTTGGGTTCAGGACGACGAAGGTGGCATGAACATCTCGTGGACTGGAAAGACTGCAACCGCTTTGACTGGTGTCAAGGGCTTGAAGAGAGGCTTCGCTGCTGCTGCAACTGTAACAGCTAGTGATGACCTACAGAGAATCAAGGGTGTTGGGCCTTTCATTGAAGACAAGTTGAACGCTTTGGGAATATACACTTTCGAGCAGGTTGGAAACATGACCGCTGAGATTGAAGAGCAAGTTAACATCGCAATCGAATTCTTCCCAGGAAGAATCAAGCGTGACAAGTGGGCTAATCAAGCACGCAAATTCGCTAAGCAGAAGTAAATGAAGGATTTCTCCTAAGAAATGTAATCCCTTATTGGCGATAATTCTGTGTGAATACTTTGTGTCTAGGTCAGCATAGGCATGATAACTTCATTGATGAGATACACTTCGTTTCATCCCATGAGACATCTGTTAACTGCGATAATAATGGTGTTGTGCATGACGCCAACGACTGCAGTCGCAGCAGAGGAAAGTCTAGAACAACATTGGCTGAGGAGGACTGTACTTGTTGAGGAAAGAACCGCTATTTGGTGCACAACATGTGCTGAGATAGATCCAGAATTAGAAACCGTGGCCAAGTCGCATGGCACTAGAACAGCGATTGTAGGAATACATGTAACAGATGAATTTGAGAACGACGCTAGTATTGCTCGAATTGAATATCAAAAACAAACCGACGATAGTAACTACGGCACTCCTACCTTCTTTGTAGACGGACTGAAGACAGCTGAAGGATATGATGCGTGGAGCGATGTGCAAAAAAGAATCCTAACCCAGGAAAACAATCGCCAACCTCCTGAAAAACTAGCCTTAGAAATGGTAGACAATAATTACAATTTACCAACACCAGAGTACGGCCAGATCACTTTGATGGTTTTGGAGCATGATAAGCAAGTTCCAAATGATGCAGATAATCCTGGTGAAGATACAAGAGACCGAGTTTTAATTGGAATGAGAGTCATCAATGCTTCTGGAAGCATTACCGACTTTGGCAATCTCGAACTCCCTGAATTGTGGTCACTGATAATGATTCATGAACCAGAAGACGGAGGAACGCCTTACGGGGTTGTAGAAATCTCAAACCTTGAATTTGATTCGAATAATGACAGTAATTTGCTAATAATAGTTTCAATGTTCGTTTTACTGGGAGTAATGTTAGTATTCACCCCCTCCAAAATATCCCTTATAATGGAAGAAGAATGATAAATCATTACAATTATTCAGCCGAATTGACAACAAATAAGTTGTTTTTAGGATAAAATGATACAAAATAACCAAACCTTTGATAAGCCTTGACTTTAATTTAACCACATGGAACCGGAACACGATACTTCGGAAGAGCGGGACCATGATAGTGTTAAATCTTGGATGGTAGAATATACCGTTGAAGTGGGAGAGGAAACTAATAGACACCTTTCGATGATTAACGCTGACGACATTAGTGATGTTCATCAAAAACTACTCGGTGAGTTAAGAAAAATGTATCAGACAAATGAAAGGGTCGATGTTACAGTTCACAGAATCGAACCTGTTAGTACTAACACAGATGCATTATATTTTGAAGGTATTTACGCACCTTGATTCGAAGTGTAGATTATCACAATATTCTGTTTATCCGCTAGAATTAAGTTTTGATAATCATCGTTAACTGTACCGTTAACAGTCATCTCAATTATACCGTCACGATGGTCGAAGATCCCAGTTTCATTGAAGTGTTTACCCCACACGTCAAAGAAGACCTCCAGTGGCACATCCTCCCATGTGTAATTCTCCACGTGTAATTTACCAGTGTTGTCATGCGTGTGTACCATATGCATCGCATTTGGACAAGTTTCAGTATAGATGCCTGCGTCTTTTGGAATCTCCTGTTCTTCACCATCAATAATTATGGTGAGGTAAGGATGTATGTGCATTTGAACTGATTCCCCATGCTCAGTCAAGCAATATTCACCAAACGGATGCATTTCATCTGCAGTACTCGAAATCTTGGTAATCTGTTCTTTATCTTCGACCTGCTCCGATTTTTCATCGGAAATGAGGTCTATCATACCCCTATATTCCATAACCCCAAGTAAAGAAACAAGGCAGAGAATGGTGAATATTTTCCAACCATCGGTTTCTTTCAGAATCATTCCTCCTCAGAGGCTATTTTGGGAGCTACGTAGCCGCCACGCTTTCTCCTTTCTTTGGAAACGATATCGACTTTTTTGTTCAAGCCCGGGATTTCCCATTCAGAGGTGTTGTGCATGTTTGCCAGCTTAAAGAACCCAACCGTAGCGCCTATGTGTGCAATGTGTGCGGTTGTGCAAAACTGACAAATCTTACCGATTTCGTACTCAGCGTACATTAGGTAAAGAATTACTCCGATTCCCAATATACCCAAGTTGGTTCCAATCTTGATATGAGTTAGAACCCAAGAAGCCGCTGGCTCTTTTGCCATTGTTATGATAAGCCACATGAACAAAGCGAACGCTACCATGCCCAACAATCCCCAGGGTAGTCCCAAAACTGGCACTGTGTTCCAATCTGAATTACCTATTACACTTGCACAATCGCAAACAGTTCCCGCTGTGCAAAATGAACCTCCTCCCATTTCTTGTGCTTTATTGTGCATCCAAAGCGTGTGTGCGGATACAGTAAAGCCACCAAAACACATCAACAACATACCAGCAAAAGTTCGTCCTAATTTTGTTTCTAAAGAAGAATATTTTTTCCTTAGGGCGGGTATCGCTAAACTTTCCCCAAGTGGGGTGAACATAGCAACTCCTAAAGCAAATATAGCCAGATGAGGAATTAGTGTATTATCAAAGCATTCTAGACCAGCTACCATAGTTAGTTCCCCCTTGGTATTTTTTCTTGCATTGCATCCCAAACGCTGTAGCCGTAATCCGCTTCTGGGGATGCATATTCAATTATTCCATTAGGTGCGATTAGGAAATAAGTAGGAGTTCCAAACCCTCCCCAATCGTCTTGATGTGAGTTATCTTGCATGTCCATGTAAGCGAAGTTATGATTGTAGTTTGCCCTGAAGTCGATTATTTCTCCTTGCCCGTATGACTTGCCTGCGGTATCTTCTGTCCACAGAGAGATCGAGACAGCCAGGAACTCTACTGTGATATTTTCCGGTGTACTTCTTTGAGGATTATCACCCAACCACATTGCCTCCATATCCGCAATATCCGGCGCTGCACTAACACAAGCCCCGCAATTGGTGTCCATGAACTCGACCATTGTCCAAGTTCCAGCATCTCCCTCTTCCCAGAGTGGATCGATATTGTCCGCCAAGTCATAATCAACCCAAGCAGTTCCATCGTAGACCTGCCCCTTGAGTTCAGGAACTCTATCACCGACTCCTATACCGGTGTAAACTGGATTTGTAGTGAAGGCTATGTAGGTGAATGCAGCAATGAAAATAACTGATACTATCATCAGACCATCAGACCGTGAACCCGCTGAATCACATGTGTTTTTTTGAATCATAATTTCACCCCATTATCTCCTTTATGAGCACTCTCGCAGTGTGGGCCACAGCTTCTTCGCTATCATAGTTGACGCTGAAACCTAAATCCTTCAATCGATTAATGGATAACATCGCCTTGGGAATATCCCCTGCCCAACCACGGTCTCCGCCGGTGTATTCTATGCGGGCTTCATCGCAACCGGTTTCTCTAACAACAATAGCAGCGATATTTCTTACACTACACGTATCATTAGATCCAAGGTTGTACAGATTTATGCGTTCACTGGTTTTGCTTATTACATGAAGCATTGCATCAACGCAATCTCCGACTTCCATGTATGATTTTTCTTGCAAACCATTACCTAGAACTTCAAGTCGGTTTGGGTCCGATTTCAACTTGTGGATGAAGTCAAAAATCACTCCATGTGTTCCTCTTTCACCAATTATATTTGCAAATCTGAAGATCCATGCCTGAAGACCGAAAGTACCTACCCAAGCGCCGATTAATCCCTCTCCGGCTTGTTTTGATGCACCATACAAAGAAATTGGTAAGCAGGGACCGTGGTCTTCAGGAGTAGGCATCGGAGCGTTCTCTCCATAGACAACAGATGATGATGCGAAAGCAATCTTTTCAACTTCCGCCAAGCGCATGCTTTCAAGAACATTATAGGTTGCAAGTGTGCCTTCCTTTAGGTCTGTATCTGTGATTCTTGTACCAAGTCTGATATCCGGATTAGCAGCGAGATGGTAAACAATTTCTTGCCCTTCCATTACTGGTTTTAATGATTCCAAGTCTTTCAAGTCGATATTGTGAAACGAAACCTTACCAGAATCTATGTGCCCTTGAATAAACTCGAGAACTCCTGATGACAGATTATCTACAACAGTAACCTCATCACCACGAGAAACAAGTCTGTCCACGAGATGTGAACCAATAAAGCCCGCACCACCAGTAACTAATGCTCGCATGTACAACGCTCAGAGTCATTTGTTTTAATACTCAGTATAAGCGTTCAAATTTACTTTTATCGAACCTCTCTTAGAAATAATCAATATCCAGTGACGGATATGTGATGGTTGTTGCGAACGGAACGCCGCAGCAATACTACAGAAAGTTCCAGGAGTTGAAAAATATGCCAAAAGCAGAAAAAAATACTGAGCCAGAATACGAGAATAACGGAAATAGCACATTGGTTGGATTTGCTAGAAAATCCAATGCTGGGAGAGCGGTTAAGCTCTCGATAAATACAACATCATTTCAGGATTGCCAAACCTATGTGACCAGCGACGGACAAACCTACGTCCAGCTTGTTGTAAGCCTGAATGCACTTGCTAGCGTAATAGACGGTAGCCGTGCTGTTACGTCCATCAATCACCTCAATGATTGAGGATAATTTAGCCAGCCCGTTTCAATCCTGAAGCGGGCTGGCACCCCTTCAATGTCATTTGTTCTCAATAAAACTGCCGAATCACATATATTGGACCCGGTTTACCCATCTCCTATGGTGGTTGGCTCTGCCGAAGGTTTGCGAGTTGTCGCAGGCCTTCCAATATACAATGAGGAAGAGACTATTGGTACGGTGATTACCAATGTTTTTGATCACGTCAAGGAAGTGATATGTGTCGATGATGGTTCGTCAGATTCAAGCGCAAGGATTGCTGAAGCATGCGGAGCTACTGTTTACAGACACCGTGTCAATCGAGGCTATGGTGGAGCATTAAAATCACTCTTCAGCGCAGCAAGAGAAATGGATGCAGACTGTCTTGTAGTCCTAGATAGTGATGGCCAGCATGACCCCGCAGATATACCAAAACTGATAGAACCAATTCTTTCCGGAGAAGCCGATTTTGTCATTGGAAGTCGATTTGTAAAAGGAGGTGGTAGCGAAGACATGCCTGCTTACAGACGTCTTGGCATCAAAGTAATAACCGCTGCTTCAAATTTGTCCAGTGATTTGTCAATACAAGACACACAATCTGGTTTCAGAGCTTTTTCAAAATTAGCAATCCAAAGATTACGATTTGATTC
>Ga0160423_10003541_pt1 | contig 12970 bp, 17 predicted proteins | sample CRUFie14St8metaG_FD_108191 | JGI IMG/M metagenome (GOLD analysis project Ga0160423, IMG submission 108191) | Marine microbial communities from the Costa Rica Dome - CRUD Field 142mm St8 metaG | ecosystem: Environmental > Aquatic > Marine > Oceanic > Photic zone | place: Costa Rica: the Eastern...
ACACTTGGTAGTGCAAATGTAATTAAACTTGGTGCCAATGTTCAGTTTGCAGGTGACTCAACTTATTACAGAGTATCTGCTGTATCAGAAACAAATTTATCAAATAGACAAGCGACAATTCGTTTAACTTCTAGTGTTACTTCAGGTAATGCAATTGCAGACAACACAGCAACAACAATTACAACGGGTTATTCAAATATACGATTAACAGGTCACGACTTCCTAGATATTGGTACTGGTGACTTTACATCAACAAATTATCCTGGTGGTCCAAGTCAGCCTGCTGACCAATCAGATGAAGTAACCGAAGACGGTGCAGGTCGTGTTTACTTTACATCAACAGACCAATCAGGTGACTTTAGAGTTGGTGATTTATTCAGAATTGAACAGGCAACTGGTGTTGCTACACTTAACGCAGACGCATTTGACCTTTCAGGTCTATCAGAATTACAACTTGGTTCTATTGGTGCAGAGTTAGGTGCTACGATTAACGAATTTAGTACAGACGAAACTTTAGGTAACGATAGTAATACTGCCGTACCAACAGAAAGAGCTATAAAAGGATATTTAACAAGAGATAAAGCAGGAACAGGTGCTTGGGTTCCACCAACTGGTACAACAGCACAAAGACCTACAGGTGATACTTTATTTGAAGGTGCGATAAGATATAATGCAACACTAGTTACTTGGGAAGGTTATAACGGAACACAATGGACAGGTTTAGGTGGTGGTAATCCTTGGTCAACATTTACTGCTGACGGTTCAACTGCTTTAACTGTTGCAGCTAACGATAGATATTTCATAGATACTACAGCGGCTGCTCAAACAGTAACATTACCAGCCTCACCTTTAACAGGCGACCAAGTTTCAATTGTTGACTTAGCAGGTACATTTGATACAAATAATGTTACACTAGCTAGAAACAGTTTAAAAATTATGGGTCAGTCAGCTGATATGACTTTAAATGTAGAACACACAGGTATTCAATTAGTTTATACTGGTTCAACTTATGGTTGGAAATTAGTACAAAACTTCTAATGAGTTTAGATAAAGGATAAATAGTAATATGTCAGAATTAAGAGATTTTACAGGTAAAAATAGAAAATTTACAGGAACTACTGGTGAAAGAATGTCGGTAGGAACAACTGGCGAAAGAGTAGATACTACTGGTGTTTTAAGATTTAACTCTACTACAAATCTTATGGAGTATTATTCTGGAACAGACTGGAAAGCTATTGACGCTCCACCTGTTATTACTGGTTTTGAAATTGATGGTGGTTCAACTGTTACATCAGGTCAAATAGATAACGAAGGTGGTGGTACTACAACACTCACAATAAACGGCTCACTATTTGATACTACTGGTGCTACGGTAACGGCAGTTGGTGGTGGTGAAACATTATCTCCAACATCTTTAACTAGAAACTCAGCAAACTTATTAACAGCCGTATTTACAGAATCAGCATTTGATATTTCTAATAGTCCTTATACTTTAAAAGTTACAAATGGTTCAGGTCTTTCTGCTGAATTGGCAGACGCTTTAAGTGCTGACCAAACAGCAGTATCATTTACAAATGCAGCTGACACAACTGTTACTTTATTTGATTTAAATAGAGGTGCTGGTATTGCAGCTGCTGATTTATGTGGAACAACAGGTGGTACATCACACACGGTAACAACTGGTTCATTACCATCTGGTCTTTCAATGACTGAAGCTACAGGTGCAATCACAGGTACAGCAGACGCAGTTGGTTCAGATACCACATCAACATTTACAGTTACAGCAACAGGTGATGACTCAACAGCAACAAGACAATTCAAAATTACAGTTAAAGCTCCTTCAGTTACTTCTTATACATCTACAGGTTCATTTAACTATTCAGTACCATCAGGCGTAAGTGCTGTTAGAGTATTAGTAGTTGCTGGCGGCGGAGGTTCAAATAATAATAACTCCGGTGGCGGTGGTGCAGGTGGTATGATTGATGTACCAAGTTTTACAGTTACTCCAGGAGGCACGGTACCAGGTTCAGTAGGAAGTGGCGGCGCACAAAATCCAGGCGGAGAAGGTGGTAACTCTACTTTCGGTACACTTACTGCTTTAGGCGGTGGTGGCGGAACTAATTGGGACCAAGGTCCAGGTCGTGGTGGCGGCTCAGGTGGAGGTGCAGGAGGAAATAACGGTCCTTCATTCACAGGTGGTCCAGGTCAACAACCAGGTCAACCAGGCCAATCAGGTAACTACGGTTATGGAAATAACGGTGGTCCAGGTGGTGCAGGTCCAGGAGGAGATACTGGCGGAGGCGGCGGCGGTGGTGCCGGTCAAGCAGGCTCAACAGCTACTCAATATTGGTTCGGTCCAGGTGGTAGAGGTGGTAACGGTGGTCAAGGTAGACAATCAGATATTACAGGTTCACAAGTATGGTATGCTGGTGGCGGAGGAGGAGGTGGCGGAGGCCAATTTGCTCCTCAAGGTTCTTCACAAGGCGGCCAAGGTGGTGGCGGTAACGGAAATTCAGGACCAGGAAGGTCAGATGATAATCCAGGACAAGCAAACACAGGTGGAGGTGCCGGTGGTGGTGATGACGCTGGAGGTTCAAACGGCGGTACAGGTATTGTAGTAGTTGCATTTTAAAAAAAAATAATTTAAAATATGAGGTTATATAATGAGTGAAAATAAAATATCATTGCGTGATTTTAAAACCCAACAAGGTTTTGATGGCAATTTTGACCTAAGAAAAAAAAATGATTCACATGACAAATTACTTCAAGCTGTTTGTTATCATTTAAAAAATAAAAAAATAATAAATCACGAACAAAGTATTGACATTCTAAAAGATTTTTGGGTAGAAGAAATACCTGAATATGATTTAGATAGAAGTCTATTCATAAGATTTTTAAAAGATAATAACATAGGTTTTCAAGTGCCAGGTTATGTTATTGAAGGTATGGGAGAAGATAAACAAAAATATCAAATAGTTTCTATTAGTGAGGATATTAGAAAATTAGAATTATGTATCGGGAAACTTTATGCACAACTTAAAATTAATAAACCAGAAATTTAAATTTTGTGTTGTAGGTGGCGGCACAGCAGGTTGGTTAACAGCATTATTTTTAAATAGATATTATCCTAAGTCAAATATTACCGTAATTGAAAGTAGTGATATTGGTATTTTAGGTGCTGGCGAAGGCACAACTCCACATTTTGTAGATTTCTTACAAGAATTAAACATAGATTTAAATTACATTTTTAAAAATGCCTCAGCGACATTAAAAAATGGTATAAAATTCACCAATTATAATGGTGATGGTAAATCATATTTTCACGGATTTAGAGATAATGATAATTTAGATTATTCTTATTTTTCTACCGTAAACAATTGTAATACTCCACTATTAGCATTAGAGAAAGTATCAGCTGGTCAAAATATTGATGACATAGATTTTTCTAGTATAATATCAAAAGCAAACCTATCAAAATTTGATAATAATTTAAATAAATTAGGAGAATTTGCTTTACATTTTAATGCCAACTACTTGGCTAAAGCTCTTAAAAATATAGGTTTAGATAGGGGTATAAAAATAATTGATGATGTGGTTGATGAAATAAAAACAGATGAAGATGGTTATATTAACAAATTAGTTATGAGTAATAATTCATTAGAATGTGATTTTGTTTTTGATTGTACAGGATTTAAAAGATTAATCATAGGCGATTTCTATAAAAGTGAATGGAAATCTTACAAAGATAGTTTACCAGTTAATAGAGCAATACCTTTTTTCATACCAATTAAAGAAGATGAAGAAATACCACCATATACTGAAGCAATCGCAATGAAGTATGGTTGGATGTGGAAAATACCAACACAAGAAAGATATGGATGTGGATATGTTTATGATAAAAATATGGTATCAGATGAAGACGCTAAAAAAGAAGTTGATGATTATATTGGTTATGAAGTTGAAAGCCCTAGACAATTTAACTTTTCAGCTGGCACATATGAAAATATATGGATTAAAAATTGCATAGCTGTAGGTCTCTCTTCAGGTTTTATAGAACCGAAAGAGGCGACTTCTATATGGGTTTCAATACAACAATTACATAATTTTTTACAACATACAGACGGTGTATTATATAAAAAAGAAGAATCTATTAATGAATATAATAAAATGAATATGCAAACAACAGATGAAATTTTAGAGTTTGTATATTTACATTATGTTACAAATAGAAAAGATACGGACTTTTGGAAAAACTTTACAATTAATAACAACATGCCTAAATCTGTTCAAAAATATTTAAAGAAATGTGATGATATTATACCTAATTTTACACACCATAATAAAGAACAAAGATTTGCTTTAAAAAGTCATTATGCTGTTTGTTCAGGATTAAATATTTTCAAACCAGATATTGCCAATCAATCATTTAAGTCATTGACGCAAGGAATAACTTATGGTGCTTATATAAATAAAAGAGAAGAGTATTTTAAAGAATTATATAAAATAATGCCAAATTTAAAAACTCACAATGAATATATTAAAGAAATGAAAGTGTGAAATGAATGGACTTAATAAACTCTTATTATTATTTTAAATCTGCCTTATCACCAGAGCAATGCAATCGCATTATTGAAACAGGCAAAAATTACATAGAAGACTACAAAAAAAGAAATATATCCATAGAAGCTGTAACAAGAGGTAACACCGAAAAAGGTTCTATGCCAGACGCTAAACCAATTGATGATAAAACATTATCTGAGGTGAAAAATGAAAAAGTTTATGTGAGAGATAGTAAATGTGCTTTTTTGAATGAAAAATGGATTTATGATTTAGTACATCCTTTTGTTAACGAAGCAAATTTTAACGCTGGCTGGAGATTTGATTGGGATTATTCAGAATCTCCACAATTTACAATATATGAACCTGATGGTTTTTATGGTTGGCATAGTGATATGGGCTCAGACTGGAATGCTGTTTATAAAAAAAGAATTGCAGGCTTGACCCCAGATGATGATAAAAGATATTGTGATGACCCACAATTTGTAGGCAAAGTTAGAAAATTATCTGTTACAATTAATCTCAATAAACCAGGTGATTATGAAGGTGGTAATTTAAAATTTGATTTTGGTCCTCACACTACAGGAGAAAGATACCATGAGTGTACAGAGATTAGACCTCAAGGTTCTATAATAGTTTTTCCGTCTTTTATAACTCATCAAGTAACACCAGTAACTAAAGGAACAAGATACTCTTTGGTTATGTGGAATTTAGGGAGGCCATTTAGGTAATATTATGGAATCAAAACAATTTTTTGAAGAAAACGGTTACTTAATAATTAAAAATTTTTTAGATAAAAATTTATGTACATTATTATATCATCATATACAAAATGAAGCATTGAGATTAGGTTATCTCATGGAAAATTTTGAACATAAAGATTATAATGAAGGTATTAATGACCACATACATGGAAAATTTGATGACGCTCAAGCTATGAATGATTTTAGTAAGTATGGTGACCCTATCTTTGATAGTATTTTAGATTTAAAGACTCAAGAAATGTCAGAATTAACTGGTATGGATTTAGTTCCTAATTATTCATATCATAGATTATATACAACAGGCACAGAATTAAAAAGACATAAAGACAGAGCGAGTTGTGAAATTTCTACAACTATTTGTATTGGTTATAATTCAGATTATAATTGGCCAATGTTTGTAGGTCCTAAAGACGGTGAAAGAAGTACCAAAGGTACTGCTATAAATTTAGAACCTGGTGATATGATAATTTATAGAGGTTGTGATATTGAACACTGGAGAGAACCTTTTAAAGGTATTAATCATGCTCAATTGTTCATGCATTATAATAGAAAAGACGGACCTTATGAATACAATGAAGTAACTGACAAATATGATGGCAGACCTATTTTAGGATTAACACCTAGCCATAGATGTAAGTCATCAAAAGAAGAAAGATTAAAAGAACAAAAGGTAATAGATGTGGTAGAAATTAAAAAGACATCTAAAGTTATTGAATAATGTCTGATTGGTTATATCATATTAAAAATGTAGATACAGAACCTTTTTTGTTTGCTATGAAAAAACATAAAAAATCTTGGCAATTAGAAAAAGATTTAATCTTAACAAAATCTACAAGAGGTGAAAAATCATCTCAAATTGAATATACGGATGCTATTGATTTATCAAAAATTTTTAAAAAACAAATGTGTGAAGTTTTAGATAAAGATTATGTTGACAAATTAGAACCTGCTAGTTGTTGGAGTGTACAAGGTTATGAAGGCTCTTACCACACAATGCATAGACATATACCACCAAACAATGACCATAATCTAACTAAACTTCCTGAAATTTCAACCGTGCTTTATTTAGATGTACCTGAACAACAAACAAAAGACGCAGGCGATTTTTACTTTATGTTGTTAAAAGAAACAGAATTAAAATATTCAACAATTTCTCCTAAAGTAGGAGATTTCATTGTTATGCCTTCAAGGGTTTTTCATGGCACATACCCTCAAAATCAAGGATTGAGAAGAACATTAAATATGGATTTTATTTATGATTGAGAATTTATTTTCCATAGGTATATGTGTGTTTAAAACAAGTGAATTAGATAATCAATCTATTATAAATTATTGTGAGGGTTTTAATTTTAAAAGAGATAAAGAAGTAGGTTTTGATAATGAAGTATTAAATGATTTAAAATCTAAATTTTTAGAAGCTGGACAAGTATATTTACAAAATGTATTAGGAAGTAATCAAACACAAAATATAAAAATTAATAGATTATGGGGAAATTATGGTTTAGATGATTCAATTGCAATACCACATACACATAAAACATCATTAATGTCAGCGGTTTATTATTGTACACCAGGAATTATAACATTTACTAACCCAGCAAGAACAGAGTTGGTGCATTTAGATGAAAGCAAAATAGTTAATTATAATGAGTACAATAGTGATTATAGAAGGTATAATTTAGAACCTGGAAATTTAATAATTTTCAATTCACAAACATACCATTATGCACACCCGACAAGTAATAAAGATGATGTGAGAGTTAGTATAGCTTGTGATATGTCAATGATAAAGGATGATTATGATAGATAATTTATTAAGTATTGTATCTAAAACTAAAATTGATTTAAATGAAAATGATGTATTAGAGTTTTTAAAAAATGCAAAAAGATGGCCACCTCATTATCCTAATTCACAACCAAGTGTTGAAGTTATAAATGAGTTAGGCACAAAATCTATGGACTTTTTTGAAACAACAAGAGAAGGTACTTTTTTAAACTATGATAAATGGTATGAATTATACAAAAATGGTTTTACAACAATTATATCTAATGTTTTAGATTTAAATAATGAGTTAAGAAATATTAGAAGTTTAATTAAACAAGAAATAGGTATAAACATATGTGGAAATTTTTATTTTAGTAGAACAGGCAAAAAAGCCAGTTTTGATAAGCATAAACATCCTTATGATGTTATAGTAAAACAAATTTATGGTAAATCTAAATGGCAAATAGGAGAAAATCAATTGATACTAGAACCAAATCAAACTTATTTAGTTCCTAAAAATACTGACCATGCCGTAATTGAAAAGACAGAAAACAAATTGTCTTTAACATTAAACATAGAGTAGTAAAATGGAAGAAATTGAAAATAGTAAACAATGGAAAATTAATATTGTAAAGGATGAAAAATTTCCTTTTATCGTTGTAGATAATTGGTATTCTAAAAATGAAGAAATTGCTGTATGGAAAGAATTAGATTATTATTTTTGTAATGGTAACATTTATAGAAGAGCTGAAAATCAAATTGATATTGCTAAAAAAGATGGTAAAGCTTTAGGTAAAGCAAATAGACTTTATTTAGATGAAATCTATCATAATAGAAGACACTCTATAATTTTAAATATGATGTATAAACAAAAATCTCAAGAATTTAAAAACATATTGAGAAAAACATTTATTAATCATTATACTTTTGAACAAACAGATAGAGATGGTACATTGGTAACTTATTATGAAGATACTGATTATTATGATACTCATATTGATACAGCGAGATTTACATGTTTAATTTGGTTACACAAAAAAGATAAACCAGTATTCAATGGCGGAGATTTTATAATAGAACAAGCTGATACTACAATAAAATTTAAAAATAATAGATTAGTATTTTTTCCTAGTTGGTACTACCATGCAGTAACACCAATATCTATTGATGAAAAAGAAAAGGGTAAAAATTTAGGTAGATATACCATAACTCATTTTTACAATACCAAATAATGTTTATTGAAGATAAAAATTTTTTAACTAATGAACAAAAAGAACATTTAAAAAATAATGTTCTCGGTGATAATTTTCCTTGGTATTGGAGTGACCATGCTGTTGATGAAGAAGATGAAACAGGTTATTTTTTTCATCAAGTATTATTGAGACCAGATGACAGACCTTATGAAAGTCGTATTAATTCTAGTTATTATGATTTTTTTGAAGATGTGTTTAAGACATTTTGTAATAATAATAACTTAAAGTATAAAGAAATATTAAGAATATGTCTTAATGCTTCTATATCTTCAAAACAAAAAGAAAGTTTTGTACATAGAGACCACGATTTTCCATGTAAACATATGTTGATATATTTAAGTGATATTGCAGATGAGATAGGTTACACATATATTTACGAAGAAGATAAAAAAACTCTAGTTAAAAAGATTAAACCTGAAATGTATAAAGGTGTATGTTGGGATTGGAAATATCATAGTGCAGAGCCACCTTCTAGGAGTAGAAGAGTGGTAATCGTTTATACATTCATATAAATAAACTTATAAATAGTAATACGGAGGGTTAAATATGCCACAAGGAATAGCGATTATTGAAAAAAACAACATGGACACCACAAGTAGAAAAGATGGTGTTGTAGTTGAAAAATACATCACAGGCCTAGATGGAGATGAGGGTTTAGATACTTTAAACAATCTTGTTTCTACTCATTGGAGTGATACTGATAAGTATAAAACACATTCAATAACACAAGAACAATATAATACTATTGAAAAAGGCTGGATTTTAGATAGAAAAGATAATACTATTAAGACTAGAGATGATATCTTAGCAGACATGCCTGTTTAAGAAAGTTGATTTTTTATTATGTATATTGATATAAAATTTCCCACAGCTGTATCTATTATTGAAAATGTATTATCTGAAGAAGAAAATCAATCTTTAATAGATTATAGTTTACACCTAAAAAAAGTAAAACAAAGAGGTGGCCGTGAATGGAATGCTGATACTTATAATACTCACGGAACTTATAACATTCACGAAGACGAGAAATTTAAAAATTTAGTATATCAAGTACATCAACATACAAATAATTTTGCTAGGTCTTTAAATTCTTTCTACGATTATAATATCTCAAATTCTTGGTTAAATATTTATTTTGATAAAGATTATCAAGAATATCACAATCATCCTAAAGCCGTTTTTAGTGTAGTTTATGCTTTTACTAATCCACCAGGTAGTGGAAGTTTTGTTTTAAAAAGCCCTACTGCTGATTATGATATGTTTCCTTTATATAATGTAAAAGAAACTAATACACTTAATGCCTCAACACACAATTATAGTTTAAAACCTAGAAGTTTAATTATATTCAGGTCATATATTCAACATATGGTTACCGTATGTAAAACAAACGACCCTAGAATTACAGCTGCTTTTAATATGAGTTAACATGGAAAATTTTATATACACATTTAAGATTAATAAAGAGGTATGTGATGGTATGATTGATTACTTTCATAATACTAATGAATATAAAAGTGAAGGTCATATAACATTATATGGTGAAACAAAAATAGAACACTCTATAAAGCAATCAGTAGATGTTTTGTTTTTTAATACCAGCAATGATTCAAGAATTTTAAATTACTTTAATGAATTAAGAAAAGGTTATAGAGAGTATTGTGAAAAATACAATATAAGAAATTTTAATTTAAACACGCATGTGTCAAACCAAATTCAATATTATCCTCCTGGTGGTGGTTATAAAAAATGGCATTATGAAAGAGATAATTTTAAAGGTGGTAGAGATAGAGTGTTGGCTTATATGACCTATTTAAATAATGTTGATAATGGTGGAACAGAGTGGCGATTTCAAGATTTTAAAACAAATGCAGAAAAAGGACTAAGCGTTATATGGCCAGCAGAATGGACACATACGCACAGAGGTATTGTAAGTCATCAAGAAAAATATATTGCAACAGGTTGGTATGAGTTTCCATGAAAATTATAGATAATTATTTAAGCGATAATTTATTTAATGATGTATATGATTATATACACAATACTAATATATTTTGGTTACTTGGTAAAAAAGCAAATGATAATTCTACAAATGAGCACCATTTTCATTTGTTTCATAATTTTATATATGATTCTAAACCTGTTTATAAAAATTCTAATAAACTACCTGTTGAGATAATGTCAGTTTATGCCAAACAGGTTAAACAAAATTTTGAAATTGGTAGAGCTAGAGCAAATTTGTTTATAAAAACATCTAACATACAACAACACATGGGATTTCACAAAGACGCAAAAAGTGATAAAGATTATACACTATTACTTTATTTAGAAGATAGTAATGGCTATACTAATTTTAAAGATGGTTATAAAGTAGAAAGTAAAAAAAATAGAGCCGTTATTTTTTCAACTGCTTTGTATCACGAAACCGTTACTCAAACTAATACTTTTTATAGGTCTAATATTAATATTAACTTTAAGGATATAAAATGAATTTTGAAAAATATATATCTGAAGGTGGCATTTATATAAAACCTAATTTTTTAGATGTTGATGAATTTAATTTTATTAAAAATGACATAGAAAAATTGAACTTCGTAGAAACATATCAACCCAATAGTAATTATTATGGCAATAGGTTTCAAGCATACCCTTGTTTAGAGGTGCAAACAGATAAGTACCACAAATATTTTTTACCTAAATTTAAGAAACTTTTAGGTAGAGAACCTATAGATACAAATTGTATTGTTAGAAAAACATTAACACACGAAATTGAAAAATCTAATTTCAATTCTCAATATGGTGCTGTTCATATTGATACATCCGTTTACGCATGTATATTTTCTTTTGAACAATCATACAAGGGAGGCACAGCATTTTTTGAACACCACTATGAACAGGTGCCAGATATTTCTATAGGAGCTTACTCTAATAGAATTATTATATATAGTGGTAAAAGAAATCACTCATCAATGCATGATTTCACATTTAAGGAGCGTACAATCATTGCATACGCATTTGATTAAATTATAATATGAATGTAAATGTTTTACCTTTATTTTCTAAACCAGTTTTAATATCAGAAACTCCTTTTGATATGGATGAAAGCACTTATAAATTTTTAGAACAAATGAAACCTGTTCAAGGTAAATCTAATGGCTCATCTATAGATAGATACATTTTAAATCTACCAGAATTAGAAAAGTTAAAAAATTATATTCAATCATATATAGATTATTATTGGAATAATGTTATAGAGGCCAAAGATTCTAATTTATATATTACTCAATCTTGGACAAATTACACAAAAACTGGAGAAAATCATCATCACCATGTTCATCAAAATTCTATATTAAGTGGTATATTTTACTTAAATGAGGGTGATGAAAATGTAAATTTATATAATTCAAATACAATTTTTAGAGTTTCTCCAAAAATAAAAGAACATAATGTATATAATAGTAATAGTTGGTCACTACCTACATTAAAAAATAAATTAATTATTTTCCCCTCGGATGTAAGACATGATGTTGAAAACCAAAAAATAAATAGAACAAGAATAACACTTGCTTTCAATACTTATGTAAAAGGCTCTTTAGGTGAAGTAATAGAATCAACAAAATTAGAATTATAATAGAGGTAAAATGTTAGATATAAAAGAGTTAACTTGGGAACATCACAAAAATGCTGAAAGACAAGCATTTGTAAAAATATTAATGTCTGGTCAAATAGATGAAAGATTGTATGCAACTTACCTTTACAATCAATTACAATGTTATTCTGTATTAGAAAAGTATGGTTTACATAATTCTTTATTTAGAGATACACCAGGTCTATTAAGAGCTGAACATATACATTATGATTATAGAAGTTTATGGACAGATATTGGCGCACCGCCTGAAATAACTGAAAGCACAAAAGAGTATGTTAAACATATAGAAACAATACAAGATGAAGCTATGAAATTGTATGCTCACATATATGTTAGACATCTAGGTGATTTATCAGGTGGTCAAATGATTATGAAGAAAACGCCAGGTCCAAATAGATATTATAAGTTTAAACATAAAGAAGTAGGTGATTATAAAAGAGTTGTAAAAGAAACAATTAACACTTATTTAAATGTTTATGAACATTCAGTAGTGCCAGAAGCAACATTTTGTTTTGAAAGTGCTACAAAATTATTTAAAGAAATGAAGGAGCTCCATGATTTGGGAACGATTGATTAAGTGGCAAAATGAAACAATAGATATATTAAATAAACACTTGGTTGAGTATGATGAACCAGGCATGGAAAGATTTAATAACAAAGAATTAGGTTGGGTAAACAGAACCTGGAATAACAGATATATTAGAAGAGCACATTTAGATGTAGTTGATGTAAGAGAATCTAAAGGGTTATGGATGGCTCATCTATGTTTAATGCCAATGTTAACAAATGGTGGACCAATATACGGTTTTGATATTATTGCAGGCGAGAAAAAGGTTACAGGTGCCTTTCACGATTTTAGTCCGTTACTTCAAAAAGACCACCCTTTAACAGAGTGGTTTAAAGAAGAAACTAGATGGTTTAAACCGAGTAAAGAGAGAGAGTTACCAGATTGGGCAAAAGCAATTTTTAGTGGTGGTATGATTGC
>Ga0160423_10003543_pt1 | contig 12968 bp, 15 predicted proteins | sample CRUFie14St8metaG_FD_108191 | JGI IMG/M metagenome (GOLD analysis project Ga0160423, IMG submission 108191) | Marine microbial communities from the Costa Rica Dome - CRUD Field 142mm St8 metaG | ecosystem: Environmental > Aquatic > Marine > Oceanic > Photic zone | place: Costa Rica: the Eastern...
GCTGTGCGGTCGGCCTCTCAGGCCGAGCGAGCCTCGCCTGCCAGCAGTACCCACTCCTCCTGCTGGTCGGCAATGGATAGCGTCACACTCGGTGCATAGGCCGCGATAATCTGCTCGGCTTGCTCCTCCAGCAGGCCCGCCAGCAGCAAGCGGCCTTGTGGCACCATCAGGGCCGTCAGTGTCGGCGCGAGTTCAATAAGCGGCCCGGCAAGAATATTGGCGACCACCCAATCGGCGCAACTCCGCCAAGTCTTAAGCACTGGAGTATCGGGCAGACTCGCAGAAAATTGTGACGCAGATACCCCGTTGCGGACCGCATTGTCTCGGCTGGCGGTAATGGCTTGCGGGTCGTTGTCGATCCCCAATACCTGCTGGGCACCCAACAACGCTGCGGCGATACCCAGAATGCCCGAGCCGCAGCCGTAATCAACGATGCGAGTGGTCTCTAGAGGCGCCGCGTCCAGTGCCCTCAAACACATTGCGGTGGTCGGGTGCGTGCCGGTACCGAAAGCAAGACCAGGATCGAGAAGCACATTCACCGCGTCGGGCTCGGGAGGGGGTGTCCAGCTCGGGCAAACCCACAGCCGCTGGCCCATTCGCATGGGCTGATACTGGTCCTCCCATACGCGCGTCCATTCACGATCCGCGACCGGCACAATCTTCTCGGGTGCTTCGGTCACCAGCTCCTTAGGGAAGGCCACTAATACTGGCTGCAGATCAAGATCGCCCGCAAAGAGCGCGGTGACTTGCACCGCATCCCACAGTGGCGTTTCGCCGGGGCCGGGCTCTAGTAGTGGCTGGTCTGCTTGATCCTCGAGGGTGACAGAGAGTGCACCCGCGGCAAAAAACCATTCCTCCAACGCGTCAATCTGATCCTTTCGGGCTGTGCAATGGAGCTCCTGCCAATCGGCGTTGGAGCTCAATGCTCGTGTTCCAGCTTACTCTCGAGATAGTGGATGCTGACACCACCCGCCATGAATGAACTGTCGGTCACTAGCTCTCGGTGCAGCGCAGCGTTGGTGCGGATGCCATCGACTACCAGTTCATCCAATGCCTGACGCATTTTGACCAGCGCCGCTTCGCGCGTATCGGCAAAGGTAATCAGCTTGCCGATGAGACTGTCGTAGTGAGGCGGTACGGTGTAGCCGCTGTAAACGTGGGAGTCAACGCGGACACCATGGCCACCCGGGGCATGGAAGGTTTTGATCGTGCCCGGTGAAGGCATAAACGTGCGTGGGTCCTCGGCGTTGATCCGGCACTCAATCGAGTGACCTTTCAGCTGCACGTCTTCCTGTTTGATTGAGAGTGGCGCACCACCGGCAATCAGCATCTGCTCGCGCACGATATCCACGCCGCTGATCATTTCGGTCACAGGGTGCTCGACCTGTACACGGGTGTTCATCTCGATAAAGTAAAACGCGTTGTCCTCGAACAAGAATTCGAAGGTGCCGGCACCTCGATAGCCCATATCGAGACAAGCGCGCACGCAGGCATCGCCGATTTCATTCCGCAGCGCATCGTCGATACCAGGTGCAGGCGCCTCTTCAATCACCTTCTGGTGACGACGCTGAAGGGAGCAGTCGCGGTCACCGAGGTGAATCGCGTTGCCTTGCCCGTCTGCGAGCACTTGAATCTCAACGTGTCGCGGGCGCTGAAGAAACTTCTCCATGTACACCACCGGTGAACCGAAGGCGGCTTTTGCTTCGGACTGCGTAACCTGAATAGAGGAGAGCAATACCTCCTCGTTGTGGACAACTCGCATGCCACGACCGCCGCCACCCGCTGCCGCCTTAACGATCACAGGGAAACCAATCTCCCGAGCGATACGGATGATCTCGTCGGGGTCATCGGGCAGTGCGCCCTCCGAGCCCGGCACGGTGGGCACACCGGTGCGCTTCATTTGCTGCTTGGCCGACACCTTGTCGCCCATCAAGCGGATAGTCTCTCCCGTCGGTCCGATGAATTTAAAGCCGCTTTTTTCTACCTGTTCAGCGAAATCCGCATTCTCGGAAAGGAAACCGTAACCGGGGTGTATACCATCAGCATTGGTGAGTTCGGCAGCACTGATGATCGAGGGCACATCGAGATAGCTTTGTGCCGAAGGTGGCGGCCCAATGCACACCGCTTCGTCTGCAAGGCGAACGTGCTTCAGATCGCGGTCCGCAGTGGAATGCACCGCCACGGTTTTGATGCCCAATTCCTTACAGGCCCGCAATACTCGGAGGGCAATTTCGCCACGGTTGGCGATGAGTACTTTTTCAAGCATGGGGAATGTCCTTTTGGGGTGACTCACCCACGCTTCAGGAGATAGAAATCAGCGGCTGATCAAACTCAACGGCTTCGCCGTTCTCGACATGGATCGCAGTGACTGTACCTGCGCGATCAGCTTCGATCTGGTTCATCATCTTCATGGCTTCCACGATGCACAGCACGTCGCCAACCCGCACAGTCTGACCGACCTCAACGAACGACGCCGCATCAGGACTGGGTGCGCGGTAGAACGTACCGACCATCGGCGACAGCACTGCGTTATCCGCCACTGGGGCTGCAGCGGGCGCAGCAGCCTCAGGCGCCGCTTCAGCAGGCGCTGCGGCCAGCGCCGCGACAGGAGCCGGTGCCGCCGGCGCGGGCGCCGCGTAGGCTACCGGCGCCGCTGGCTGGTTACCATGACGGCTGATCCGCACGGACTCCTCTCCCTCTTTAATCTCGATTTCGCCGATATTCGATTCTTCCAGCAGTTCGATGAGTTTTTTGACTTTGCGAATATCCATGGGAATTCCTTAGTGCTTCGTAGAGTGGATATCAAGGGATTGAAGTACGGCGGCCAAGGCACAGTCGTAGCCAAAGCTGCCGAGACCCGAGATCACCGCCTCGGCGATGTCCGAGATGTAACTGTGATGTCGAAAAGGTTCGCGGGCGTATACGTTCGAAATGTGAACTTCGATGCATGGAATGTCGACTGCCGACAGGGCATCGCGAATCGCCACGCTGGTGTGGGTAAAAGCGGCGGGGTTCATGATAATAAACTGTGTACCGTCAGCCCGTGCCTGATGGATTGCCTCAACAAGCTCTTGCTCACCATTACTCTGCAGACACGTCAAAGTGGCGCCGGCACGCTCCGCTTCGGTTTGTAACCGATGGTTAATCTCATCGAGGGTCTCCGAGCCGTAGATTTCCGGCTCGCGGGTGCCCAACAAATTGAGATTGGGACCGTGTAGTACGAGGATCGCCGCCATGGGCTTGTCCGCCAAAATCCTGAATTGGGGCGGGAGTGTGTCTCAGAATGGGCGTCGCGTCCACTTTTTTGGTCTTTTGCACCATTTTTCGCGAAGATAGCCGCAAATTCGGCGCAATGTTGTCCTGAGACAGGCCGCAACTAGCGAGCAAATGCTCATCAGTGTCGTGATAAGAGAATACCGGAATGGTCCACACTTGCGTCTTTCATCACTAACCGCGACACGCTCGCGCCCTGCGACGAGCCTGCATCGCTATGCCTCCAAGCCTCCAGCCTCCACAAATGATCCACTCTGAGCGCGGAATCGGGCTTCAAGGATATTGGGCGCAAGGGCTAATCCAGATCTTGACTGCAAGACTCGGGCGATGTTTCGCGAATCACTGTGTGCAGAGCAGTCCGAAGACTGAACACTGCGGTCAGCCGGCACAAAGGCCGAAGGGTCAGAGTTATAAATTATTTTGCACTGGTTAAAAAATAGCCAATACGCCTTCACCTGCCAGAGTTAGTCCTTTAAACTCTCTCGCTCGTAAGTGAGCCCTTTCCCATGCTAATTGGCGGCCTAAAGCCCTCAAATAATGTTTTCCTTGCGCCCATGGCGGGCGTCTCGGACCTCCCTATGCGCGAACTCGCTGTCGAGCTGGGTGCCGGAGTAGCTGTGGGTGAAATGCAAACGGCTGATCTGAACCTCACTCACACCCGCAAAACCGTGCGACGCCAGCAACACAGTCCCCGAGCCGGTTTGCGCTCTGTGCAAATAGTGGGCTACGACCCCACTCAGTTAGCGGAGGCCGCACGCTTCAACGCAGACCTCGGCGCAGACATCATCGACATCAACATGGGCTGCCCGGCAAAAAAAGTCTGTAAGCGCGCGGCAGGCTCGGCTCTGCTGGCCGATGAAATACTTGTGGGCCAGATTCTCGACGCTGTTGTTAGCGCTGTCGACGTGCCCGTTACCCTCAAGATTCGGACGGGTACAGACCTACACCATCGCAACGGCGTCGACATCGCGCGCATTGCAGAGAACGCCGGCATTCAATTGCTGACTGTCCACGGCCGCACCCGCGCGGATCGATTCAAAGGCGATGCGGAATACAAGACGATTGCCCGGATCGTCAACGCCGTCGACATCCCGGTACTGGCAAATGGCGATATCGACTCCGCTCAAAAAGCGCAGCGTGTTCTCAACCAGACGGGCGCCGCAGGCGTAATGATCGGGCGCGCCGCGCGGGGGCAGCTCTGGTTACCGGGCGTTATTGCCGCAGCCCTCAAGGCGGGTGCAACCTGCCACACCATTCCCTCGACTGATAGGCAGTTGAGCGTGCAGCGCAGGCACCTCAAGTCATTGCATGAATTTCATGGCCAGTATCTCGGACATCGCATTGCGCGAAAGCACTATGCTTGGTTCCTTGACTCGCTCGTTGCGCAACACGAGCTGACTCATGGTGACGCGCAACGACGTCGACAGCGCTTCAATGCCCTCTCAACACCGCAAGATCAGATGGCCCACCTTGACCAATTGGCAGAATACCTCGCGCTTACAGTTGAGCGACCCGGGCCTCTGCAATTGTCCAATCCAGGATCGGGGGCACAACTCGCAGCATGAACGCGCCCAAAACATCGCAGGCGAAGCCTAAGAACACCAAGGCAAGCAAGAAATCAAAGCAGAAAGCAGGGCCACCACCACTTAGGGAGAGTGCGGCTGATGCCATTGCACATTTCCTGAGCACTTTGGATGGTGAAGGCTGCAGCGAGCTCTACGATATGGTGTTGCATCAGATTGAGGAGCCATTGTTCAAAGCGGTGATGGAGCACACGCAGAACAACCAGAGTCACGCCTCTGCAATGTTGGGATTAAACCGGGGCACGCTGCGAAAAAAGCTCAGGCAACACGGCTTACTATCGGAGCCTGAGAAGCCAAGACGGAAACGCGGCGAGCGAAGTGCACGCGCCGCTGCAAGACAGACATCCAATCAAGGGAAGCGATAAAACATGAATGATGCCGGACTGGCGCCTCTGCGGCGCGCCCTGATCAGTGTCTCCGATAAGACCGGCATCGTTGAATTTGCACAAGCCCTTGCCCATCACGGCGTCGAAATTCTCTCGACAGGTGGTACCTGTCGTTTGCTTCGCGATGAGGGCATCGACGTCGTTGAAGTTTCGGACCACACGGGCTTCCCCGAAATGATGGACGGCAGGGTTAAAACGCTGCACCCGAAGATTCATGGCGGAATTTTGGGCAGACGCGGCACAGATGACGGCGTGATGGCTGCACACGACATCCCACCGATCGATCTCGTAGTGGTCAATTTATATCCCTTCGAAGCCACCGTAGGGCGCCCCGATTGCACTCTTGAAGACGCAGTCGAAAACATCGATATCGGCGGACCAACCATGGTTCGCGCCGCCGCAAAGAATCATCGCGACGTAGCGATTTTGGTCTCAGCCAATGACTACGGGCAGATGCTCGAGGAGCTGGATGCTCACGACGGGCATACGACACTCGACACCCGCTTTCATCTGGCAATCCGCGCCTATGAGCACACTGCGGCCTATGACGGCATGATTGCCAACCATTTCGGCCGCCTGACCGGAGAGGGCTCAGAGCGCTACCCGCGCACCTTTAATTTGCAGCTCGAGAAAGTGCAAGAAATGCGCTACGGAGAAAACCCACACCAGAGCGCAGCTTTTTACAAAGAGGCGCGACAAGCCGAGGTGGGTATCAGCAGCGCAGAGCAGCTGCAGGGAAAAGCGCTTTCCTATAACAACGTGGCCGATACCGATGCGGCACTGGAATGCGTCAAAACTTTCGAAGAGCCCGCTTGCGTGATCGTGAAGCACGCAAACCCTTGCGGCGTCGCCGTCGCTGATGATCTGCTGGGCGCCTATGACCTCGCCTTTCATACCGATACCGAGTCCGCGTTCGGCGGAATCATCGCCTTTAACCGGGAATTGGATGGCGCCACTGCCGCCGCCATCGTCGAGCGCCAGTTCGTCGAGGTCATTATCGCACCCGAGATTTCTGACGATGCCGTAGCAGCAGTCGCAGCGAAAGAAAATGTGCGGTTGTTGCGCACTGGAGAATGGTCAACACCGCTTCCGGCACGGGACCTCAAACGTGTCAACGGCGGCCTGCTGGTACAGGATCGTGATGACGGCACCGTTGCCCGTGAGGCGCTAACAGTTGCCACGGAACGCGAGCCTACCGAGGCCCAATGGCTCGATCTCCTCTTCGCTTGGAAAGTAGCTAAGTTTGTGAAGAGCAACGCGATTATCTATGCCGCCAATCAACGCACCATCGGAGTGGGTGCCGGCCAGATGTCGCGGGTGAATTCAGCGCGCATCGCCGCAATCAAAGCTGAACATGCGAGTCTTCAGGTAGAAGGTGCCGTCATGGCATCCGACGCCTTCTTCCCCTTCAGGGACGGCATTGATAACGCTGCGGAGCGAGGGATTGCGGCCGTCATTCAGCCTGGCGGCTCGATGCGCGATGAGGAGGTGATTGCGGCGGCCAATGAAGCGGGTATGGCCATGGTCTTCACCGGTATGCGGCACTTCCGGCACTGAATAGGGCCCCTTGGAGATCTCCGAATGAATATTCTCGTAGTGGGCAGCGGCGGACGCGAACATGCCCTAGCATGGAAACTGGCGGCGCCCGACTCGGTAAGCCGTGTATTTGTGGCGCCCGGTAACGCCGGCACCGCGCTGGAACCCAAACTCGACAATGTGGCGCTGGATCCCATGGACATCGAGGGACTTGCCGCCTTCGCCAAACAGAATGACTGCGCACTGACAGTCATCGGGCCAGAAGCTCCCTTGGTGGCTGGCATCGTTGATCACTTCAGAGAGCAAGGCCTCGCTTGCTTCGGACCTACCGCCGGGGCGGCGCAACTCGAGGGCAGCAAGTCCTTCACCAAGGATTTCCTCGCGCGGCACAATATCCCAACGGCGTCATACGCCGTATTCACCGAGATCGAGCCCGCTCTTACCTATGTGAGAGAGCAAGGCGCACCGATCGTAATCAAGGCTGATGGCCTAGCTGCGGGCAAAGGCGTGATCGTGGCAATGACCCTCGATGAGGCCGAAGCAGCGATTCACGACATGCTCGCCGATAACAAATTTGGCGACGCGGGCGCCCGGGTCGTGGTGGAGGGCTTTCTGGAAGGCGAGGAAGCCAGCTTTATCGTGATGGTCGACGGTGAAAACGTACTGCCTATGGCCACTTCTCAGGACCACAAACGGATCGGCGAGGGGGACACAGGACCCAACACCGGCGGCATGGGTGCTTACTCCCCTGCCCCGGTGGTGACTGATGCGGTATATGCCAAGGTAATGCAGCAGGTGATTTGGCCGACGGTGCGCGGCATGGCGGCTGAAGGGCACCCCTATACCGGATTCCTTTACGCCGGCCTCATGATTGACGCCGAGGGCAACCCTTCAGTCATCGAATACAACTGTCGGTTTGGCGATCCCGAAACCCAGCCGATCATGCATCGCCTGCAGAGTGATCTCTCAGCCCTATGCTTGGCGGCGTTGAATCAATCGCTGAATCAGCACACGGCTCAATGGGATCCGCGTCCTGCTGTCGGCGTTGTATTAGCCGCCGGTGGCTATCCGGGTAGCTACGAGAAAGGCCACGCCATTTCGGGGCTGGAGAGTGATTGGGGTACCGCAACCAAGATCTTTCACGCGGGCACCCGACAGGACGGTAACGCCATCATCACGCAGGGAGGTCGCGTGCTCTGTGTAAGCGCATTGGGTGACTCGATCCGCGAGGCGATTGAGGCGGCCTATCACGGCGTTGACCAAATTGGCTGGGAAGGCATGGTCTGTCGTCGGGATATTGGTTGGCGCGCCATAGACGGTTAAGCTTGGCGCATGTCTGACACAACACATTCAACGCGCCGGGGATTATCCGGGCTCGACAATCTGCTGAGTCGCGTCGACCAGCAGCTGAGACGGTTCGCTGGCGAGCGCAGTGGGAATCCGCAGAACCCTGTTCGTCCCTCACCCGCCAATGGGCACGATGAACCCGCGCTCAGTGGCAGCGAGCGCGAGCACGCTGCGGGGCTCATGCGTGTGAACCATACAGGAGAGGTCTGTGCTCAGGCGTTGTACCAGGGCCAGGCGATGATGGCGCGCAGTGGTGATACCCGGGAGAAGTTGCTTCACGCGGCACAGGAAGAGGCCGACCACCTCGCCTGGTGCGAAAAACGGCTTCAAGAGCTCGACGCGGAGCCGAGTAAGCTAAACCCTTTGTTTTACGCCGCGTCATTCGCCTTGGGTGCCGCGACCGCCATGGTGGGCGATAAGGTCAGCCTCGGTTTTGTGCACGCCACTGAAGAACGCGTCGCAAAGCACTTACGTGACCACCTAAAGGCGTTACCGGGAGAGGACCGCAAGTCTCACCTTATCCTGCAACAGATGCTGACCGATGAAGAGCGTCACGGCGAGGAAGCGCTCGAGCATGGCGGTGAGGAATTCCCCCGCCCGATCAAGGACGTGATGTCATTGGCAAGTCAGGTGATGACCCGCACTACCTACTGGATTTAAAACGCAGCCGTGCCCGCCGCCGAAGCAAGGCTCGCTCCAGGCTTAGCTATCGGCAAACATATCCGCCAGTGCAGCACCGGGATCACTTGCACGCATAAAAGTCTCGCCAATCAGAAACGTGTCTACCCCGTTGCGACGCATCTCAATCACCTGATCGCGAGCGCTGAAACCGCTCTCCGTCACCACCTGTACCCCGGCAGGGATGCGCTCGAGCAACCGATAGGTCGTGTCGAGGCTGGTCTCAAAGGTATGGAGGTCGCGGTTATTGATGCCAATGAGATCTCCTCCAAGCGTGAGCGCTTCGTCTAACTCAGCCTCGTCATGCACCTCGACCAAGACATCGAGCCCCAATTCAGTGGCGCAATCATGAAGGTCTTTATGGAGTGGGAGTTCGAGACAGGCGACAATTAACAGGATGGCGTCCGCCCCCAAGGCCCGCGCCTCCCAAATCTGGTAAGGGTCTAGCGTGAAGTCCTTGCGCAACACCGGCAAGGAACACGCACCGCGCGCCGCTTGTAAGTACGCGTCGGCGCCCTGAAAAAAATCGATGTCGGTCAATACCGACAGGCAAGCCGCACCGCCGGCCTCGTAACTGGCAGCGATCTCAGCGGGCTGAAAGTCAGCGCGTATCACTCCCTTACTTGGGCTCGCCTTCTTGACCTCGGCAATCACCGCAGCGCCTCCCTGTTCGACGCGTTCAGCCAAAGCGCGGCGGAATCCGCGGGTAGGGTCAGCGCTGGCAACCGCCGATTTAAGCTCCGCTAATGACTTCGTCGCGCGACGCTCGGCGATCTCTTCATTCTTGCGATCGAAGATCTTTTTGAGGACAGTCGGGGCCGCCAGCTTAGTTGTCATGTGGTGGCACCCGCATCAGATTCCGATGACAGTGCCTGAGTGAAAGACACGAATTCCTCAAGTTTCATCGCGGCTGCGCCCGAGCTGAGCACCTCTTCGGCGCGGGCGATACCCGCCGCCAAGCTATCTGCCCGCCCCGATACATAAATGCCGGCACCGGCGTTGATCGCAATGATGGCGTGAGCCTTATGACTGGCCTCATCAGTGGAACCATCCAGCGCTGAGCAGATGAGACCCGCAGACTCCTCAGCGGTATTAACCTGCAGCCCATCAAGCGAGGAAAAACCGTAGCCATATTCACCAGGCTCGATAGTGATAGGCGTGACCTGACCACCTTTCAGTTCATAGCCGCATGTGGGTGCTGCAATCGAAATTTCATCTAGGCCGTCCTCACCGTGCAGCACCAGCGCATGAGCGCTACCCAGTTGCTGAAGCGCTTTGGCAAGCGGCTCGCAAAGTACCGCGTCATACACCCCCAGAACCTGTCGCGTGACTGACGCTGGATTGGTGAGTGGACCCAGCACATTGAACAGTGTGCGCATACCGAGCTCTTTGCGCGGGCCAATCGCGTGCTTCATGGCGCTGTGATGGGCAGGGGCAAACATAAAGCCCACACCGACGGTCTCAATGCATTGCCCGATCTGCTCGGGGCTTAACGAGAGACTCGCCCCCATTGCTTCCAGCACGTCAGAGGATCCACTGCTACTCGAGACAGAGCGATTACCGTGCTTAGCAACACGAGCACCCCCCGCCGCGGCGACAAATGTCGCGGCCGTCGAGACATTGAAGAGATTCGCGCCGTCGCCTCCGGTCCCAACCAGGTCGATGAAATCGTCGCCTGATAGCGCGACGGGCGTCACCAGCTCCCGCATGACCTCTGCGGCGCCGGTGATTTCGTCGATTGCCTCCCCTTTCATCCGCAGGGCAACCAGTAGCGCACCAATTTGCGCATTCGTCGCCTCTCCGGTCATGACTGCTGTCATGGCCTCACGCATAGCGTCGCGAGAGAGATCTCTCCCCGCCACCAGGTGCTCAAGTGCTTGTTGCAATGCCATGCGATGAAATCCGTGTTCCTGTCAGGCGCATCGTGCCAGAAAACGGCCCAGCATGGCGTGCCCGTGCTCGGAAAGAATGGACTCGGGGTGAAACTGCACGCCTTCAATATCGTGCTCGCGATGCCTCAGCCCCATGATGGCCTCCTGCTCACCTTGCTCGTCCTCTGTCCAAGCGGTCACCTCGAGGCACTCCGGTAGCGTCGCGGCATCCACCACAAGGCTGTGGTAGCGCGTGGCCGTAAACGGGCTGGGCAGATCACGGAAGACGCCAACACCGTGATGGTGAATGGGGCTGGTTTTGCCATGCATCACCCTTTTCGCTCGCACGACATCACCACCAAAAACTGCGCCAATGCTCTGCTGCCCAAGACAAATACCAAAAATGGGCAACTGACCGGCGAAGTGCTCTATCACAGACATCGATACCCCAGCCTCATTGGGCGAGCACGGGCCTGGGGAGATACAAATGCCCGCGGGCGATTTCTGCGCTATCTCAGCGAGCGTAATCTCGTCATTACGGCACACTTCGACCTCGGCGCCTAACTCCCAGAAGTACTGCACGACGTTCCAGGTAAAGGAGTCATAGTTGTCGATCATTAAAATCATGGATTAGCGTGCACATCGATTGTGGCGGGCGAACGCGCTTTTTTACGCGAATACGTCGCTAAATTCAGTAAAAATCCAAAAAATAATGTAAAAAAAATAAAAATGCATCGAAATGTTCCGAAAGTCGGCGATCTGGAGAAAAACAGTCTCTTCACCTCCCTGCAAGCTCACATGCGAGATTATCAAAGATCTCGATAACGGAGTAATCGAACACGGAGCGGACCCACCGGCAGCAACACCCGCCATTTACTGCGCCTCAGCGAACGCGCTGCGCAATCTTCCCCTTTTCAAATAGTTGAATTAATAATGGCTGGGCGGATATTGATAGTGGGCGCTCACTTTTTGCTCGCGGCATCTCAATAACAAAGAACACTAAATGCGGAGCATTACCGCACACAGCACCTTTCAGAGCATGTTCGGTCGGAATAATGCGCATGGCTGCGGCGTCAATGTACACTGGCATAGCACTGGTGACCGATATAAATCGGTGCTAACGTCTTGGCCCCGTTTTTTTAGGTATTAGGAAAAGCTCTCGAACCATGCGCCGCCGCACCGCCTTCTCTGCACACTTGGCAGCCCTCACCCGACGGTGGGCCGGCATTGCTATGGTTCTGTTACTGTTGCCCGCAGTGGCGGGCGCGAGCGCAATATTCGAATTCGAGGGCCATACCTACCGAATCGTCACCGATATTGCCAATTGGGAAACAGCCAGCCTAAATGCCTCCGAAATGTCGCTGAACGGGCAAGCGGGCTACCTGGTGAGAATTGATTCTCAACGAGAGAACACCGCGTTGATTGAAGCTTTAGCGGTCCACTTGACCACCGAGCAGCTAGACGCATCGGTGCCCGATGACGGCTCGGGCGTTCCCTTCGTATGGTTGGGCGCCTCGGATATTGCACAAGAAGGTGCTTGGATTTGGTTAAACAATGGCGACCAATTCTGGGCAGGTGACTTTAACGGCACACCGAAGAACGGACTCTATTCCAACTGGGGCGTGCAGCCCGATAGCGCTAGCGGCGCTGAAGATGGCGCCGCCATTGGCCTGGGCGACTGGCCCGAGCCTTTTTATGACCTGGGCGCGATGGGCGAATGGAACGATCTCGATATTGATAGCGCGCTCATATACGTCGTAGAGTTCGATGGTGTCAGCGACCTTGAAGTCGCTATCGATCAACCCATCCGCAACGCAGTCCACTCAGGTATCGGTATGGTGCGAGGCTGGGCAGTGTCCAGCGAACCCATCGAACGGGTAGAAGTTTATATTGATGGCACCTATCGATTCGATATCCCGCATGGCGATAAGCGCAATGAGCTGATGAAGCGCTTTCCGGACAATGAGCAAGCAGGCAAATCTGGTTTCTCGAGCGCGTTTAACTGGAACCAATTAGGTCCGGGGCAGCATGAAATCACTGTCCGTGCCATCGACACATTTGGGTCGACAGCAGAGCGAACGTTTAATTTCGCTGTGACAACATTTGATAAGGGCTTTATTAAAGCGGGCGACGTTTTCGAGTTAGGTTGGTCATCAATCAGTGGGCTCAGTGATAGCTTCATCATCCGTGGTGCGTTAATCGATGGCTCCTACTACGACATTACCCTTCAGTGGCAGCCCCGCTCTCAGAACTTCGAAATCGTCGGCATTCGCAATCTGAACGCTGGAGGATAA
>Ga0160423_10003547_pt1 | contig 12965 bp, 13 predicted proteins | sample CRUFie14St8metaG_FD_108191 | JGI IMG/M metagenome (GOLD analysis project Ga0160423, IMG submission 108191) | Marine microbial communities from the Costa Rica Dome - CRUD Field 142mm St8 metaG | ecosystem: Environmental > Aquatic > Marine > Oceanic > Photic zone | place: Costa Rica: the Eastern...
TGTCTATGGCATTGCGCCAAGGAACGGGGACTTCTCAAACTGATTTTACCATGAGTAGGATTAGCAGAGATGATTACCTAAGTATTCCTAATAAAAACACTCAGTCCAGACCAACGCAGTTTTTTGTTGATAGGCAAGTAACACCAGCCATTAAAATTTGGCCTACTCCAGATAATTCTACAGATATATTGGTTTTTGATGTATTGACTCGTTTGGATGACGCTGACAAATCAACAAATACGGTTGATGTTCCTTTCCGTTTTTATCCATGTTTAGCCGCTGGTCTTGCGTATTACATATCAATGAAACGTGCGCCAGATAGAATACAGCTTTTAAAGGCCTCTTATGAAGAGGAGTTTGAACGTGCGTTAGCAGAGGATAGAGATAGAGCGTCTTTTAATGTAACTCCAAACCTTAATTTTTATAGAGTATCTTAATGGGTCGTTTTGCGGTTGGAAAATATGCTTATGGAATATCTGACCGTTCTGGTTTTAGGTATCGTCTAAAAGATATGCGTATGGAATGGAATGGCTCTCTTGTTGGTAAAGACGAATATGAGCCTAAACATCCTCAGCTTGACCCTAAGAGGAGGCCGACAGACCCAGAAGCAATTAAAAATGCTAGGCCTGATCCTCGTGTAGAGCCTGAAGTAATTCGTTTGCTAACGCCAAATTGTTTTAAAAGTGGGGCGATTGGCTCTTCAGTAATTACTGTAACAGAGTTTTCTCATGGTAGGACTACAAATACCGCTGTAAGATTCAGAAATGTAAGTGCCTTTGATGGATTCTCACAAACTGTATTGGAAAATTCTTCAGGTTACACAATAACTGTACTTGATGAAAACAGATATACGTTTGCAGTGACTACTGGTTCAGCAGCGATAGGAAACACAAAAGGCGGTGGCGAAAATGCAACGGCAGGCCCAGGAACAGCATCTGTGCCAACAGCCTCTTCAACCTTTGACTCTACTGGGACTACACTTGATTCTACAAGCAATACTTTTGACGAGGCTTAAATGGCAAAACAAACAGTAGGAATTGGTTCATCTGCAAATGATGGCACAGGTGACAGCTTACGAGCTGGCGCAGATAAAATTAATGACAATTTTAATGAAATCTATGCAGCGTTAGGGAACAGCTCTAATGTGTTGACTGACATTATAGATGCAAACGGTCTTTTAGATGTTAGCTCTGGTGCAAACAAAATAGTGTTTTATTATGCAGCGTTGAGTGACCTGCCCAGTGCATCAACGTATCATGGTGCAATTGCTCATGTTCACGCAACTGGTGGAATGTATTTTGCTCACGGCGGCAATTGGTTACGCTTAAATGATGAGACATCAGGCCCAGTTACTAAATACACCGCAGGTACAAATGGCTCAACAGCGTATACTTTTACAGGTCCAGGGGCTACCGCTGGTAACAATCCAAACTTTACCTTTTACAAAGGTCACACTTATCTCATTGACAACACAGCGAATGTAAGCAGTCACCCTCTTCAGATAAGGGTTTCAAATGGCGGTGCTGCCTTTACAACAGGTGTCACGGAAAATTTTAACAGTACAACAGGGTTAACTCAGTTTATCGTGCCGCATGAGCCAAGCGATACTTCATTAGTGTATCAATGCACTAATCACGGCAGCATGGTTGGAAATATAACAATAGTATAGTGAAGTTGGATTATGTCTTTTACCTACGCACAACTAAAACAAGCCATACAAGATTTTTCTGAAAACACAGAAACGTCTTTTGTTACTAACCTACCTGTTTTCATAAGGTCTGCGGAAGACAGAATATCTACATTAGTAGATTTAGAATTTTTCCGTAAAAATGCTACTTCTACTCTTGTGTCTAGTGATCCTTTTCTTTCTGTTCCTGTTGATTATCTATCATCGTTTTCTTTGCAAATAACAACCGCTGGCAAAAAAGACTTTCTTCTTTTTAAGGATGTTAATTTTGTGCAACAGTATTCAATAGACACTAATGCAAATGGAACACCGAAATATTACTCTATTTACGATGTAGATAATTTTATTTTAAGCCCTACACCTGATCAAAACTACACAGTGGAACTTCATTATTACTATAGACCAGCCAGTATAACAGTTGGGGTTGATGGCGGAACAACTTGGTTAAGCACGGAAGCTCCAAACGCAATTCTTTACGGCTCACTTGTTGAAGCGTATACTTACATGAAAGGTGACGCTGACATGATGCAACTTTATGAACAAAGGTTTGGTCAGGAGATTCAGCGTTTGAAAGACTTGGCAGAAGCCAGAGAGAACTCTGACGCATATCGCAGAGGCTTACCTGATAGGCCAAGGACTTAGGAGTAAAAAATGGCTAATAACGCAACCACCTATTTAGAGCATAAGCTTCTAGATTTTTTGTTTAAAAACAATTCAGAGTCTTTTGCGTCACCCGGCGACAGTATTTATGTAGGGTTGGCTACAGCCGCATCTGACGCTGAAGGGGGAACTGTTACAGAAGCTACATTTACGAACTATGCCCGACAGCAAGTTAATGCTTCTGGATGGACTGTTACCTCAATAAGTGCAGACACGCAAACAGCTAAGAATGTAGCAAATATTGATTGGCCTGCCTCTGGCGGTACAACGAATATTATAACACATGCCTTTATAGCTGATGCGTTGACATCTGGTAACATTCTGTTTGTTGGTGCGCTTGATGCCAACAAGACGATAGAAACAGATGACGTATTTAGAATTAATCTTCAGAACCTAACAGTAGAATTGAAGTAATGGCACTTGTACTTAAAGACCGTGTTAAGGAAACAAGCACGACCACTGGAACAGGCACATACACTCTTAATGGTGCGGTAACAGGGTTTGAGGCTTTTAGTGAGGTTGGCGATGGCAACACCACTTACTATGCTTGCACAGACGGCACGGACTTTGAGGTTGGGATTGGGACATACACTGCATCTGGTACAACTTTGGCTCGTACCACTATTTTACAGTCAACCAACTCTGACAACGCTGTAAACTGGACTTCTGGTTCTCGTACATTGTTTTGCACCCTGCCTGCGGAAAAGGCCGTTTTTAAAGATGCCAGTGGTCAGGTTGAGGGTAGATTCACAACTGGTAAAGCTATAGCAATGGCTATGGTGTTTGGTTAATAAGTTAGAAGGACTCAGACATGGCTGCTCCAAATATCGTTAGTGTCAGTAGTATTTACGGCAGAACAAAAGGTGCTGCGCTAGACACTACATTAACAACAAGCCTGCTAACTTGTGCGGCTGACAAAGTCTTAAAAATAAATACTATCATTGTTTCAAACGTAGACGGCACAAATAATGCTGATGCTACTATTTCTTTCTATGACTCTAGCGCAACGGCGACATATAAATTGGCGAATACAATTACTGTACCCGCTGACAGCACTCTTGTTGTAATAAGTAAAGATACAGCCATATATCTTGAAGAGTCTGATGAAATAAGAGGCGGTGCATCCGCTGCCAGTGACCTAGAAGTTGTTATTTCCTACGAAGAGTTAGATGATGCGTAGGGGCAAACATGTCATTTTTTTACTATAGAAATGCAAGCTTCTTAGGCTCTCCCAACATTCATACAAACACTACTGGAGTTACTGCTTTGGGGCAGTCAACAAGAATGCAGGATGTCATTAACGTGGGCGACAGAATAGTATTCACTTCTGCGCTTTTTCACGGTGCTTTTGGGCCACCAAAACAGACAACAGACGCATACTATAGCGACCATTATAATGATCTAATACTAAATCAGTTTGGAACTCAACCATATAACGGCTATCAAAATTTTGTTGTTCCTAATGGTGGAACTTATAGGTTTACTTTACAGGGTGGATATGCTGGTCACAACAATCTGCAAGCTATCAATTCGTATAATTTTAATAGTAGCGCAGTTACAATATCACCTACTGCCTCTTGTACGGGGCATTCTAATGATCTTGTCTACGGTTTACCTGGACATTTAGTTGCTGATGTAACATTAAACGCAGATGACGAATTAAATATATTAGTGGGGCAGGCAGGGGAAAACGTAATACGGTCGTCCAACAACACATTTACCGTAGCTGGTACTGGCGGAGGGGCTAGTTGTGTTTGGGTTGGCAGCGTAGGTAATTCTAACTATGCTATTGCGGGTGGTGCTGGTGCTGAAAGGGACCAAGGCGAATATAATTCTTCTAGAACTGGCGTCAGTCCTTACAGCACATTTGGAGGCACTGGACGTAATGGCAATTCTACATATAATGGAGGGAATAATGGTACTGGCGGGTCAGGTGCCGCTAACGGGGCTGGCGGTGCGGGTTTAGTGGGAAATGGTAGTACATGGGCTGATCTAAGAAACGATGGCAGTATTCCGTATATTAACACAAGAGTTACTGCAACAAGGCTTGACCAAGGTGGTCAGGGCGGATTTGGAGGTGCAGCTTATATAAACCCATTTTATACTTGTGACGAAGGTTCGCTAGCTTTTACTATAAATAGTTCAACATACAAGGTAACAGCAGCAAGAGGTTGGGCACCTGGTACTAGTGCTGCTACAAAAGGGTTTGTTTCTTTTAGCACTTATGTAGATTATGTTAACGGGACAACTTCTAGTATTGTTGGGCAAATTCCTGTGGGTGCGTTTTCTGGCGGTTTTGGCGGTGGGGGGCTTGGAAACTGGGGAGGATGCGGCGGCGGAGGTGGGTTTTCTGGCGGCGGTGGCGGATCTAATGGAGATGCTGGTGGTGGCGGTTCAAGCTACCTTGATTCCAACAAATGGACTCAAGTAAGTCATACAAACCATAATAAAGTTAGCACCACTTCAGCCGCACCTGCTGCGACTGATTTTCACAATTTTAACATTCCTTCTTCTTTAACCGCTTCAGGAAGTTTTGTGACTTCATCGGGTATACTTCCTACTGGGTGTTGGAAAGGAAATGGTTTTGTCACTATGGAGAGGACAGCATGACCAAGGGTAATTCTAACATTATTGGCCCTAAAGTTCTTTCAAGCCGTTCTTCTATTTCTGGTGTATTTGACACTTTTGATCAAATTCATTTGACGAAGGACAACTTATGGCCCTTGCCTAAAACAATAACAAATATTGCGTCTAGTACAGGAACTGGGACAGATGGAGTAAATCAAGTATCTAGCAAAACCCATACTTGGGATATAACTGGTCAAGGCTTTGACGGAGGCGCAGAAACGCTTTACTGGACAGTCAGCGTTCCTTCACTAAGTTCATTTGATACTGCTTTTTTTGCTAATACCTCTGGTTCTTTTACTATGGACGCATCAAACGCTGGTTCTTTTAGTGAATTAATCCATTGGTCTTCTAGTATAGAAAGAGGAAGATACGGCGATTATACTCAAAATTATGACATGGAAATTCGTTCAGGAAGTGTTTCAGGTCCGATTTTAGCAACTAAAAACTTTACAATAACTGACTTTGCTTTAACTGAAGCTCGATTTAATGATGGGGCTGCATCTGTAGACGAATCTACAAGTACATCAAGTATTTATTGGGATTGGGCAGGAAGCGGGGCAGGTGACTCTACTACTGGGGATTCTATTTCTTTTGAACACGGACCGAACTTTTTAGCTGCGGGTACTAGCCCAGGTTCAGCAACCTACTCCAATAGTGGCACAAATATGATTATAGAAACAGGAACTGGTGTTTCTGCTTATCCGTATAAATGCTGGAACACGAATACTTCTGGAACTGCTTACAAAGAATTTACATGGACAGGTGGAAGTTCAACTATTGAATTTCAAACGTTTTTAGGGTCCGTTGTAACAAGCAGTGACTCGGTAAAACTTTATAAGAACGGTGTATTACAGCACACCATTATTGGAACTGGTAGTGTGGTTAGTGAAACTGATACAATTAGCGTAACCACTGACGATGTTCTTAAAGTTGAGTATAACAATGTTTCTGGAACAATAAAAAGGGCTGCTAGGATAAATGTTCACGCTCAAAGTTTAACGTACAGGGCTAATGATGCTGATGCTGTTTTAGACATTGGTGGTGAAGCTAGCACCATTGACGCGGTTTCTTTCATTCAAAATGGAACTACAGTTTATACAGACAATATGTATGCAGTTGCTGACTATACGACAGAAGGCACTGAGCCTTGGTATCAAAGAGTGACTCATATTAGCAGAGTAGGTAAAGAAGTTTTAGGCTGGGATTATATCGACATTAATGATGCGTCAAGAACACCCAACCTTACAGTAACAGCAAATACAACATCTATAAATGAAGGTGGTAGTGTTACAATAACTATAACTGACTCAAGTACGGACTTTTTCGCAGGTGGGTTTTATTATAGTATTACTGGAACAAATATTACTGCCGCTGATTTCGTACAAAACAGTCTTACTGGAACTATAACTTCTACAGGGCTTACTAACGGTACAGCTAGTTTTACACTTACCACTACAATTAATGACCCTTCTGAAGGCGCAGAAAGCTTTCAAGTTCAAATTCGTCAAGGAAGTACTGGCGGCGCGATAATAGGAACAAGTCCTTCTATTACTATAGCAAACGTAGTTCCTGACCCAACTTCTGGTTTAATTACTGTCGGCACCATAAATTTTCAGTATCAAAGCACTAGTTTCGATTCGACTCGGAATTATGATACTATAGATGTTGCGGTTCCAAGCACTTTTTCTGGAAGCAAAAGAATTTATTTAGGAATACGGGTTACAACTGGTACTACTTTTTATAATGATATTTGCATAGCCGGAGTTCAACATCTTAATTCTTCTGCCAGTACGTTAAAAAACGATTTTATCTTTCATAATAACACAGGCGGGTCTGGCAGCGGATGGCAAACAGCAGACGGTCAATATGCCCATACGCTTAGTACTTCTCAAGCAACTGTAACTGGCTTAACCTATGCTACAATTGGTACAACGACAAACATTGGAAAATGGTCATACGCTACTGGTACTGGTTCATCGTCAACAGGCGCGGCTGGAGGGATATCGAGCGGTTATGAAACTACCATTTTGCCCTCGGGAAATAGCACGGTTTCTCAAGTCGGTGCTAACTTTTATGCGTATAGAGAAGCCAGTGGTTCAACAAGATACACGACAGCATGGGCACGAAGCCCATCTATAACTTTCGCAGGTTCCGATATAATTAGAATTTGCTATCATTTCAACACTAATAGCGGTCAGACAGGAGGCAATGCGCCAGACCTTGCCAACTCGCTATGGATTACAGTAGCTTAAGGAAAATAAAATGTTGTACTCATTAAAAGGGGCTTACCCTGCGGAATTGCCTAATAGAATACGTTTGAGCGACGGAAGCACCCGCACAGATGTTGAAAATTTTACAGAAAAAATGGTAGCTGACGCTGGCTATGTTACAGTAAGCAACCCGCCTAGTGTTGCAATTACTCAAACCTGTACTTGGGATGGTTCTGATTGGGTTGTTGAACAAGCTCCAGAATGGAAAATGCAAGAATTAAAACAGGGTATTTTGTCTTCAGTAACGGAAGAGCAAAACGCACTCTTGTTAATTTATTATAGAATAAAAGTAGAAGAGCTTGAGAAAAACGGTGAAAATCTTAGCTACAATATGGAAGAACTAACCGCATATCTTGAAAAACTTGAAGTCGTACAAGACACTTATAACGAAGACACTATGAGTGTTAGTTGGCCTCAAAAGCCAAGTAAAATTGGAAGTGACGGAAGCGAATAATGCTTGGTGTTGGCTCATTTTCTCAGTTTTCATTTTCTAATCAGCCGTTGGTTCCTGGCGGCGTACTGTCTATTGATGCCAACTTTACACAAACCAGTACAGGAACAAGAGTAAGACCAGGCTCTGTTCATGTTATATCTACATTTGTAACCGTTAAAGTTGCATCAGGTACGATGACAGGTACAATATCTGTTGACGCTAACTTCACACAAACTAGCACAGGCACAAGGGTTCGACTTGCATCATCCGCCGTTGATGGTAACTTTACACAAACCACAACAGCGACAAAGATAAAACTAGGAAGCACCAGTTTAAGCAGTAACTTTCTTATGACCACAATAGGTGCCCCTTTCTGGGAACGCATACGGACGGGAACAAACAACAACTGGGTTGAAATAACGCATACAGGTGATTCGTGGACAGAAATCAACGCAGGTGGTAATATACAGTCGTGGACAAAAGTAGAACCTCCTAATGGGATTAGTTAAATGGCAAGTACTTACACAGATAATAACGGCATAGAGCTTATAGGCAGCGGCGAACAGGCTGGTGCGTGGGGAACTACAACCAATACAAACTTCGAGATTATCGACAAGGCCATAAACGGTGTATTGACCCTTTCGCTCACAGGCACAACGACTACGCTTGCAACATCGGACGGCGATAAAACTTCTGAAGGATTAAACAAAGTACTTGTTTTGCAAGGCACTCCTAGCGGCACAAACACAATAACCATATCCCCAAACACAGTCGAAAAAATATACTTTGTTGTGAACAATTCAGGCCAAAGTGTGGTTTTTTCACAAGGCTCTGGAGCCACGGTTACTGTCCCTAACGGCAATAATGCTATTGTATTCTGTGACGGCACAGGGACAGGAGCGGCAGTCACCGACTTATCGCCGAATACACTTAGCAATTCAGGCGCAAACAAGATTCAGGCAACATCAACAGGCGTCACCATAACAGGGACTGCGGTAGCTACAACAGATGTAGACACTACAAACACTGGAAGTGTAACGCTTGATTTCGCCGCAAACCAGAACTTTATCCTGACCTTGACAGGTAACGTCACATTAGCAAACCCCACTACAGAACAAGTAGGACAGTCAGGATTTATAATATTCATACAGGACGGAACAGGTGGCAGGACTTTGAGCCTTGATACACAGTATTTAACTGCTGGCGGCATAAATTCGTTGTCTTTATCGTCAGGAGCAAACGAAGTGGATCTTGTTCCTTACGTTGTGAAAGCCGCAGACCAGATTCTTTTAGGCACACCACAACTTAACTTTTCATAAGGGGTAGTTATGTCAGGACCATTTGGGGCGGGTGCTTTACAACTTTTTTCTGCTGGTGATTTTTTTAAACATCAAATCAATCATTCAGTTCGTTTTAACGACTCAGACAGCCCGTATCTTCATTGGACCCCCTCTTCTTCTGGAAACAGAAGAACGTGGACTTTAAGTTTTTGGTTTAAAAGAACACGAACATGGTCCAACAGGTTTGGCACTACAGACGAAGAAAATAAATATACTAGACTTGCTTGGTTGTTTAGTAGTGACACAACTAGAGTAGCTGGCACCGCAGACCAAGCGTTAAACGCACCGCTTACTGCTTCTACTTCTGCCCACAGATTTGGCTTTGTAGATGATAGTCTTTATCTTGAATTTGAACAAAACATACCTTACGGCAACACAAAACTATTAAATAGTTACATATCCTTTGAGGACCAGTTTGCCTGGACACACATTGTTTTTAGACTAGATACAACCCAATCTAATGCATATGAAAGATTCAGAGTTTATATAAACGGCACACATTGGACTTCAAGTACCAGTAGTCAAGGAAACTACGGAGGCTGGTCTTATGAAAGCTTTCCTGCTTTAAATGAAGAACTTGATTTTAATACTGCCAGTAAGGAAATGAATCTTGGCTGCTATTATAACAATGGCACACAGAAAGATTTTTTTGATGGTCTAATTGCGGACGTTCAATTTGTTGATGGTATTAGCGCAGGGCCGACTTCTTTTGGCGAAGAAAAAAATGATGTTTGGATCCCCATCGAGTATGCAGGAAACTATGGCTCAAATGGATTTCATCTTGATTTTGCAAACAGTTCAGATTTAGGAAACGATGTTTCTGGGAACAACAATGATTGGACAGCTAGTGGAATAACTTCGGCTGACCAGATGTTTGATACACCCACACGCAATTACAGCACATTAACTGGTAACTTGGATTGGATATCAGACGCCATCACTTTTACAGAAGGTAACTTACGGGCGGCATCTGGAACTCCAACCTACACAAATGGAGTTGACGGTGGAACCAGTGGTGCTGGCGGACAGTTGGGGCGATATACCTCAAGCAGTTTGTCCGCGTATCGTGGCAAGTTTTATGCTGAGGTTAAAATAAATAGCTTTCAGCCGTCAAACCTAAATAGTTCTTGGGTTGGTGTTTTTGCCAATGAACAAGCAAGCCAAACACCATCTGGTGGATACAGGTTTTCATATAAACAAAATGGTGGCATAGGGTTTAGAAACCAATACACAATAACAGGGAGTGCTTGGTCAAATGGGGATATCATAGGTATAGCTATGAACCTAGATGACGGTGAAATCACCTTCTATAAAAACAATGTTTCACAGGGTACGATAACACAAATTTTTAGTAAAATATCTGGATATGTTAACGGTGGATACGACACAGAAGACAACCTCTTCCAGTTTTTTCAATTGAACACATTAGATGACATAACATCTACTGACCTTACTTGGAATTTTGGGCAGGATAGTTCTTTTGGTGGGCAAGAAACTCCTCAAGGTAACGGCGGGATAGGGGAGGACTTCAAGTACACGCCGCCTTCCGGGTTCAAAGCGTTAGCGGCACATAATTTGGCTGAACCGTCACTGACCCCGAAACTATCTAATCAGCCTAGCAAGCACTTTGATGTTCGACACTATAGCGGAACAGGTTCAGCAAAGTCTATTAGCTCTTTAAATTTTACCCCTGACTTTACCTTGCTCAAAAACATAACATCATCAACAACAGTAGGCCAAACTCAAATAACGGATTCCGTTAGGGGCGTGACAAAACAAGTATATTTAAATCGTCCTTTTAGCGGCGATGCTTTAGATGACCCAGCCGTTATTGAAGTTACAAACAATCAAGTCATAACTTCTTTTAACGCAAATGGTTTTTCATTAGGAACAGAAAGCGATATTAATAGCAGCGCAAACACATATCTTTCTTATTCTTTAAAAGCAGGCGGCGCAGCCGCCACTAATAGCGCAGGCACAATTACTTCTCAAGTTAGTGCAAGCCCCTCATCTGGTTTTTCAATTGTGTCCTATACAGGCAACGCCACATTAGGTGCAACAGTTGGGCATGGATTAGGTAAAAAGCCAAAATTCATTATGGTAAAAAACCTAGATACAGGTGGCAGCACTTTAACAGGTAATGCTGGTTGGGCTATGTATCATAAGCACACAGGCGGTTTTTACGGTCCCCAAGGAGGAGAGCAATATGCTATACGGGCGGCTTACGCTACTTCATACATAAATAATAATGTTCAATGGTGGAATGACACCGCTCCAACTAATACTGTCTTTAGTCTTGGAAACTCTACAGATACAAACGGGGCTAATGACCTAATAGCTTATTGTTTTGCGGAGATTGAAGGATTTAGTAGGATTGGTTACTTTTACAACTATGGTCACGATTCAACTCAAGCTGGGTATGGCAGATTTTTTCATTTACCTTTTGCCCCAGCTATGGTTCTGCTTTTTAACATTACAGATGGCTCGATTTTGAGATCCGTTGATTATCAAGCCAACGGTTTCAACGTGACTACTTACGCATCCTTTCACTTTGTCAACATGACAAGAAACACTCCGGGGACGACCACAACTTCAATGAACCTTTATTCTAATGGGTTCAGGTGCTTTGACCAAACTGGACTGTTGGATGCTCAAAAAGAATATGTGTATATCGCATTTGCTAGGATGCCGCTGAAGTATAGTCAAGCTGTAACCAGAATAGATACTGGCGTTGAATAATGGCTTGGTTCTACGAAGGCAAATTAATGAAGGAAAACGAGCCTTGGGTTGATAAAAATGGAGTCAAGCACCCAGTTAATTGGGGAATTTGGTCTGATGATGTAAAAAAATCACATGGGCTTGTTTGGGCAGAACCTGTAAACAGAAGTTTTGACAGAAGGTTTTGGGTTAATTTGGACACTCCAAAACAACTTGAGGACTTAAAGCGTGAGTGGAAACACAAAACCAATAGCAGATTACAAAGTTCTCTACAGCCTAGCGACTATGTGTTTATAAGAAAGATAGAAGACAGCTCTTACGAAATACCTAATTCTTTGTTAACATACAGAAGTAGTTTAAGAGATGCCGCTAAGAGAATAAAGTTTTTGATAGATGGGGCAAAAGACCATGAAAGTTTTGTCGCTCTGTTTGATGTTAGTGAAAATGGTAAGTCACCTATAAATGATTGGCCTGAAAAAGAGTAAACTATGCCCCTTACCAAGTTACAGTTTAGACCCGGTATAAACCAAGACATTACTTCATACTCTAATGAAGGTGGGTGGCGTGATTGTGATAAAATACGCTTCCGTATGGGGTATCCTGAAAAACTAGGAGGGTGGGAAAAATATTCCCCTAATCAGTATCAGGGAAGCGCTAGGTCTTTGCATAATTGGATTGCTCTTGATGGATCTGATTTTTTGGGGGTTGGCACACATTTAAAATATTATATAGAACAAGGTGAGGTGTTTAACGACATAACACCTATCCGTGAGACAACATCTGCTGGTGATGTAACCTTTGCAGCAACAAATGGTAGCACAACAATTACTGTCACAGACAGCCAGCATGGCGCACAACAGTTTGATTTTGTGACTTTTAGTGGTGCAACTAGTTTAGGTGGCGCAATTACCGCAGCGCAACTCAACAAAGAATTTCAAATAATACGAGTCTTAGGAACAAATACATACGAAATAACCGCTGCTGTAGCCGCTAATGGTTCTGACACAAGCAATGGTGGTTCAAGCACCGTGGGTGCGTATCAGATAAATGTAGGTCTAGATACAGGCATTGGTGGCACAGGTTGGGGTGCAGGTTTGTGGGGTGGCGAAACTACAGGTGCGCTTGAAACGACAATAAATGAGGGTGGGACTTTTAGTGCTGTAGACACAACTTTAACTGTAACTAGCGGTGCGGGCATCGTAGCGACTGATGTTATTCGCGTTGAGAAA